>Ga0209086_10003781_pt1 | contig 11359 bp, 7 predicted proteins | sample M_130207_XF_Meta_FD_187312 | JGI IMG/M metagenome (GOLD analysis project Ga0209086, IMG submission 187312) | Freshwater microbial communities from Lake Montjoie, Canada to study carbon cycling - M_130207_XF_MetaG (SPAdes) (version 2) | ecosystem: Environmental > Aquatic > Freshwater > Lake...
GACAGATGCCTGCTTTGGATCGTTGACAGACTGACCAACTGCATCCGCGCGAACGCCCGAAGTGACGGTGCGAACACTGCTGACTTGGGCTGCGACAACGTTGATGGTGTTGGTTCCGCTGGCGCTTCCAGCCGCATCCATCAAGCAAGCGACGCCACCGATGCCCGAGGCATTGACCGATGCGACAACTGCATTCTGAATGGAAACTCGTGCAGAATCGGTGAGGGACCCGCTGTCCTTCGAAAGTTCAGCAAGGGTGAGGGTCGTCTTGGTCCCGTTAGAAGTTGGACTGCCGGAGAAACTAGAACCATCCCCAGAACCACTCTTGTAAAGAGTTACCGATGTCTGCATTAACGTGTCAGTACTAGGCATGCGCGGATGATTGGCTGGTTCCATCTTGAAGGTGAACTGGGTTGACTGCGAGAAGCGAGCCTCGCTTGCCCAAGTCGATGCCTCTGTTTTTTGCGCAGGAGCAGCTGCAGGTGCGCTTCCCGTCGCGGATGGTTGGATTGCACGATTTGGCTTTCGTGAATCTGGGATCACAGGGTTGACAGACTGTGAAGGAGTTTGTGCGAAGGTGGTCGTGCACAATAATGCAGTAACAAAGGCAAAAAACAGGCCTTTGAAACAAAAATTACGATTGCATACCATTGAAATAGTTGTGGTTTTTTTCATTTTTGATACCTCCAGCATTATTTAACTAGACCAAATTCGATCGTAAATGAAGACTAGAAAACTGTCAATTTACGATTGATGCGTGTTTTGCAAATTCGATGTTAAGAGAGAGAGAGAGAGAGAGAAGAATTGGTGTAAAATGTTGCTGTACAAGTAGATATGTATTTTTATGCGCCCGCCACATGCTTTGGTGTCTTTTAAGAGGCTTTGGCGCGCTCATTGTTTCGACGAGGTTGCGAACTGCCTTGCGAAGCAATTTGAATTCGCAGAAGATCGAGCAACGTTGAGCGCGACGAATATGTCCCATTCCAAACAAAAACTTTTCTCGTCTATGAACATTGCAATCTTGGTTGCAGCGCTGGGATATTTCGTAGATGTCTATGACTTGATTTTGTTCAATGTTGTTCGGTGGCAGAGTCTTGAAGATCTCGGATTGACGATGGAACAACAGGCGCAAACAGGTGTTTGGCTTCTCAATTTGCAATTGATTGGCATGCTGGTCGGCGGTGTGCTTTGGGGAGTACTTGGTGATTTGCGAGGTCGACGAAGCGTCTTATTCGGTTCGATCATTCTTTATTCGCTGGCAAATTTTTTAAATGCTGGTGTCGGAGCGACCAGTGGACCGCTTTCTTTTATGGGTGGATTTGATGCGATCACTGCGTACGGCATCTTGCGATTCGTCGCGGGTGTTGGCCTTGCAGGAGAACTTGGCGCAGGCGTCACACTCGTCGCAGAAATTTCTTCTCGGCACGGAAGAGGAATCGCCGTGACCATCATCGGCGCAGTTGGTGTTGTTGGGGCCATCGCTGCTGGAGTTGTGAACGAATTCACTGGCTGGCGAATGTCATACGCAATCGGCGGAGTGATGGGGCTTGCACTTCTCGCATTGCGATTCGCTGTATTTGAAAGTGGACTCTTTGATGCAATGAAAAGTGAGAGTTCGAATCTTTCGCGCGGACTTCTGCCGCTTTTGAAATCGTGGACGCTCACTCTGCGTCTTGTGAAGATTGTCGTTGTTGGAATGCCGATCTGGTTTACGCTTGCGATTCTTGTTGGACTTGCACCGAAAATCGCAAGTGAAATGGGTCTTTCTCCAACGCCCAAGCCTGGACACTTGGTCGCACTGTTTTATTCGGGAGCAATTTTCGGAGACATTGCCAGTGGCGTGCTTTCGCAAAGATTGAAATCACGGAAAATTCCAATCGGTCTTTTTATGTTTGGAACCACTGTTGCGTGCGCGTTGGTATTGCTTCTTGGTCCACGCAGTGCCGCGTGGTATGGCGCGGCGACTGTTGTGATGGGATTCTTCAGCGCGTACTGGATCGTCGTGATCACCACAGCAAGCGAACTTTTTGGAACAAACGTACGCGCGACTGTCACAACGATGACACCAAATCTGATTCGTGCGAGTGCAGTACCTGTCACAATTTTATTCACTGCCGTAGCGAATCCGCTCGGCGCCGTTGGTGCGGCATGGTTGAGTGGCGGATTATGCTTCGCACTTGCCGCGCTCGCGCTCTGGCGACTGCCTGAACCATTCGGACGCGATCTGGATTACTACGAGAAGTGAGTCGGCGTGCGAGCGTCAAACCGTTGAAGTTTATTGCGCGGAGGTAGATCGCTTGGCGATCAATTCGTCGATTCGTTCGAGTCTTCGACGGTGTTGCGCGCGATCTGGTTCGATCATCGTTAATGCAAAGATGTGAATGCGTGCCGCATCGAGTTCCCCTGCTTCGAGCGCGCAGGATGCTGCGAGTTCGCGAGTTGGCGCGCTGTATGGATCAATGCGAGCTGCACGCTCTGCCGCGATGAGTGCCGCCTTGGGTTCTTTCGCCGCCCGTCCAATCCGTGCAACTTCGAGTGCGAATGAAGGATCGTTATCCGCACGAGCGTCGAGAAACATCAAGTGATCGCGCGCTATCGCAGATTCGCTGCGAGCCATCGCGCGCGCCGCGAGTCGTTGATGAGGCCACGGATCGAGTGGCCGAGATTTGGAATATCGCTCGAGCAGTTCGGCTGTCGCATCATCGATTCCACCCGTCACCGCGAGTGCGTCCATTGAAGCGCAACGAGAGACTGCTCGACGCGCTGCAATTTCTAGTACATCCGGATGATTCGGATTCTCCGCCAAGATTTTTGCGAAGGCTTCGTCGGTGAGTGGCTCTTCAACCTTTGGCATGGTGATGATGGGGGCATCGGGTGACATGTCATCAATCTTTCCACCAGCTTCTTTGTCGCCATCTTTCTTGCCATCATTATTCTGGCTCGTGTTTCCAAGCAACACATCGATCGAAGGCTCTGCAGCAAGACCCCACGATGCGACTTGCAGCGTCGCCCAATTTTTAAAGTCAGACATGAACTGCTCGCGTGAAATGCCAAGTACTTCTGGAAATGCTTTTGCTTCTGTCTCGCCGCGCGCATATCGATCGAGCAATTGCGTAATCACATTCTTGCCATACGCCTCGCGCATGAACTGAACCATCCAATGTCCTTGCGCATATGCAAGCGTGCGCTCGGATGGACGCTTGGGACGAACGAATGCCCACTTGATTTCGTCAAGATCAAAAAGTTTATTTTTCTGCAGGGTATGAGCCAACAATTCATACGTTCGCCAATCGCGCGCCTTGTGCTCCATATCAACGGCAGCCGCTTCGGTGAACCAATGTGGAATGCGATTGCTTGTGCGATCAAGCGTGACCGTATGAACAAATTCGTGACGCAATGTGTCGAGCCAATCGAATCTTCCAATCGATTTACTTGTGCCTCCATCGCGCGGCGGCTCGAGTGCGATGACTGGACCAGTGCTTGCAGCGACCGTATGAATTTGTGGCATGCCTGTGATGCGCACTGCGAAATATTTGTGATCAGGCATCAACTCGATCGTCGTGATCCCTTTAGGTTCATGACCATAGCGATCGCACACCTCGCGGTACATCGTTTCCAACTGCGCAGGCATACTTGCCGCCAAAATTTCGTCAACGCCTGCTCGACATCGCACCCGAAAATGTTCGCTCTTAAACACTTTCCATCCCGCCATTTCTTCCAATAAAAATTTGCTGAATGCCACACGCTTGTCGTATGGATCAAGACGCACTGCGTCGGTCAGCGCAGCGAGAGCTTGCACGTCGTTGCCAGCCTGCATTTCCAACAATCCAAGATCGTTGCGAGGAACGCTCCAGTTTGGTTCGCGACGAGCAGCTTCTGTCAGCAAGTCCGCGGCATCTGCGTATTGCCGGGCGAGTGAGAGATAGCGCCCAACTTGCCACGAAGCTCGACCGCTGTTGGGCGCAAGTGCGTCGGCCTTGGCGAGCGTTGCACGCATCGCATCAAAGTCATATTGCAGTGCATATGCGGAGGCCTCGAGTGCAATCGCTTCTGGGAGCATCGGCATTTGAGCGCGAATATTTGCCAAGACTGCGAGAGCTTCATCCGCATCAAAGCGACAACACGCAGAATCTGCGCGCAGCAAAGCCGCGGGCGCACAAGGCGCAGTGGCATCAACTGTTGCCGCTGCTTCTGTGATTTGCAGCGCCGCGCGTTCTGCTCCATCGAAGTCGAAACCCATCAACGCAACTTCACCAAGAAGTTGCCACGCATCTGCAGATCGCGGATTCAGCGAGAGCGCTTCACGCAGCGCGCCGACTGCTTCTTCAACATTATGTTTTTCGATCAAGAAGCGCGCTTCGACAATTCGTCCGCGCCAATCCAATCGATCCATTTCGCGCGCATCAGTGAGGGTCTTGATGATCGCATCGCATGCGGCTGCATCCGCTGCACGCACACGCGCAAGAACCGTCATCGCTTCTGCGACCAGAACGATATCGGATGCTGTCATTGCTTTCCCATCAACAAATTCTCGAACCGCTTCGGCGGCGGCTGTCGCGGCTTCATCTTGTCGACCAAGACCTTCGAAACATTGCGCACGCAAAGATGATGCAGGCGCGCCAGGCAAATCGGTCAAGACTTGTATCGCTTCATTGAATCTCCCCTGCTTCATCAGAGCCTCTGCTCCCAAAAGCGCAGGAACTCCATCGGGCAATTTTGCGCTCGTCAAGACTGCACTGGGAACACCTGCGTCGATCGCAGCACGAGCGCGACGCGCGGGATCTGCGAGATCTTCCGTCGTCCACTGTCCGTGACGGACACGCGTATTCGCGCGATCTTCATCATTTCGCCATTGCGCATCGATCGAAGTCTGCGCTGCTGGTGCAAGCGTCGCAGTCTTCGGCACAGGCGAACCTTGTCGAGCATCTGATGAAGCAACGATGGCGCAAACTGTCATCACTCCAACAGCAAGAGCGCTGCGCAGCGACAAAGTGGCGAGAAAATGTTTCATCTTTCGCATTGTTCTCATAAAGCGTATCCCGAGTTTCTTCTATTCACCTCAACTTCAGCAAGTTCAAGGATTCAGTGGACGCGTATCAATTTTCCACCCATCAGTTGATGGCGGCGAGAGTATTGCACGGGCCGCAACATCAAGTCCAACATTCAATCGGCCATCTCGCAACAGAACGCGCGTCTTGTCACCGTTGACTGCTTCAACTTCAACGCCGCGCGGGATCAGCGATGTTCGATCGAGAATGATCGTCATTGCCGCAGTATCACGCGCCATCTTTGTACCGACTCGCGGGACCAAACGCAGAATCATGAGAGGGCTCTCAGTCGCGCTTACTGTTACTCCTGCTGCGCCCGCTGATCCTGCTGTGGGTGGAACTGTTGCAAGTGAACGGAAAAATGGCGCATCTGGAAGCGTTCCCATGGTCACAATAAATTCGCGCACGACATCTTTCTTTGGCTGACCGAGCGGAACAGGAAATGGACCTTCTCCAACTCGAAGTGGATCGAACGACTCGCCTTCGGGAGCGAGTTGACGACGAATCACCTGCTTTTTCGTTGGATCAAATTCCGACATCCAACCACCACGAAAAACAAATCTGCGCGCATCGGTCGACCCGCGACCAGTGCTGTCGATCAATTCGTCGAAGACAATTCCGATTTCTCGATCCTTTCCAGTAGGACCCAGAACAACAACTCGACCGCGTCGAACTTCGCGCTCATCAGTCAGCGCTTCAAACTTTTCCATCGTCGCACTCGCCGTGAAATCTTTCATCGTGCGCCCCTGCTCTTCCATTGCATCAAGAAGTTTCTCAACCGTGGCGTCGTCTTTGGTTGGCGCGGGAGTTTGCGCGGAAGTTTGCACAGGCGCGACCACGATCTCGTTCGCACTGCGACTTGCAGGCGGAACGCTTTGGCAAGCAAGCAAACCAAACATTGAAGCGCCACTTATATATAGAAGGAATAGTGACATCATCAAAGTGTGGCCATTCATTGAATTGGAACTTGCTCCACGATCTCGAGGCCGAAGCCATGCAAGCCAGGCATCGCCTTTGGATGATCACTCAACACGCGCAGACGGCGTAAACCCAAGTTGCGCAGAATCTGTCCCCCGATGCCAAATTCTCGCTGATCCATGGGCTGAGCGCGCGCACCAATACCACCGAGCCGAGTGAGATCGGGAGCATTCACATCATCTCCCCCACTGCGGCGCACTTGATGAATGAGATCGGTCAAATCATCGCCTTCACTTTCCGTTCGCAAATAAACAAGCGCACCCTTCTTTGCTTTGCGAATAGCTCGCAGCGATGCGCGCACAGTCTCTTGACCGCAACGTTCACCAGACGCACGCGTCGCCGCGAAAATATCGCCAAGAATATCTCTGCGATGCATGCGAACCAAGACTGGATCTTCGTGCGCAGTTGGCCGACCATCACTTTCGAGAACTCCAACTCCGCCAAGACAGAGCGCCAAATGAGGCTGAGGATCGAGCGAACTATGCCAGGCATAAAGAGTGAATGGACCTTCGGGAGTTTCCACAAGAACTCCGCTGACAGGTGCGATTCGTTTGACAAGCGTCTCGCTGCGCAAACGATGTTCGATGATCTGCTCCACCGAACAAATTTTCAGCGCGTGTTTTTCGCACAAAGTTTTCAGATCGTCCATGCGTGCCATCTCGCCATCTTCGCGAACGACTTCGATGATGCACGCCGCAGGAAGCAATCCAGCCAAGCGGCAGAGATCGACCGATCCTTCGGTCTGACCTGTTCGCACTAAGACTCCACCTTCGCGAGCGCGCAGCGGATTGATATGACCAGGCCGCACGAAATCGTCGGGGCGACTCTTTGGATCTGCGATCAATCGAATCGTTGTCGCTCGATCACGCGCGCTGATGCCAGTTCCCACTCCATGTCGCGGATGACCATCCACCGAAACCGTGAACGCAGTACCACGCAAACTGGAGTTCGATCCAGCTTGCGGATGCAGAGCGAGCCGATCGCACGTTTCGCCATCAAGCGAGACACAGAGATATCCACCGGCAACGCGATTGAGAAAATTGACCGTCTCTGGAGTGATCGCTTGCGCAGCGCAAACCAAATCACCCTCGTTTTCTCGCTGTTCGTCATCCACCAGAACGATGATCCGCCCCGCGCGGAGTTCTTCAAGGATTTCAGGAATGGGAGAGAAGGTGTTCATGGGCGGTTCACTTTATCCTTCCCGTATGACAAGCGTGCGCCTTCGTTCAAATTCCACCGCAAAAAAATCTCCCACCGCAAAAAGCAAGGGCGATCTTGCCGCCCGCCGCGATGAATTGTGGCTGCTCGAATTGACGAGCACTCCCACTGCCGCTGGGCATGAAGAGCGCGTGATGGCTTGGATCGATGGTTGGCTTGCGCCGCGCCGATCGAAACTGGACATTCAGCGGGATGATGCTGGCAACTTTCTCATTCGCCGAAAAGATCGTTCGCGTTCTGCGCGTCCAATTCTGATCACCGCGCATCTTGATCATCCTGCATTTGTAGTTCTCGTCCCTCCATCAATCAAAGGTCCTGCCGCGTCGCGAAGAAATTTGACAATGGAATTCCGCGGGGGCGTGAACGATCCATATTTTGTTGGAGCACGAATCGAAGTCATCGATTATTCCGGCTCGCGATTTCCTGCGACGATCATCACCCTTGATGCGAAGCAGCAACCATACAAGCGTGTTGTTGCTCGACTGGATCAAACTCCAACGAGCAATTCAATCGCCGTGGGAGATATCGCACGCTGGCTTCTGCCTGCGCCACGCATTGTGATGCGTACCGTCGGTACACCAATGCCAAGCGGAGAGCCAACTGAAGTCCGCGTCATCGAGACAAATGCATGCGACGATCTTGCGGCGGTCGCAGCTGCATGCGCTGCATTTGATCGACTGATGAAGAACAAAGCTGCGGCGAATGTGGGACTTCTCTTTACAGTCGCGGAGGAAGTTGGATTCATCGGAGCCATTCACGCAGCAAAGACGAAGTTCATTCCGCGCAATGCGCGCTTGATTTGCCTCGAAAACTCCCGCAGTTTCCCGCACGATTCTCCAATCGGCGCTGGCCCGATCTTGCGTGTCGGCGATCGAATGAGCGTCTTCAGTCCAACCCTGACGAATGAACTTTCTTTCCTCTTCACCGCACACAGAAAGAAGCGCGTTGGATTTCAGTGGCAGCGCAAATTGATGGCAGGCGGAGGATGCGAAGCGACGGCATTCGCAGCGTATGGATTTGAATCCACATGCCTCTGTCTTGCGCTCGGGAATTATCACAACATGAGCGATATCGATGGCGTTGTCGGTGGCAAGCGACCTGCAAAGATCGAATGTGAGTTTGTCTCGATCAATGATTATCACGGATTGATTGAAATGCTCATCGTCGGAATGACCGGCTTGGCAGCAAGCGATGCGGCGAATGCAAAGCGAAGGACGCCGGCGATCTCTGTTCACTTGCCAGTGATGGAAATGCTTTATCGCAGATCCTCTTCCGTGCTCGGCGGATAAATCTCTACGATCCCTACTCTCCATGTCACAGAACTCTGCACGAACTCCCAGAATCAACGATCTTGCAAACCGCATAGATGTTGGCTTTCGCGAAGCTCTGTTGGCCGCAATGGGTGAAAGTGCAGCGGCGACTGATCCATCGATCAAAGTCGCGGCGAATCCTAAATTCGGTGATTTTCAAGCAAATTTTGCAATGGGGCTTGCCAAGTCACTGGCCACAACTCTTGGCAAGAACCCACGCGAAGTTGCGCAGTTGGTTGTGGATCACCTTCCGCAATCACTGCGTGATCTGTGCGAACCAATGGAAATCGCAGGACCTGGGTTTGTCAACATTCGACTGAAACCAGAGTTGATCGCTGCGGCGTTGACCGAGATGGACATTCCGTCGCTTGGAGTCTCTGATGCACAAGGCACGCATTCAGTTGCAGTCGATCTCTGCGGAGTGAATGTCGCCAAGCAAATGCATGTTGGGCATTTGCGAGCGACAATCATCGGCGACACAATTTCACGTCTCTATGAACGACTTGGATGGAAAGTTTTCCGACAGAATCATTTAGGTGATTGGGGATTGCCAATTGCGATGACTCTTGCTGCACTGCGAAGAGCGAAGACTGATATCAATCGCGTAACGCTTGATGATCTGAATACTGCATACAGAAATGCACAGATGCAGGGACGTGATGATGAAGCAGGACTTGCCGCTGCGCGTGCAACGCATGTTGGACCTCATCGCATCGCAGAGTTGGAAGCACAACACGATGGAGCCGCCGCCGCGCTGAGTGATGCGCACGACACGCTTCGACGATTGCAATCTGGCGACACGGCTATCGTGGCGGATTGGCAGAAATTGATCGATGTCACGATGCGAGAGGTCTATGAAACAGCGCAAATTCTGCGAGTAGACCTGAAGCCCGAACATAATCGTGGAGAGAGTTTCTTTCGTGATCGCCTTGCTTCTACTGTCGATGCATTCGTGAATGCGAATCTTGCAGTGCGCGACGACGGTGCATTGGTTGTTCGCTTTGCCGATCGCGAGCGCCCACTGTTGATCCAAAAGTCTGATGGCACTTCGCTCTATGCAACCACCGATCTCGCCGCGGCGAGATATCGCATTCAAGATCTTGGTGCGGAGCTTGTCGTGTACTGCGTCGATGCACGCCAACGCGATCACTTTCGCGATGTCTTCGATGCAGTTCGATTGATTGGCTGGACAAAGCGATCAGATGATTCTCAAGCTTCACTGGTCCACGTTCCTTTCGGCGCAGTTCTCGGCGCTGACAAACGGCCATTGAAAACACGCAGTGGCGAAAACTTCACGCTCAAAGCTTTGCTTGACGAAGCTGTCGCACGCGGTCGACGCGAAGTGCGTTCTCGAGCGGCGGTTCCCGACGCGCCGACCTCTGGAATGTCGGGCGCAGAACTGGATGCAATCGGCGAAGCTGTTGGAATTGCAGCGATCAAATATGCCGATTTGTCCTGCGATGTAGGCCGCGACTATGTCTTCGATCTTGACAGAATGGTCTCTTTCGAAGGAGATACTGGACCATATGCGCAATATGCCCACGCAAGAATTTCTGGGATTCTTGCCAAAGCAGGCGCGAATGGAGCGACAAGTCCGATCATCATCGGCGCGCCAGAAGAACGCGCACTCGCATTCAATCTCTTGCGATATCCAAACGCGATCGAAGATGCTGCCGCGCAACTTGCTCCCAATCGAATTGCAGCGTTCATTTATGAACTCGCAAATACTTTCAATGCGTTCTATCAATCCTGCCCAGTCCTTCGAGGTGTTGATGATGCAACGCGATGCTCACGACTTCGATTGTGCGATCTGACGCGCCGCGTGTTGGCTGACGCACTTTCCATCATGGCGATTTCCGCACCCGCTCGAATGTGAAAACGATGACCAATACACATCCCAATCTAAGACTTGTCGATCACCCCCTCATCCAACACAAACTGTCGTACATCCGAGATCGGACCACACCAACGCGTGATTTTCGCCGGCTGCTGTCGGAGATTGCCGCGTTGATGACATACGAAGTTTGCCGAGAATTTCAGACAGTTTTGGATCATGTCGAGACGCCACTCGAACGCACTGCCGTTCGAAGACTCGCTGCGCCGATCACGCTTGTGCCTGTACTCCGTGCTGGACTTGGAATGACTCGCGGTGTTCTTGATCTGCTCCCAGACGCACGCGTCGGGCACATTGGAATTCGCCGAGACGAATCAACGGCGCTGCCGATTGGCTATTACACCAAGCTTCCACAAAATGTTTCGGCTGGCCCAGTGATCCTTGTTGATCCGATGCTTGCAACTGGAGGATCATGCGCGCACGCGTTGAAACTGCTGCGTGAAGCGGGATGCGAAGACCTGCGCGTGATTTGTCTCGTTGCCGCTCCCGAAGGTGTACAGCGACTTGCAAAGGATCATCCAAACGTGCGCATTTATGCCGCAGCGCTCGACCGTGAATTGGATGAGAACAAATACATTCGGCCGGGACTGGGCGATGCTGGTGATCGCTGCTATGGAACGGGTTGATGACGCTTGGAAACGATAAAAACAAGCTGAATTACTCGGCAGAATCAAGCATCTTTCTTCCAAGGAATATCTGCCACACCGCGCGCAAGATTTGCTCTGCGAGCCATCGCGAAAAATAAATCTCCAAGGCGATTGAGATATTGGATCGGGGAATTTCCAATTGGTTCTTTTTCATTCAGCGAAACGAGCAAACGCTCGGCGCGACGACAGACCGTGCGTGCGACATGTAAATGTGTTGCAAGCATTGTTCCGCCAGGAAGAATAAAAACGCGAATCTCTTCATTG
>Ga0209086_10003782_pt1 | contig 11358 bp, 5 predicted proteins | sample M_130207_XF_Meta_FD_187312 | JGI IMG/M metagenome (GOLD analysis project Ga0209086, IMG submission 187312) | Freshwater microbial communities from Lake Montjoie, Canada to study carbon cycling - M_130207_XF_MetaG (SPAdes) (version 2) | ecosystem: Environmental > Aquatic > Freshwater > Lake...
ATTGGGCGCAATAAAATAATCATGACCTCCACCTTGAAATCTCTCCGGGCCCTGTCCGACCCCACGCGGCTGCGCATCGTCGCGCTGCTGGAGAAGGAGGAGCTCTCCGTCAATGAGCTGCAGGAAGTGACGCGGCTGGGCCAGTCGCGAATTTCCACGCATCTGGGGCTGCTCGCCGATTGCGCGCTCGTCAAGTCGCGGCGGGAGGGCAAGCGCACCTTCTACCGTCTTAATCCCCAGGCCGATTCCGTCGCCAGCGAATTCATCCAGCTGGCCATCCGCGGCGCGAAGGAGCTGGCCGAGCACGGCGGGGATCAAATTAATCTCAAGCGCGTGCTGGCCCGGCGCAAAGAGCAGGCGCAGTTATTTTTCAACCAGGTCGCCGGCCGCTTCGACCGCGTGTACGGCCCTGGCCGCTCCTGGCAGGCGTTCGGGCATCTGCTGCTGCGGATGCTCCCGGCGCTCACGGTCGCGGACCTGGGCGCGGGGGAAGGCCTGCTGAGCGAGCTGCTGGCGCGCCGGTGCAAAAAGGTCATCGCCGTGGATAACTCGGAAAAGATCGTGGCGTTCGGCGCGGCCAAGGCGAAGAAGAACGGGCTGAAGAACCTGGAGTTCCGTCAGGGCGACCTGCAGAACCCGCCTATTGAGGCGGGCAGCGTGGACCTGGTCATTTTGAGCCAGGCCTTGCATCACGCGGAAAATCCGGCGGCGGCGCTGGCGAGCGCAGCGAAGTTGCTCAAGCCCGGCGGCCAGATTTTGATCCTCGATCTGCTCCGGCACAATTTCGAGGAAGCGCGCAAACTCTACGGAGACCGCTGGCTGGGGTTTGCGGAAAGCGATCTGCACCGCTGGCTGGAGGCCGCCGGGCTGAAGAAGATTGAAATCAGCATGGTGGCCGCCGAAGAGCAGCCGCCGCATTTCCAGACCCTGCTGGCGAGCGGAGAAAAATCGTAGCGGCCGACAGCACTCGCCGAATCATCCGCGCTTGTTAGCATGGGCATGTTCATTATGGACGCCGGACCTTTGCTTGAATCTGTGGTGGCTGCGCTGGATGAAGTCCGGCTGGAAGCCATCGTGACTGGCAACGCAGCGGGGGCGATTCAGGGGTCGCCGGCGACCCCGGTGGGTTTGACTTCATATTTCGCACCACGCCGGCCAATCTGGCCAAGCTAAAAAAATCGCGCGGGGCGGTCACAGCTTGCGGGCCGCGGACGGCCGCGGGACAAGGACGTCCTGCAAATTTTGGAGAAAACCTTGCGTGAAAAATCAAACCGTGATTCAAAGCGTGAAGTGGCGCTGGCCGCCTTGCGCGCGCAAAGCGACTGGTCGGAACTGGAGTTAATCTACCGCCGGCTAGCCCTGCCCGTGGCCCAGCGGATGAATTTCCTGCGCGTGCGCCTGCCGGGCGGCGGTTCCTGTCTCTGAAGCAATCCGTCGCCGCCAAGGAGCCGCTGCCGCACTTTGAGCCCCGGTCGGCCCGCTGGAGGCCCGCAGCGAGAAAATTCAGATTTACTTTTAGACGTCTAATTGTAATTTTAGCCTTCCATGATTACAAGACCTTTCTGGACGGACCGGCTCGTTGCCGCGTGGAAACAGGCCCCCATTGTCTGGCTGACCGGGCCGCGGCGGGCGGGCAAAACGGTGCTGGCCCAGAGCCTGCCGGGCGCGGAGTTTTTCAACTGCGACCTGCCCAGCGTGGCGGAGCGTCTGCGCGACCCGGAAAGTTTTTTCCGGTCGGTGAAAAAAAAGTTCGTGGTCTTGGACGAAGTGCATCAGCTCCCCGATCCGAGCCGGCTACTGAAGATCGGCGCGGATGCGTTTCCCCAGTTGAAAATCTTGGCGACAGGTTCTTCCACGCTTGCGGCCACGCAAAAATTCCGCGACAGCCTGACGGGGCGCAAGCGGGTGGTGGAGCTGGTGCCGGTGCTGCCTGAGGAATTGCCAGCCTTCGGGGTGACGGATGTGCGGGAGCGCCTGTTGCGCGGCGGTCTGCCCCCCGCCCTGCTCGCGCCAAAACACAATCCTGAATTCTACGCCGAGTGGCTGGACTCCTACTTTGCACGCGACGTGCAGGAGCTTTTCCGGCTGGAGAAGCGCGCCGGTTTCCTGCGCGTGCTGGAACTGTTGATGCGTCAGAGCGGCGGGATGCTGGACGTGACCAAGCTGGCCGCGGAAAGCCAGATCAGCCGGCCGACAGTTACAAACTGGCTGGAGGTTTATCAGATTACGCACGTCGCGCATCTGGTGCGCCCCTTTTCGGCGGGCGGGCGGCGCGAGATCATCGCCCAGCCGAAGGTGTTCGGATTCGACACGGGGCTGATCTGCCACGCGCGCGGCTGGGATCATCTGCGAACAGAGGATTGCGGCGTGCTGTGGGAGCATCTGGTGCTGGACACACTCCTCGCCGCCGGCGCGCCAAAAATTCATTTCTGGCGCGACAAGCAGCAGCGCGAAGTGGACTTCGTGGTGCCACAGGGACGCGTGGCAGTCGACGCCATTGAGTGCAAATGGAACCCTGAAGCTTTCGAGACACGCGGACTGGCGGCCTTTCGCGAACAATATCCGAACGGAAAGAACTACGTCGTCAGCCCCTTGAACGGCCCGAGGTATGAGCGGGTTCAGCGCGGCTTGAAAATCACCCTTGTTTCACCGGGAGAATTGCGACAGGCATTGGCCTGATCGTGCGGGCCGGTTCCGCGGCTTGATCTCCGTCCCCTAACGCCGGGAAGACTTGGGACCACCCACGCTGTCGGCTCAAAAACCTGCGCCCATCGAGGCGATCAGTCCTCTGCCCACCGCCGTTGCCCATCCACGCGTGCGGGTTGACCACGACGGCGCGCACGGAGCAACGCGCCCTACCTGTCCCAAAATTGCCATGAACTGCCATAGTCAACCCAGCCTCGCAAATCAAAGCCCGCCAAGTTCCCTTGGCGAGTTCACGATGATTGGACACGGTCAAACGGCGCTGGGAAGGATGTCGCCCGATGATGTGACTTCCGGTCTGATGATCCAACTCGTAGCCCAGTTGCCGGAAGGCCTTGACGGCGTCCGCTCCGGAACAGACTGGCCAACGGCTCACGCCGATACCTCGACCACTTCTTCGTTGACGGGCATCGGCACCGCCTCGCCGTGCTTTTCCAGGCTGAAGATGTAGCCGGCGATGGCGTCCTTGATGTTGTCCAAGGCTTCATTCCGGGTTTTTCCTTGCGAAACGCCGCCGGGCAGCGTGGGGCATTCCGCCACAAACACACCGTCCTCATCCGCCTCAACATGGACACGAAATTTCATGCCGGTAAGATACAAGCTTTCCGCGCTTCGCCAAGAGCCGCCGCCGCATTTCCAGACCCTGCTGGCGAGCGGGGAAAAGGGATCAGGGCCCGACCTCCAGCGCGCCCAAGTCCGGGGCGCTGCCGCTGAAGGAATCGCCCACATTGACGCCCCGGTCGATGAGCCGCCCCCCTGGAACCGGACGCAAGAAAATCCCGGCCGGCAGACTGCCGTCGGGATTGCGCGGCGCGGTCGCCACGGATTCATCCACGCTCTGCACATCGCCGGCATTCGCCGACGGCGAGGTGAGGAGCTGCCAGCTGTTGTTCGTGCTCAAGGTGCCGGAGGTGAACGCATCGCTGCTAGCCGCCGCAAACGACAAATTGTTGCGCACGAGGTGCGGAGTGAGGTTGGTGCCATGGGCCATGCTGAAATTGCGGCCCTTGTTGGCCCAGGACGTGTTGTTATCCAGGGTCTGACCGCTGAGGTTGTTGTTCTGATCCACGCCGTTGGACTCATTGCCGAACGCGATGGAGCGGACCAGGCGGTGGGGCGCGCCCACATAGTTGCCGCCGAGTTTGAATCCCTGACCGTTCCCATTGAACAGTGGTTCATTCCAGTAGTTCGTCCCGTTATGGAATGCCCAGCTGTTCGTGATGATCACCGGGGAATCGCCCATCCAAAAATCCCAGCCGTCGTCGGAATTCCACCAGGCCCGGCAGCCGCTGAAGACATTGCCGTCGCCCAGATTCCACTTGGCACTGAAGCCATCGGCGTTGCCGCCGACGGGGGGATCGTAATTAAGGTAGGAGTCGCAATTGAGAATGAGGTTGTAGGCGGGAAACGTCGTGCCGCCGCTGCCGCCGGTGATATGCAGGCCGGTATTGCCGTTGTCGTGGACGGTGCAGAATTCCACGATGTTCGAGTTGCCGGAGAGATTGATGCCGTTGTGGCCTGCTTTCATCACCGTGAGGCCCTTGAGATGATACCCGCTTCCACTGATGCTGATGCCGTCGGAGGTGTTGCCCGTGGAATCAATCACGGCGTTTTCGCCCGGATAAGCCCAGATGCGAAGCGTGTTGGTGGGACTCGCCACTTTACTCAGGCTCAACTTGCTGCCGAGCGCGTACGTGCCGGCCCGGAGATAAAGCAGCCCGCCATTGCCGATGGCCGTCAAACCCCGGCTAACGGTGAGGAACGGCTGGCTGAGGGTTCCGGGATGGGCATCGCTGCCGGAGGGGGACACAAAATAGGCCCCGTTGGTGAGGGACGTTCCATTGACGGTCAACCGGACAAAATCACTCGTCACGCTGCCGTAAAGATTTGTGATGAGGACCGAGTACATCCCTGCGTTAGGGGGTTGCGCATTGGAGAGGACAAGCGAGGCATTGGTGGCATAAGCGACCGGCGTGTTGGTGTTGAAATACCACTGATAACGAAGCGGCAGGGTGCCAGCGGCCACCACGCTGAAAGTGGCGCCGGCAGCCTGGGGGGTCGCCTGATTGACGGGTTGCACCGCGATGGAAGGCGGCTGCAACACCGTCAAAACCGCCTGCGTGCTCGTGAGGGCGCCGCCGCCGTTGCTGACCTGCACGGAATAAACACCCGCATTGGCGGCTTGAACATTGCCGAGCGTAAGACTGGAGGCGGTCTGTCCGGACAAAAGGGTGTTCGTGTTATAAAACCATTGGTAGCTGAAGGGCGCGCTCCCATTCGCGGTGATGCCGAAGACGGCCGTCTGCCCCTGAGTCACGGTCAGGCTGCTGGGCCCACTTAAATCAAAGGGGCTAACCACCGGCGCGGAGGCCCCCATCCGCAGACGATAAAACTGAGCCCCGGCCCCCGCCTGAAGGGGATGGGTCAGCGCAAAATCCCCGTTCGCATCAAAGTAATTCGTCGCCAGCACGGGCCAGTTGGTGGCAGGCAGTGTCAGATTGGCGTTTCCCAGCAATTGATAGGGAGCGCCGCGGGTGCCACCCGTGCCGCTCAATGCGATGCCACCGGCCATGATCCGGGCTTGGGTGATCACCAAATCCGCGGAAGCAGGCGCGCCCCCATAAGGCGCCACGTCCGCATAGGTCTCGCCGACACGAATCTCATCCACCATCGCCTCACCGTAAGGCTGAGCGGTGCTGTTCTGTCCTCCCACGAACACGCGCACCAGGCCGATGGAATAATCATAGAGCCCCAGTACATTGGTGGTGGCGCTGCCGATTGAGGGCTCCACCGACAGATCCGCGGGATTGACCCAAAGATACGCGTTGTCATTGGCCTGCTGCGGGGTGCCGCCCAGGTGATCAATCCGCAGAACCACGAAGTTTGTGAGCCGGGGGAAGGATCCGTACCCTCCTCCGTACTGGCTGGGGGGATTGGCGGAGGCGCGAAGATTCCCGCCCGCGGAGAGAATGCCAACCGTATTGGTGGCAGCGCCGCTGGAATTGCCCACGCCCACGCGTTGATTTACCCCGCTGGAACTGTCCGGATAATCAAAGGTGATGTTGACGCCACGGGCGTAGGGATTGGCAGCGGTGCCGTTGGTGGGGCCCTGGCGGACCAGGAGCAGACTGATCCAGGTGGTGGCAGCCCCGCCATTGGTGCCCCGGGTAAAACCCAATGCGCGGTTGGGCTGCATGCTGCTGTTGGCCGTGGTCAATCCCTGGAAAAAACCCGCTCCCCCCGCCGCGGCCAGGACATGATGAGCCGCATCGGTATAACCCAGACCATAACCCGTGTTCGTGGCCACGCCCTGACTGCTGTTGGCCTGCCAGGCACCGCCAAATCCCGAACCGCCGACGGAACCGATGATCGCGGTGCCGGCGGCATTGGTGAACGGTTCGTAGGCCAGCAGGGCCGCACGGGAGCTGCCCCCAAAGGCCAGCAACACAGCAGCCATCAGAGGGAGGGCAATCCACGGATTACAAACGTGCCGACTCATGATGATGGACACCTCATAAAGCCCTCTTAGGGATTGAATTCAAATGCGCCCAGGTCCGGCGCGCTGCCCTGGAAGGGAATCCCCACATCCACCCCCTTATCGATCAGGGCGGATCCGGGTTTGAGACGGGCAAAATCATTTACCGGCAGGCTGCCATCCGGCAGGCGCGGCACAGCGGCAAGCGCCACCTCCAGACTGATGAAATCAGCGCGCGTCGCGGTGCTGATAAACTTGGCCGGCTTTTTCGGGTCCGGCGCCCAGCTGTTGTGATCCGAGATCACCCTCCCCTCCAATTTGGCGTCCTGCCGGGCGGACACCGGATCGAACGCCCCGCAGTTCTGAAGGTGGTGCGGGTATTTTTTGAACTCGAAGTTCGTCCGATTGCCCCAGGCCGTGCAGTTCTGGATCTGGATGGGGGCGTCGTTGTTGTTGTCCTCAAAACCATTGCCGCGCCCGTTGTCGAAGGCGACACAGTTGCGGACCCGATGCGACGCGGGCTGATTTTGCCCGCCGAGCTTGAACCCATTCCCGTCGCCGTTGTAACCGTTGGTGGCCGCAAACAAAGAGGCATCGCCATTATGCCAGGTCCAGCAGCACTCAATCCTCACCGCGCACGTGGTCATGTACAAATCCCAGCCGTCATCCGCATTTTCCCAGGCGCGGCAGCCGATGAACTCATTGCCCGCGCCCGGGAACAGTTTGCAGGCAAACCCGTCGGCATTTTCCCCCTTGGTCCGGGCGTCAAAATTACGGAAGGAATCGCAGTTCACCACCCGATTGGTCGCCGCTTTCGATCCGTCGTTCTTCGATTTCTTGGCGAGCCCGATTTGCAGCCCGGAATCCCCGTTGTGATGCAGCACGCAGTTTTCAATGACATTGTCATTGCCCTCCACCTTGATGCCGTTGTCCGGGGCGCCGGTGATTTCCAGCCCCCGGAGGTGCCAGGCATTCCCCGCCAGCAGAATGCCGCGACTGGCCGCGCGGACCAACTCGTTGGTGGGATGCCATCCAGAGAAATCCAGCACGGGCTTTTCATCCGCGTACGCCGCCAACTGGATCATCGCCCCCGCCCCGCCGGAATTAGTCAGTTCCACGGTGCGGATCAGGGGATAGACGCCGCCTCTGAGATACACCACATCGCCGGGCCGGGCCTTGGCGACGGCGGCCTGGGGCGCTTGCAGCGGTGCGAGGCGCGTGCCCGTCGCCCCGTCGTTGCCGGAAGGGGAAACAAAAATCTCGGCGGCGCCAAGGCTTGAACCCGTCAGCGCGGCGGCAGAAACGAGAATGCGTCCGTACTGGAGGAAATCGGGATTCATGGTGCCCCGACTGTGAAACAGTTCAGTGCGATTGGGAACTCAATTCACCCTTCAAAAACGGCACCTCACCCTGAAAAAAGTGAACCGCCGGACTCTATCAGTTCTTTGGCAACTTTGGGACAGGTAGGGCGCGTCACTCCGTGCGCGCCGGCGTGGTAAACCAGGACGCGTGGGTTGGCAATCGCGGCGGGCAGAGGACTGCCCGCCCTACCTGCTGATGCACCAAGGTTAAGTGAACTGCCACAGATGCGGCCCGACAACACTCCGGGAAGGTTCCTGATGATGCACGCAGGGGAACGATGACGCATGAAGCGCGTCCCGTTTCCGTCCCCGCCCCCGCTCAGCCGACGATCAAGTTCACCATCTTCTTCGGCACGATGATGACTTTCTTGATGGTCTTGCCGGCGAGAAACGGCTTCGCCTTCTCGGCCGCCCGGGCCGCCGCCTCAATCGTCGCATTGTCCGCATCCACGGCCACCTTGATGACGTCGCGCAGCTTGCCGTTCACCTGCACCGGCAGCTCGATCTCGCTCTCGACGAGCCGCGCGGGATCCCACCGGGGCCACGGCGAGTAAGCCAGCGACGGGGCGGTTTGTCCGAACGTGGAATGCAGCCGCGCCCAGAGCTCTTCGGCGACGTGCGGCGCAAACGGCGCGAGCAGTTGCAAAAAAGTTTTCATCACCGACAACGGCTTGGCCTGCCAGGTCATCGACTCGTTCACAAAAACCATCATCCCGGAGATGGCCGTGTTGAAGCGCATGCCGTCCAGGTCCTCGGTGACCTTCTTGATACAGGCGTGCAGCGTCTTGAGCTGGGCGGGCGTGGCATCCCGGTCGGCAATGCCGCCATCGAGCAAAATCAAGTCGAGCAGCTCCTTGCCTTCCTTGGCGTTCTCCGCGGTCAACGTCTGCGCCTGCTCAAACGCCGTTTCCGATTTTTCATCCACGAACAGGCGCCAGACGCGCCCGAGGAAGCGGTACACGCCCTCCACCCCCTGGGTGTTCCACGGCTTGGTGTCCTGCAGCGGCCCCATGAACATCTCATAAAGCCGGAAGGCATCCGCGCCGTATTCCACCAGCACATCGTCCGGATTCACCACGTTGCCGCGCGACTTGGACATCTTCTGGCCGTCGGAGCCAAGGATCAGGCCCTGGTTGACCAGCTTATAAAAGGGTTCAGGCGTCGCGACGTGGCCGAGATCGAACAGGACCTTGTGCCAGAAGCGCGCGTAGAGCAGGTGCAACACGGCGTGCTCCGTGCCGCCGACGTAAAGGTCCACGCCCGCCGCCTTGCCATTGGATGCCATCCAGTAACTTTCCGCATCCTTGCCGACGAATGCGTTTGCATTCTTCGCGTCGAGATAGCGGAGGTAATACCAGCAGCTGCCCGCCCACTGGGGCATGGTATTGGTTTCGCGCACGGATCCGTCCGGCAGATTCACCCAGTCCTTCGCGCGCGCCAGCGGCGGCTCCCCGCCAGGGGCGGGCTTGTAATCGTCCAGAGCGGGCGGCAGCAGCGGCAGCGCGCCATCCGGCAGCGCCTCGTGATGCAAATTCCCGGCGGCATCTTTTTTCCAAACGATGGGAAACGGCTCGCCCCAGTAACGCTGACGGCTGAAGAGCCAGTCGCGCAACTTGAAGTTAACAGTCTTTTTACCGAGACCTTTCTCCTCGAGCCACGCGGTGATTTTCCTCTTGGCATCGGGCGTGGAGAGGCCGTTGAGAAAGCCGGAATGGACAGCCGTTCCGTTGCCAATGAACCCCTGCCAGTCCGTCCCAGCATCCCCCGGCTGGACGACTTGGAGGACCGGCAGATTAAATTTCTGGGCGAACTCGAAGTCGCGGGCGTCATGCGCGGGCACAGCCATGATGGCGCCGGTGCCGTAGCTGGCCAGCACGTAGTCGGCGATCCAGATGGGAATCCGCTGGCCGTTGACCGGGTTCAGGGCATAGGCGCCAGTGAACACCCCGGATTTTTCCTTCGCCAGCTCCGTGCGTTCGAGATCGCTTTTGCGCGCAGTGTGTTCGCGGTAGTTCTCCACGGCAGCCCCCTGCTCCTCGGTGACGATCTGATCCACGAGCCGATGCTCCGGCGCCAGCACCATGTAGGTCGCCCCAAACAACGTGTCGGGGCGCGTGGTGAAAACGCGGATGACCTCAGACGACCCTGCCACCTCAAAATCCACCTCGGCGCCTTCGGAGCGGCCGATCCAATTGCGCTGCATCTCCTTGAGCGAATCGCTCCAGTCGATCGTGTCGAGGTCGGCCAGCAGCCTTTCGGCGTAGGCGGTGATGCGAAGCATCCATTGGCGCATCGGCTTGCGGATGACCGGGAAGCCGCCGACCTCGCTCTTGCCGTCGATGACCTCCTCGTTGGCCAGCACCGTGCCGAGCTCGGGGCACCAGTTCACCGGCGCTTCGGAAACGTACGCCAGGCGCTTGGAATCACGATAAGCCCTCCGCTGCTCCTCCGTTTTGCAATCGGCGGGATAGGGAAGGGTTTCCACGGACTCGGCCTTATTCGCCTCCGGATTCAACCAGGAATGGTAAAGACGGAGAAAAATCCACTGCGTCCATTTGAAATAATCGACGTCGGTGGTGGCCAGTTCGCGGGACCAGTCGTAGCTGAAGCCGAGGCTTTTGATCTGGCGCGTGAAGTTGGCGATGTTCGCCTCGGTGGTCACGCGCGGATGCTGGCCGGTCTTGACGGCGTATTGCTCGGCGGGCAGGCCGAATGAATCCCACCCCATGGGATGCAGCACATTGTAGCCGGCGGCGCGGCGGTAGCGGGCGAGGATGTCCGTGGCCGTGTAGCCTTCGGGATGCCCGACATGCAGCCCCGCGCCGCTCGGGTAGGGAAACATGTCGAGGATGTAAAACTTCTCGGGCAAGAGATTGCGGGCGGCCACCTTTCCGGAAAGCCCATGGCGGAGGCCAAAGGGATGTCCCTCGGGCACGGTGTCCCCCGGACTGAAAGCGCGGAAAGCCTGCTGCTGCTCCCAGGTCTGCTGCCATTTGGGCTCGATCAACTGGAACGGATATTGTCTGCGACTGCTTGCCATAAGGCGGGCATTATGGGCGGAACCGGCGCGCCGGAGCAATGCGGAATGAACCGCCCGCTTCACGGGATGCATCGTGACACGGCCCTTTTCCTCCCTCGCCTTCCCCATGGAGGAGAGGGCTGGGGGAGGCCCCACTGTTTTCAGCTCAAATTCCCTCCCCGTTGAGGCGGGAAAAGGGAGCTGGAGGGCAGTGTCACGATGCGCGCGGCCCTGGGGACTGATTTTCCCAGACCAGCCGCAGACCCTCGAGCGTCAGGTCAGGGAGAACGGCGGAGATTTCCGGCAGGCGCGCCGCGATCAGCCGGGCATAGCCGCCCGTGGCGATGACCGGGAGTTTTCGGACGCGCAGCTCGCGTTTCAGCGCGCCGATCAATTCCCGGACCAGACCCCGATAGCCTTGCACCGCGCCGATGAGCATCGCCTGCTCCGTGCTTTTGCCGATGGCTGAAGAGATTTCCCGGATCCGGATTCGGGGCAGCAAGGCGGTTTTTTCATGGAGATAATCCGTCATCGCCGCCAGCCCCGGCGCGATGATGCCGCCCACGTAATCGCCGCGGGCATTCACCACGTCAAAGGTGACCGCCGTCCCGAAATCCACCACCACCACCGGCGCCCCGAAGCGCTGGCGCGCGGCCACGGCATTGGCCAGGCGGTCCGGTCCGATCGAGGCCGGCCTGGGATAATCCACCCCGACCCCGCGCAGAGTTTTCGGCGTGAGCTCCAGCGCCTGGAGCCCCCAGCGCCGGCTGACCGCCTGACGCACCCTCCGCGTGGCGCGC
>Ga0209086_10003784_pt1 | contig 11355 bp, 9 predicted proteins | sample M_130207_XF_Meta_FD_187312 | JGI IMG/M metagenome (GOLD analysis project Ga0209086, IMG submission 187312) | Freshwater microbial communities from Lake Montjoie, Canada to study carbon cycling - M_130207_XF_MetaG (SPAdes) (version 2) | ecosystem: Environmental > Aquatic > Freshwater > Lake...
TTGGACATTTATAAATGTCCAATTTGTAAAAACCTGTTAAGAAATGGAAGAAATTTTTTGAAAAAAGTGGTTTTGCTAGAAGATGGTCTGTTTTTTTTCTGGCGGGTGAAAAATTTGTCACGATAATTTTTTTTAAAAAAATATGTTTTTCTATTAAAAAGATTTAGGCGATTTTTTTGTTAAATACATATATAACACTATGTTAACAAATTTGTCGCCAAACTCACCGAAAAAATTCTCATGCGAAGTTTGTGACTATACTTGCTCTAAAAAAAGTGATTTTAATAAACATAATCTAACCCGCAAACATCTTATTAACAATTCTTTAACAAATAAAGTCGCCAAGGGTGTTTTCTTCGAGTGCATTTTTTGCAACAAGGAGTATAAATCGCGTGTTGGGTTATGGTACCATAATAAAAAATGCAACTCACTTATTACTAATTTAGTTATTGAAAATACTGCGGATGCACCGAATGATGCACCAAAGGATAAAAAAAGCGACAAAGTTATTGATTTTTTACTACAAGACAGTTTAGAAATGAAAAATATTATACTAGAAATAGTAAAAAATAATTCGGAAATGCATAAACACATGGTTGAAATATGTAAACATACGAGTATTACCCATAATAATAATAATATAAATAATCACTCCAACAACAAAACCTTCAATTTGCAGTTCTTCCTCAACGAACAATGCAAAGACGCGATGAATATTAGTGATTTTGCCAACTCCTTTGAACTCCAACTGTCGGACCTGGAAAGTGTTGGTGAACTGGGTTATGTCGAAGGGATTACAAAGATTATGGTCGACCGGTTAAATAGCATGGATATTTATAAACGACCGATTCATTGTAGCGATGCCAAACGCGAAACCTTGTATGTGAAAGATGATAACAAGTGGGAGAAAGAAGGGAAAAACAATCCCAAGCTTCGTTATACAATTAAAACCATTTCCTTCCGGAATATGAAGCTGGCGGCGTTGTGGAGTGAGACCTACCCAGAAAGCCAAGACGGCGAATCGCACATGAATGACATCTATATCAGGTTGATTAAAGAATCCACCGGCGGGAATGGCGAAATTTCCGACAGTGAAAACAAAATCATCCGGCGAATTGCTAAGGAAATTGTAATAGATAAGTTATAATATAAGTTATAAACGAATACATAAGTTATAAACGAATACATAAGTTATAAACGAATACATAAGTTATAATATAATAAATAATAAATAATATATTATAAAATTTTGGTCAAACCTTCAATCTGCTCTGCCGTAAGTTCCGCCGGGAATTGAATCGTAAAATTTATAATCAAATTACCCACATGTTCTTCTCGAGTAAACCCCATGTTGTTAATAACTTTATTATAATTATTGGTAATAATACTGCCCCCACCATTAGTAATCTTGAATGTACGTCCATCAATATATTTCAAATCGAATGAAAACCCACACAGTGCCTCTTTTAATGTAATTGTTTTCTGTAAAATAAGGTCTAGGCCATTACGCAAAAACTCTGTATCATTTATTATTTTAATAAATACTTTAACATCACCCATATTGTTCTGACTAAGAGAATTTCCTTTACCCCGCAGAATAATAAGTTCATTATCATCGATGCCCTTGGGCACTTGTATATAAATCGTTTCAGCCTCTTCTCTCTTGATCCCATTTTCCACTATCCAGCGTTTAATGTTTAATGGAATTTTACACCCAGTATATGCTTTACTTAACTGAATTTCTTCGGTCTTAATAATAGGAATCGGTTTCATCATTTTATTTTTAATCCCTTCAAAAGTCATATCCCCTAAATTAATTCCTTCCATACTAAAACTCATGCCGTGGCCGTTGCCATTACCGTGGCCGTTACTCATGCCGTGGCCGTTACTCATGCCGTGGCCGTTACTCATGCCATTGCTGTGGCCGTTACTCATGCCCATAGCCATCGCCATAGGCATTTGCATATGCATATTACCCATGCCGTTGCCCATGCCCATATGCATCTGTTCAAAGACGTTTTTATTCAAAAAATTTAATATATCTGCAGGATTTACTTCCATAAACCCCTGACCTTTAAAAGGCGAATTAAATTGCCGATTATAATTGGCTCGTTCTTGGTCATTGCTTAAGATTTCATAAGCACTATTAATTTCCTGATATTTTTTCGTCGATTCTTCACTATTATTGTTTCTATCCGGATGAAATTCCAGCGACAGTTTTCTATAAGCTTTTTTTATTTCTTCCGGCGAAGCTTCTTTAGAAACGCCTAATATATCATATAAATCTGGTTTATTATTCCTATCTAGATTCATATTATAATGGCCGTACAATAAACTTAAATACTTATTAACGAATATAATTAAATGAATCAATCGATATTATATAAATATGAACCGAAATTGTTGAATGACTTTGAACATGATAAACAAACCATTGATTTTATCAAAGCCATGATTGAAATAAATAATTTAAACCTATTATTATTTGGTGCCCCAGGCACAGGCAAAACTGCCATATTAAATGCAATAGTCCGCGATTATTACAACGGCTGTGTAAATAAAGATAATATTTTGTATATTAATAACTTGAATGAACAAGGTATCACGTATTACCGGAATGAGATGAAAATCTTTTGTCAATCTTCGTCATTAATTAAAAATAAAAAAAAAATAATTGTAATTGATGATTTAGATTCCATTAACGAGCAAGGGCAACAAGTATTTCGCAGTATCTTGGATAAATATAGTCAGAACGTGCATTGTATCGCCTCGTGTAGTAATATGTTAAAGGTAATAGATAGTATACAGTCTCGTATGAATATTATTAAAATTACCCTGATGCACGTAGACAAACTACGTATGATTATCCAAGATATTTGTAACGCGGAAAATATTCATATTTTACCTGCGGTGGAAGATTACATTATATCTATAAGTAATAATTCTATTCGGGTTATTGCAAACTATTTAGAGAAATTTAAATTACTGCAGGGAGAGACATATACCGATACCGATACCAATAAAGTAATAACGTTGGATTTAGCCAATACAATGTGTACGAATATCTCTTTTAAGGAATTTGACACCTATACAAATTACTGCAAACACGAGAAAGATATTAAGCAGGCGATAAACATATTATACGCTATCTTTGAAAGAGGGTATTCAGTGATGGATATATTAGATAATTATTTCATGTATATAAAGAGCACTACGATTTTAACCGAAGCCGACAAGTATGCAATACTACCGTGTATATGTAAATATATTACTATCTTTAACACTATTCACGAAGATGAAATAGAATTAGCCTTATTTACCAATAATATTATAACAATACTTTCTTCTTAAAGATATTACAATATATAATATTATATATGAGCGAAACAGCTCTCATCGAACCATCTAATAATCAAATTTTAAAAACACACCAAATTTTAAAAACACACCAAATTTTTAAAACACTTTTTCCAATAAACACACTGTGGGAATATCTACAAGCAAATTACGAAGATAAACAAACTCATTTTATAATAACAAAATTTTTATACAAAAAAACCGAATATACCCACAACTTGGATAAATTTATAGAAGCTTTAAAAACATATTACTTTGTTTCCAAAAGAAAATACGTTAACCGACCGATGACTTATAAACATTTTTTGACTATTATAAGACAATTATGCAACTCCCACAATATAAATTATACCTCTAAACTCGTCTATGATAAATCCAGTTATGAAATTGAATATTGCATACATAAATAAAGCTGGTGTTACTAAATGCTTATTGTTATATACATTAGCGGGTGATTAACAAATACTTCCCAATAGTGGTATCGCTTTGTAATACTTGCTTCGCGGATAGTCGAGCAAACCAATTATACGCGGTGCGTTTCAGAATATCCTCCGCCGGCAGATAGATACCTAATACGTCGCCGGTTAAATTAACAAAGGTATTTTGTATTAAACGGTCAATCGTAATCGCCACGCCATCACCATCTTTCACGCCGATTTTATCCGCTGGTATGATTCCAACGGCCCCTTGCAGACTCTTTTCATAACACCACCGGCCATAAGCCCCCACAACAGTACTCTCATCCACAAAGTCTTGCGAAATTACACTTTGGACGTAGTGAATATATTCGCCCATCGTCCCACACTCTTTCACACACCCCATAAAGGCCGTATTGGGAAAATACAACATTTGACTAGACGTGGTGGTCTTATTCAACATGTCGGCTACAAACATCTGTCCGGAACCGGTGTAATAATTATAGAGGGGTAACAGACTTTGAAAACAAATAAAAGATGGCGGCACTAAAAAACCACCGAATTTATATAATAATTTAGCTAAGGCTAGTTCTCTCAACTTACTCCTAATGGGGTCAGCTGTCAGCGTTATATTTATCGTCCAATCGGGCATTAATTTTAAAAAGGAATCATCGTCAATTAAACAAATGTCGAAATCTTGTCCGCAAGTATCAATAATCGTCTTGATAGTTAAATATAAATAGGGTTGATTTAAATCCGTCGAGTTACGAGAGTAAAAACTTGCCCACCAGCGGGCATTTATATCATAGTTCATGTGTAACCAGAGAATCGGTTTTTTCTTTTTGACTGCAGAAGCATTAGCATTACCATTAGTATTACCGTTACCATTAGCATTACCATTAGCATTACCATTAGTATTACCGTTAGTATTAATATTTTCATTAATTAAATAATTCTGGACCATAGCATAACTGGCTTGTTCTTCGTCCCCGTCTTGTAACTGTTTATAACGATTATATAGAAAACCTAACGCCATAGTAACAATTAAACTATATATATAATTAGAGTACTTCATTATATATATACTTTTAAAAAAGTCTCATTTTTTGCTACACTTTTACCGAATTACTTCGCCTATATTTACGTTGCCTAAATGTACTTCTCATAAAAAAAAGTGTGTTTTTACCTAACCTGCTTCGCTTGACCTTTTCCAAAAGGTTGTTTCAAAAAGTGTGTTTTGCCTAACCTGCTTCGCTTGACCTTTTCCAAAAGGTTGTTTCTAAAAAGTGTGTTTTGGTTCAACCTTCTATTACTTCGCATATAAAAGGTTGTGTTTTTGCCTAACCTGCTTCGCTTGACTTTTTCCCAAAAAAGTGTGTTTTGCTACACTTTTTCCCAAAAAAGTGTGTTTTGGTTCAACCTTTTCCTAAAAGGTTGTTTCTAAAAGGTTGTTTCTAAAAAGTGTGTTTTTGCTACACTTTTTCCCAAAAAGTGTATTTATAACCGGTTAATAATACTTTTATACGCATGTAAGTCTCTTGTTTGAAGTGCGTCATTCATAACTTGAATCAAGTTTTGTTTATAAGTTTCACTAATATTACTGTTATATAATTTCGCAATGGCGTTCTCCGGGTGCAAAGTTTCGCAAGTCAAGTTATTTACTATCATAACCCCATAGTTGGCAAGCAAGACATTATACAAGACTTCGCCCGAATATTGTACACGTTTCACCGCGGAGGAAAAATTCAAAAACCGTTCGGCCGCCATCAATTGTCCCTTATACTCGATTTTGTGGTCTTTCGTCAGTACAGTCGTCTGCGACGGATAATTTCGTCCTAAAGCATGCGCTGGAATACTAATTAAATATTTATCTAAAGTCACCGTCCGGGTAATATGTTGAATGACTTGCCCTTGAAGAGTGTGTTCGCGGTGGTTCAAATGTTCAATCGGTATGCGTCCTTGGTCGGTCGTAATCGGTGTACCCGCTGGGAAACAAATGTTAGAGGTTGGCAAAGTGGTTAATGACCCCCCCAACCCATTGATAGAGCCCATCATGAAAGTAAAACTTAGTTGTTGTTTACCTAGTTTAAACTCCACTAGCATAGATGTTTGGGCAGGTGAATATGCAGTCGCACTAGGTACAGTTGTTAGAAGCGTTGTTGGTAGTACTGCATAACCTGTACCAGTAATGGTTACACCGTTATATTGAATGATAGTATATTTTTTATATTGTTTGCTTGCAACAGTTGTAGCATCCACCGCAGACCAATTTACGTTGGTACTAGGGTTAATAATGATATAAAAAGTATTTGTAACCATTCCGTTTTGTGAGTAGATTAGTGGTTCTGAGGGCGAAGTCAATACTTTAATCCTATATCCTGGAACACCGGAAACTACCTGAACATAAATATTTGCGACAGCAGTAACATTTGATGATGTATCAACATAAGGACAAACAGATAATAACGTAGCAATAGCGTTGGTGTTTTTAACTCTTACGACAAAGTTGTTAAATGCATATGTAAAAATATTTCCATTTGTGTTTGGCATATTCACATAGTTTGCTTGCCCAAGGATTAATTTTGAAATGTCGGTGACAATTTTACTGTCAGAACTCCCCCCCAAATCCTTTTCAATGTAATTCTGAACGGCATAATTAATCAAGGTTTTAACCTCAGCTGGTTTGATAGTTCCAGTTTCAACTTCGGCCTGTGTATAGGGAAACGTAGCTAAAGTAGTAGATGCTGGAGTGTTAGAAGGAAGTCCTTCTATTGAAATTTTAGCGACTGGGCTACCATTAATTGTTGCGGCTTTGGTAAAAAGTTTATCTATAAAGGCTTGTCTATAAATTAAATAATCGGTTGGTGTAAGGATATCAATTAGTTCCTCTAAAGTTGTAAAATAACCATTCAAAGCGACGGAAGTTAAAGTTGTTGGTGGTGTTGGTGGTGTTGGAAAGTTGACATTGCCTATCACAGTTGATGCTAAGACTAACCCTGCGTCGTACGGGTCGGGGGACGGACCAGCGGAGGTTACTGTAAATTTTACCGCATAATTCGAATATTCGCCTGATCCAGTAAATAGAAAAAAATAATAAATACCAACCGTGGAGGGCATGGTTACTGAAACGGTTGCGTTACCGCCCATCTCAGGAATACCAGAAATACCTAAAGTAACTCCAACAGGGGTTCCCCCACTGTTAACAATTAAATAACCACTAGCAGCTGCCACATTTATAAATGTTACGTTTACAGTCGTACTTACGACAGGGGTAATTGGGGTTATTCCCGAAAATAATAACAGGGACGCCCCAATATAAGTTTTACCATTTATAAAAGTAGTAGATTTTGCAGTTACTGGTGTCATCGTGTTCACAGCCAATACCTGTATGTTTATCATACCACTAGTCGTAACTGTCATCACACTTTTCTGTATAGTATAGGTTGTAGTTGTAGCTGAAACACTTGACGGAGTACCACTAATCTCACCAGTCCCCGCGTTTATACTAAGTCCACTAGGTAAAGCTGGAGAAATAGTGTAATTTGTCCCACCTGATGTTGATGTTAAACTCGCTATTGGTTGGCCTACTACAAAAACATAACTTGGTATAGACATACCAGAAACAGAAATATATGTTGACGCTGATGGTTCATAATTTATAGGCATCTTTTATAATATATAAAAAGATAATTAATTTTTATTTTAATTAATTTTTATTTTAATTACTTTTTATTTTAATTAATTTTTATTTTAATTAATTTTTATTTTAATTAAAATAAAAAAGTGTTTTGGCTACACTTTCTTCCTATTTCGTTCCGTATACTTCTCATAAAAAAGTGTGTTTTGGTCTAGTCTGCTTCGCTTGACCTTTTCCCAAAAGGTTGTGTGTGTTTTGGCTACACTTTTTCCCAAAAAGTGTGTTTTGGCCTAACCTGCTTCGCTTGACCTTTTCCAAAAGGTTGTGTGTGTTTTGGTCTAACCTGCTTCGCTTGACTTTTTCCCAAAAAATGTGTTTTGGTTCAACCTTCTATTACTTCGCATATAAAAGGTTGTGTGTGTTTTGGTCTAACCTGCTTCGCTTGACCTTTTCCAAAAGGTTGTGTGTGTTTTGGTCTAACCTGCTTCGCTTGACCTTTTCCCAAAAGGTAGTTTTTTGCTACACTTTTTCTAAATTACTTCGCATAAAAAAGTGTGTTAGAACGTCAATTTCCTAAAATGACTCAACCACCCATCATTCGCTTTTCTCCCGGCTTCCTCCTGTTTGGCTAATTTAAATGCCCGGTGCACATCATGTTTACCCTCATTATAAGTCTTCTGTTGTAAATAGTCCTGCGCCTCCGCTACTGCCAACGGTCGAATATTTTGATAATCACTCGACCGCTGTAATTCTTCGACCGTCTTATATTTGGGGCGGCGTAAATAGTCCTCGTGTGTCACCGGTATCACGCTTTCGACGTGGGCTTTTTTCAAATCTTCGTAACCGAGCGAGCTAAATAACCCCGCCGAATAAGAATCGGGTTTCTCGCGCGTTAAGTCATATTGACTGGCCGGACTGGAACTAAAATCGGCGATTTCCTCCCTTTTCACTAAAGCTTGGACTTCCTTCTTCTTGGCTTCAAACGTGGCGTTCATGCCGGTTAAGGTAGTCGACCGGGTATCCAGGTCGGCGTCTGATTTTAACCAGTCCCCATATCCAGTATCCGCCTCACTATCCTGTAATTTATATTGTTCGAATAAATCATTAAAGAGTTTATTAAAATTAGGTTTACTTTTTATTTGGTTGATGAAGGCTTCTTTTTGTTCGTCTTTCTCCACAATGTACTCGGTGTTATAGGCTGATTTGGTACTCTTATGTCGAAATTGATACACAGCATATATAATTTTATATGCCTCGCTAAAAAACAAGAAATATTTTTTATCTAATTGCGATTTATCGGGATGCGTCTGTAACACTGTTTTCTTCACTTGTTTCAAATCCTGTTCATTGAAATCAAAATCCAGTTTAAATAAAGCGAGTAAATCGACTAATTCGTAATTATCAATATTCAAGTCCATAATACACTTTTAGAAACCTTTTAGAAAAAGGTTTAACCAAAACCAACCTTTTGGGAAAAGGTTGAACCAAAACACACTTTTTGGGAAAAAGTGTAGCAAAAACACACTAAAATTTGTCCCTAGACGCATGGTGCTCCGCCTGCCGGGTTTATGTCGGGATTTTACCTAGGTGCCAGTGGGGCGCGAACCCCGGCAGGCGGAGCACCACTTACCTAGCAACGTCTGTTGGTGTGCAGTTTAACATATATTATTGTGTTAAATATATATTATTTTGTTAAATATATATTATTGTTTTACACCTTCGCACATTTAAAACGCCGATTTTTTAGACCTTATAATTTTTAAGTTTCCGTGTCATTCGTGAGGTTTTCTTTACATATGTTGTATCTCTGTTATAAGATTTGGATAAAATTAAAAAAACATTTAAATTTTTATCATCGGCGTTTTAAATGTGCGAAGTTGTAAATGTTAAAAGGTGTAAAACGCCGATGTTATTCATAAAATAATTTTTATTCTGTATATTGTTTCAGAATATCCTTCAATATATGTATAATCTGACTCCTCATACTTAAATGAGGCAATCCGATGTTTACAACAGGCATCTGGCAGATTATAATACCCCTTAACACAATGCGGTTTTTCGCAGTAACCAACTTGAAAAACAAGTTCAGGAGATTTTTCTTTATTTACAATAAAATCTTTAATTATACGATAAGCATCTGCTTCATTTTCAATATCAAATGTATGTTGATGAGTATTTTCATCAATGTATTTTTCAAATGTATGTTGATCAGTATTTTCATCAATGTATTTATATAATTCAACGATGGTAATTTCCACATACTTCCGTGCAGGTTTGGTAATTATCTTCTTAAAGTCAAATATAATATTGTCAGGGTTAGGAATTGATTCAACAGGGCGTTCAACATCATCAGCAGGAACAAATATGTCTATTTTTAAATTTAAATCATCTTTACTAAAGCAAGCAGTTTCCATTTTTAAGTTAATTTATATTGTTATAATTTAAAGTTAAATTAAATCAATTTTTTATTTAAAAAAAATTGATTTATATTAAATATAAAGATACAATACTAAAAATTAATCAATAAAATGGAAATCCTAGAAAATATATATGAACCTGATTTACTAGAAATATTTGAAGAACATGAACACTACAAAGTTTTTCCTCTAATTTATTCTATTAAAGATACATTAAATAAATATTATAAATATCCTGAAGATTTGTGTCAATTATGTTTTATGACTTGTATTGCTTTTAATAATAACTATAATGATAGTGATAATGATAGTGATAATGATAGTGATAGTGATAATATTAATATGAATATGATGGTAGTAAATATTTTAGCAAAAACTGAATATCCAGAACAATTATTATGTAATAAATGTACAGGTACATTTTCTAAAATGGATGTATTAAATTTAATTCAAAATATATTAAATGAAACTTATCATAATGAAGGTAATGAACGGTTTAATGAATTTATAAAATTATTTAAAACAATTGGCAATGAATATGTATTAAACCCATATGAAAAATTACTAACTGAATATTTCTCATATGATATGGGTGATTATTATACATATCATAAAAAATGTTCTCACTTTACTGGAATATCAAATAAATGTGATAATGTGGATATATTATGTCCATTCATATTAGACATAATAGAACATATTGATGATTTATATTTTACTAATTATTTATATTCATGTCCATTACAATATATGGATATTTTAATTAAAAAAGGTATTGATATAAATTATATATTTAATTTGGGTAAACTTATGGGTAATCAAACTGTATTTGGATCTTTATTATATGGTTATTTAGATGATGATAGGAATAATATAATAAAACGTATTGATAAATTAATTTCATTAGGTGCTGATGTTAATATTGGTAATCCAATTAGATATATTACTGGTATTCAATATGAAAATAGACCTTATAAAATAGAAAAAATAAAATATTTAATAAAAATAGGTGTTAAATTTGAGAATAAATGTATAACTAATTGTTCGTCTGTTCAAGAATGTAAATTTCATAAAATGTTATATGATACCAGACTTGGTAAATTAATTCAACAATTAGCACTTAATTAATTATAATACTGTCATCTAAATGATAGTGAAAGTATTATAATTTGATTATTATGATTGTTTTTTTATATCTAAAATACAAGAATTACAAATCCAATCTTCTTTACACCTTTGCACATTTAAAACGCCGATTTTATAGATATTTATAAAATAATTTTTATTCTATATATTGTGTCAGAATATCCTTCAATATATGTATAATCTGTCTCATACTTAAATGAGGCAATCCGATGTTTACAACAGGCATCTGACTCTAACCACTTAACACAACGAGGGTTTTCGCAGTAACCAACTTGAAAAACAAGTTCAGGAGATTTTTCTTTATTTACAATAAAATCTTTAATTATACGATAAGCATCTGCTTCATTTTCAATATCAAATGTATGTTGATGAGTATTTTCAT
>Ga0209086_10003792_pt1 | contig 11343 bp, 12 predicted proteins | sample M_130207_XF_Meta_FD_187312 | JGI IMG/M metagenome (GOLD analysis project Ga0209086, IMG submission 187312) | Freshwater microbial communities from Lake Montjoie, Canada to study carbon cycling - M_130207_XF_MetaG (SPAdes) (version 2) | ecosystem: Environmental > Aquatic > Freshwater > Lake...
TGCTGAACAACAAAAGGGTTACTTCAAGATGATTGGTAACACCACTCAACTTACCTTCATCACTGATCCTTCTTTCTCTGATGTTGAATCCCCTTGTGACTCCTTAGCTCCTCGTCAAGTTTGTGCTCCTCGTAACGCACTTCCTGAAACTACCCTTTATGTTCCTCTTCAATTTTGGTTCTGTACCAACCCTGGTCTTGCTCTTCCTCTTATTGCCCTTCAATATCACGAAGTCAAGATCAACCTTGATATCAGACCTATTGATGAGTGCTTGTGGGCTGTTACTACCTTGAACTGCAGCTCTGGTCCTGCTTTCAACACCACCACCCAATACACTGTTGGTCGCCCTGTCCCTGCCACCATTGCCTACAATCAATCTTTGGTTGCTGCCTCTTTGTACGTTGACTATGTCTTCCTTGACACTGATGAGCGCCGAAGAATGGCACAAAACCCCCACGAGTACTTGATCACTCAACTCCAATTCACTGGTGATGAGTCTGTTGGTTCATCCAGTAACAAGATCAAGCTTAACTTCAATCACCCTGTTAAGGAACTCATCTGGGTTGTCCAACCTGATCAAAACGTTGATTACTGCTCTTCCTTGACTTGCGATGCTCTTCTTTTCAAGGTACTTGGTGCTCAACCTTTCAACTACACTGATGCCATCGATGCTCTTCCTAACGCTGTCCATGCTTTCGGAGGTCCTACTGCCACTGCCGGTGACTCCCGTGCTTACATTGATGCTTATGGTCTTTTCCAAGACGCTGGTGCTCTTGACTATCAACCTGCTGTCGGAAATGCCGGCTTCACTGGATACTGGCATGGTCCTTCCAATCCTTACAATGAGGTCAATCTTGGAGGTATCGCAGTTCCTGGAGATACTATTGACACTCAATCACACCTTGATAACTCTGGTGTCTCTGATGCTGGTACCTTCGTTCTCTCTGAGACCTCTTTGGACATGCACTGCTGGGGCCAAAACCCTGTCGTCACCGCTAAGCTCCAACTTAACGGCCAGGACCGCTTCTCTGAGCGTGAAGGATCTTACTTCTCTTGGGTCCAACCTTACCAAGCCCACACCCGCAACCCTGATGAAGGTATTAACGTTTACTCATTCGCTCTTCGCCCTGAGGAACACCAACCTTCCGGAACCTGCAACTTCTCCAGAATTGATAACGCTACTCTTCAACTCGTTCTCAGTAACGCCACCGTTGAGGGTACCAAGACTGCCAAGGTTCGTGTCTATGCCACTAACTACAACGTTCTTCGTATCATGAGTGGTATGGGTGGTCTTGCTTACTCCAATTAAACGATTTATCGTCTGGTTGTTGTTCATATATTTTAATAATTAATCTAAAATTTAATTATTAAAGAATTATATTAAGTATTTAAAAAAAGTTTAACAACACTGTTATAGAAGACGTTTAAATAAAATATTATAATATTATAAATGAGCGAATTTAGACCAGAAAATGTTGTTTCTACTAATCCTATCGAAACTAGTGTTGAAGTATGTAGAACACCTTGTAGCAAAGATTGGCATAATCTTGTAAATGAAGCTGAAAATGGTGTTTGTGATAATAGTTATGAAAATTGTTATACACCTAATACAAGCCAGGAATTTATTTATAATATTATTGATTGGAAAACTTTAAGAACAAATTTTGGTGATTTTTTAAAAGATTGGTTAAAATCAGAGGGAGTTAAAGAACTTTTAGATGATTTATTACCATTATTAATATATAACAATAACGGTACTCCTTTTGAAATTACTACAACCACTGATTCATATCAACTTTTAAACTTAATTAAAGATGACAAGTGTAATGATATTAATTACTCAATTGTAATTAGAGGTACTCTATTTGGTGCAGCAGATCTAAGACTTCTTCATATAGCATTTCATTCTAAAGAACCAAAAGTTACATGGGGCAGTACAAGAAGTCTCTATACTTGTGGTTATTACGAAAAACCAGCAGGTGCTAGCGTCGATGGTTCAGGTGAATTTCATTATAAAATTGATAGTATAAAAAAAAAAATTATAGCTAATAATAAAGGCACCATTTCTAAAAGTCAAATAAAAGACTCAATTTTAAATCCTGAACAACAACCTTATAAAAAATTTACATTTGAACCAGAGAATTTATTGATTTCAAATAATGATACACCATTTATAAATACAGATTTTTTACCAATTGAGGTTAAAAATGATATTCTTGATAAACATTCAATGATACATCATAATTTTATTAATTATTGGAATAATAATACAAGTTTTCAACAAAAAATAAGATTTGGTTCTTTAGAAGAAAATGCTGGAGGTAGACGTAGACGTAGAAGCCAAAAATATGGAAAAAAATCAAAAAAATCTAGACGTGGTGTTAAAACCAGAAAGATGAGAAGAAGAACAAGAAGACATTAAAATTTAAAAAAAAAATTGAGATGGATTTTAAATATAAATAGTAAATCATAATAACATACAAAGATGAGCGTACACAGCTTTTACTTCAAGGTGGTTTATACTTGCGAAACTATGAATTATGACATTGATTTGGACATGTCAATTTCAGATTTTATAAATATTGTAAAGAATAGGGCTCGCGCAGATTTTGCTATTAATTTAAATTACACTATTGAAATTGTCGAAGCTGGACAATCCGATAATGTAAATGGTCGTGATGCTGAATTAGCTCCAGCATTGGAATGTTCAGATACAACTATTAGAGAAAAATATGGTGATAATTATAAATATATCGCATTTTATATAAGACCAGTTATGCTAAACATATTATGTATAGAACAACCAGCTTTAGTAGAACAGCCAACTTTAGAAAATTGCCAAAATAATAACCAAACTGATGACCAAATTTCTAGTCAAAATGATTCAAACACAAGATAAATAGTTAACATATTTTGTAAAAAAATTTCTATTATAAATTTCTAATATAAATTTTTTATTGTATTTTTTTATTGTATTTTTTTATTGTATTTTTTTATTCTTCTTCTTCTTCTCCATTGTCTTCATTGTTAGCTTCAGTTCCAAAATCATCATCAATATCATCAGGAACCTCAACATACAAGTTGTCCTTCCAAATTACCTTGCGATTATTAAACAACCTATTCATATTTATAATTTCTGGTTTTTCTGTCTCAGATGTAAATAGTTTTAAAATTTGTTCATCATCGCGAAATCTAACAGTATAAGTTTGTTGAATATTATTTCTTCCAATACGTCCCATTGCTTGAATAACTTTTTCTTGAGTCAAGTTTAAATCTTTGCTAAGGAATCCATGACAGAATTGATAATTAGTACCATAAATATAATCACTTGAAGCAATAATCATATATAATTTTTGTTCATCAGCAAGACTTTTCATGATTTCAGTATAAGCAATATTCTCATGATTAATAAAGACACCTATTCCCATCATTAAAAGTACTTTCCATGTATTATCAACACCTTTTAATGCCATTATATCAGATACAACATTTTCTTCTATATTACTTGTAAAAGCATTTTGTGTATCTAAACCTTGGGCCCATTTGTCTTGATGCATCTTTCTATTAGGAATAAATGCATCATTTAATGTTGCTGATTTAATCATGTTTCTTAAGTCAGTTATATCTTGAGTTAATTTCGCAAGACTTCCTCTATTTAGAAACTCTTCCGGAACCTCTCTACTTAACTTTTTACTATCTTTATTAGATTTAGTTCTTCCAGAAACCTTATGAGAACTACTTGTATTTTTAACATCATTTTTAATTTTTTTCTCTGTTTCCTCTTTAATAATATCAACTTCTGATTCCAATGCGAATAATTTTTCATTAATATAATTATTATATTCAATTTTATTCATTATTTCATCCATAACTAAACTAGGAATATTTGCTTGTTGTATATAAAATTTTGCCATTTTTTCAATGTCGTCTGAAATTAATATAGTTGGACCATCAGTTAATGTATAAGAATCCTTTGTAGTGAAGTAAACACCAGATGTTCCAGGCTTTACAGCAGGCTGACTTAGTTGTTGACTTGATAACCGAGTTAAACTAGAACCAGGTAATGTACTTTGATTAGAGTTACGACTCATCCCATTTTCCATGCTTCTTGATTTAATAATTTTATTCCCCTTTGGATCAATTGTTTCATTTTCTGATATTCTGGGTTTTCTCATTTGTCTGAAATGAGTATAAATAACACCCCAATATTTTTCCATAATATTTTGAAGAAGGAATATATAATATTTTTTGATATTTTTCATGTTGAAATCATTTAAGGTCTCAAAATGTCTTTCAATTCGCGTTTTACTAGTGCCATAATTATTAGAGTTTACATAAGTAATAAATTCAACAACTTCTTTTAAATCAAAATACCTTAGAAGAGTTAAATAATTATCACAATGAGCAGCAATTTCCTTAATTTTATTATAATCTTCATCAAGATAATGTGGTACTACTACTAAACCGTCTTTGTTCACAATTGGAATAGATTTTTTACAATCATGACTAACAATATTAACAATCTCAGCTCCAGGGAATGAGTTTAAGAAGTCAGGAATTGTTTCAGTAAGCTCATTCAGCTTTGGTAATGTAGCAGATGATAATACAACATTAGGGATAGCATTTTTCTTCCAATTTTTTCTAATTGTTGCATGAAAATCGTGATCATTGTAGTCCATTGTAATTGTTGGTTCATCCCAATACATAATTATATTTTCTGCTTGGAAATGTGCTAACATATAATACATAGCTGGTAAGTAAGATTTAATATCACAAATCATAATTTCAACATTATCACCAACACTATTATCCACTTTACCAATTCCACCAGTTCGTCTATTTCTAGTAAAGACCTTAGCCGCAAAATAATGTAATCTAACATCATCGGCGCAACTACAACCAAACGCAAAGGCAATCTTTTTATTAACAGAAATTGCTGCTTTTGCCAATGCTAAGCCAACGTGTCTCGCGGCACACACAAATATTATCTTATGTCCCTCGGATAACGCAATAGGTGACAATGTTTTTCCTGTACCAGTAGGAGCCATATATAAAATCATCTTAGAATTTTCTGCTTTACATGCTGTAAATATATCTTTTTGATGCTCATATAAAGTCAAATCTCCGTATTTAAGAATATTATGGTTTTTTTCTATAAAATCAACAGCATTTTCAATTATAGCTGATAGATTTATTTGTTCTTCAAATATATTGAGAACTATATCAACTAAATTTTTTATATGAACATTAAGTTTATTAATATTATTGCGAATTAATTTATAGAGTGTGAAATAATGATAATGAAATAACTTTGTGTTGTTACTCTTTTTGTTTTCTAAAATTTTTTCAATATGAGTTAATAACGTATTTTCATAAATGTCATTAACAAGTATGGTTTTTTCATCAAATCTCTCTAACCTAATTCTATCACTAGAATTAAGTTTTATATCACTATCAATTTTCATAGGTTTATATTCCGGATTATTTTTTTTCAATTCCTTTTCAATTAGCGTAGTTCTTTCTCTGAAATATTTATTAAATAAATAACTTTCCATTTTTTCTGAAAATTCTATCTTTAAATACGAAAAGATAGAATTATTATTATTAATTCTAATATTAACATCATGATATCCTTTGACTATCATATTTAATATATCAATTTCACTCCTTGAAACTGGTATCTCAATAGAGTCCCATTCAGACTTGTTAAGTTTACGTTGCTTTAAATCCATTTTTGGGTTACTTATATGTTATTTGTACTTATATCTTTATATGTATTTTTTATATCAATTTTTTTTTAAAATTGAGATAAAATAATATAAATAAATTAAGGGTATTATAATATAATACAATGTCAGTAACTTATACTATTGTTTCTATCGAGGGGAATATTGGATCTGGTAAATCAACCTTGTTATCTAATTTACGTGATCATTATAAAAATAATTCCAATGTTGTGTTTTTAAAGGAACCGGTTGATGAATGGGAAAAGATTAAAGATGAAAATGGAGAAACAATTTTGAAGAAGTTTTATGCGGACCAGGAGAAATACTCATTTCCATTTCAAATGATGGCATATGTTTCAAGACTAAAAGTATTACGAGATACTTTAAAAACCATTAAAAATGATACACATGATAGAAATATTATTATTATTACAGAGAGAAGTCTATATACTGATAAAATGGTTTTTGCCAAGATGCTTTATGATAGTAAAAAAATAGAACATGTTAATTACCAGATTTATTTAAATTGGTTTGACACATTTTCGGATGAATTTCCTGTTAATAAAGTAGTTTATGTAAAAACGTCGCCGGATAAATGCTACCAAAGAATAGTAAAACGTTCAAGAACTGGTGAAGAAAATATTCCATTAGATTATCTAGCTAGTTGTTCTAATTATCATGATAATATGTTAGATAAAGAAAATCAAGAATGTGTTTGCTTTGATCAACTTATTTTGGATGGAAATATAGATATTTATGAAAATAAAAATCAAGTTAATGAATGGATTAATCAAATTGACAAATTTACTAGAAATTAATATTATTATATTGTATATGAGTATAGATTATAGACCAAATAATACATTTATTTTTTCTTTTGTTAGAATGAATCCACCAACTCCTGGTCATTTAGTGGTAATAAAAACATTAATTGATAAGGCAATAGAATTGGGTTCAGAAAAAGCATACATAATAACTTCAAGTTCCATGGATGGGAAAAATCCTATACCTTGTAGCAGAGAGACATTGCCAAAACCAAAAACAAAAGCAGATGGTATTATTATTGACCAAATACTTACTACAGATTTAGTATATAAGTCGTCTATTTTGGAACAAATGATTGCGTCTTATAAACGTAAGCTTATGGACGCAGAACCTCCTGAAGAACAAGCGACTGAATCCTCTCTTAGTGTAGATACTGGTGATGAAAAAGAATCTAAATCTAAAACTGCTTGTGTTGGAGATAATTGTGCAATGGTTGGAGGAAATAGAAGAAGTCAAATAGAAAATCTTGACGTCATTGTTTTATGTTCAACGGGTAGTCCATTTGGATTTATATATAATGTAATTAAAAAAGATTTTATAGATCGAGGAGTACCAAAAATTAATATGTTTTTCATTGTTGGTCGAGATAGAGCAGATTTTTTAGATACTATTGTTGATAACTTTAAAACAAAAGATTATGTAAACTCTATTGATGGAGAGATTTTGGGTAGAGAAGGAATGACTGAATTAAAAACGTCTGGGTTAGGCGAACGTAGTATAGAAGATATTGATCCGTCTGCTTATTCGGCATCTTTTATAAGAGGGTTAGTTAAAAATGGACAGAGAGAAGAATTTAATCAAGTTTACAGTAGATATCTTCCACCAGAAGAAATTCAAAAAATGTTTGAAACAATACAAATTGGAATACAAATGAAATCACCTGCTTCAAAAGATGAAGATGAAAATCCACAATCAAGATATTTTGATGGTAAATTATTGCCAATAATTATTGAATCTGGTGGAAAAAGACGTCGTAAAACCAGGAAAGCTCGGCGAACCCTTAGAACCTATGGAAAAAATAAGTATTTTAAAAAATCAAGCAAAGTCAGGGGCAAACGTAGTAATGCGACCTATAAAAAATCAAGAAATAAGAGAAGAAATTAAACTAAAATTAACTAACTTAAATAATATTAAGTATTATATAATATTATTTATGAGTGAAGTGAAAGAAGAAAATCCTAAAGAAGAACCTATATTAAAATGTCCACATTGTCATGAATATATTATTATTGAAAAACTTAATTGTGGTATATTTAGACATGGCATATTAATCTCTAATGGACAACAAATAAATCCACACGAAAACAAAGAAATGTGTGATTATTATTATAATAACAAATTAATTTATGGTTGCGGAAAACCGTTTAAGATAATTCAAAATGGAGAGAAATTTGAAATCGTAATTTGTGATTATATTTGATTTATTTTTATTGTTTTTTCGATTTCATTTAATAAAAAATAATTAATAGTGAGTTTAAGTAATGTTAATGATACAATTATTACTAGTTGTTTATAAGTTTTTATATAAAATATTTTAAGTATTTCAATAGCTAATATAAAAGAAAGCGCTAAAGCAATAGATTCTCCTAAAATTAACTTAGTATCAGCAAATGCTATTTGTGGATGTTTGTATTCAGTAATATAAGTAAAAAGAGAATAGACAACACTTATTCCTATTATAGTAACAGAAATCGTATAGGCAAAAATTTCAATAACCGTTACAATACCTTTTAAAAATTTTTCATAACTTTCTAAGGTTAACATTTATATATAATTATCAGAAATAATTAATAAAAAAAATTGAATTCAAAAACTAAAATAAATTAAACATATAAAATAATGAAAGTAATGTCAACAATGCTCAATCTGGTTAATTTAATAAATCACAGTTTTAGGTATGTGATAGATACAAGCAGTCATTTTAAAATTGATGAATCACATGCTTTGAAACATAGTATGGAAGTATATGGGTTTGCGAAAAGAATTTATGAAAGTGAAGTTAAAACTAATCCATATTTAGAACAACAGAGAGAAATAATTTACATGGCAGCAATTGGTCATGATATGTGTGATAAAAAATATATGGATGAAAAGGAGGGAATTGAAAGATATAAAAATTATTTAACAAGTTATATGTCATCAGATAATTTAGAAATAATTGGAAAAATTATTGGCACGATGTCTTATTCAAAGGTAAAAGTTAATGGATATCCAGAATTAGGTGAATATCAATTAGCATATCATATAGTGAGAGAAGCAGACTTGTTAGCTGCTTATGATATTGATAGATGTATAATGTATTCAATACACAAGGACTCGGTTAATTATAGCGAAGCATTAAAGAGAGCTCTTGAATTATTTGATAATCGTGTATTTAGAATGAGGCAAGACCGTTTATTTAAAACAAAATATTCCAGAAATGAATCATTAAAATTACATAAAAAGGCTAAGAGAGAAGTCGAAAGTCTCAAAAATATATTAGATATTTAAATCAATTACAACTGGATAATGGTCTGAATTATATGTACCACAATATTCAGAATATCCGTGATAAAAATATACATCTGAAATCTTATTTTTTATTCCAGATGTAACTAATACATGGTCAATCATAGAATAATCCTTATTTGATGCTGTATTACAGTTATTATCAGAATCATACCAATCGCTATATCTTTCACTTTGTTTAACATTTTCAGCAACACTAGTTAGTTCATATTTTCCTTTATATTCACCAAAGTCTCCCTTAAGAATACTTAAAACTTGTGATGTAGGTTTATTACTATTAACATCTAAAACTACACCATCAAAGTCATTTAAATCTCCAATAAGAATAACTTCATAACCTTTTGAAACATAACTAGAAATAACTGGTTGTAAAACAGATGCTTGTCCTTCTCTCTGAGCGCATCTAGAAGAATCTGTTGGAATTGCGACAAAATGCGCTCCAATAAGAGCAATATTCATGTTGCTTAATTTAAATTCTGTAATATAATGTTTACTTACTCCAGTTGAACCAGTGCCCGTATATCCACACTTTGAACCATAAATAGGATAATCATATCTATCTTCAGTTCTATATAAGCTAACCACGGGATCTACACGAGTCAACATGCCAACATTTTGTCCAGTGCTTGTATCAGTGCCTTTTTTTAAGTACGGCATATATGTATTGTCATTTAATGAAGTTTTTAACATATTAAGCTCATCACAACCTTCAATTTCACAAAAATTAATAATATCAGGATTTAAATCGTGAACCACTTTTGAAACATAAGATAAATGAGTTTCGGCTTCACTAGTGTTTTTCCACGTACAACCATTTCCAGGACAATCCATAGTACTGTAATAATCAATAAATAACCATTCGACATTATATTGAACAAGGCGTAATTTACTTTTGTCGCTACGCCTATCACCAATACTGGTAACAGCAGGACATTCTGTATCAGACAAAACTATACCAGCAAAAAAAGAGAGAAGTAAAATCCATTGTATCATTCTTTATATTACTTTACAAAATATATTTAATATATAATAAAATTGAACAATAATATAAATTTAAATATAAATAATAATATATTACGCAAAATGTTCCCAAAAATTAAGATACCTTTAAAAAATGAACAAGCAAAGATTCACCCTGAAGCAAATTTTATTATGAATTTTGATGGTTGTAGTAAAGGAAATCCAGGATTAGCAGGAGTAGGTGCTGTTATTTATTGTTTAGATGATGAAGTTTGGAGTGGTAGTTTATTTCTTGGAAAAAACGCAACAAATAATCAATCAGAATATACTGGATTAATATTCGGACTTCAACAAGCAATAGATATGAAGATTAAAACATTAATGGTTAAAGGAGATAGTCAATTAGTTATAAATCAAATGACAGGAAAATATAAATGTAATTCAGAAAACATAATTGAGCTATATAAAAAGGCTAAAGAACTTGAAAAAGAATTTGAAAATATATATTATGTACATGTTTTAAGAAATTTAAATAAAAGAGCCGACGAATTATCAAATGAAGCTATTAAAGATTATATAACTATATCAGATGATATAATATTTAATGATGACAAAAATTCTATAAACCATAAATAGTATCTACATAAATAGCAAGTAACATAGGGAATTGCCAAGCACTAAATATTTTTGAACTATCTTTATTTTTAAAAACTAATGTATCAATGAAAAAGTAAAAACTTATTAATAAAACAATAAATAAGCAAACAATAAAAATATTTTGAAGTACCGTAATATTATTCATTAATATTTATATAATAATATATTTAAAATTTAATACTCCAGTAGTTGTACGTTCAAAACTTTTTGTGGTTTATATTTTAAAATGTCTAATTCCTTTTTTGTTGTAGGAAATTCTTTTTCACCATAAATGTCTTGTAACATTAGCCATTCAAATAACCCGCCAGGATAAATATAAATATTGTAAAATCCTAGTGAATTTAGTTGATTATATTTTGCGTATATTTTTTCATCATTACAGTTCCGACCATATATTATTATTTTTACCTGTTTATTGCCTGATTTAATAAATTTGTTAATTAATTCTACTTCCTTGTTTATATTTACTGTATTTGGTATTAAACACACTTGTTCCGTTTCATTTAATGTATTTATTAATACATGTAGTTCAGAATTTTTTATAACATACTGAACATCTTCGTAATTTATTTTTTGAGACGACTGAGAATTACCCATACATAATTTATTTACTTAATTTTAAATATTTAATTGTTTAATATTTAAAATTTATATATTTAATTTTTTA
>Ga0209086_10003794_pt1 | contig 11338 bp, 11 predicted proteins | sample M_130207_XF_Meta_FD_187312 | JGI IMG/M metagenome (GOLD analysis project Ga0209086, IMG submission 187312) | Freshwater microbial communities from Lake Montjoie, Canada to study carbon cycling - M_130207_XF_MetaG (SPAdes) (version 2) | ecosystem: Environmental > Aquatic > Freshwater > Lake...
TCCCCAGCGGGAAGGAGACTGTCCGGAGGGTGAAATCCCACCCATGTCCATAGGCCTATTCAGATGGAATAATCGTCGGCGAACACTTTGACATTCTTCAGCTCTACAAAAACTTGCTCACCTGGCTTCGGGCGCAATTCCTGAAACTGCTCCCGGCTCAGCTGCACGACAAAATCGTCGCCGCCATCCAGCCTCTTTAATTCCAGAGTGGCTACCGGGCCGGCCGTATTAGACCGGATGACTAAGGCCGGCAGCGCCGGTCCTGTGGCCGCGCGCGTGACGCGGATGTCATGCGGGCGGACAAAGGCGACGGCTGTGGACTTCGCCTCATTGGTTTTTTCAGACAGGGCAAATTCCGTCCCGCCGATCAGCATCGAGCCGTCCCGGACGCGGCCGCTGAACAGATTCACGTTGCCGAGAAAGTCATAGACAAACGGCGAGGCAGGCCTGTCGTAAATCTCTTCGGGCGTGCCGATTTGCTCGATGCGCCCGGCACGCAAAATCGCCACCCGGTCGGAAACCTCCAGCGCCTCCTCCTGATCGTGCGTGACAAACAGGGTGGTGACATGGATTTCGTCATGCAATTGGCGGAGCCAGCGCCGCAGTTCCTTCCGCACCTTTGCGTCCAGCGCGCCGAACGGTTCGTCGAGCAATAAAACTTTGGGCTCGACCGCCAGTGCGCGTGCCAGTGCGACGCGCTGGCGCTGCCCCCCGGAGAGTTGCGAGGGATACCGTCCGGCCATGGGTTCCAGCTGGATGAGTTTGAGCAGTTTTTGAACGCGCGCCCGGATTTCCTCCTCGGGCGGGCGGGTTGTTTTAGGGCGGACCCGGAGGCCAAAGGCGATGTTCTCAAACACGGTCATGTGCCGAAACAGCGCGTAATGCTGGAAGGCGAAGCCCGCCTTGCGCTCGCTCGCCGGAGTCTGGGTCACATCCTCGCCATAAAATAAAACCCGCGCCGCGCCGGGATCGGGAAATTCCAAGCCGGCGATGGTGCGAAGCAGCGTCGTCTTGCCGGAGCCGGACGGTCCCAGCAGCGCGACCAGTTCGCCCGACTCGACCTTGAGGCTCACGCTGTCGAGCGCGGTGAAGTGGCCGAATTTTTTTGTGACGTTGATGACTTCGACGCTCATAATTTTTCTCCCTTATCGCTCGATGCGGCGTTCTTGTGCTCCACCCACGTCTTCAAGCCCAGCGTGACAAGAGCGAGGAATGCCAGCAAGGACGCCATGGCAAATGCCCCGGCAAAATTATAATCATCGTACAGGGCCTCGATGTGCAGAGGAATGGTGTTGGTTTCGCCCCTGATTTTCCCGCTCACGACGGACACTGCGCCGAACTCCCCCATCGCGCGGGCATTGCACAGAATCACGCCATAGAGCAACCCCCATTTGATGTTCGGCACCGTGACCCGCCAGAAGGTCTGCCAGCCGCTGGCCCCCAAAACCCGAGCGGCTTCCTCCTCGATGCGCCCCTGCGCCTGCATGAGTGGAATCAGCTCGCGCGCGACGAACGGGAACGTGACAAAAATCGTCGCCAGCACGATGCCCGGTACGGCGAAGATGATTTTGATGTTGTGGTCATTGATCCAGCTCTGAAGCCATGGAAACCAGGCGTGCTCGGCATCGCGATAGTGTCCGAGCCAGCCTTGCGCGCCAAAGACCAGAACGTAAATCATGCCCGAAATGACAGGTGAAACAGAGAACGGCAGGTCAATCAGCGTGAGCAAAACATTTTTGCCCCGAAAATCGAACTTCGCAATCGCCCACGCCGCCGCCACGCCAAAGACGCAGTTCAGCGGCACGGAGATGCCGGCTGCCAGCAGGGTGAGTTTAATGGCGCTCCAAGCGTTTGGGTCGCCCAGGGTATGGATATAAAAAGCGATGCCTTTTGAGAAGGCCTGCACGAACACGGATACGAGCGGGACGACCAGGAACAGGCCCAAAAAAACCAGGGCGATAGCAATCAGCCCCCGGCGCACAAAAGGGGATTCGGTTGTCGCGTGTCGCTGCGGAAGGCGCTGCGGCAGTTGGAAGGGTGTGGCGGCCGGAGTCATGCGAGATTGTTGGTATTATAACGATTCGTCCACCATTGCAGGATATTGATGGTCAGCAGCAGCGCAAAGGAGGCAACGAGCATCACGACCGCTAGCGCCGTGGCTTTCGCATAATCAAACATATCCAGCTCGCCCATGATGAGCAGCGGCGTGATGACGGTTTTCATTGGGATATTGCCGGCGATAAAAATGACTGAGCCGTATTCGCCAAGGGCGCGGGCAAACGCCAGAGCGAAACCCGTCAGCAGCGCCGGAGTGAGCATCGGGAGAATCACCCGCCAGAAAATCTGCCAGCGGTTGGCCCCGAGACTGGCGGCCGCCTCCTCCAGCTCCGGGTCGAGATCCTCGAGAATTGGCTGCACCGTCCGCACAATGAAGGGCAGGCCGATGAACGTGAGCGCCACGAAAACACCGAGCCGCGTGTTGGCCACCTGAATGCCCAGCGGTTCGAGCCGCTGGCCGATCCAGCCGTTGTGCGAGTACAGCATCGCCAGCGTGATGCCGGCGACGGCTGTCGGCAGCGCAAAGGGAAGATCCACCAGCGCATCAACGATTTTTTTGCCGAAAAAATTATAGCGCACCAGCACCCAGGCGACGATCAGCCCGAAGAATGTGTTCACAAGCGCGGCGCAAAAAGACGCACCGAAGGTCAGCCGATAAGACGCCATCGCCTGCGGCATGGTGATCGTGTGCCAGAATTCCGGCCAGGTCAGCTCAAAGGTCTTCCCAAAGACCGCTGCCAAGGGGAGGAGCACGATGAGGCCGAGATAAAAAAGGGTGAACCCCAGCGTCAGCTTGAAGCCCGGTAACACCCGATTTTTTTTTGCCGGGCTGGATTTGGGCGTCATGGTTTAAAGGTTCGGAGCGTAGGCGATGAACTGCCTGTATTCGGATAAAATCGACTGGAGCGCTGCCACTAAAGCCAGTTCTTTCAAATAGTTCGGCGGTGTGGCAGGCGTTTCCAGAATAATTTCGAATGGACGCGGGCGGGATTTTGGCGGCGCCGCCAGAATCCCCTCAAAGCTATCGCGGATAACGCCGCGGCGGGCCTTGAAGCCGTCAATGACCGGAAGCTCGTTCCTCGGTAAAAACTGTTCCGCGGCCGTGAGCGCCGGCTCGATAAGGTTTTTTGTCAGCGTCGCGCCGCGGGCGTAGCCGTAAAAACCATCACTCGTGTCGTCGGTGTGCAGCGAGATAATGCCCTGGAACTGGTTTGAGGCGAGTTCCGCTTGCAGCAAATGCACTTCGGGCTCGGCAGAATTGCGCCAAAAGTCGCGATTCAAATCCCGGCCGCTGCGCGAATGGCGCGTGCCATCCTCAAAACCGGTCGGATTACAGACCGGATAAAAGGAAAGGCAGTAGCCCGTCGCCAGTTCGGGGCGCGCCTCCAGCAGCCCAATCATTTGAGCCATGGCATAAACCCCTTCAGGCTCATCGCCGTGAATGCCCGCGAAAACCCCCACACGGATGGGCGCGTCACCGCCGCGCGGTCCGACAAATAGATAGCGCGGCAGTTCATAGCGCTCGCCGTTTGAATCAAATGTGGCACCAGGGCTCGCCACCAGATTGACCGAGGTCGCCGCAATTTTATCCAGTGGCGCCAGCAGGCCGGCAATAGATCGGCGCTGTTTTAGCGGTGGATTAGCAACGGCGTTGGTTCGTGCGGTGATTGTCATTATTTTATTTGTTTTTAGTGCAGGCGGCGCAAAGGATGTTCCCTTCTTCATCTAACATCACTTGATGGATGAAAAACATTTCATGGCAGGAGGAGCACTCTTCCAGTGCGTGAAAATTGGCCGGGGGCGGCAGGCAGGAGCCGCCGCCCTCCGGCGCTGGCAACAGCGCGACCTGAAGCAGAATGTTTTTCATTAGGGAGCACAGTTTTTTACCGTTTAGTATCGCTGCCACTCTCCGAGCGACCACGAATTCGTGAAAGTACTTTGCTCGGTGTGCCCGTCCGCATAACCAATATTGGCCCGCTTGTTGTGCCGTTCGAGCATTTGAGCCTGAGTCGTCGTGCCAGGGGAAATGACCTGAATCGGATACAGCCCGCCGCGCGACGGCGTATTATCTCCCCGTCCGGCATCGGCGAGGATGATAAAATTGGAGGGCTTTTGTATCGCGCCGTCCGTTTGGCTTTCATTAAAGCCATAGCTCGGATTTGCTTGGTACCATGTGGATTGCCCGAAGCCAGGCGTATAATTGGCTTCGCTTAAATTAAATCCATAATCTGTCGTAAACCACTGGCCTGGTCCCGGCGCCGGCCAGTCCAGCGATGAGCGGCAACGGAACGCGTTCGCGCCGGGATCTAAATTCTCCCCGGTCGCGATGAAGTTAGTGCTCGCGATATAAGGCTGCAATTGTCCGCGGATCGAAAAGGCCGCGCGCGCGTCGGGAGTGTCTGCAATGGCGCCCCATCGCGCAGAGTCGGTCGCTTCGCGCTCGGTCACCGCCTTGGGAAAACGGCTGTTGTTGTCGTCGACAAACATTCTAAAGGCGACCCCGATCTGCCGCGTGTTGGAAACACAGCCCGCGCGCTTGGCTGAGTCCTTGGCCTTGGACAGCGCCGGCAGCAGCATGGCTGCCAGAATGGCGATAATGGCAATCACCACCAGCAGTTCAATCAGGGTAAATGCGGATTTTCCAGCGGACCGAATCTGTCCGGCTCTATTGGGTGTCCGTACGATTTGTTTTATTGTTTTCATAGTTCCAATGGTTTTTTTAGCTTGGAACTTCCGGTGGACCGGTCAGCGCCTCTTTTTTTGTTTTTCTTTTTGTTTTTTTTGGACCGGCTTGTCCGATCGCTTTTTACTGGGGATGGTAAATCTGATCAAAGGTTCCTCCGCCCGCAAAATGTGTTCTCTGCGCTAGCGCCCAGCCCCCGAACTCTGCATCCAGGGTGACGAGTTTCAGCGGCGCAAAATTTTTGCCGTATTTGGCGGCGGCGGCCTGCGACCGCGGGCGATAAAAATTCTTGCCCGCAATCTCCTGACCTTCGTCCGAATACAGGTAATCCAGGTAGGCCTTCGCGGCATCCGTCGTGCCATGCCGGCGCGCGTTTTTATCCACCACGGCCACGGGCGGTTCGGCCAGAATGCTCAAGGAGGGTGTGACGATCTCAAATTGGTTCGTGCCGAATTCCTTGAGCGCCAGGTGCGCCTCATTTTCCCACGCCAACAGCACGTCGCCGATGCCGCGTTGGACAAATGTGATCGTGGACCCCCGCGCGCCCGAATCCAGCACCGGCACATTTTTGTAGAGTTGTGCGACGAACGCCTTGGCCTTGGCCTCATCGTGCTGGCTGGCTTCCAGCGCATACGCCCAAGCGGCAAGATAAGTCCAGCGGGCGCCCCCGGAGGTTTTGGGGTTGGGCGTCACCACGCTCACGCCGCTTCGGGCCACGTCGTCCCAGTCCCGGATGCCTTTGGGATTTCCTTTGCGGACAAGGAACACAATGGTCGAAGTGTAGGGGGTGCTGTTATGCGGCAGACGCTTTTGCCAGTCCAGCGGCAGAAACTTCGCCTGCTGGGCGATGGCGTCCACATCATACGCTAAGGCCAGGGTGACGACGTCGGCCTCGAGGCCATTGGCGACCGCTTGGGCCTGCTTGCCGGAGCCGCCATGCGATTGGGAAACGGTGACGGTGTCGCCGGTTTTCGCCAGCCAGTACTTGGAGAACGCGGCGTTGTAGTCGGTGTAAAGCTCGCGCGTTGCATCGTAGGAGACGTTGAGCAATTTGATTTCCTTGGCGCTGGCAGTAGCCGCCAGCGATGTCGCCAGTAATAATATAAAAAGTGTTTTCATTGTTCAGTCTTTCGTTGGACCTGCTGGGTTGAGTCGCACCCGCTCCGTTTTTTCAATCTGCGTTACCTGCGAGTCGTGCACCACAATCTGCACCACGCCGTAGCGGAGCGATCCCACCTGCCGCTGGACCAGCTCCAACCAGCTCGGCTGCCCCTTCCCCTCGCCCACAATTTGAATTGGTTCCGCACTCATCATCCATTAATTAACGACTTGATATGTCGTTATTAAACCTAAATAAAAAGATCACTCTAACCGTTAGTTTTTCACGACAGGTTCTCTGAATTGAATTTGTTATTCAGAACCGCTCTGCACCTTAATAGCGACTCGACTTGTCGTTATTATGCTGGAAATTTTGGAGGCGTCAACTTTTTTTGAATTATTTTAGATGCCTTCGCCGCCGGCGAAGACCCCGGAAACTTCCTGCCGGGTGACCGGCGAGATTTTTGCCACCTCAGCCAGCGTGGAGCGGTCCATCACGCCGGCGACGTAGTTTCTGACGTCGAGGAAAATGCGGCGGAACCGGCAGACTGATTCCTGGGAGCACCGTTTGTAGCCCGCGACGGAAACGCAATCAATTGGGGCTAAAATACCGTCAAAATGGCGGACCACCTCGCCCATCGTGATTTTGGCCGGGCTTTTTGCCAGCACATAGCCGCCTCGGATGCCCGCGGTGCTACTGACCCAGCCCCGGGCCTTGCAATCGAGCAGAATCTGCTCAAGGAAGCGCTTGGGGACATCGTTGCGCCGGGCCAATTCGCGGATGGGAATCGGCGCGCCGCCAAATTGGTCCACCAGCGTGAACAAGGCCCGCAAGGCGTAATCCGTTTTCTTGGAAACCCACATGATTAAAAACGATACTTCCAGTCGTTTTTAAGTCAATGGGAAGTTTTTAAAACGGGGGGCGGTTTAAAAAAGCTTAATGAAAATCACGCGGGAAGCTCGTGTTTCCAAATCGGCTTATCCACCGTTTATGGCTTGGTGGGGGATAGCGGGGCGGCGTCGTTGCCGATGGCGCGCTCAAAGCGTGCGCGCGCGGCATCGTAGTCGTGCAGCGCCTGCACCTGGGTGCTGCGGGCGGTGGTGAGCGCGGTCTCGGCATCCAGCACGTCCAGTTGTGTGCCGGTCCCGGCACTGGCGCGGGCATGGGCTTCGCGCAGCGATTCTTCCGCCTCGTCCTGGACGGTCTTTTGCGATTCCAAAACCTCCTGTGCACCGATGAAGTCGGAATAGGCTGTGCGGACCTCCAGCTCAATCTGGCGGGCTTTCTCTTCCAAGGCGGTTTTTGATTTCTGATGGAGCGCCCGAGCTTGGACGACTTTGCCGTGCGTGAGCAGCCCGTCAAAAATGTTCCAGCTCACCTGCGCTCCGGCGTTCCAGCCATCCAGATAGTCGTTGAGGGCGGGGCCTTCTCCCGTGGGCGGATTGGCAAATTGCCGGTTCATCCAGTTGTAGCCGGCGAACAGCTGGACGTTCGGTTTGTAGCCGGAAGCCGCATCAATGATATTGAGTCCTTGAAGTTCCTCGGTCTTGCGCAACACGACCAGTTCCGGGCGCTTCTCGAGCGCCCGCTGCAAGGCGTCGGGCAGATTAATTGCAAACGGCGCGGCGTCGAGCGGGTCCGTGAGGTTCAGTGGAATATTGTCCCAGATATCCCGCGGCAGATCGTATCCCAGAAGGTTCGCCAGGGTGTTCTTGGCAATCCGGTAGTTATTCTGCGCGTTGATCAGCGGGGGGCGCGCATTGGCCAGGGCCACCTTGGCGCGGAGCACGTTGAAGTGCGGCACCGTGCCGGCGTCGAACCGGATTTGCTGGTCGTCCAGCTCCTTTTGCAACAGCCCCACCGAGGCCTGGTTCACGGTGATCTGCTGCTCGGTCAGGAGGATCTTGTAATATGCCAGCCGCACCACCAGCAGCGTGTCTGCGAGGATTGTCTGATATTGTGCCAGCGCCTGCTGCTGGGTGACTGTGGCGGCGCGGAGGGAGGCCAGCAGCTTTCCCCCCTGATAAATGGATTGGACCAGGCGCAGACCCGCATTCCAGTTCTGGTCGGGCAGGCTCGCAATGCCTGGAAAATTCTCAATCGAGCTCCGGTCGGTGTCTTTGTACTGGCCGGCGGCCTGCAGCTGCGGCAGCGCCACCGCGCGCGTTTGGACCACCACGCCGCTGGAGGCTTCCAAGTCGCTCCGGGCCTTGAGGATGGTGGGGTTTTGAGCGAGGGCAATGTTGAGCGACTCCGCCAGCGACAGCGGCCGCGAGAGCCAGAAGGGCACCGGGGTTTCCGCCCCCACCGCCAGCGTGAGGCCGAGGACCAGCGATAAAAACGTCCAAGATTTCATTTCAGGTGCCGCATCCTACCATTCGGTAAGTTGAAAGTCGACTCTTCGTTTGACTCGTCAAGACGCATCGGCCTGCTATCATCAGGGCGTGCTTCATATGAGGATTTTACCGCACATTCTGCTTCCCGTTCTCGCGGGAGCGCTGCTCGCTGGCTGCTCCCCGCAGCCCCGCGGCCAGGTCCAGGGCTATCTCGAGGGCGAATATGTGTACGTGGCAGCGCCGCTCGGGGGAGCCCTCACAAAGCTCGCCGTCGCCCGCGGGGATTCCGTCCGCCCCGGCCAGCCGCTCTTTGAATTGGAGCGGGAATCCGAAGCCGCTGCCCTCGCCCAGGCGGAAAAAAAACGAGCGCAGGCGCAGGCGCAACTGAACGACCTCACCAAGGGCCAACGGCCAACGGAGATCGCGTCGCTGGCGGCGCAGCGGGACCGGGTGCGGGCGGATTTGAAGCTGGCTGCCACGCAGCTTGCGCGGCGGGAAAAGCTCGACGCCACCGACGTGGTGTCCCGGGAGGAACTGGACATGGCCCGCGCGATGCGCGATGCGACTCAGGCGCGTGTGCTCGAGTTGGAAGCCGATCTGGCAACGGCACAGCTGGGTGCGCGGGAGGATGCCGTCGCCGCCGCGCAGGCCGCCGTCGCCGCGCAGCAGGCCGCGCGCGACCGGGCCCGGTGGGCGTTTGACCAGAAGCAGCAGTTCGCTCCCTGCAGCGCCCGGGTGCACGACACCCTGTATCGGCAGGGCGAATGGGTGGGGGCGGGGAACCCAGTGGTGGTTCTGCTGCCGCCGGGCAGCGTCAAAGTCCGTTTCTTCGTGCCCCAGGGACAGCTCTCGCAGGTGGGCATTGGCAGAACCGTTTCTGTCCACTGCGACGGCGCGCCGCGCCCCTTCAGCGCCACCATCAATTATATTTCGACCCGGGCCGAATACACGCCGCCGGTGATTTTCAGCCGGGAGACGCGCGCCAACCTGGTTTTCATGATCGAAGCGGTTCTGGCCCCGGCGGACGCGGAGGAGTTGCGCCCCGGCCAGCCGGCGGAGGTGGAATGGAAATGAGGTTTTGAAATGAACGGCATTCCCTCTAGCGCGCCGCCGCGCTCCTGCGTCTCTGCCGATGGGCCGGGAGGCGCGGCAGGGGCTGCGCTCGCGATCGACGTGCGCGGCGTCACCAAAAAATTCGACGGTCGCACGGTCGTGAACAATATCGCTATGCAGGTGCGGCACGGGGAGATCTACGGGTTTCTCGGCCCGAACGGCAGCGGCAAAACCACCTTTCTGCGGATGCTCTGCGGCCTGCTGACGCCGGACGGCGGCGAAGGCCATTGCCTGGGCCTGGATTTCCGGCGCGAATCTTCCGAAATCAAGAAGCGTGTCGGTTATATGACGCAGCGCTTCAGCTTTTATGAGGACCTGACCCTCGAGGAGAACCTGGATTTCATCGCGCGACTGTACCAGATCCGCGGGCGGAAGGCTGCCGTGCAGCAGAGCCTGGAGCGGCTCGGGTTGGCCGAACGCCGCAAACAATTGGCGGGAACCCTGTCGGGTGGATGGAAACAACGACTCGCCCTCGCGGCGTGCCTGATCCATGAGCCCCAGCTGCTCCTGCTCGATGAACCCACGGCGGGGGTGGACCCGAAAGCGCGCCGGGATTTTTGGGACGAGATCCACCGGCTCGCAGCGGGCGGCCTGACATTTCTCATCACCACGCACTACATGGACGAGGCCTCGCGTTGCCACCGGCTCGGCTACATCGCCTACGGCAATCTCCTCGCGCATGGCACGGTGGCCGAAGTCGTGCAGGCCGCCGGGCTGACGACCTGGGAGGTCTCCGGCGGGAATCTGTCGGCCCTGGCGGACGCCCTCCGCGGCCGGCCGGGTGTGGAGCAGGTGGTCGCTTTTGGGCGGACGCTGCATATTAGCGGCCGGGACGCCGGTAAAATGCGCGCCAGCCTCACGCCCTTCATGACCCCCGCGCTGGAGTGGACGAAAGTTGAATCCGGACTGGAGGATGCCTTCATCAGCCTGATGGAAACCGCGAAGGACAATTACCAGTGAGTTTCAATCTCCATCGGTTCTGGGCAATCGTCGTCAAGGAGTTCATCCAGATGCGGCGCGACCGGTTCACGTTCGGGATGATGGTGGGCATTCCGATGATTCAGATCATCCTGTTTGGCTTTGCCATCAATTCAAATCCTAAACATCTGCCCACGGCGGTTTACGCCGCGGACAACAGCCCCTTTGCGCGCACGTTTGTCTGGGCGCTTCGCAACAGCAGCTATTTCGATGTCGTCCGCATGGCCCGCAGCGCGGGGGAAATCCGCGAGCTGCTTGCGGAGGGCGATGTGCAGTTCGCCGTGACCGTGCCGGTGGACTTCTCCCGCCAACTGCTGCGGGGCGAAAGGCCGGATCTGCTGCTGGAGGCGGATGCGACGGATCCGGCGGCGGTCGGTTTTGCCACGGCGGCCATCAGCGCCCTGACCTCCTCCGTGCTGGACCCGGATCTGACCGGCCCGCTGCAGCGATTGCGCGGCAGTCCACCCCCGTTCAATCTGGTGATTCACCCCCATTACAATCCCGAAAACATCAGCCAGTACAACATCGTGCCTGGTCTCATGGGGGTGATGTTGACGATGACGATGGTGATGATCACCGGCCTTGCCATCACGCGCGAACGCGAGCGCGGCACGATGGAAAACCTGCTCTCCACGCCGGCGCATCCGGGAGAGGTGCTGCTCGGAAAAATCATCCCCTATCTCACAATCGGCTATGCTCAGGTGACGCTGGTGTTGCTGGCCTCCTGGCTGGTGTTCTCTGTGCCGATGGTGGGCAGCATTCCCCTGCTGCTGGCGCTGGCGCTGCTGTTCATCCTGGCCAATCTGGCGGTGGGCATCACTTTCTCCACCATCGCTAAGAATCAGCTGCAGGCAGTGCAGATGGCGTTCTTTTTCTTTCTGCCGTCGCTGCTGCTCTCTGGCTACATGTTTCCTTTCCGCGGCATGCCTGGATGGGCGCAGGCCTTGGGTGAAGCCCTGCCTCTCACACATTTCCTGCGGATCGTGCGCGGCATCTTACTCAAGGGAAACGGCCTGGCCGAATGCGCGCCCGATGTGTGGCCGATTGCCCTGTTCGTCGTCGGCATGCTGG
>Ga0209086_10003796_pt1 | contig 11331 bp, 9 predicted proteins | sample M_130207_XF_Meta_FD_187312 | JGI IMG/M metagenome (GOLD analysis project Ga0209086, IMG submission 187312) | Freshwater microbial communities from Lake Montjoie, Canada to study carbon cycling - M_130207_XF_MetaG (SPAdes) (version 2) | ecosystem: Environmental > Aquatic > Freshwater > Lake...
TCTAAGTGATGCAGTTAGTAGATCTTCTCCAGTTCAAGTGGGAACTTCTACGGATTGGAATAATGTTTCCTCAGGCAGGTTTGCAACCTTTGCAATAAAATATAATAAAACATTATGGGCTTGGGGTCAAAACCCTTACGGTCTACTGGGTCTAGGTAATACAACTACTATATCTTCTCCAGTGCAGGTTGGGTCAGGAACCACTTGGACTCAAGTAAGCGGTAATACATATAATGCATTGGCTTTGAAGACTGATGGGACACTTTGGGCTTGGGGCTGGAATAATACAGGTCAGTTAGGGCTGGGCGATACAACTTCTAGATCTTCTCCTGTTCAAGTGGGTACAGCCACAGATTGGGCTTTTGTTCACACTAGAAATTTTGCAGGTCAGCCAAGTACTTTTGCAATAAAAACCACAGGAACACTTTGGTCTTGGGGCACAAATTATAATGGTGAGCTAGGTCATGGAAATACGACTAGTAGATCTTCTCCTGTACAGGTTGGAGCACTGACGAATTGGTCAAGTATTGCTACCAATAAGTACTCTATTTTAGCAATAAAAACGGATGGAACGATGTGGTCTTGGGGTGTAGGTATATCTGGTCAAAGAGGAAATGGCAGTACAGCTAGTTCACTTTCTCCAACTCAGTCTTTTTCAAGTACGACATGGTCTAAGGTCTACGCTAATACCTCCACCGCAATAGGCAAAAGAACAGATAATTCTATATTCTTATGGGGAAGAGTCGATAATAATATTAAGGGTGATGGTACGATGTATAATCGGACAATAAGTAGCCCTGTACAAGTCTTTTCCACATCAGACTGGTCTTCTCAATCCACTGGATATAATTGTACTGTAGGTATAAAAACGACTGGAACTATGTGGTCTTGGGGACGCAATAATTATGGACAACTGGGAATAGGCAGTAGCACTACTGTTTCTTCTCCTGTGCAGATAGGTTCATCAACTGATTGGTCTTCAGTTGCATCCTTCAGATATCATGTTGCAGCAGTAAAAACCACAGGAACACTTTGGTCTTGGGGTCGAAACGTGTACGGTCAATTAGGGGTAGGAAATGCGACAGTTCGATCATCGCCCACTCAGGTGGGTACCAGTACGACTTGGTCAAAGGTTTCTGTGGGTAGAGAACATACTGTAGCAATCAATACAAGTAATAATATATTCTCATGGGGAAGAGATAACTTTTATCAATTAGGTCAGTCCAATAATGTAGTTCGCTCATCTCCAGTGCAAATCGGTTCTGGTTCAGACTGGGCTCAGGCACAATGTGGTGGATATCACACAATGGCGGTCAAAACAGACGGAACTTTATGGGGCTGGGGAAGAAATACATATGGAGAAATAGGTAATAACAAATCATATGTGATACAAATTTCATCTCCCGTCCAAGTGGGAAGCGCAAGTTGGTCTAAAGTAGCTACAAGCAAAGTGACTGGCGGAGCAAGTCCAAGAAGAGGACATACCTTAATAGTAAAGACAGATGGAACCTTATGGGCATGCGGTGAGAATCCTTATGGTCAATTGGGAATAAACAACAGTACAGGATTTGCATTTTCTCCTTTGCAAGTCGGATCGTTAACAACTTGGTCCAATGTTGCAGTGGGAGAATTTTTCTCTCTAGCATTGAAAACGGATGGAACTTTATGGGGTTGGGGAAGAAATAATTTTGGACAAATTGGAGATGGCACCGCTGTGACCAGGTCATCTCCTGTGCAGATAGGCGTATCAACTGATTGGTCGTCTATTGAATGTGGAGCATATACATCAGCAGCCATAAAAACAGGCAATACTTTATGGACTTGGGGTTATGGGGGCTTCGGCGCATTGGGGAATAGTAGTGCCACAGGTAGGAGCTCACCTGTTCAAGTTGGAACTTTGTCCAACTGGTCTAAAGTTTCAAGTGGACTGCTGCACACGGTAGCTGTAAAAACAGATGGAACTTTATGGAGTTGGGGAAGGAATGTCGGAACCGAAGCCGGCTCGTTGGGTTTGGGAGATTTGATTACTAGATCTTCTCCAGTCCAAGTTGGTACAAGCACTGATTGGTCTGATGCTTCTTGCGGACGCTATCACAGCATGGCCTTAAAAAATACTGGAACCTTATGGGCTTTCGGAAGGAACGCTTACGGACAATTGGGTCTAAGGGATACAACTGTTAGATCTTCTCCAGTTCAAGTGGGAACTGGTACATCTTGGGGTAAGGTATCGGGCGCGTATGGGCACACTGTCGCATTTAAATCTTCAGATAATACATTATGGTCTTGGGGGATAAACACGGTGGGTCAGTTGGGGCTACGAGACATTACTTCCAGATCTTCTCCAGTGCAAATAGGATCTGGAACAGATTGGTCATCTAATTTTGTCGCGGGAACGATGTCTACAATGGCAATAAAATCCGCAAACAGTCTGTGGGCCTGGGGTAACGATAAATTAGGAAGGTTGGGATTTGATGCTTCAGGCCCTTTGAATCATCATGTTGAATCTCCTGTTCAGATTGGATCAGATACAAATTGGAGTAAAGCATATTGTGGAAATTTTTTCACGATTGCAAAGAAAACAACAGGATCGATATGGGGTTGGGGAAGAAACGCTAACGGACGAATTGGAGATAGTACTGTTGTGAATAGGTCATCTCCTGTGCAAATAGGATCTGGAACAGATTGGTCAAAAATTGTTTGTGGATATACACATACTTTAGCCATAAAAACTAACGGAACTTTGTGGAGCTGGGGTAACTCTAACTATGGAGTTCTTGGAGGAGGTGCGACCAGATCTTCCCCAGTACAAGTAGGATCCGCAACCAATTGGTCTTCAGTATCTACATCAAGATTTCATTCAATGTTCTCGAATACCAGTAGCGAAATGTGGGGTTGTGGAAGAAATATTTATAGTAATGTCACTACGTTTATTAATCATCTCTCGTCTCCTGTTCAAATAGGAGCTGCTACGGATTGGCAAAAAATATCCATAGCTGGTTACACCGCTCATGCAACCAAAACTGTATGAGCCGATGAACTACCCCTCCCCTAAAAAAGGAGGTTTTCCCGCCACCATAAACCGATAAATAAGCATGAGTCACATGAGCAAGAAATACTATTTTTTGGCTGGATTGCCCAGAAGCGGTTCTACTGTTTTATCAGCTATTTTAAATCAGAACAAAAAAATACATTCTACAGCCACAAGTGGCTTGATAGAAATAATGGGTTCAGCTTGTAGCAGCTGGGAAAATTCTCCATCAACATTGGCTCAAAATTCATCTAAAAAAGAAATTTATAGAATTTTAAAGTCAATTATGGATGGCAAGTATGCTAGTGTTGAGAAAGAAATAATTATAGATAAAAACAGAGGATGGGTAAATCCTGTTTTGATAGATACTATGTCAAATGTCTTGGGATATAGTCCTAAGATAATAGCAACTGTTAGAGGTACTGCTGATTGCGCTGCTTCATTTGTAAGACTGGCCAAGCCTGTTGATCTAGATTACTTCCTAAAAAATTCTCAATTAATAAATCATCTAAAAAGTTCTTACGCAGAATTAAAAATGGGCTTCGACAAATATCCAGATAATATTTTGTTTATAGAATATGAAAGTCTTGTTGACAACCCAAAAATGGAAATGAAAAAAATACATGACTTTTTAAGTCTGGATAACTTTGAATATGATTTTAACAATATAGACAATGATTTTGTTGCAGAAAATGATTTAAAAGCATGGGGAATTCCTGGACTTCATTCCATATCGCCAAAGTTGCAATATCAACATAAAGATAGTGCAAAAAAAATGCTCTTGCATAATTTCGATGAATTTGATCAGCCCAAGTTTTGGGTTGGAGAAACCAAGGAGTATAAGAAAAAGAAAATAGATTTTTCAGTTGAACTGGCTATGCATGGTCATTTTAATAAATCGTATAAAGTCCTCATGGAAGCATATAATGAGAATAAAAATTGCAACAAAATAGCATTCAATATGGGTTGGTACGCTCTTAGTCAAGACAAGTTGCAATTAGGTATGGATTTTTTATCTCGTGGAAGATTGGAGAATTGCTTTGGCAATCCTCGACCTTCAGTTCCTACTCCTATGTGGGATGGGAAAAGTATGGGTACTTTATTGTACTATTTAGAGGGCGGCCTGGGCGATCAGATACATGCGCTAAGATACATAAAAGATATAAACCAGAGAGGATGCGATGTTATAGTCGCTTGCTCTGCAGAACTTTTTCCTTTGGTCAGATGCTGCGTAGGCGTAAAGATGATAATAGAGCATGCTGCTGCTGGGGGAGTATATCATAACTTTTGGTTTCCATCGATGTCAATACTCATACCTTTGAGATACGAGTATAAGGATATAAATGGTGATCCATATATTCCAAAAACAAATAAAAGCAATAATAAAAGGCCTGTCATAGGCGTGAGGTGGCAGGGCAATCCCAAATTTGAGCACGAGCAGAACAGGAGATTCCCTCTGAAGCCATTTTACGATGCGCTAAAAAACATCGATGCCGATTTTGTATGCCTGCAGAGGGATGAGGGTGAGGAGGACTGTCCTGACTTTATTAAGAAAATTCCTTTGAATAATTGGGACCAAACCAGAGATGCCATATCTGGATGTGATTTAGTAGTATCTTCATGTACTAGCATAGCTCATCTTTCAGGAGCCATGGGTGTGCCTACATGGATAATATTGCCAGTGCTACATTATTACTTGTGGTCAGCGCCAGGTGATAAAACTCCATATTATAACTCTGTAAAACTTTTTAGGCAGAAAAAATTCGGATGCTGGAAAAATCCAATTAACAAATTGGAATATGCGCTAGAAGAGCAGTACGGTTCTATAAAAAAGAAATCTAGATGGAAAAAGATTTATGAAAACCTAATTGCTTAATTAGGTTGTACTCTTGTGGTTCGGGGACTGTTGAAGAAAAAACTTAGGAAATTTGAGGTGTAAATTATGTCAAAACATATAAGAGTTGAGAATGATCAAGTCATAGAGTGCTTAGACTACCTTCCAGAAAATCATGTAGGAGATTGGAGAGTAGCTATTGAGATAGAGCCTGTTCTTGTCGTTGGAAGACAAATAATAGGTTCCCATTCTTTTGATCTTACAAAAAATCCAGCAGAGATATTGTGGTCTGTTATAGATCTTAGCATTGAGGACAGGAAGGATCAAATCCTAGGCTCTCTTAATCAGGAATCATATCACATAGTTCATGCAGAACTTATAAAAGAATTTCAAGGTAATAATTCTGATTTCGTTTTCGTTCAATCTGCGATATCGGTTTATAGGCAGAAGAGGGCTGAAATACTTGCTTTATCTTCTCACGATCAAATAGACTTATTTATTGCTGATAATACATAAATGAGAATAGCATTTTCAATTATTCATAATGGCATGCATCATTTGATGCACAATGAGCAGTATTTAAAGATACTAGGTTCATGTGATAAATGGGTAGTTGTAGAGGGTGCTTCTCTTTCAAATGGAAGCACAAAATGGTGCAATGAATTTCCTAAAGAATTCCACAAAAATGGAGGCAGCATTGACGGCACCAGGGAATTCTTGTTGGATATATCAAAAAAAACAGAAAAACTGCATCTTGTTATTTCAAATGGTTTTTGGCAGTCTAAAGATCATCAAGTTAATCGTGCAATAGAAGAAGTTAATAAGATAGCAAAAAAATGCTGGTTGTGGGAAATAGACATAGATGAGCAGTGGGACGCTTATCAAATGGATCAGGCTGAATCTGAGTTGCAAAAAATAGGAGCCAAAGCAGCCTGCTTTAGATCCATTTGTTTTATAGGCAAAAAGTTACGTGCCATAGGAGACTGGGGTGAGGCCAGGACTTACGGCTATACTAGATTGTGGAAATGGGAGGGTGAGAGGTTTGTTTGTCATGAGCCTCCAGTTCTTGAGGGATTGATGGGAGTAGACCCCACAATGTTGACTCCTGTTTTTAAGCACTTCAACTATTACTTTGAAAAAGATGTAATCTTTAAAGATCATTGGTATGGAGGTCATGAAGATATACACGAAAGATGGAAATTAATAAATTCTCTTGACCACCGTTTTTTTCCTATGCACATATCAAATCTAATAGTAGGTCCTTGGGGTAACTCAAATAGCGCTATAGTGTATGATGATTCCGAAGAAAAAAGTAAGATTATCCAGATAGGTGCGAATAATGGTCACGATCATGTTCATGAGATAGTGAAGTGTGGAAAATATCAATCTATATTTGTAGAGCCAAATCCATATTTAATAGATATACTGAAGAAAAACTATGAGTACATTGAAGACTGTGAGTTTGAAGAGTGTGCAGTGGCCACATTTGATGGTGAAATAGAAATGCATTTTAATAACATAGAGGGTGTAGACTCATCTCATAGTTCTATATCTATTGATCATGTTTTTAGTCACAAAAATAAAAAAGAAGATATAACTACAAAAAAAGTAAAGTGCATGACTCTGGAAAACTTGCTAAAAAAGCATGGCTGGCATGATAAAGAAGTAGAATGGCTTTATATTGACGCAGAAGGGTATGATTGCGATATAATCCTTTTTACCGACTTCAGTAAATTAAACATAAAGAATGTATTTTTTGAGACAGTCCATTCAGACGGACCATTTAAACAAGGTGAAAAACTAGAAAGAACATTCAACTGGCTCTATTCACATGGCTACCTTAAAAACGCTATTAAAACAACGGATAGTCATAATGTAGCCTTTTCTAGACCATGAGTAAAATACTAGTCATAGGAGACAGTTGTCGTGATGTGTTCGTCTATTGCGAAAGCGATAGACTGTGTCCAGATGTTCCTGTGCCTGTCCTCAACGTCATAGATCAGAAAGACAATCCGGGCATGGCTAAAAATGTTCAGAGAAACATTAAGTCTCTTGGTGCCATGTGCGAAATAAAGACAAATAGTAATTGGTTTGATTACACAAAGACAAGATACATGCACGCAAGAAGCAATCATATGTTTCTGCGCGTAGACTCTAATAGTATAATAAAAAGAGCAGATATAAAAGAGATAGATTACAGATATGACATAATAGTTATCTCAGATTATGATAAGGGATATTTGCTTGAGGAAGACATAGAGCAGATATGCAATAATCATCCGCTTGTATTTCTAGACACAAAGAAAGTAATAGGAAGATGGTGTAGAAAAGCTGCATTTATAAAGATAAACAATAATGAATATTCAAGGTCTAAGGCAAGTATGGATGACTGCATGCAGGAAAAGATAATTGTTACAAAAGGAAGCGATGGATGCGTATATAATGGAAAGCATTATGGAGTAGACAGGGTTGATGTCATGGATGTATCTGGAGCAGGAGACACCTTTATGGCTTGTCTTGTTTGTGAGTATGCCAAGAGCAAGGACATAGCTTCATCTATACGCTTGGCTAATAAGGGCGCATCGGAGGCCGTGAGACACAGGGGCGTCACATGCATAGGAGATTTGATCAAATTATGATAGTGCTTGCAAATGGCGTTTTTGATATTATACATATTGGTCATATTGAATTGCTTAAATTTGCCAGCACTTTTGGAAGTGTAGTGGTTGCGATAGATTCCGATAGCAGAGTAAAAGCAAACAAAGGTCACGACAGACCAGTAAACAGTCAGGATGAGAGAAAAAAGGTTCTTGAGGCTTTTAGGTATGTAGATAGTGTATTGGTTTTTTCCACTGATGATGAACTTAGGGCAATACATACAACTGTGAAGCCAGATTTTCTAGTGAAGGGTTCTGATTGGGATGAGGAATATATCAGAAAAAATGATGGTGTCTTGGAAGAGACAAAAATAGTAATTTTCAATAGAATGCACGAGTATTCAACGACTAAGATTATACAAAGAATGAGATGCGGCAACGCATAGAGGGAGTAAAATGGTAGTCGTTACTGGAGCATGTGGTTTTATAGCAAGCGTTCTTGTTGGAGAACTCAACAAGAAAGGTATCGATGATATAATGCTTGTTGATGATTTTGAGATAGATGATAGACTTGGTTTTGCATATCATGCAAGATATGCCTATTTACAGAACAAGAAGTTCAAGCAAGTAAGATCTATAAAATTCGATGCAGACGGCATATTTGGAGACAATAAAATTGATTTTATATATCACTTGGGAGCAATATCCAATACTATGGAAAGAGATGCAGATAAGATAAGAAAGTATAATGTTGAATACACCGAGCGCGTCAGGGAGTGCGCCATCTCCAATGGAATTCCTGTTGTTTTTGCATCCTCAGCTGCTGTTTATGGAAATGGCAATGGTCCTTTGAATCTATATGCTGAATCCAAGGTGGAATGCGAGAGATTGCTTGGTGATTTGGCGTGCTGCTTTAGAATATTCAACGTATATGGACCTAATGAATATCATAAAGGCGATATGGCGTCTGTTATATTTAGATGGAATAGGGAATCAAGAAAAAATGGGCATATAAGCCTTTTTAAAAAATCAAGTGAGTACCTGAGGGATTTTATCTATGTGGAGGATGTTTGCAAGGTAATGGCAAATTGCCATGCAAGATACAATCCTGGAGTGTATGACCTCGGAACTGGTTGCCAGTCTAGTTTTGAAATGCTATCTGAAGAATTCTTAAGATATGTAAATTGCAAAAAAGAATATATAGATATTCCAGATCAGATAAAAGATCAGTATCAAGTCAGCACGAAGGCTGATCCATCGGCTATCCTTGCAAGAGGATGGATAGAAGATTTTACCAATGTATCTGATGGCGTGTCTAGATATATGAATCATCTTAATGATGGTGAAAGAACTATATAATGAAATTGAATATTTCTAAGTGTGAAAATGTTATAAAAAAATGGGGCAAGGAGATAGTCATAGTAAATAATGATATGTACTGTGGCAAGATCCTGTGCATAGATGCTGGTAAGAAATTCAGCATGCATTTTCATATGGACAAGGACGAGGCATGGTATGTCGCAAAGGGAAGTCTTATGCTTTCCTATATAGACACTTCTAACGCGCAGAAAAACCATATGAACCTAAAGGTTGGGGATGTTGTAAGATTATGTCCAGGTGTTCCTCATCAATTACAGGCTATAGAAGATTCAGAGATATTTGAGGTTTCTACACCCCATAGGGATGAGGATAGTTATAGAGTTGAGAAAGGCGACAGTCAATCATGAGGTATGCATTCGATGTTGATAATACCTTGCTTTATACAGAAGGCAGGAACTATGAAGGCAGTACACCCATACAGGGCAGGATAGATTATGTAAACAAGTTATACGATAGAGGCCATTACATAATTCTATATACCGCAAGGGGGACTAGAAGTGGCATAGATTACAGTCAGCTTACAAAAGATCAGGCTGAAACATTCGGCATAAAACATCATGAGGTAGTGACTGGAAAACTTGACTATGATTTATTCGTTGATGACAAGGCTATGTCAACGAACGAGTTTGACAAGTTGGTGGAGTTGGCGGTTCCAGTAGACTTGGACTTGTTTTGAACTTCAAGCAGTTAAGGGCGGTTACAGATATTTTTCTGAAGGTATTGTTAATCTATATATATAATATACTAGATATAGCGATCATCAATATCAAAAAAAAGGAAATTATATGGAGCTGCAACACTACATTAAATCATTCTTTATCTTCTTGGTATGCTTGACAAGCATGGCTTCAGCTCAAAACGATCCAACTGCTAAGTTGAATCTTACGCTGGTAGCCCCACAACAGGCTACAGCCATAGATGATATCATCGAAGTACAGCTCATGGTATCTGCAGAGAACAACCCACAGCGTTTTGTGGTGGCTGATGTCCCCTTTGGATGGGATCCCACCAGGCTCCAGCTGTTGGGAGTATCATTGGTTGGTTCCCATGTTGGGGTCATGCAAGGGTATTCTACCTTTCCTGCAAACGACTATACTTGGTGCAATGAAGTCGTTCCGCCCCAAGACGGCAACGGAATGTTTTATTGCTATGGAGTTCTTGGGTATGAATGGATTGTAACCACCGAACCAGTACAGATGGCAAAATTCATATTCAAAGTAGTTGGATTGGGCCGTTCTGATGTCGTTCTATACGACAATCTACCTCTCAATCCACAATACCCAGCATCGTGTGTCGTATACGGCTGCTGCGTTGGCGGCAATGTCGTTACTGGGTCTTTAACCAATACCACCGTTGGACTTGCCCTACAAGGCGATTTTAACAATGATGGATTGGTAAATGCTCAAGACATGGGCGAACTGCTTGCAGATTGGGGAGCTGCTAGCTTTAAATCTAATCCACATGACATCAATAACGATGGAATCGTAAACTCGCAGGATTTAGCCTTACTAGTAAATAATTGGAGTTAACATTCATGTCCGTTCGGGAGCAAGAAACCCATTCTCTTTAGGCGTAGGTGTAGTTGACCTAAATATACGCCAATGGAGGGTTTTTTCTAAATATTGGTAATTATATAACCGAAGGATTGGTAGATGGCTGTATCTCGCGATAATCTTATAACCATTTTATACGGCAATTCCGCGATGATGGCCCCTGTGGATCTTTCAGACGGTGAATTTGCATTTTCCAATGGATCCAAGAAACTTTTTATAGGATCTGGAGGAGATAGTGCGGTCAATTGGGTTGGGGCGGTTATAGACAATGACATCACAATAGACTGGTATGGACTATCTTCCGAGAATAATAAGCTAGCCACGCAGTACGCCATATTGAGTATTTTTTCAAGTGGCGCAATAGAAGATGTGAATATCAGCGGAGGCATCGTATTTGAGGGACAGACCGCCGATGAATTAAAGACCACTCTTTCTGTAGTAGACCCAACTGAAGACAGGACCATATATCTTCCAGATGCCAGCGGGACACTGGCATTGGTTTCTGGATCGAATACACAGGTCGTGTTCAATGATAATGATGTTCTAGGGACCGATGCGGGACTTACTTACAATAAATCAACAGATACATTGACAGTTGCTGGGGATCTTGCGGTAAATGGTGGCGACATAACAACTACGTCCACGGCTACTTTTAATATTGCAAATTCAAATGCCACTGGTATTTATCTCGGAACTGGAGCAGCCACCGATGTAAGGATAGGCAAGAGCGATAATGCAGGCACTACTAGGCTATATGGAACGGTGGGTATTAACGGTGGTACACTTACTACAAGCAATGCATCCTCCTCAATTTTTGACACGACGGCAACCACTCTTGACATAGGTGGTGCTGCAACCACATTGACAATTGGTCACGATGGAACATCCGCATCCACTACGAACATAGCAACTGGAGCCATATCTTCTGGCACCAAGGCA
>Ga0209086_10003797_pt1 | contig 11330 bp, 7 predicted proteins | sample M_130207_XF_Meta_FD_187312 | JGI IMG/M metagenome (GOLD analysis project Ga0209086, IMG submission 187312) | Freshwater microbial communities from Lake Montjoie, Canada to study carbon cycling - M_130207_XF_MetaG (SPAdes) (version 2) | ecosystem: Environmental > Aquatic > Freshwater > Lake...
CCGTCAGTTCTGCAGCGCGAGCTGGCTCCCCGATCTGCGTCCCGTGAAGTCGAGCGTGGCGAAAGATCAGCGCCTCTCGACGCTCAACCCCGCACAAATTTCCGGCACCTGCGGACGCCTCATGTGCTGCCTGCGCTACGAGCACGAGTTCTACGTGCAGCAGCGCAAGAAATTCCCGAAAGAAGGCAAGATCGTCACCACCGCTTCCGGTGAAGAGAAGATTGTCTCCAACGACATCTTCCGCGAAACCGTCACGCTGCGAAATCCCGCTGGAGATTTCCGCGTCGTGCCGCTCGTTCAGTTCCGTCAGGAGCTCGCCGACGCAGCCGCCGGGCCGGTCGAATCGGACCTCGAAACGAGTGCTACGGACGATGACGATGAGGAAGAGGGCGGATCCGCTGGTCGCCGCCAACAACCCGACCGTGGCGGGCGCAACCAGAGCACCCCAAAGAGTGCGGGACCGCAAAAACAACGCCCGCCGCGCGGTGAAAAAACGCCGCGTCCAGAACGTCCGGCGCGTCCAGAACGTCCCGCACGTCCAGAACGTCCCGCGCGTGACGCCGCGCCGCCGCGCCGTGAACCGCTCCCCATGGCGCCCGCCCACGTCCCCCCAGTCGACAACACCGACGACGACGAGGGACCAGACGAGCTGACCCTAGAGTCCACCACCGAGAACCCAACCGGCACCGCCGGCACCGCCGAAACCGGCGATGCCGCAGAGCAGCAGCGCCGCCGCCGACGCCGCCGCGGACGTCGTGGTGGGCGCCGCGGTGGTCAGGGTAGTCAGGGTGGCCCGAACGGCTCGTCCACTGACGGACCGGACCGCGCCCCAGATGCCCCTCCTTCCCCAAGCGCAGGCTGACGTGAGCACCGATCGGTTCTACATCACCACCGCCATCGACTACGCCAACGGCGATCCGCATTTCGGTCACGTCCTCGAAAAAGTCGGAGCCGATGCCATCGCTCGCGCACATCGCCAGATGGGACGTGATGTCCACTTCCTGATGGGGATGGACGAACACGGCCAGAAAGTCGCCCAGTCCGCCTCGGCGCGCGGCATCGCCCCACAAGACTACGTCGACGAGGTCGCCGCCACCTTCCACGCCATGTGGGACCTCCTCGGCGTGTCGTACGATCAGTTCATTCGCACCACCGACGCCCCCCATAAGTCCGGCGTGCGTGCACTGATCAAGCGTATTCACGAGTCCGCCCCCGATTCGTTCTACCAGAAAGCCTACGAAGGGTGGTACTGCGTCGGCTGTGAACTCTTCAAGCGCGACGACGAAATCGCCGATGGAAAGTGCGTGCTCCATCCGACGCGCGAGCTACAGTGGACCAAAGAGCGGAACTGGTTCTTCCGCCTCTCCAAGTACCAAAAGTTCATCGAGAACTTGCTCGCGACCAAGCCGCATTTCATCCAACCCGAGTCGCGCCGCAACGAAATCCTCGCCCTGCTCGCGCAAGGACTCGAGGATATCTCCATCACGCGCTCGCGTCTCGACTGGGCGATTCCCTTCCCGCTCCCCACCGACGACGATCAGCCGCAAGGCACCTGGGTCTGGTTCGACGCGCTCCCGAACTACCTGACGGCCACCGGATATCCCAACGCGGGATGGAAGTCCACGTGGCCCGCGCAGCTCCACGTGGTGGGCAAAGACATCACGCGGCTCCACGTGGTCGTGTGGCCGGCGATGCTGCAGGCCGCCGAGCTGCCGCTCCCCGAGCGCGTCTGGGTGCACGGATTTCTGTCCTTCGGCGGCGAGCGCTTCTCCAAGTCCGCTGGCGTCAAAGCCGACCTGCACGAAGCCATTGCACGCTACGGCGCCGACGCCTTCCGCTATTTCCTCCTCCGCGAAATCCCGTTCGACGGCGACGGATCCTTCTCCTGGGAACGCTTCGACGCGGTCTACACCTCGGAGCTCGCCAACGGACTCGGCAACCTCGCGAGCCGCACCATCGCGATGGTCGAGAAGTACTGCGAGAGCGTGGTTCCCAGCGTCGAACCGACGGACGCATGCCAGGCGCTCGACGTCGCCGAGTGTGCGGATCTCGCCACCGCGGTCACGACCATCGATGGCTCGCGCGGCTATCTCTGCCACGAGTCACTCGACACGGTGGCCCGCCTCACCGTGCGCGCCAATGGCTTCATCCAGCAGACCCAGCCGTGGGTGATCGCCAAGGACCCGGCCCGGAAGGCGGAGCTCGACGCGGTCCTCGCCGCACTCATTCGCTCCCTCGCCCGTCAGGCGAGCTGGCTCGCCCCGTTCATGCCCATAAAGGCGCAGGAACTCTGGACCCAGCTCGGTGGCGCCGGATCGGTCCACGACACCCGCTTCGCCGACCTCGAGCAGCTGTCGGTCGCGGGCTGGACGGTCACCAAGGGGACCGGCATGTTCCCCCGCCCCGAGCCGCCAAAAGCCTAGGCCGCCACCGGCGGGGCTACTTACTGCCTGGCGGAGAACCACCTCCTCTACGCGAAGCTCTCGGACCGCTCCGCTAGGAGGAGGCGGTTCCCCGCCAGAGAGCGAGGGGCCGGGCTTCCCCGCAGCAAAGCGGCCGCAGGACGGCAACGCCGTCCGAGAGCTTTGCGAAGGGGAAGCCCGGCCCCGAGCGCCAAACCGCTTGCCGAGCCGAATCAGCCCCCGTAGTGTTACAAGGGCATGGACGAAAAGCGCTGGACTATCCTGATCATCCCGCCCGGTACCGGCGGAACCCGCACCCTGCACATCGGGCAGCGCACCCGTCGGCTGCTCGTCGCCGGGCTGATCACGGTCGCGCTCCTCCTCGTCGGTGCCGTCGGGGTCCTCTTCACCCCATACGCTACCCCCAGCGCCCGCCTCCTCGCCGCCGAGAACGCACGCCTCCGCGCCGAACTCCAGGGCATCGACACCCGAATCACTGCGCTGTCCGATACCCTGGCCACAATCGGTATCCGTGACCAGCAAATCCGTCTGCTCGCCGGCTTTCCGGCTGACTCCAACACCGACGCCTCAGTGGCCGGCGCAGTCACCGCCATGGGAAGCTCAGGAAGGGCTCTGGCAGGCCTCAACGTGCCTGCCCCCTCCTCCGACGCCCCGGGATCAGCAAGCGGGCGGCCGAAGCCCTTTCTGGGCCGCCTAGGCTTCGGGAACCGCCCAGATGTCGAAGGGCTGATCAAACGCGCTACTGCGCTCTCCGCCAACTTCCGCGCCGTCAACGACACCCTCACGCTCAACTTCGAACGACTCGCCAACACGCCAAGCATCATGCCCACCACAGGCTGGCTGTCGAGCCACTTCACCAAAAGCCGGTTCCACCCGATCCTGCACGCCTCGCGCGCGCACGAAGGTATCGACCTCTCGGCCCCGATGGGCGCACCGATCATCGCACCAGCTGCCGGCCGCGTTATTTCGGTGGCCAACGAACCGGGCTACGGGCGCACCTTCCAGATCGACCACGGCAGCGGCATCATCACCCGCTTCGCCCACTGCTCCCGCATTCTCGTACATGTCGGCCAAGTCGTCACCCGCGGCCAGCCAATCGCTACTATCGGCAACTCGGGACTCTCCACCGGTCCGCACCTGCACTATGAAGTGCACGTCAACGGAAAGCCGGTCGACCCGCTTCGCTTTGTCCTGCCCGACAAAGTCACCGACTAACCAACCGAGCCAGCGACAAACAAAAGGGCCGCGCGAGTCCGGCGAACGCGAGTCGGAATCCACGACTCATGCGCCTAAGGATTCTTCTTGTCCCCGTATTGTCGGGTCGCGACCACAATAGCCCCCCAGGGCGCCCTGTCTCCCCAGATCACAGCCGATTCTGTCGCGGACAGTATCGAGTAGAAATAGACATCGCGGGGATTCAGGTAGATACTGCTCCCCGCCGGAACGCCGTCGACAATAAAGGTCATGCAGCGCCGCGTGCGGTTGGACTTCACACAGTCGTTGGGCTGCACGGGCAGGAGCACCCCCTGCGCACCTGTCGACCGCATCAGATCGAGAAAGTTTGTCGCCTGCTCCCGATGCGCTTCAACTTCCTGGGGCATGACCGTTTTCCAGCCACGGCGCTTCGCCTCGTCGAGTGACTTGGCGTTGGCATTCGCCGCGCCCTTAGCGGTCACGTTCACCGCCTCCACTTCCGTGGGCTCGGCGGGCACCATCAAATCGATCTCCATCGTGTCCGCCGGTGCCCCGCGAATCAGCTCCGTGGAGGATGGCCGCCACCCAACCTTTTTCACCACCACCTGAAAGGGCGTATTGCCCGGGAGCCGCATCCGGAAACGCCCTGCCTGATCCGTCGTGACCTCCGACAACAGCTTTCCAAGCGAATCCGTCGCGGTCACCTTCGCTCCAGCGACCGATCGCTCCGTATCCTGCGAACGGATCGTGCCAATGATGACCTGGGCACCAGCCATCCCGGTCCAGCAGCAGCAAGCCACTACAAGCAGTAGCGCCGCACGCAGGCGCCGTCCGTGGTGCCAGAAACGGGCAAGGCCGCCGGGCGAACAGGTCGCCGGCGGCCCCACCAGTCCTTCGAACAGCTTCAGCAAACGACTCGTCGGATTACGGCGAGGTCGTGCGCGGCGGCTGCATGTCGTTCCACCACACGATGCTCGGTGCGGCAACCAACGTGATGCCACGAGCGGTGCAATCGGTCGCCGTCGTGCAGGTGGTCTTGGAGTAGATCATCGCCGTGGCGATGGTGCCGGCCACAGCCGAACCACCGATCGGATCAACCGACGTCGTGCCGGCAGTACCCGGCGTCATCGTGGCCGTGATCAGCGCCGGCGTCGTGGTGCCCGTTGCGAAAACGCGCAACGCGAGCGTTCCAGCAGCACGCGACACGTAGGCCGAACGCGCGTTGTAGGCGACGTTCGAGAAGGTGGCAGACGCCGGCAGCGCATCCGTCGAGAGGGCCGTCGCATAGACGTCCACCGCGCCGAGGTCGTTGCCCACGTTCCACACACGATAGCTCACGTTGGTCGTCGACTGGGCCGGGAACGTGTCCGCAAAGACCTTGAGGCCCTGCTTCGCCGTGCCCGTGCCGCGGCCGAGGCCGACATGCACGATCGTGTAGTACGTGTTCGCAGTGAACGTCAGGGTCGTGTCAACAAACCACGACGACGTCACGGCGATGTTGGTCGAGTTCGGGAACACGCGGATTTTGTGCGAGCCGGCCGCGTAGCCCTGGTACCCACCGTAGCCCATCGCGCGATACGGCGTCGCGAGGAACGGGGTGGCGTAGGTGAGATGATCGATCGAACGGAGGTCCGTCGCGAGCGTATCAGAAACCGCGTTGAAGTAACGAACGTACGCGAGCGGCGGAATATCGCCGATGTTGCTGACGCCCTTCACGTCCTTCGCGCAGGCGGCGACGACGGTAGTGGCGAGAGCAATAAGAAGTTGACGCTGAAATCGCATCTGGCTGGCTCCAGACTGGTGAGAAAAAGAAGGAGGCGGTGTTCTGCCGCTGGTTAGTGCAAGCTTCCGGTCAAGCCCTGGCCGCCGGTGCCGATCGGATCGGCCGTGTCTGCGCCCGATCCGAACAGCGACTTCCCGAAAAACAGAGCCACGATTCCAACGATCACCACACCAGCAAGCAGCGTGGATCTCGTCTTATCCAACTGGCGGACCTGGAAGCCCACCGTGTGTCCTTTTAGTACAACGACCTTCTCGCCATTCCACGTGGCCGAGCCGCCGCCATACTGCAGAACCTGTGTGACCGCCATCGTGTACGACTCTCCATCCACTGCGGTGATATTCCCGCGGACTTTCTCAACCGCTGCTCCAAGCTTCGGAGCCAACGCCACTCGCCCCGCATCGTTCAGGACAAACTCAATCTGCTTGTCCGTCGGAGCAGCTCCCTGCTGCAGAGGTAACGACTCATAGCACCCCTGCAGCAGCAACGCGAATGTCGCCAGGAACCCACCGAGCTTCCGGAAACGAAGCACTAGAAGCCGTACGTACCCTTGATAGCGATGGCGAATCCGCCACCGACAACCTTGGACTTATCGCTGTTGTAGAACGGATGCACACGGGCGTCCATTTCACCGTTCGGAACCGGCCACTGCAACGGCGAGTCCGTCACGAGGTCGCCCCAACCGCGGCTGTCGACAAACCACTGCAGGTAGCCAGTGTGCTGCGTCTGCATACGCTTCTCGTACTTCATTGCCTCCAGAATGCTGCCGCACGCTGCAGCGTTACCCGCGGCGTTCGGAACCTGCGGCACGCAGCCCCTGGCACTGAACGATCCAGTGATCGTGGCCGTTGCACTCGCCGGAGTCGTGATGGCCGGGAGACCCGCCGTCGCACGCGACGCATTGATCAGCGTCGTGGCGGACGCCAAGTTGCCCGTGCGGATGTAACCTTCCGCCGCCAACATGGTCATTTCCTGCTTATCGATGTACGTGTACGGCCCCTGACCAACTGGAGCGATCTTGGCAATGGCGTACCACCGCGTGTGGTCGTAGAACGAGGTGCCCCACACGTCGCCGCTGACGTCACCACCCGAGTTGCGGTTGGTGAGGTAACGAGTCGAACTCGGCAGCGTGCTCGCCGTCTGCTGCGCAAGGCGCGTCGCGCCCGCGGGCCAACGGGTATCCGGGGTCACCACGAGGATGGCTGAGTTACGGCTCATGATCGCCGTGCCGAGCCACGTGTTGTAGGCACCCGACGTGTCTGCCATGAATGAGTACATCGGGCTGATTTGGCCCCATCCAGCCGACACTTCCATCTGCGAGCAGTCGTACCCGCAGCCAAAGCCAGTCCCGATCGTCACGACGAAGTCGCCATAGGCAGCGGCGGCGTTGGCATCGGCAATAACCTGAGTCCAGCTCACCGCAGCGCGCTCCGCCGGCGTACGAGCAACGCCCGCGCGGATACGAGCCTGGTGCGCCTTGACGAACTGCACGAACCCTGCCTGCGTAAAGGTCACGCCGGCGAACCACGTGGTCGGTAGTGGGAACCCGTTCGTTCCGACCGTGGCGTTCGCGCTGGTGGCGATTGCAATCGCCGAGTCCATCAGTGCCAAACCCGCAGCGGCCACATCAGGATAGAACGAGAGCTCCGGTACATTGTCCGACGCCACTTTCGGCGTCACAATCGCCGCCGAATCGTAGCCCATCGCGAGGTACCCAAGCGCCGCGCCATTGATAAAGAACGCGAACGAACGTGCGCGCGCGTCCTGTGCCAACGATCCCAGCGCGTTGCCACCTGTGCCGGCGGCCACAATCAAACGATCGAGCGCCTGAATGGCGGTCGTAGCATTTCGCGTCACCTTGGAGAAGGTCGAGAAATTGCTGATGTTGCCCGCCTGCACCGAGTTACCGCGATCATTGTTGATCGCCGAACGCGGGATAGCATTACGCGTATTCATGCCGAAGTTCGCCACCGAGCCATAGGTCTCGAGGGCGATGTTCTTCGACTGCGTTTGCATGCATTCAGAGCAGGATTGGCCGGCCCAGAACTGGCTGCCCAGACCCTGCACGACACCTTCCACCGACGCCGCCGTCGCAAACACGCGGACGACGTCAGGGCTGTTCGTGTTGAGTACAGTCAGCACTTCCTTCTTGCACCCGGCTGCAAGCAGCAGGGTCAGCGGTGCGATCGCGACCGCCCGGATAAGACTCTTTCGCATCATTAGTCCTCGTGGGGGATGCAGGGCGACCCGTTGGAATCCCAACGGGTTACCCCGCGAGCGATCAGAAGCTCGTGGTGAGCGTCAGGGTGAAGGTACGGAGATTCGGGAACGTGTAGGCGTCGATCGCGTTCAGCGCGCCCGAGCCGTTGGAGCCACCCGTCAGACCGACTTCTGGATCAAAGCCGTTGTAGTTCGTCCAGGTCTTCAGGTTGCGGCCGACGAGCGACAGCGTCCAGTCACCCTTGCCGGCAATCTTGCCGAGACGGTAACCAAGGCTGATCTCGCGGAGCTTGATGTACGAGGCGTCTTCCACCGTACGGCTGGACGGTCCGAGAATGTCGTACAGGCCGCCGATGCCGGCCGTGTTCTCGGTGTTGTTCCGCCAGTAGTAGCCGATCGGCTTGGCCGTCTCAACGGTCTTTTCGTATTGATCCACGTCCTGGTGCATGAGGTCACCATACGACCACTGACGCTCTTCGTTCCAGATGTTGTTGCCCTTGACCGCGTCGAACAGCGCGTACACGGAGAGCTTCTTATACTGGAAGTTCTGGCCAAGCGACCAGCGGTAATCCGGAAGCGCCGAGCCGTTCTTGGTGAGTGTCGCCGTGCCGAACGAGGCCGCAGCGGTGTCACGAAGGATGATCGGCATGCCCCAGCTGCTATACACGTTCGTCGCGCAACCCCACGGCGAATCGTTGCAGGTGCCCACGGTCTGCGTCTGCGACATCCAGAGGTTACGCGTGATGCCTTCGCTCTGCTTGTTGCCAGCGCCGACCCACACGACATACTCCTCGTTGTTCTTCTGCCATTCCTTGTCCGTACCGCAACGGCTCTGGTACGCGGTCGGGAACTGGGCGCATTCCGTGATGAAACGACGGCCGTAAATCGTGCCGTACACTTCAGCCTGCTTGACCTGGAACATCGACTCCGAACCCTGTGCGCCAGCGGCCGTCACAAAGTACGGGTTGACGTCCAAACGAGTGATCACCGACGTCGTGCGATCGTAGTTGATACGCGCGGACCAGGTGAAGTCCCGCTTTTCAACAATCGGGATGTTCAACGACCCTTCCCACGTGTTGTTCGTGAGCTGACCGGCGTTGGTCCACTTGCTGTTGAAACCAGCGGCGGCGGGCACCGGGACGTTCAGAATCTGGTCGTCCACGACCGACTTGGCCTTGGTGATCGTCAGCCCAAAGCGGCTCATGATCTCGGCGTCGAAGCCGATTTCGGTCTCGGTGGAGACCTCAGGACGCAGATAACGATTGCCGAGCACGCTCGGCGACAGCGTGCCGCCCGACCCGATGCTGTAGGTCTCGTACTGCGCGGTCTGGTTCGGACGGTTGCCGGCCTGGCCGATGGAGGCGCGCATCTTGAAGTCGTTGAGGAACTTCTTGGCCGGCCACCACTTTTCTTCCGACACGCGATACGCGAACGAACCGCGGCCGTAGCTCTTCCAGCGGCTCGACGCACCGAACAGCGACGAACCATCGCGACGGAACAGACCGCCGAGGATGTAACGCTCCTTCCACTCAAGATCGATGCCGGCGAACAGGCCAACCTGGCGCGTCGAGTAGGTGCTCGAGCCAATGCCCGGAACGTTCGTCGCACCCGTGACGCAGGCGTTCGTTGTGTAAAGGTTCGCCACCACGAGGATCGAGCAGCTGTGGGAGTCGCTCGTGCCGTCCTGCTGCTCATAGAGCGCGCGGGCAGTCAGGCGGGCGGTCAGGTCGCTCAACAGGTCCCTGCGGGCCGTGAGGTTGAACGCCGAGTTGTACGACTGGTCCCAGGAGTCCGAGCGGCTCGCGCTTCCAACCGACGTATACGTCGTGGCGGAACGAGCGTTGCCCTTGTCGCTGTAGCCCATGCCCTGATAATTGCTGCGATCGTAGCCGAAGTTCCACTCGCCGTCGAGCCAGGTGAACGGCTGCCACCGCACCGCCATCTGGCCGGTGAAGCGATCCGAGTTGTTGTCGGCCAAGTAATACGACGCCGAGTAAATCGGATTGGTGTTCTGGCTGCCCTGCGCCGTGACCGTCGACCGGATGAACAGACGGCCGAACTTGTCCTTGCGGAGCAAGTCGACGAACGCCGGCTGACGGGTCAGGCCCAAGCTGGCCGGCGATCCATTGCCGTCCTGCCACACGTTCGCGTAGTAGGCACGCGACGAGAAGGTCCAGTTGCCACCGAAGGTGTTGTCGATGTTCAGGCGGAGCGACTTACGACGGAAGCCGTCGAGATAACGCATCGACCCTTCCTGATAGAAGTTGCCCACCGACGCGAAGAAGTTCGAGCGGTTGAACTTGCCCGTCATGTCCACGCTGGTGTTCAGGAACGGCCCGTTTGTGATGATCTGGCCAACGGGGTTGTAGACCGTCGGGAACTTGTTGACGTTGAAAAGCCCCTTGAGGCCAGCCTTCGACGGGGCAGACGAGATGCCGTAGTCGCCCATGAACAGCACCGGGTTCAGCGCGAAATCCCCGCCCCCTTCGTTCACGCGGAGCGCTTCGTCGTAGAGGTTGACGGTCGCCTGGCAGTTCTGAAGCCCCGCCACCGGCAACGTCGAACCCTGCGTGTTCTGACAGACGCGCTGACGGTCCGGTCCATAGATCAGGGAACTCGCCTTCGCGGCCTTGTACGTGCCTTCGATGTCGCTGGCGCCGCCTTCAACGCGCGTCGTGAAACGCACGCCTTCGCCAGTGCTCTTGCCCGACTTGGTCGTGATGTTGATAACGCCGTAGCCGGCGCGCGATCCGTACAGCGAGGCCGCCGCAGCGCCCTTCACAACTTCGATGTTCTCGATGTCGTTCGGGTTGATGTCCGGCAGCGAACCGACGACGATGACGCCGTCCACAATGAACAGCGGGTCCTGACCACGGCCCGACGCGTTGATCGACTGCGGTCCACGCAGAATGATCGACGGCGTCGAACCCGGACGGCCCGACTGCGACACGATGTTCGCGCCCGGGACCTTACCCTGAAGCTGCGTAATCGCGTTGCCGCCCGGGACGGGCATGTCCTTTTCGCTGACCTGTGCCACAGTGAACGGAAGCTTCTTCTGCTCCGTACCCGCGGTCACACCGGTCACGACAACCTGGCTCAGCCTGTTGACGTCTTCCTTCAGCTGGAAGTCCTGCGTCTGCGATCCGGCAGACAGCGTGACTGACTTGGCAATCGGCGCAAAGCCGATCGCACGGACACGCAACATCACCTGCTGACCCGTGACACGGGCACCAGGGATGACAATCGTGTACTGGCCCTGGGCATTTGTGCCCTGCGACACCGTCAAGGCGTCGATCGTCACATTGGCGGCCAAAAGCGGTTCACCATTCGCATTCGTCACCTTACCGGTGATCGTTGCGCCCTGGGCGAACAGCTTCGCCGGCACCAATACGACGAGTGCCAGTACCGCGGTCAACCACCACCGCAACCGAGTACTCTTTTGCATCGCGTTCCCTCTTACTGAAGGTGGAAAAGTGGGGACTCTCACTACAGAACTGCCGGATACTGCAAACACAACTGCTTGGGGACTCCTAGCTTACCTGACTCAATGCGTTATACCCGGGGTGCTCCCCCGGCGTCACAAGCAGGTATATAGTGGGTCATAGTCTCGCTACCCGGCGGCAATCCGCGCAACCCCCCTCTCCCGATATTGGACTTTTGGCTCTGTACTGAGATATCTCATTTTCCCCCTCCCACTCCTTCTCTCACCCCCC
>Ga0209086_10003799_pt1 | contig 11327 bp, 11 predicted proteins | sample M_130207_XF_Meta_FD_187312 | JGI IMG/M metagenome (GOLD analysis project Ga0209086, IMG submission 187312) | Freshwater microbial communities from Lake Montjoie, Canada to study carbon cycling - M_130207_XF_MetaG (SPAdes) (version 2) | ecosystem: Environmental > Aquatic > Freshwater > Lake...
GGAATTGCGCGGCTGGTTCAGCCAAGACAACCCGTTCAACTGGGACATCACCCGCTTTGCCCTTGCCCCCGACATCCGCCGCTTTGACAATGGCACGCCGGGGGTGATGGCGGCGCTGGCCTCTTTGCCCGCGCTAGACTGGCACGCGGCCCAAGATCAAGCGCACATCTTGGCGCATAACCGCAAGCTGACCGCCCGCCTGATTGACGCCGCTGACGACTTAGGGCTGCCGCTGCTCACCCCGCGCCCCGAAACCAAGCGCGGCGGGTCGATCATGGTGCGTTTGCCCGATACACTACCCGCGCCGCAGGTTGTCGCCACCTTGCGCATACAAGGGATCACCACCGATGCGCGCAGCCAAACCCTGCGCCTGTCGCCGGGGATCATGACCACAGAGGCCGGAACTGACCGTTTGATCGCCGCCCTGAAAGCCCTACTCTAACCTTTGGCCAATAGACGCTCGCCGAAGGCTTTTGGTCAGCCCAAAGGGGCTATTTGCGGCGTTTGTGCTCTTCCAGTCGCGGCATGATTTCGACGAAGTTGCAGGGGCGGTGGCGGTAGTCTAGCTGCGCCTTTAAGATCTCATCCCAAGCATCGCGGCAGGCACCGGGCGAACCGGGCAGGGCGAACAGGTATTTGCCGCCGGCCACCCCCCCCGTGGCGCGCGATTGCACGGCGGATGTGCCGATCTTTTGCATCGAAACGATGGTGAAGATCGTACCGAACGCCTCGATCTCTTTCTCATACACGTCGCGGTGCGCTTCGACCGTTACGTCACGGCCCGTCAGGCCCGTGCCTCCGGTGGACAGGATGACATCAATCGCAGGGTCCGCGATCCATTGCCGCAGACGCGCGGCGATGGTGGTTCGGTCGTCTTGCACAATGGCGCGTGCGGCCAGCAGGTGGCCGGCATCGGTCAAACGGTCGACCAATGTGTCGCCGGATTTATCCTCGGCCAAGGTGCGGGTGTCAGACACGGTCAGCACCGCGATGCGCACGGGGATGAAGTCTTTTGTCTCATCAATGCGGGACATGGATTAGCTCCTCGCCGCTTGTAGGCGGGCTTTGAGTGACAGCAGATCCGCCCAAGCCTCGCGCTTCGCGGCAGGGGTGCGCAAGAGGTAGGCTGGATGGGTCATGGGCAGCACGGGACGGTTAAGCGCCTGCGCCCAAGTGCCGCGCAGTCGCAGAATGCCCTTTTCGCCTAGCAGCGCCATGCAGGGCGTGTTGCCCAAGGCCACGATGATGTCGGGGTTTGCAAGTTCAATGTGCCGCTCGACAAAGGGGCGCATCATGGCGATTTCCTCGGGCGAGGGGTCGCGGCTTTGCGGCGGCCGCCATGGCAGAACGGTCGTTATGTAAAGCGCAGTGGCAGGATCAGCCGATTGTCGCGACAGGCCGATGGCGTCGAACATCCGGTCCAGCAACTGCCCCGCTTGGCCCACAAAGGGCAGACCCTCTTGATCTTCCTCACGGCCCGGGGCCTCGCCTAAGATCAGCACACGGGCTGCGGGGTTCCCATCGGCAAACACCGTGGAGCGCGCGCCTTTTTTCAGGTCACAATGGTCATAGGCGGCGATGGCCGCGCGCAGGTCTGCCAAGCTGTTAGCCTCGTCCGCAGCTTTTTGCGCGACGGCCACCGCATCCACCTGCGGCACTTGGGCTGGGGGCTGGGCCGTAGCCTTTGTCCGCGCGGGTGTTTCCACCACGGGGCGTTCTAAGCGTTCGGGCAAGTCATAGCGGTTGATGGGGTCGTCTTGCACCCAATCCGACACGCCCATCTCGACCTGCCAATCAAATGCGGCAAGGGCGGATTGCCAGTTTTCCGGCGCGAGGATCGGCGGTGTGATTCCCATGGGGCTAGGCTAGGCGCTTGGGGCGGGCAGAACAACCTGACTTTGCGCGTCAAAGCGGGGGTCAGACCCGCACTCCCGCAGTATTTGCGCCAAGATGAAGGGCCGGGGTTTCGCGGATTGGCCCTTTGGCGCTATCGTGGGCCGCATCACGATGCCGCTTTGGGAAGGAACGCAGAAAATGACCACGATTGCGTGTTTTGGAACTGGGTTTCAGCGGGGCCTTGCCCATGGGGAAGGGGCGCGGGCCAAAGTGCGCGCAGCCCTTGCGCGGTGGGAGGAGGCGACTTTGGGCGGTTTGTCCAACGCGACCAGCATGCAGGACTATGCGGCAGGGTTTCTTGCCAGCACGGGCTTGTGGGACACGGCCCAGCACCTGACCCCTGACTTGGCTGACGAGGTGCGCGGGATTGCCCAAGGGTCGGGCCTGCCCGCAGCCGTGGTGGCGGCCTATAACCTGATGGACGAGCAGTGGTGGTATGATTTTGACGGCGGCCAGACGGCTCCGGTCGCAGAGCCGGGGTGCAGTTTGATGGCGCTGCAAGGCGCGGGGCAAACTGTGATCGCGCAGAACATGGACTTGCCAGAGTTCATGGACGGATCGCAGGTTATCTTGCACTTGGGCGGGCCGGATATGCCCGAAACCTTGCTGTTAAGTGCGGCGGGGTTGATCGGGTTGACGGGCATGAACCGTGACGGGGTGGCGATTTGTGTGAACACCTTGCTGATGCTGCGCCATCAACCGCGCGCTTTGCCCGTGGCCTTTATGCTGCGCCGCGCCTTGGCCGAACGCTCGGCCGCAGGCGCGCTGGGTGTGCTGCGCGCTTTGCCCCATGCCAGCGGGCAGCACTATGCCGTGGCTGATCGGGCGGGGGTGACGGGGTTGGAATGTTCGGCCCTTGGGGCTGCGGTGAGCTTTCAAGGGCAGGGCTGCTTGCTGCACACCAACCATCCACTTTCCAGCACCGACACCGACAGCCGCGCCATGGAGATGCTGACAGCGCGGGGGCGGTTGGCGGATTCCACCAAGCGTTTGGCGCATATGGCAGCGCTGAACCCGCAAGGGGCCGAGGGGGTGAAGGCCATGCTGACTGATCCTGCCACACCGCTGTGCATGGTGGCCGACAGCACCAGCCGCAGCCAAACCTTTGCCTCGGTGCTGTTCCAACTGGGTGACACCCCGCAAGGCCAAATCCGCCTTGGCCTGCCCCACCGCGACGCATGGCAGACCTTGGCCTTTACCGCCTAACCTTGCCCCCTGCGCCCTTGTTTGGCATAAGCCGTCCAACCTTAGGAGAGAGCCATGACCTTGCGCGCCCGCCATCTGCTTGGGATCGAGCAGCTTTCCCCCCCAGAAATCACCGAAATCTTGGATCTGGCCGACCGCTACGTTGATCTTAACCGGCGGACGGTGAAATCGTCAGACGTTCTGGCTGGGCTGACGCAGATCAATATGTTCTTTGAAAACTCCACCCGCACGCAGGCCAGTTTCGAGCTGGCCGGTAAGCGCTTGGGGGCCGATGTGATGAATATGTCGGTGGCGCAATCGAGCGTAAAAAAGGGCGAGACGCTGATTGACACAGCGCTAACCTTGAATGCGATGCGGCCGGATTTGCTGGTGGTGCGGCATCCGTCTTCGGGGGCGGTGAACCTGCTGGCGTCGAAGGTTAACTGTGCGGTGTTGAATGCGGGCGATGGGCGGCACGAACACCCAACTCAGGCGTTGCTAGACGCGCTCACGATCCGCCGCGCCAAGGGGCGCATCCAGCGCCTAACAGTGGCGATCTGCGGCGACATCGCCCATTCGCGGGTGGCGCGCAGCAATTTGATCTTGCTGGGCAAGATGGAGAACCGTTTGCGCCTGATCGCTCCGCCCACGCTGATGCCGCCCGGTGTGCAGGATTTTGGCTGCGAGTTGTATGATGACATGAAAAAGGGGCTGGAAGGCGCGGATGTGGTGATGATGCTGCGCCTTCAGAAAGAACGCATGGACGGCGGGTTTATCCCAAGCGAGCGGGAATATTACCACCGCTATGGGCTGGACGCGGAAAAGCTGTCTTATGCCAAGCCCGACGCCATCGTGATGCACCCCGGCCCGATGAACCGTGGCGTGGAAATTGACGGCGAGATTGCCGATGACATCAACCGATCGGTGATCCAGGAACAGGTCGAGATGGGCGTTGCCGTGCGCATGGCCTGCATGGACCTTTTGGCGCGCAATTTGCGTGCGGAACGGGGCCGTGCGGCGGTCGGGGTGATGGCGTGAAAAAACCGATGTCAGATGCGCGGATCGGCGGAATGATTGCCACGGCTGTTCTGCTGGTGCTGTTCGCGCTGGTCGCTTGGATGATTTGGGGCGGGAATTGATGCCGATGGAAACCAAAACCGCCCTTGTTCACCTGACCAACGCCCGCCTGATCGACCCCGAGGCGGGGACCGATGCTTTGGGATCGCTGACCGTCAAAGACGGCGTGATCGTTGCGCGCAATGGCGCGGCACCCAAGGGGGCCGAAACGCTTGATTGTGCGGGCCTGTGCCTTGCCCCCGGCATTATTGACTGGGGCGTCAAGATTGGAGAACCGGGGGAACGGCACCGCGAATCCTTCCGCTCTGCCGGTTTGGCTGCCGCGGCGGGCGGGGTGACAACGATCATCGCGCGGCCCGATACGCAGCCTGCGATTGACACGCCTGAAACGCTGGAATTCGTCACCCGCCGCGCCGTGGAATCTGTGGTGCGCATTCGCCATATGGCCGCGCTGACCAAAGGCCGCGCAGGGCAAGAGATGACCGAGATTGGCTTTCTGCTCGACGCGGGTGCTGTGGCGTTTAGCGATGTGTTCGAGGTTTCTAGCAACACCAAATCCCTCGCGCGCGCCTTCACCTATGCGCGGTCCTTGGGGGCTTTGGTGGTGGGGCATCCGCAGGAACCCGGCCTGTCGGCGGGCGCTGCCGCGACCAATTCCAAATTCGCCAGCTTGCGCGGACTGCCCGGGGTGCATCCGATGGCCGAACGGCTGGGGCTGGACCGAGACCTTGGCTTGGTGGAGATGACCGGCGTAAGGTATCACGCCGATCAGATCACCACGGCAGGGGCGCTGCCCTCGATTCAGCGGGCGAAAGAGCGGGGATTGGATGTGACGGCGGGGGTGTCTATTCACCACCTGACGCTGAACGACTTTGATGTGGGCGATTACCGCACGTTCTTTAAGCTGACCCCGCCGTTGCGGTCGGAAGATGACCGCTTGGCGATGGTGCAAGCGCTGGCGGAAGGGGTGATTGATGTCGTGGCCTCCTTCCACACGCCAGCGGATGAAGAGTCCAAACGCCTGCCCTTTGAAGAGGCGGCGTCGGGTGCTGTTGGCCTGCAAACCCTGCTGCCCGCCACGCTGCGCTTGGTGCATTCGGGCGATCTTGATCTGCCGAGCTTGTGGCGGGCTTTGTCGCTGAACCCCGCCAAACGTCTGGGCTTACCACAGGGCCGCTTGGCCGAGGGCGCGCCCGCCGATCTGGTGCTGTTTGATCCCGACGCGCCCTTTGTGCTGGACCGCTTCACGCTGGCCTCAAAATCCAAAAACACGCCCTTTGACGGGATGAGGATGGAGGGTAAGGTGCAAGCCACTTGGGTGGCGGGCGTTCAGGTACATAAGGGCTAGGCCATGCCGATGATGGAAACTTCTGCCGCAATTTTGGCGTTGGTGGCTGTGGGGGCATATCTGCTGGGATCGGTGCCTTTTGGCATCGTGATCACGCGGGCCTTGGGCTTGGGCGATCTGCGCAAGATCGGGTCGGGCAATATCGGGGCCACCAATGTGCTGCGCACGGGCAATAAGGGGGCTGCTTTGGCCACCTTGGTGCTGGATGCGGGCAAGGGCGGGATTGCGGTGGCTTTGGCACGTTTGGTGGGCGGGCAGGATGCGGCACTGCTGGCGGCTTTGGCGAGCTTTCTTGGCCATCTGTTCCCAGTGTGGCTGGGCTTTAAGGGCGGCAAAGGGGTGGCGACCTATCTGGGCACGCTGCTGGTGCTAGACTGGCGCTTGGGCCTTGCGGCTTGTGCCACTTGGGCGGTGACAGCGGGGGTGACGCGGATATCCTCGCTTTCGGCTTTGGTGGCCGTGGCTTTGACCAACCTGTGGGTCTTGGTTTTGCAAGACAGTCCGATGCTAGGCCTAAGCTTGGCGCTGAGTGTGCTGATCTATTGGAAGCATTGGCCCAATATACAGCGCATTGCGGCGGGGACCGAGCCTAGGATTGGTGCTAAGAAATAGCGGTTGAGGCAGGACTTACCGCTGAGAGTTCAGTATTTGGGAAAAGTGCCACTTACAGGCTTGAGGCATCGTAGATCGGCGCAAGGCTTTTGCCCCATGCCCCGTTGTACTGGGCCAGCCAGCGGTCGGCTTGGGTGGTTTCAGTTTCCAGATTGGCGACCAAGGGGGCCAAAAAGCGCTGCTCGTCAAGGCTGCGCGCGGCGAGGCCTGCGTGGCTCAGGCCCACAGCGGCGCGGGCAAGGTCGATCAGTTTCACCCCTTCGGCTTCACCTTGCAGGGCACTGACTGACGCTGCAACCCGCAAGCCTTCGCGGGTTTGGGCATCAAAGCCCTTCACCAAATCCCACGCGGCATCCAGCGCTGTTTGATCATACATCAACCCCACCCAAAAGGCGGGCAGCGCGTTGATATGGGCCTGATCGCCACAATCCGCCCCGCGCATTTCGATGAACTTCTTCACCCGCGCTTCGGGGAAGACGGTGGTCATATGATCGGCCCAATCCGACAGGGTGGGCTTTTCACCCGGCAAAGCGGGCAGTTTTCCAGCCAGAAAATCACGGAAGGATTGGCCTAAAGCGTTGATATATTTGCCATCGCGGTAGACAAAATACATGGGCACATCCAGCACCCAATCGACATAGGCTTGAAAGCCAAAGTCGCCGTCAAAGACAAAGGGCAGCATCCCCGTGCGCGTGTCATCCAGGCCGCGCCAGATGCGCGAGCGCCACGATTTATGCGCGTTCAGCTTGCCGTCAAAGAAGGGGCTGGATGCGAAAAGGGCAGTGGCAACAGGCTGCAGCGCCAAGGCCACGCGCAGCTTTTTGACCATGTCGGCTTCAGAGGCATAGTCAAGGTTCACCTGCACCGTGCAGGTGCGGTACATCATCTGTTTGCCATGCGTGCCCACGCGGCCCATGTAATCGGTCATCAGACGATAGCGGCCCTTGGGCATCACGGGCATATCCGCCCCACTCCACTGTGGGGCAGCACCGATGCCCATAAAACCAATGCCCAACGGCTCGGCAAGGGCGCGCACTTCATCCAGATGGGTCTGCAATTCGGCGGCGGTTTCGGTCATGTTTGCGACCATGGCACCCGACAGTTCAAACTGCCCGCCCGGTTCCAACGAGATGTTGGCCCCGTTGCGGGTCATGCCAATGATGTTTTCGCCCTCGCGCAGGGGTGTCCAGCCAAAACGATCCTGTAGCCCGGCAAACAGGGCCGAGATCGAACGCTCGCCCGCATAGGGCAGGGGCGCATGGGTGTCTTTCAGGAAGCCAAACTTTTCATGCTCGGTCCCGATGCGCCATTGGTCCTTGGGCTTGTTGCCCGAGGCCAGAAGTTCAGCCAACTGGTCGAAGCTTTCGATGGGCCCGCCACCGGATTGGGGAATCGACATCAGGCAGGCCCTTTCAAAGCGGCACATTCAGAAGCGACACAGGTGTCGCGCCCTGTGGCCCAAGTCAAGGGTTGCGGTGGCAGGTTGTGCATTTCACGCGCCCCAATACACGCTAAAGCGCCTATCTTAGCGCGCCAATCTGGGGCCAGATTGTTTCCGCCATATGACGCGGGTTTGTGCGGCCAGTGTTAGGTTGGCCTTTTGTGGCGCTGGGGGGTGCAGGGCCAAGACAAGCTCTGCCGTATCCATCCCCGGTAGGCTTGCGAAAACGTCAAACAGCTTTTCAGCGCCTTCGGCATCAACGGGGATCAAAAGAGCCTGCCCATCGGTCTGTTTCAATCGCCACATCCGGCGGCCTCGCATTGCCAAAAGGCGAATTTCCACCAGTTCGTCCAACGAAATAAACCCGCCGAGTTCGGGGGCCAGATAGCTGACTTGCCGCTCGTCCAGTTCCACAACGCCCGGGGCTGCGACAGTTTGGGCAAAGCGTGCACGGCGAAAGGCGGTGAGGGTCAGGATGGCACCGATGGCGGCCACGATCGCGCCCAAAGGCACCAAGACATAGCCGCCCAAGGCCATCAGCCACAGGCCCGCCAGAATTACCACGCCTGCGCCCAAGGCCTCGCGGTAGCGCAGCGCTGTCTTTGTGATTTCAGGGCGGATTTGCCAGATGGGATCAGCCATGCACCACCTGTGGTTCTGCCAGCAACACCAGCGTCCACTGGCCTATCTGTTCAAAGCCCAAGGCGCGGTAGGTGCTTGCCGCCGTTTCTGATGCTGCAAACAACACCGCCTGTTGCACCCCTGCGGCGCGGGCTTGCGCCAAATGCTGGCCTAGGGCGCGGCGCGCATGGCCTTGGCCGCGCAGGGCGGGGGGCGTGTAAACACCGCCCACTTGCACGATCTGCGGCAGGCGGGCGTTAAAGCCGCACATGGCAAGGGGCTGGGTGCCGTCCATCAGCACCACATGGCTGTTGGCCGCGACATAGCGGTCGTAGCGGGTGAATACCTCGACATCGGCTTGGGCCTTCGGGGTATCAAGCGCCTCGATCATATAGGCGTGGATCCATGATTTGATCGTATCTGCAGGCGCTTGGGCGAGGGGCACGATTTGGCCCGCGCCTTGGGGCATTTGCAAGGCGGACAGGTGCAGCGCAAAATGCGGCTCGTCACGGTTCAGGGTGAAAGGGCCGGTTAACCCGCAGGCGTTCTGCATCCCCCGCGCCCAGTGTTGTCGGCCGATGATGCCCGTCACGCTAAGTCCGGCCAAAACATCGGCGGCAGCGGCGTAATGGGCCGAGGGCAGCACAGGCAGCACTAATCCTGAATGAGTCAAAGCCAGCACATCTGTCACTTGTGCGCCATGACGGGCCAACCATAGGCGCTGGGCATAAGGCTGATCGCCCGAAAACCCATACTCGCGCAGGTTGGTCAGGGGGAACATGGCGCAGGTGACATGGGCTGACAGAAAGGCATCAACCTCGGCCAAGTCAGATTGTGTGGCGGGGATCACACCCAATCCCCCAACGTCGTCTGCCACAGCGTCAAGGCCGCCACTGCCGCCGTATCGGCGCGCAGGATGCGGGGGCCTAGGCTGATGGGGGTGACACAGGGCAGGGCGCGCAATTTGGTGCGTTCTTCGGGCGAAAAGCCGCCTTCGGGGCCGATCAGGATGGCCCACGGGCCGAGGGCGGCTTGCAGCAGGGCTTTGCTGCCTTGCAGGCCTTCATCCGCCCAAAGGATGCGCCGTGCTGGGTTCCATGTAGCCAACAGCTTGTCGAGTTGGATTAGGTCCTCGACAGGAGGGACATAGGTCGCCTGGCATTGTTCAGCCGCCTCTACCGCATGGGCGCGCAGTTTGTCTTCGCGGATGCGTTCGTTGGTGAAGCGGGTTTGCACGGGTAAAATCCGCGCAGCGCCCATTTCAACTGCCTTTTCCACGATGAACTCAGTGCGTGCTTTTTTGATCGGCGCAAACAATAGCCACAGATCGGGCGGCGGCATAAGGGGGGCCGACTGCGTGGTACAGCGCAAGATGCCTTGGCGCTTGCCCGCCTGTTCGACCACGGCCAGCCACTCGCCATCTTGGCCGTTGAACAGCTTGACCGCGGCCCCAACACTCAAGCGCATCACGTTGAAGAGGTAATTCGCCTGAGCATCGCCCAAGGCCACGGGTTGCCCCGCAGCCAGCGACTGATCTACATAGAGCCTGATGCGCGCCTCTGTCATAAGAAAGAGCCTATGCCCCAGACGTTCAAAATGCCAGAGGGCCAAAGCGTGGCCGATGCGCCAAAAGGCAATTGGGTTGACCTTTATGCGCCCGCGATAACGCGGCCCTATCTGCGGCTAAGCCGCGCGGATCGGCCGATTGGCACATGGCTGTTGCTGATCCCGTGCCTATGGGGGATTACGCTGGCTGCGCTGGAAAGCGGGTTTGTCTGGTGGGATCTTTGGCTGGCTGTGTCTTGCGGCTTGGGCGCGTTTTTGATGCGCGGGGCGGGGTGCACGTGGAATGACATCACCGACCGTCATATCGACGCCGCCGTGGCACGCACCAAAAGCCGTCCGTTGCCGTCAGGGGCGGTGACGGTGCGCGGGGCGGTGATCTGGATGGGAATGCAGGCGCTGGCAGCGGCCTTCATCTTGTTCAGCTACAACTGGTTGGCGGTGGGGTTGGGCGTCGCCTCGCTGGGATTGGTGGCGATTTATCCTTTTGCCAAACGGTTCACATGGTGGCCGCAGGTGTTTTTGGGGCTGGCCTTTAACTGGGGCGCGGTTTTGGTCTTTGCCGCCCATCAGGGACGGATAGGTGGCGCGTCTTTGGCGCTTTACGGGGCGGGGATTGCGTGGACGCTGTATTACGACACGATCTATGCCCACCAAGACAAGGATGACGACGCGCTGATTGGCGTTAAATCCACCGCGCGGCTGTTTGGCGATAACAGCAGGGTTTGGCTTTGGGGCTTTATCGCTGGCACCTTGGCGCTGATGGGGCTTGCGATTTCGCTGGCGCAGGCTGCGGGCTGGGCGCTGGGTGTTGCGCTGCTGGGGGTTGTCGCCTTTGGCTTGCACATGGTGCGGCAAATGCGGCGGTTGGATATGGACGATGCAGGGTCTTGCCTGCGGGAGTTTCGCAGCAACCGCGATGCGGGCCTTTTGGCTGCGCTGTTTCTTGCCGTGGCGGCGGCTCTTTGATTGAAGGCCACAGCCCAAGCGGGTAAGTCTGCAGTCTAAGCGTTGGAGTTTTCGCCCTTGGCCATCCTGCCCGCCTTTGAGATGCCCGTGCTGCGACAGCCGGTATGGGCTTGGGCGCTGGCGGGGGCGGCCTTTGTTGTGGCGAGCGGTGTGGCGCTGCTGGTGGGCTGGGGTCTGGCGATTGTCATCGAAAGCCGCACCGCCGAAGTCATCCGCACCCGCATGCTCACCGCCGGATATTCTTGGGCCTATGTCAGCACCGATGGGCTGATCGTATCGCTGACCGGCACAGCGCCGACCGAGGCGCAGCGCTTTGCAGCGGTGAACCTTGCGGGATCCTTGGTGGATGCCGGCCGTTTGCACGACGATTTCACTGTGGAACCCGCCAAAGTCGTGGCCGCCCCGCGCTTTTCTGTGGAGATGATGCGCAATGATGACGGGGTGCAGCTGATTGGCCTTTTGCCCGAGGGCGAGGATAAGGCCAAACTGGCCGAGGCTGCGGCTGCAATCCCCTCCGCCCGCCCACCTACCGATATGCTGGAAACCGCGGCCTATCCCGCGCCCCTGCTTTGGGAGGATGCGCTGAGTTTTGCGATGACGGCGCTGCAACTGCTG
>Ga0209086_10003802_pt1 | contig 11320 bp, 10 predicted proteins | sample M_130207_XF_Meta_FD_187312 | JGI IMG/M metagenome (GOLD analysis project Ga0209086, IMG submission 187312) | Freshwater microbial communities from Lake Montjoie, Canada to study carbon cycling - M_130207_XF_MetaG (SPAdes) (version 2) | ecosystem: Environmental > Aquatic > Freshwater > Lake...
TGCTTTATAAGGTACTTTTTGCCCCTTAATAGTCACTTCTCCTTTTGTTTCTGATTTTTGTTCTAAGGACAACTCTCTTTTAAAAGCAGCATTTTTATCTGGAGCATTGGCAGCGGCTACGCCAGCTGCAGGAGTTGCTGCCGGTTGAGTTTCGGTATAGTTACGCTGCGCTTGTACAAATAATGTTGTTAGTAATAACAAATAAGTAAATAATTGTTTTTGCATAATTCAAATTTTTGGTTGGAATAATTTTAGTGAGTTAAATATACACCATATTTGAACTTGTCAACAACCGTTAGTGTAATTATTTATTTAGCAAGTAATTCACTAATTTAGTCCTGGCAGAAGCCTATTAAACCTATTTGAGGATGTCAGCAATATTTAAAAGTGCAGTTCAAAAAGTTATTATCCTAACTGCGCCTTCGGGGGCAGGTAAAACCTCTATAACCAATTACTTATTAAAGAATTATCCTGCTCTTTCTTTTTCTATTTCCGCTACCACAAGAGCACCAAGAGGTTCAGAACAGGATGGGATTGCCTACCATTTTATAACACCTGCTGCTTTTGAAGGCCATATCTATCAAAATGATTTTTTAGAATACGAAATGGTCTATAAAGATGTTTATTATGGTACGCTTAAATCAGAGCTAACTCGAATTTGGGCGCAAGAAAAAACACCTGTTTTAGACATTGATGTGAAAGGCGCCTTACGTGTACAAAAACAATTGGGAGAAAATTGTCTTTCTATTTTTATACAACCTCCTTCTATTGAAGTCTTACAAGAAAGATTGGAGAAAAGAGAAACCGAATCACCTGAGTCTATAAAAATTAGATTAGAAAAAGCTGCTTTTGAAATGAGCTTTAGCAATGAATTTAAAGCGATTGTAAAAAACGAAACACTTGACATTGCTTGTAAAGAAGTAGCAGCGCTTATTGATCAATTTTTAATACGCTCTTAAAAAATAAATTTATGTCATTACAAGGAAAAACAGTTTTTATAACAGGCGGTAGTAGAGGGATTGGTAAAGCCATGGCTTTGAAATTAGCTGCAGCAGGCGCTAACATTGTTATTGCTGCAAAGTCGGTGCAAGAAGATCCACGGCTAGGGGGCACTATTTTTTCGGCTGCAGCTGAAGTAGAAGCCCTAGGAGTAAAAGCTTTGGCAGTGCAAGTAGATATAAGAGACGAAGCACAAATTGCAGCGGCCATTCAACAAACCGTTGAAAAATTTGGTGGTATTGATATTGTCATTAACAATGCAAGTGCGATTCAATTAACCGATACCGCGAGTACCCCTAGTAAACGTTTTGATTTAATGCATAGTATTAATGTACGTGGTACTTTTTTAGTGGTACAACATGCGCTTCCTTATTTAAGAAAATCAGCTCACGCACATATTTTAACTTTATCACCTCCCATTAATTTGGCACCAAAATGGCTTGGACCACATGTAGCTTATACCATTTCAAAATATGATATGAGTATGATGACCATTGGCTGGGCAGAAGAATTTAAAGTTGATAATATAGCCTGTAACTCTTTGTGGCCGCGCACTACCATTGATACGGCTGCTGTACGTAATTTATTGGGCGGGCAAGCATTAGCCAATAGGAGTCGTACCACTGAAATAATTGCTGACGCAGCATTTTTTATTTTGAGTAAAGAAAAATTACAGTACACGGGCAAAACATTTATTGACGAAGAAGTATTAGCGGCTGAAGGAATTACCGATTTAGAACATTATTCGGTCGTACCAGGCGCTAAATTATTTTACGACTTATTTTTATAATATTTTATTCCTTTTTAATTATTTCAATTTAAAGAACCATTTTATGAAACCAATTTTAATCGCTGGATTTTTATTTTGTAGTGTAAGTGTATTTGCACAAAAGAAAAACAAAGTGGACCCTGCCCAACAACAAATAAATGCAAATAAAGAAGTTGCCCTTGCTGCTTTAAATAATTCTTATGAGGCAGATAAAAAAACAGCCTTGCAAATTTGGGAATATGCTGAAGTAGGGTATAAAGAAAGTAAAAGCGCCGCCTTACATGTACAAAATTTAAAAGCTGCAGGCTTTAGCGTTGAAACAGGTGTTGCAGAAATTCCAACTGCCTTTGTAGCTAGCTATGGCAGTGGTTCTCCAGTGATTGGCATTTTAGCTGAATATGATGCACTTCCAGGATTGGCACAAGCTGCAAGTCCAGAAAAAAATCCCATTGCAGGCAAAAATGCTGGACATGGTTGTGGTCATCACTTATTTGGAACTGCTAGTGTTAGCGCTGGAATTGCCATAAAAGAATTAATGGCTGCAGGTAAATTAAAAGGTACTATAAAAGTATATGGTTGCCCTGCTGAAGAAGGTGGTAGTGGTAAAGTATTTATGGTGCGTGCGGGTTTATTTAATGGAGTAGACGCTGTGATTCATTGGCATCCTGATGATGTTAATGCAATAACCACTACAAGTGCTTTAGCCAATAAGTCGGCTAAGTTTAAATTTTATGGTATTTCAGCACATGCATCTGCACAACCTGAGCAAGGTCGCTCTGCTTTAGATGCAGTAGAAGCGATGGACAATATGGTAAATATGATGCGCGAACACGTTCCTCAAGAAACAAGAATACATTATATCATTACTAGTGGTGGTAAAGCACCAAATGTTGTTCCTGATTTTGCAGAAGCTTATTATTATGTGCGTCACCCAAAACGTAAAGATGTAGTTGAAATTTTTGACAGAGTCGTAAAAGCAGCAGAAGGTGCCGCTTTAGGAACTGGAACTAGATTTCAATATGATATCATTGGTGGAACACACGATTTATTAATTAATAAAACTTTGGCCGAAGCCATGCAAACTAATTTAGAAAAAGTAGGAGGTGTTACTTACTCCGAGGCTGAATTAAATTTTGCAAAAACAATTCAACCTAGTTTTATTGGCGCAAAAGTAGATGTAGCCACTGCTGCAACAGTAAGACCACTTAGCTATATCAATGAAGGCAATAGTGGCTCTACCGATGTGGGGGATGTTAGTTATGCTTTGCCTACTGTTGGTTTACGTGCAGCCACTTGGGTGCCTGGTACACCTGCACATAGTTGGCAGGCAGTAGCTTCTGGAGGAACTGAAATTGGAACAAAGGGGATGTTAGTAGCCAGTAAAACAATGGCCTTAACCGCTATTGATTTAATGAGTAACCCAATATTACTTGCTAAAGCTATTGAAGAGTTTAAACAATCTAAAGGCAATTATCAATACAAAGCGATATTAGGTGATATTAAACCCGCATTAAATTATAGAGATTAGTTTAATAAAATAGAATCATTAAAAATAATAATGATTCTATTTTATTAACTCTTATGATTTTCAACGCACCCCATAAACGGGTGCGTTGTTATTTTAGTGCTTATTCATTCTCCTCGATGCCACCGTTTACGGAGGGCATCGAGAAAATCATTAGAGGAATAATGAGTGGGTGCTAATTTTCTTATAGCACTTACTCATAATTCTCTGGGCGCATTTGAGGGAAGAACAACACATCTTGTATAGAAGGTTGGTTCAACATCATCATACATAAACGGTCTATTCCAATACCAATGCCAGATGTTGGTGGCATGCCATATTCTAGGGCTCTTAAAAAGTCATGATCAATAAACATGGCTTCATCGTCTCCTCTTTCCATTAAAGCAACTTGGTCCTCAAATCGCTTGCGTTGATCAATAGGATCATTTAACTCTGTATAGGCATTGGCCAATTCTTTACCATTGACCATGAGTTCAAATCTTTCTACTAAACCTGGTTTGCTGCGATGCTTCTTGGTCAAAGGACTCATCTCTATAGGATAGTCAATGATAAAAGTAGGCTGGATGTATTTAGGTTCGCTGGTAGCGCCAAATATTTCATCAATCAGTTTACCCTTGCCAATGTTTGGTGCTACATCAATATATAATTTTTTACATACTTCTCTTAAGGCGGCTTCGTCCATTCCCGTAATATCAATACCTGTATTTTCTTGAATCGCTTCTATAATACTAATGCGTCTAAAAGGAGCTTTAAAATTAATTGTTTTATCGCCTACGGTTAATTCTGTTTTGCCATGTAAGGTCAATGCAATTTTTTCAAATAATTGTTCTGTTATTTCCATCATCCATAAATAATCTTTATACGCTGTATACCATTCCAAAACTGTAAACTCTGGATTATGCGTACGATCCATTCCCTCATTTCTAAAATTTCTACTAAACTCATACACCCACTCAAAGCCGCCCACTATTAATCTTTTTAAATACAATTCATTGGCAATTCGCAAATAAAAAGGAACATCCAAAGCATTGTGATGTGTTGTAAAAGGCCTTGCAGCAGCGCCTCCTGGAATAGCTTGTAACACCGGTGTATCCACTTCCAAAGCACCATGACTATTTAAAAAATCACGAATGGTGGATACTAATAAAGTACGCTTTACAAAAGTTTCTTTAACAGATGGATTAATAATTAAATCTGCATAGCGTTGACGGTATCTAAATTCTGGATCGGTGACTGCATCAAATACATGGCCTTCTTCGTCTCTCTTCACCACAGGAAGTGGCTTTAAAGATTTCGCCAATAAAGTGAGCGTACTAGAATGTACCGATGTCTCTCCGGTTTTAGTAATAAAAACATAGCCAGTAGAACCTATAATATCGCCCAAGTCCATCCCGTTTTTAGTAATGACCTCCCAATAAGATTTGTCTTCATCGGGACATATTTCATCTCTCTTGATATATAGTTGTATAATGCCCTTGTCATCCTGTATTTTAACAAATAGTACTTTGCCCTTATCATTCACGCTCATAATTCTTCCTGCAACACAAACAGCAGCATATTGATCTTTATTTTCTTCGGTAAAGTTTTGCTTGATATCGCTGGAATAATGAGTAACAGGATATAATGGGGCAGGATAAGGATTGATGCCCGCAGCCTCTAAATGGGCTAATTTTTCACGTCTTATAATTTCCTGTTCTGATAGGGTTTGACTCATTGATAATATATTATTACTGCAAAAGTAAAACTTAGCAGTCAATTAACGAAAGAAGCCTTCTTGAACCTCCTCATTACTTAATGAAATTAAATCACCAGGCTGCATGTCCTGAATCGTAAATGCGCCTATTTGGGCTCGAATTAAGCGGAGTACCGGAAAATGAACCGATGCAAACATTTTTCTTACCTGTCTATTCTTACCTTCTGTTAATTGAATCTCTACCCAGGAAGTGGGGATATTTTTTCTAAAGCGAATAGGAGGATTTCGTTCAGGTACGGCTATATCGTCTTCTAATAGGGCAAGGAGAGCAGGTTTGGTTTTAATAATAAGGCCGTTGTTATTAATAGATACGCCCGCTGTAAGCATAGCAATGGCTTCGCTAGTAATCATTCCTTCTACTTGAACCCAATAAAATCTTTTATGTTCAAATTGCGGTGATAGCAATTGATGATTGATTTTGGTATCATTGGTTAATAACAATAAACCTTCGCTATCATAATCTAATCGACCAACTGGATAAACATCATTGGGCACTTCCATGATATCCTTTAAGCACAATTTTCCATCAGTAGCCGTAAATTGACTCAGCACCTGAAATGGTTTATATATTAAATAGTAGTTGATAAAAATAAAAGTTTCTATAAAAACAAAGTCCCCCTGAATGCTCAAGAGGACCTCGTATATAGATGGGTTAGTAAGTACGGGAATTAGATTCCCTTCACAATATTAAATATACTTTTTTCTAATTCAAAAAATATTTTAAACAAATTTATTGACGTTATCCACAATTGGGCCTAAAAAGAGGTTTTTAAAAATTTAATTTCGCCATGATTTTATTGAATTAAATAAATTATTTTCTTTAATTACTTTTTAGGAATATGCTTGAAACATTGATGAATAAAGGTTTGTAGAAGCGTGTAATTTTTTTATTTTTTAAACAACATTGGCAATAAAATACATACTATTACAAGGATAGGTCCCTTTTTTTATAGAGAAAATGGGTAAAAAGATTTTTTTACAAAAAACCCTCGTTACCTTTGATTTAGGCCAAAAACATACATATGAAGCTTCCTGCACCTATTTCGGTACAATGGTTATCTACTTTCACCAAGTCAGAAATTATAGGTAATAATCAATTGGAAATTACTGGAGTGAATGAAATTCATCAAGTAGAAATGGGCGATATTGTTTTTGTTGATCATCCTAAATATTATGAAACTTGTTTAAATAGTGCTGCAAGCTGTATCATTATCAATAATAAAGAAGTTACCGTTCCAACTGGTAAGACTTTATTATTTTGTGCTGATCCCTTTGAAGCTTATTCTAAAATTGTACAGCATTTTAAGCCTTTACAATTAAGTGATCAAGCAATAAGTAAGGATGCCCTCATTGGTGAAGGTACCATTATCATGCCTCGTGTTTTTATTGGAGCCAATGTAAGCATTGGTAAAAACTGTGTGATTTATCCTAATGTTACCCTATTAGCCGATACCATTATAGGAGATGAAGTAATTATTCAAGCAGGAGCCGTTATTGGTAGTGATGCCTTTTATTACAATACCAAAAAGAATAGACCCGCTTGGTATAAGAAAATGCCTAGTTGTGGTAGAGTTATTATAGAAGATAAGGTTGAAATAGGGGCTAATTGTACCATTGACAAAGGGGTCAGTGGCGATACCATTATTGGTATGGGTACTAAAATGGACAATATGGTACATATTGGACATGACACTCAAATTGAAGCCAATTGTTTATTTGCAGCTCAAGTGGGTGTTGCCGGTGGCGTTAAAATTAAATCAGGGGTAACCCTTTGGGGACAGGTGGGCGTGGGTAAAACCTTAACCATTGGAGAGAATGCCACTTTACTTGGAAGAGCTGGGGTGGTAGGAAGTTTAGAAGGCAATAAAGTATATATGGGCTTCCCTGCAGAAGAAGCGGGTATTAAAAGAAGAGAGCTAGTTTGGATTAAACGCATCCCTGAAATTTGGAAAAAAATGATGGAATAGCTTTTCTACCCATTATCGTATCTAGTACATGACAAATTAGGCTAGGCTATGTATTTTTTTTAACTCGGTACAAACCCTCCCAATAGTAGTATCCATTGTACGATATTTAAAATCGGGGAAGGCTTTTAAAAATTTCTCATTGTTAAAATGAACCACCGCCTGAGCGGTAGCTGCTGTCTCTTTAGTTAATAAAGGGGTTTTTCGAGTAATCATACCTTTCAAAGCTTCTAGTCTCCAAACAATAGCTGCCAATAAAGGCGTTACTTTTCTGTGAGGGGGTCTTTTATTAAATGCCTGCGCAATTTTAGTAAATACAGTTTGATAACTTAAATTTTCTGCACTAATCACATAACGTTGTCCAGTAATGGTGCTATCCATTAACAACTGCATAGAATCAATTACATCTAATACATCTACAAATCCACTTACTCCATTGGTATACCAAGGAAATTGATCATAAGCCGATTTAAAAATTTCTGAAGAGCCTTTGTTCCAATCCCCAGCACCAAAAATAATCACAGGATTTACAATGGCAACATTCAATCCTTCGGCCATGCCACGCCACACTTCCATTTCGGCTAAGTATTTAGATTGACCATACACGCTATTGCTCGTTGCCGGTGTCCAACTCATGCTTTCATCTATTGGAGCATCTTCCCTAATACGTCCCAAAGCAGCAACGGAACTTACAAATACCAATTTATCAATTTTTTTCTCGATACAAATATTCACCACATTGGCCGTGCCCTCCTGATTCGCTTTTAACATACGCGCGCTTTGACTAGGTACAAAAGAGACAATGGCTGCACAATGATATACTTGTTGAATGCCTTCCATAGCTTGTTCTAAAGAAACGATGTCTAATAAATCTCCTTGTACCCATTTCACTTTTTCTGCACCGTCAAAGGATGGTATTTGCTTTCTATACAAAGCAGTAACTTTTTTTTCTTTGGCTACTAAAGATTGTAGTAGATGAGACCCCACTAAACCACTTGCACCCGTAACAAATATCATGTAGTGATTATTTATCTTTTAATAATTTAGCAATGTCTTGTTTTAATTGCTCAATTTCTAATGCTTTCAACCCATCATAAATTTTCCCTCTTACCTTGCCATTTCTATCAATTAAAGCGAAAAATTGAGTATGCATAAATTGATCTTCTATTTTTTCTACATTATTTTTGGGGTCATCTAATAAATAAGAGCCTCTTGCCATTTGGTATAAACTGTCTTTGCGCCCCGTTAAGAAAATCCAGTTTTTTGTATCGACCCCTAAAGAATCAGCATATCTTTTTAGGACGGGGGCCGAGTCTGTGCCTGGATTACAGGTATGGGAGACAATTTGAAAATCGGCTTCATTTTTATAAATAGCATAAATATTTTTCATATTGGTATTCAATTTGGGGCAAATACCTTTACAAGTAGTAAAAAAATATTCTACGACTGTTATTTTATTTAAGAGCTCTTTGTCGGTAAAGCTATTCCCATCCTGATTGGTAAAATGAAAGGGTTGCACATAGCTTAAAACCGGTAATTGTACTTTCCAATTATCGGTCCCTTTAAATAAAAAATAATAAAAGCCTACTAGCAAAAGGGCAAAAAACAACAAATACAATCCTAATTTTTTTGACATAAAATGAACTATTAATGGGCCTATGAATACCCCTAAAGGTAATATTATTTTTCTGCTACTATTTGAATTACCTTTGCACTATGTTTAAAAAATGGAATTGGGACGCCATAGGTATTGGAGCTTCATTGGCTTGTGCCATTCACTGTGCACTATTGCCATTATTTTTTAGCAGTTTGCCTCTACTAGGAATTAATATATTACACAATCCCCAATTCGAACTGGGCATGATTTTACTTTCCTTTGCTATTGGTGCTTATTCTTTATACCATGGGTACAAAAAACATCATCATTCTTTTGCGCCCATACTATTATTTTCATTGGGCATTGCCCTTATGTTAAGTAGAATGGTATTTAGGTCTATAGAAATTTGGCTGCTTTTCCCTGCTGCCTTTTTAATCATATTTGCACATGTTTCCAATCACCTACGCTGCCGCGTTCACAATCATGCCCATGAAGACGATTGTGATCACTCTTAAGAATTCTATTGCAATTGTAAATTTGGTAAAATAAATGGACTAGACTAAGAAAAAGTAAAACTTACCTCTCCGTCTTTTTCGTCTTTTAGCTGAATACCCATTTCCAATAATTGATTACGAATTTTATCGCTGGTAGCAAAATCTTTCTTTGCTTTCGCTTCCTTGCGAATCTCAATTAATAAATGAATAACCCCATTTAATTGTTTTTTATTGGCGCCAGCTTCTACTTTTATTCCAAGTACTTGCTCTATATATAGTTTAAGCTGCGCTTGAACCAATTGCCAGGTAGCGCCTGATACTGCGGCTGCAGTAATATGTTTGTCTTTAAGAGAATTGATCACTGGGACCATTTCAAATAAATTGGCTACTACCTTGGCAGTATTTAAATCATCTTCCATAAACTCGGGCAATTCATTTAGCCATGTTTTTAGTTGTTGGTCTAAAGAAGCATCCGTTGATTTTTTTTCACTTGTAAAACTTTGAGCTTTTAACCATTCATACGCATCCATTAAACGGCGTAGTGCTTTTTCAGACGCCTGTAAAGCTTCATTACTAAAATCGAGCGTGCCGCGGTATTGACTTTGTAAAATAAAAAATCGAACCGTCATAGGACTATAGGCCTGTGTTAAAATAGGATGACTGCCATCAAATAACTCACTTAGCTTCACTACATTATTATAACTCTTTCCCATTTTACGTCCGTTAATGGTAATCATATTATTGTGCACCCAATAACGTGCAGGCATCTCATGATTGCAAACCGTACTTTGAGCTATCTCACACTCGTGATGCGGAAATTGTAAATCCATTCCACCTCCATGTATATCAAATTTTTTCCCTAAATATTTGGTGGCCATAGCAGAGCATTCAATATGCCAGCCCGGAAACCCTTCACCCCATGGACTTTGCCAGCGCATGATATGCTCTACTGGTGCTTTTTTCCATAAAGCAAAATCCACTTTATTTTTTTTCTCATCTTGATTATCTAATTCACGCGTGGTGTCTAATTGATCTTCCAAATTGCGGCCACTTAATATTCCATAAGGTTGATTCTTTTTGGAATATACTTCATTGTATTTAATGACATCAAAATAAACCGACCCATTGGCTTCATACGCAAAACCATCTGCGATTATTTTTTTGATCATTTCAATTTGTTCAATAATATGTCCTGTAGCAGTGGGTTCTATGCTGGGAGGTAAATTATTAAATTGATCCATGGCCCAATGATACAAATGCGTATACTTTTGAACCAACTCCATGGGTTCTAACTTTTCTAAAATAGCTTTACTGGTAATTTTATCTTCGGCCGCTTTTCCTTCCTCTTCAAAGTGTCCAGCATCGGTAATATTTCTTACATACCTAACTTTATACCCTAGATGTAATAAATAACGATACAATACATCAAAGGTGATAAACGGTCTTGCATGCCCTAAATGACTTTCTCCACTTACCGTAGGACCACAAACATACATCCCTACATAAGGTGCATTTAAGGGTTCAAAAACTTCTTTTTGTCTCGTAAGTGAATTGTATATCTTGAGTGCCATAATGAGTATTGGCTCAAAGATATTTTATTTTAAATAAACTAGGTTAATTCTTCTTTAAAAGTAAGTCGGCCATGATCATATGGTGGTCACTTAAATTTTCATCTATCGACTCCCAAGCCTTCACTTCCCAAGCCTCATTGGCTAAAATATAATCAATTCTTAAAGTGGGGGAAATGCCTAAATAAGTAGCTCCAATACCAAAGCCCTTTTCTAAAAAAGCATCCTGCCAATTTCCTTTGATTTTATGATAGGTATAAGAACTGGGCACATCGTTAAAATCACCAGTGATAATGCTTGGATAAGGACTTTTGGATAAATGCTTTTGAACTATTTTTGCTTGTACTGCGCGTTCTACAAAAGAATTACGCAATTTTCGAAGCACCCCGCGATTGGCCGTTAAAGCCAATTGACTAGAAAAAGCGGGGTCGTCAATGGCTTCAAAATCGTTTTGCTTAAATCGATAAGAGGCTAAATGGGTAGTAAAAACTTGAATGGTATCATCTCCTTTTAAAATAGTTACCGACAAGAGGCTTTCTTGATTTAGAAAGCCAACACGCTCAGCATGTATAATTTTATATTTAGAAAAAACGATACAGCCCGCATAATAATCTTTTTCGATGGTCTGAAAATCTTTTGAAAAAAAATAGT
>Ga0209086_10003805_pt1 | contig 11315 bp, 7 predicted proteins | sample M_130207_XF_Meta_FD_187312 | JGI IMG/M metagenome (GOLD analysis project Ga0209086, IMG submission 187312) | Freshwater microbial communities from Lake Montjoie, Canada to study carbon cycling - M_130207_XF_MetaG (SPAdes) (version 2) | ecosystem: Environmental > Aquatic > Freshwater > Lake...
CTGCAGGCACTGGTCGACAGCCTCAGCTACGCCCTCATCCGCCCTGGCCTCAACGCGGCGGTCACCGCCTAGCGACGTGCTGGGAGCCGGGCGTCACGCCCGGTTCTACTCCGCCCTGATAGAATTCCTCCCTGGTGTCGACCGCAGCATCGCTCACGTGGCTCGCGCTTCGTCGCGTGGCGGCGACCGTCGCCGTCGTCGCCCTTCTTCCCTACGCCTGGGGACCGGTCTACCACTTTCCGCCAGCCGCGCCGTTCACCGGCTCCCAGTTCTGGAATCCCTACGCGTCGCTCACTGGCAGTTGGCAGCGCGCCAACCTGCACGCGCACGGGCAGGCCTGGGGCGGACTGACCAACGGTGAGCAACCCGATGCGGACGTGGCGACGCGCTACCGCAACCTCGGATACTCGGTGGCCGGCGTCTCGAACTACATGAGCATCGCCGCCGAGCACGGCATCGACACCATTCCGCTCTACGAACACGGCGTCAACCTCAGCAAGAGCCACCAGCTCGCCGTCGGCGCCCACAGTGTCGACTGGTTCGACTTCCCGCTCTGGCAGACACGCAGCAACCAGCAGTACGTCATCAGCCGCGTGCACGCCAAGGCCGACCTGGTCGCGCTGAACCATCCGAGTTCGCGCAACGCCTACGACCTGACCTCGATGCGGTCGCTGACCGGCTACAACCTCGTGGAAGTGGCGAACGGACCGTTCACCGCGGAAGACGTGTGGGATGCCGCGCTGTCGTCCGGACACCCGGTGTGGGCGGTGGCCAACGATGACACCCACGACCTGAACGATGCGCGGCGCGTCGGCGTCGGGTGGAACCAGATCGATGCACCGAGCAACGCCACGAAGGACATCGTCGCCGCGCTCGCAGCCGGACGCTTCTACGCCGTCCTCCGCACCGGGTCGCTCGAAGGCAGCGGCATCACCACGCTGCAGTCGCTGACCGTCGCCGACGGCACGATGACGGTGAACCTGCGCGGTGTGCCGTCCACCATCACGTTCATCGGCACCGACGGTGCCGTGCGGCAGGTCGCGCACGACACGCTGACTGCGGCGTACACGCTGGCGCCCACCGACGCCTACGTGCGCACGGTCGTGACGACACCGCAGACGATCCTGTATTTGAATCCGGTGCTGCGCTGGAATGGTTCGAGCCTGCCCGCTCCGGTGGCGACGACGAACGGGCTGCTCACCTGGCTGCAGCGAGTCGTCGCCTTCGCCGCACTGGCGGCGTTGGCGGTCGCATCTACCCGCAAGCGGGTGGCGTAGCCGCGACCCTTCAGGTTCGCCTGGCTGGGACGGCCTGAAGGTCGGCAGCTACACCCAACTGGAACGCGCCTAGGACTTCACCAACTGCTCGGTGCGGCCCGCCTGCCACGCCTCGAAGTCCTTGAACGCCCGGCTCAACTGAACCGGCTCTTCGAGCCTGCCGTCGAGCACTTCGGCGGTCTTGTAGCCGTTGCCCGTGACGCAGACCACCACCGACTCGCCTGGCTTGATGACGCCCTTCTTCACCAGGTCGATCGTCGCGGCGAGCGTCGTGCCACCTGCCGGCTCGGTGAAGATCCCTTCGGTGCGCGCCAGCAACCGGATGGCATCGACGATCTGCTCGTCGGTCACCGCAGCGCCCGTGCCGCCCGTGGCCCTCACCGTCTGCACCACCTGGTAGCCGTCGGCCGGGTTACCGATGGCGATCGACTTGGCAATCGTGTTCGGCTTCACCGGCTCCGGGTAGTCCTCGCCGGCGAGGATCGCAGTGACTACCGGCGCGCAGCCCGCCGCCTGCGCGGCATGAATCTTCGGCAGTTCGCCTTCCACGAGTCCGATGGTGCGCAGTTCGCGCATGCCGCGCGCGATACGCGGCAGCAGCGTGCCGCCGGCCACCGGCGAGACGAGATGGTCCGGATACTTCCAGCCGAGCTGCTCGATGATCTCGAAGCCCATCGTCTTGGCGCCTTCGGCGTAGTACGACCGCAGGTTGATGTTCACGAAGCCCCAGCCGTAGCGATCGGCCACCTGCGTGCACAACCGGTTCACGTCGTCGTAGTTACCGTCGATGGCGACGATCTTCGGACCGAAGACCGCCGAGCCGAGCCGCTTGCCCGCCTCGAGGTTGTTCGGGATGAAGACGCAGCACTCCATGCCGAGCCGCGCCGCGTGCGCAGCGACCGAGTTGGCCAGGTTGCCGGTGGACGCGCAGGCCAGCACCTTGAAGCCAAGCTCCTTGGCGCGCGTGGCAGCCACCGACACGACGCGGTCCTTGTACGACAGCGTCGGATGATTGACCGAGTCGTCCTTGATGTAGAGCTCGCTCAGCCCGAGTTCCTCGGCGAGGCGCGTGCAGCGGACGAGCGGCGTGAACCCGGAGTGGAAGCCGGTCTGCGGTTCGCCCGTAATCGGCAGCAGCTCGCGATAGCGCCAGAGGTTCTTCGGGCGTGACGCGATCTGCTCGCGCGTCAGAGTGATCGACGCGTAGTCGTAGATCGGCTCCAGCGGACCGAGGCATTTCCCACAAACGTATGTGGCCTCGGCGGGGAACGTCGACTTACACAGGTGGCACTGCAGTCCGATGAGGGCGCTCACACAGCCTCCGCGAATGATGAATCCGAAAATCCCTGAATGGTTCTGGCCGGGACCAGGACCGGGGCCGGCACGATGGCCGCCCGATCGCGTGCGATAGTCAGCACGTCCGCAATAATCGCCACGGCCGAGGCGTCGCCGCCCGCGCCCTGGCCGCTCAGCATGATGTCGCCCGCGTAGACGCACGAGATGATCGCGGCGTTGCGCGGACCGTGAATGGTCGAGAACAGCGTGGCGTGCGGCACGAAGGTCGGCGACACCCAGGCTTCGAGCCGGCGCCGTTCGCGATCGAACTCCGCGTGCGCCAGTTGGCGAATGGTGCCGCCGCGCAGCTTCGCCTTGGCAAACTGGGCGGCTCCGATCCGCGACGTCGAGCGCGTGTCGATCGCCGACGGCGAGATGCGCACATTGAAGGCCAGCGCGCACAGGATGGCGAGCTTCGCGGCCGCATCGACCCCGTCGAGATCCTCCGACGGGTCCGACTCGGCAAAACCCGACGCACAGGCCTCAGCAATCGCCTCGTCCATGCCGCAGCCGGTGCTCTCCATCTTCGACAGTACGACGTTGCTCGTGCCGTTCAGGATCGCGTCGATCCGCAGCACGTGGTCGCCGGCCATACCGTCGCCGAGCGCCCGCACGATCGGCATCGCCCCACCGACCGCCCCTTCGAAGCGCAACTGACGGCCCTGCCGCGCGGCCAGCGCCAGCAACTTCTCGCCCTGGTGCGCAATCACCGCCTTGTTCGACGTGACCACCGACTTGCCGGCCAGCAGCGCGGCGCGCACGTAGTCGACCGCCGGCTCCGAACCAGGAATGGTTTCGATGACGATGTCGATGTCGGAGGCGAGGAGGTCGTCGAAGCGGTCGGTCCAGGTGAGGCTGGCGAGTGCGGCGCCCTGGCGGGCCTGCTTGTCGCGGGCGCGCCGGTCGCAGAGGTGTGTGAGCGTGAGGTGGGGGATCGAATCGGGGCCGGTCAGCCGGCGGGCCACCGCCAGACCGACGGTGCCAAGGCCGAGAATGCCGACATGACAGCGCTGCCGGTCGCCCGGGCTGTTGCCGGACGTCTGGAACGAATTGAGCCCCACGTCTGCGGTTATACCAGAGGCCGAAAACGTGGGGCAACAACTTTCTATCGACGCATCCACATTCATGGATGCGACCAAATCGCCAGGTGCACCCGGCGACGCGCGACTATGCCGAGCACTCCCCTTCCATCACTTCGGGGGTGAACTCGCCGGTCTCGGCAAGGTCGATGAAGTCGTCCGCCGTGGCGCTCTCCGCCGTCAGTACCTCGAGGTCGGTGAGCAGCGCCTTCACCTGCGGGATGTCGATGCGCTGGAAGAACGCCGTGGCCGACTCGCCGTCCGTCTTCTGCGTGTCGTAGTAGCCGATCAGCCGCTCGACCGCTTCCGGAATGCGGCGCGCCGGAATCTTCGCCGCCGTCCGCGCGAAGCTCGCGCCTTCGGTCGTCGTGCCGCCGCCCACCATCACGAAGTACTGCGGCACGGCCTTGCCACCGATGCGCCGCACACTTCCCTGGAAGCCGATCGTGGCGATGTGATGCTGGCCGCAGCCGTTCGGGCAACCGCTGATCTTGATGACCGCGCCGTCGGCCTTCGCCACCAGGTCGGGCCGATCGCGCAGCGTGTCGCCGAGCAGGCGGCCCAGACCGCGCGACTGCGTCACCGCCAGGCGGCAGCATTCGGCGCCAGGGCAGCTGTTCACGTCGGCCACGGTGGCCGCGTCGCCGAGCCCGAGGCTCGCCGCTGCCAGGCGGCGGTAGAGCTCGCGCACCTCGCCAACCGGCACCCAGCGCAGCACCAGGTTCTGATCGACGGTGACACGCACGGTGCCGTCGCTGTACGACTGCGCCAGGTCGCCGAGCACCCGCATCTGCTCGCTGGTGAGGTCGCCCAGCGGCACGGTCACAGTGGCGGTGACGTAGCCGAACTGCTTCTGCGGCCGGACGTTCGTCTTCCGCCAGTGATTGAACTGGTCGTCGGTGGAGTTCAGCACCGGCACGACGATCGGCGTGATGCCGGGGCCGTTGGGCGACACCGAGGCGACGCGCGCCGCGATGGCGCTCGGCACCTGCGCGTCCGGACGCGACCAGGTTGGTGTGGGCTCCATCTCTGGCGACTCGATCTCGAGCAGCCGCACCGCCCCTTCGCCGCCGCACCAGGCCAGCGCCTTCTGGTACTCCTCGACGAAGCGGTCCCAGCCGAGCTTCTTGATCATGAACTTCATGCGGTTCCGCTGGCGGTGCTCGTAGTCGCCGTGTTCCTTGAACACGATGAGCAGCGCTTCGCTGACGCGGAACAGCTCGGTGGCCGGGATGTAGTCGTGGATGGCGCCAGCCGACTTGCACATCAGCGCCGTGCCGCCGCCGGCCAGCACGGTGAAGCCGCGCTCGCCGTTCGGACCGAACGCCGCCTTGAACGCCAGGTCGTTGATGGCGATCGACGCGTGGTCGTCCGTGCACCCCTCGAACGCGATCTTGAACTTGCGCGGCAGCGTCGACGCCAGGCGATGACCCAGCAGGAAGCGGGTGACCTCCTCCGCGTAGGGGGTGACGTCGAACAGTTCGTCGGCCGACGTGCCGGCAAACGGACAGGCGGTGATGTTACGCACCGAGTTACCGCACGCCTCGCGCGTCGTCATGCCGGCGTCCGCCAGCAAGCGCATCGCCGGTTCCATGTCGTGCAGCTTGATGAAGTGCAGCTGGATGTTCTGGCGCGTCGTGATGTGACCGAACCGGCGCGAATACTTGTCGGCCACCTCGGCGAATGCCCCGAGCTGGGCGCTGGTGATGACCCCCTGCGGGACCTTCACGCGCAGCATCGACGCATCGTACGACTGGCGCTGGCCGTAGGTGCCGCGCAGCAGGCGGAAGGCACGCCACTGGTCGGGCGTGATCTCGGCACGCTCGTATCTCTCGAGCATGACGACGAACTCGTCGATGTCGGCTTCATTGGCGAACGACAGCCGCGCGCGGCCGTGGGTATTCACAGTCTCGTGTCCTGACATCGTCTAGGTCCTCTGCTGCCGCGCGTTCCAGCGCTGCGGTTCCGTCGTCTCGTCGAGCGCCGCCACACTGGCCAGGGCGCGTCCATTCAGGTTCAGTGCGGCCACGGTATCAAGGGCGGCCTGGCCCGAGGCCAGTTCGCCAAGCGTGCCGCGCCACACCTGCTCGGTCGGCAGCGTCCCCTCGGCCACAATCGCCGCTGGCGTGCTCCGGTCCCAGCCGGCATCAACGAGCAGCGTGGTGAGTTCGGCACGGCGGCCGTAGCCCATGAGGACTACCACCGTCACGCCGCTCGGGCGGAGCGCGCCGATCGCGCTGGTGAACACCGTGGTGTCGTGTCCGCTCACCACGAAGAAACCGGAGGCATGATCGCGATGCGTCAGCGGGATGCCGGCGCTGGCGGGCGCCGCAATCGCGCTGCTGACGCCAGGCACCACGTCGTACGAGATACCGGCACGCTCGAGTGCCTGCGCTTCCTCACCGCCGCGGCCGAAAACGAACGGGTCGCCGCCCTTCAGGCGCACCACGCGGCGACCACGGCCGGCCTGGCTGACGAGCACGGCCTGGATCTCGTGCTGCGACAGCGCGTGCCTGCCGGCCCGCTTGCCGACGTAGAAGCGCTGCGCCTTGCGCGCGAACGCCAGCACGCGTTCATCGACCAGGGCGTCGTAGAGCACGAGGTCGGCGCGGCGCAGCGCCATCGCCGCCTTACGCGTCAGGAGTTCGGGGTCGCCAGGCCCTGCGCCCACCAGCGAGACGTGTCCGCGTTGCGTCATCGTTCCTCTCTTGTCGTCCGGCGCGCGGGCACCACGACGCCCACGAGTTCACGCGCCGCCGCTGCACCTTCGCGAGCGGCATACAGGCGATTGAGCGCCTTGAGCAGCAGCGGACGCCGCTGTTCCATCGGAATCCCGTCGCGACGCCAGGCCAGCCGCGACTGCCGTGCCGTCTCCATCCACGTCGAGAGATCGTGCGGAATCAACGCATCGAGCCCTTCGCGCAACATGCCGGCAATGGCCGGCGCGTCGCCGCTTGTCGAGATGGCCAGCGTCACGCCGTCGCGGCGCACCACACCGCCGAGATAGGCCGTGGCATTCGGCGGATCGTCGACGGCATTCACGAACAGCCGCCGTTCTTCCGCCGCCAGGGCGACCGCACGGTTCACCTCCGGCGTGGCCGCCGCCACCACGAACCACGCATCGTCCAGGTCGGCCGGCACGAACCGCCGGCGCTCGATCACGACCGGCGCCACCTCGATGTCGGGATGGATGTCGGGCGCCACCACGCGCACCTCTGCCCCGGCGGCCAGTAACGCCGCCAGTTTGCTGGCGCCGACCGGACCGGCCCCGACAAGGACCACTCGTCGGCCGCGCAGGTGCAGGAAGATGGGAAGCAGTTCGCGCATAAAAAACAAAAAGCCCGGGGAGCGGTAAGCCACCCGGGCCGATTCGTTCAGGAATTCGAGTCTATCGGTGCGTGCACGATGACAACAGACCTGTACGGTTGGCGCGAGGGGCGGTATCCGCCACGCAACAACAGCAACACACGCAGGCCTGCATCAGTTTCACGGTGCTTTAGAAGTACTCCCTTCTACCCCGCCGGGTCAAGCAGTTTGCGTGGCGCAAGGCCCGCGGCAGCGCGAGGCTTCGTCGAACGGCGCGGCAGCGTCACCGCGCCAGCGCGTCCACACCCTGGATGCGCGCCGCAGCACCGACGGCGGCTCGCGCCACTGCCGGGTCGGTGTCCTGCTGCATGCGCTGCACCACACTCAGCGCCTGCGGGTCGCCGGAGCGTCCGAGCACCTCAACGAGGTCGAGACGAATCGCGACGTCAGGATCCTGCACATGCGGCGCGAGGACGTTGCCACGCCCAGGCGCCACATCCGCCAGGTACTGCAGTGCCTGCGGGCGCAGGCGCGCGCGCTCGAGTCCGCCGACCAGCTCATCGACCGGGCCATTCGACAGCAGCACCGCGGCGAAGTGGCCGGCGAGGAGCAGCTCGGAATTGTGCTCGTTGAGCAGCAGCGCGTCGATCGCACTGCGCTGGTCGGTGGCGCCGCTGCGCGCCAGCCCTTCCACCGCGGGCAGCTTCAACGAGGAGTCGCGCCCGGACAGCGCGGCGGTCAACAGCGGCAGACTCGCCGGATGCGCAATGCGCGCCAGCGCGCTGAGCGCTGCCACCGCCACCGCGCCGCGGCCGTAGTGCGTGTACAGGTCGGTGAGCGCCTGCACACCGCGGTCATAGCGCAACGCGCCGATCGCGTCCATCGCCGTCATGCGAATCGCATACTCGCGATCGTTGAGCGCCGTCACCAGCGCGTCGCCCACCGTGATGTCGGCCGCGAGGTCGCCCACACGCCACCCGTACAACCGCGCAATCACCTGCACGGCCGCCGAGCGCAGCTCGCGCTGCGGCACGCCGACCGCCGCGCCGAGCTCCGCAGCCGACTCCGTCAGCAGCCGACGACGATCGGCACCATAGACGTTGTCCGCCAGCAACCCGAAGGCGTACAGCGCCTCGACCGCCACGCGCGGGTTGTCGTCGCGCAACACGGCGCGCAGCGCCGTCAGCACCGGCAGTTCCACCGGGCGCGGATGCAGGACGCCCGAGCCCTGCTTGAACAGCCCCGCTGCCGAGATGTCGGTGCGCACCTCGATCAGCAGGCCGACGCGTTTGCGCGGCACCAACGGCACGGCCAGGTGCAGGTTAATCTCCGCCGCGATGGCGTCAGTCTGGATGGCGTCTTCGGGATCGTTCAGCGACCGGGTCAGCGGCACCGCCGCCTCGGGATAGGCCGCCTGCTTCAGCGCACGCACGGCGCGCAGGCGCACGTTCGGGTCCTCGTGGCCGAGTTCCGCCACCATCTGCTCGAAGGCCACTGTCGGCGCCGGCGCCTGGGCCCACGCCGGCCGGTCGGCCAACAGGAGCCAGGCCGCACACACACACACGCTGGCGATTCGTCGTCCACACACCGGCATCAGACTGCTCCTCCGCTCGGGCGCTGCGAGAACGCATGGCTGCGTCCTTCGGCGAGCGCCAGCTTCACGTAACGTCCAGTGAACGACGCGTCGTTCTGGGCCAGTTGCTCGGGCGTGCCGGTCGCCACGATGTAGCCGCCCTCCTCACCGCCGTCAGGGCCGAGGTCGATGATGTAATCAGCCGTCTTGATGACGTCGAGATTGTGCTCGATCACGACCAGCGTGCTGCCGGCCTCGAGCAGCTTCTTGAACGCCGCCAGCAGCTTCGCGATGTCGTCGAAGTGCAGGCCGGTCGTCGGCTCGTCGAGGATGTAGAGCTGACGCTCGCCGCCCTGCGAGGTGAGGTGCGCCGCAATCTTGATGCGCTGCGCCTCTCCTCCCGACAGCGTCGTCGCTGGCTGCCCCAGCCGCAGGTAGCCGAGGCCGATCTCGTCGAGCACCTGCAGGCGGCGCAGCACCTTCGGTGAACTGCTGAAGAAGCTGAGCGCCTCGCGCACGGTGAGAGCAAGCACCTGGTTGATATTGCGGCCGCGGTACTGCACCTCGAGCACCTGCGGTTTGAAGCGCTTACCGTCGCACTGGTCGCACGGCACGAACACGTCGGCCAGGAACTGCATCTCGACGCGCACTTCTCCTTCACCCTGGCACGCTTCGCAGCGGCCACCGGGGACGTTGAAGGAGAAGTGACTCGCCGACAGGCCGCGGGCGCGCGCATCCTTGGTCGCGGCAAACAGCTCGCGAATCGGGTCGAACGCCTTGAGGTAGGTGACCGGGTTCGAGCGCGGCGTGCGGCCGATCGGCTGCTGGTCGACGAGCACGACGTCGGTGATGATTTCGGTCCCCTCGAGCGTCCGGTAGGCACCGACCTTCTTGTCCCAGTCGCCCTTCTGCCGCTTGATGGCGGCATAGAGCACGTCGTGCACCAGCGTCGATTTGCCCGAGCCGCTCACACCCGTGACGCAGGTCAGCGTGTTCAGCGGGATGGCAATGTCGACATCCTTCAGGTTGTGCTCGGTGGCGCCGGTCAGCGTGATCCACTGGCCGTTGCCGCGCCGCCGGGTCGTCGGGATCGGAATGGCGAGTTCACCGCGCAGGTACTTCGCGGTGAGCGACCGCGGCTCGTGCATCAGCGCCTCGAGCGTGCCCGAAAACACCACGCGCCCGCCCTGCTCGCCGGCGCCGACGCCCATGTCGATGATGTGGTCGGCCACCTTGATCATGTCGGCGTCATGCTCGACCACCAGCACGGTGTTGCCCTGGTCGCGCAACTGCCGCAGGATGTCGATGAGCCGCAGGTTGTCGCGGGAGTGCAGGCCGATCGACGGTTCGTCCAGCACGTAGAGCGTGCCGACGAGCGCCGAGCCGAGCGACGTGGCGAGGTTGATGCGCTGCGCTTCGCCGCCCGACAGCGTCGATGACAAACGGTCGAGCGAGAGGTAGTCGAGGCCGACGTTCGTCAGGAACGACAGGCGCCGCCGGACCTCCATGAGAATCTTGTCGGCAATCGCCTCTTCCTTCGGCGTCAGCGCCAGCGACGCGAAGAACAGCTGCGCATCGCGCACGGTGAGCGCCGAGACACGGTCGATGGTGCGGTCCGACACCTTCACGTCGCGCGCTTCCTTGCGCAAGCGGCTACCCTGGCACTCCGGGCAGGTCTGGTAGCCGCGGTAGCGGCTGAGGAACACGCGGACGTGCACCTTGTACTTCTTCTTGTCGAGCCCGGCGAAGAAGCCGCGCACGCCGTCGAAGTCGTCGTTCCCCTCGATGACGAACTGCTGCTCGGCGGCCGTCAGCTCCGACCACGGCACATCAAGCCGCAGCTTCACCTTCTTCGCCGCACGCTTCAGGTCGGCGAGCTGGGTCCGGTAGTACGGCTTCGTCCACGGCTCGATCGCGCCCTCGGTCAGCGACTTCGACTCGTCGGGCACCACCAGCGCCATGTCGAGCTCGACGATGTTGCCGAAGCCGTGGCAGGTGGGACAGGCGCCGAACGGGTTGTTGAACGAGAACAGCCGCGGCTCCGGGGTCTCATAGGTGATGCCGCAGACGCGGCACTCGAACCGCTCGGAGAACAGGTGCGTGCGATCGGCCTCGCCGTCGCGCCCGAGTTGCAGCACCCACGCCGTTCCGCCGCCTTCGCGGTAGGCCGTCTCGATCGAGTCGGTGACACGCTGCCGCTCGTCGTCGCTCCCGAGCACCACGCGGTCTACGACCACCTGCAGCACCGACGTCTTCGCCATCGACGTCGGCTCGATGTCGTCGAACGACACGGGGCGACCATCGACCAGCAGGCGGCCGAAGCCCTTGCGGCGCAGCGACTCGATGGTGGACGCCACGGCCGAGCCGCTTGTCTTCTTCCCCACCAGCGCCGCATCGTCCGACTCGTGGCCGTCGCCCCCCTCGCGCAGTTCGTCCACTTCGTCTGCGGCACCCGCGGCGAGCGCCCCCGATTCAAGCACCGGCAGATCGAAGCCGACCACCAGCCGCGCGCCGGCCCCCAGTTCGGACAGCTGGGCGGTGACCACCTCGGCCGTCTCGCGCACCACTTCACGGCCGCAGTTGCGGCAGTAGGTCCGCCCAACGCGCGCGAAGAGCAGGCGCATGTAGTCCTGGATCTCGGTCGTCGTGCCGACCGTCGAGCGCGGATTACGGATGCTGTTCTTCTGGCGGATGGCGATGGCGGGAGCGATGCCGTCGATGCGGTCGACGGCTGGCTTCTCCATG
>Ga0209086_10003806_pt1 | contig 11311 bp, 7 predicted proteins | sample M_130207_XF_Meta_FD_187312 | JGI IMG/M metagenome (GOLD analysis project Ga0209086, IMG submission 187312) | Freshwater microbial communities from Lake Montjoie, Canada to study carbon cycling - M_130207_XF_MetaG (SPAdes) (version 2) | ecosystem: Environmental > Aquatic > Freshwater > Lake...
TGGCTCGCTCTCCGCAATCGGCCGCCTGATGGCATTCGAGACAGGCACTCTGTCCCACACCACGGTCACTCAGTTTCGTCGCCTCATGCGGGTTATGACAGGTGACACAGGTCAACGTGTCGCTCTTCTGAAAGCACTTGCTCGCGCGCAGGTACGTCGTCTGGTTGGCGACGTGATCATCCTCGGGCTTTCTGGTCGTGAGCGTCTTGACGTGCGCGTCGAGCGGATCGCCCGGCCGATAACTGAACGCGGGACCGCGATCCCGGAGGGCGTTGCTGTGACACTGCGAGCACAGGTCCATCAACCTCTCGCGCGAGAGCCGTCCCGGATGAACGACCGATTGACTCGACCGAGCCTCGGGATGAGTCTGATGAAATGTCACATGCTCTTTGCCGGGACCATGACAGACTTCGCACGTCACACCGAGAATCGCGGTGTCGCGTTTGTACTGATTCAGCGTTCCCGGCGCGTGATCCATCCACGTGTTATGGCACTCCATGCAGCGCGGAGTCGTCTGGCGTGAGAAGTCGCCGCCCCCCTCGCGATCGAACCCCGCCGTGCCCCACGCGCGCTGCGGATGGAGCCAGCTCATCGGCAACTCGCTGATCTCATCGTGATGCCAAGTGAAGTAGACCTCGTCCGTCTGAGCCTGCGAACCGAACACGAGATCGACCGTCGCCGTGGAACGGACTTCGCCTGCCGGAGTGCTGCGAATCGCGGTCTGAAGAAACTTGCCGTTGGCTTCGGTCATCTCGAAGCGAACCGACGCCCCGTTCGGATGGAACGATCCCTTTCCCGGCTGGAATCCCTCGGGCATGTGACCGGCACTCGGAACCACGCACGCGAGGTAATGCCGCGTCCCGCGAAACTCTGCGACTCGCTCGGCATGACAGGCGGCGCAGGCGTCTGGCCCGAGATAGCCGTGCGGATTCGCGGGCGTGTCCTGGGTGAGCGTCCGCTCATTCGCCGACGACTCTGGACGGGACGACTTCGCGCCGTCGCGCGCGGGTTCCGAACGAGGCCAACACAGAACTACGGCCACGCCTGTCACAACAACTAACAGGCCAACCACAGCCGAGAAAAGCCATCCGCGTCCCAACGGCCGAAGGCCGGAGGATTCGCCAGCCTGCGTCGATTGAGAGTCTTGATTCCTCATCACACCCGATCCGCTGAAACTACCGACGGGACATCAACCCAACATGCCCGACAAAAGTAGCCCTGTCACTCCGTGACAGGAAGGCCAAGCAGCCGGGCGACAGGGCCATCGCCTTGTTGAATCCGGGGAATTGGGTGCCACGGTCACGGAGCTTCGACGTGGCCGTGAAATCGGGAAAATGCCTTCCCGTTCTCACACGGCCACGTCGAAGCTCCGTGACCGTGGCACCCCCCAATTGATAAGGCGATGGCCCTGGCCAAGCGGCCGGTCGAATTCTTTTGCGAACGACCCGAATTCCTGTTGATGACGGTGGAGACGCTGCGTTTGTCAGGTTGTGGCCATCACGCCGCTTCGCACTTGGCACTCTCCTCCCGTCCACGCACGCTGTTCCGGACATCGTGCGGGACGGAAGAACGAGAGTGCAAACTGTGATCGGGCGTTTCGGCCGAACATCCACCTCACGCGGCCAATAGTGACACTAACCCGATGCGTGAGCGAGGAACGCCACACATCTTCTCGTTCACACTTCGGGCTAGTGTGTCGCAGCAGACTCTTTTCGAGAGGCACAATCATGACCTTCGCCACGTTCACTCACTTCGTCACCAGCCGCTCACGAACGATGGCTGCGGCAGCAGTCGGAGCGGCGGTGCTGCTCTCATCAGCGGTCGGTTCAGCACAAACAGCACAAACAGCACAACCGGCTCAACAAGCGACTGAAGAGGCTCCGCCCCCACCTCCTCCTCCACAGCCCCCGCAACCACCACAGCCGTTGCGTTACGGCGAACCGTTGGTCGGGTTGACGGCCAATCAGTTGGCGGACTTCATGGAAGGCCGCGAGGACTTCCGCAATGTGGAGACTCCCGCCACGGGACTCGGGCCGATCTTCAATCGTGATTCGTGCGTAGCGTGCCACGGAGTCCCCGCGATTGGCGGCAGCAGCCGAATTTTTGTCACGCGATTCGGACATGTCGCGAACGGCGTGTTCGACCCGCTCACGTCTCTCGGTGGATCGCTGTTGCAGGAACGAGCCATCAGCCCCGACGGTTTGGAGCGGGTTCCTCCTCAAGCCAATGTGATTGCCAAACGGCAATCGACTCCGCTCTTCGGACTCGGCCTGATCGAAGCAATCCCCGACGCGACCATCTTGCGTGGCGTCAGAGCCACGCGGGTGAACGGCGTTCTCGGCAAGGCGTCGATGGTTCAGGATGTTGCCACGGGACGAAGGCTCGTCGGCCGCTTCGGTTGGAAGGGTCAACAAGCCAACCTGCTGACGTTCTCGGGCGATGCCTATCTGAACGAGATGGGGATCACCAGCCGCCTGTTCCCAACGGAGAACGCTCCTAACGGAAATGTCGCACTGCTGACGAAGTTGGACAAAGTCCGCGATCCCGAAGATCAAGTGGACCCGGCGAACGGCAAGGGAGACATAGATCGCCTCGCCGACTTCATGCGGTTCATCGCCGCTCCCCCCACGGCCCCGGTCACCGCGTCCACCGCCTTCGGTGCGAAGATCTTCTTGGATACCGGCTGCGCGAGTTGCCACACACCGATGATGATGACCGGCCCCAGCCCCGTCGCCGCTCTCAACGCCAAAGCGGTGATGCTCTACTCGGACCTGCTGCTGCACGACATGGGAACGCTCGGTGACGGCATCGTTCAGGGATCCGCCGGTCCCCGCGACATGAAGACACCACCGCTGTGGGGCCTCAACGTCAGCGGCCCGTACCTGCACGACGGCCGTGCCGATACCATCGAAGCCGCCATCCAAGCCCACGATGGCGAGGCCCGCATCATCAAGGACAACTACCTCAAACTGAACGCCGACCAAAAGAAGTTGCTGGTCGATTTCTTGAAGTCGATCTGAGCAGCCTTGGTGCGGCCCACGGTGAGACATTTGCCCATAGTCGGCCTTGGTGAGCCGGGTGGCGTCAGCCCAATGGCACTCACTTTGAGCGGCACGGGGTGAATGACAAAGTGAGTGCCATTGGGCTGACGCTACCCGACTCACCAAGAAAGTCTCATTGACCTACCGCACGAGATATCGCCCTGGCGATCAAGCAGAGCAACACACCCAGAACCCGGCGAGTGCTCCTCTCGCCGGGTTCTGTTCATTGGCACGTCTTCGTGGGGACCCGTACCTCCCCGCCCCGATCTCAAGCACCGAAACGACACCACGGCAAATCAACCTAGCGAAGAAGAAGCCAGCGAGTGGCAGTGCCTCGAACGACAGCGCCGCCAATCTCGGTTTCGAGGCCAAGCTCTGGCTCACCGCCGACAAGCTCCGCAACAATAGGAACGCGGCCAAGTACAAGCACGTTGTACTCGGCCGCATTGGCGACATTGCAGCCTACGAGCAGGAGTCCAACTCGACGACGCGGCGGCTGGCAATGATGAACCCGGCCCTTCGCGGCATCGAAGGCAACCTCGGCCCCGAACACGCCGACACGTTCCGCCGCGACCTGCACAAAGACCGCAAGGCCGATGACGTGCCGGCCAATCCGCCGTTCAACGATTCGGACAGGCACCTCAGCGACGAGGACGTGCGGTGGAAGCACGATGTGCCTCCCAAATGGAACGCGACCTTCGCTTGGGTGCAACACTTCATCCACCACTTGTCGCCGAGCGGCTTCGCCGGTTTCGTGCCAGCCAACGGCTGCACGAGCAGCAATCAGTCGGGATACCCAATCCCTCGTCCGTGGATCTGTAGTCGATGAAGAACAGGAAACGACGACTTCGGATTAAATCCGGCGTCATACGGCACCTTGAGTGTCCACTCGGTTGGTGAGTGGCGACACTCATTCTCTACGGTGGACCCCTAGGTCGATTCCGAGTTCGAGGAAAACACCGAAGGGGAAGACGAGGATCGTCAACAGAAGCTCAAGACCAAGTGGGCCGCGCTGGAAGCACTTGTCGGCAGCGAGAAACGGCTTCGCCGGATCGCGGAAGGCTTGGTCCAACACTTCGAGCGGCGACTGGAAGCGATGGACGGCAAGGCGATGGTCGTCTGCATGAGCCGCCGGAATTGTGTGAACGTCGATAACGAGTTCATCAGGCTCCGTCCCGACGGAGCCAGCGTTTCAGACGACCACATCGAAGCCGAGAAGAAGCATTGGTGAGCGGCACGGCGCTAGCCGCCGGTTCCGAGTCAGGACGGACCGGCGGCTAGCGCCGTGCCGCTCACCAGACGGGCCAAGTGAGGGCCGTTGGCCACACATCCGCAGCAAACAACGCCGCAAGCAGGTGGCGGTCTCCGAAAAGTGATTTCTCGATGTTTCACGAGGGTGGCCGGCGCTCGAACTGAGCTGGTCCGCCCTACGCTGAGCAAGGCGATGGCCCTGCAAAACGATCAAGCCGGGTTGCTTGGCTGGTCGAGATCGATTACCAACATTCGCTGATGGATTCACCTTGAGGAGTCGCCCATGTTGAGCGTTTTCGGTTCGCGGCAATCGTCCTGTTGCAATGGCACTCGTCGGCGGGACTTTCTCAAAGTCGGCGCACTCGGGGCGACGGGCCTGATGTTGCCGGACTTGCTGCGTGCTCGCGATGCTCAGGCCAAGACGGCAGCCGGCCCCAAGGACACGACGGTCATTTGGTTGTTCTTGTCGGGTGGTCCAACGCACTACGAGACGTTTGACCCGAAGCCCGACAATCCGGCCCCCTATCGGAGCGTCGTGGGAACACTCAAGACGAACGTCCCCGGCACGCACATCGGCGGCCTGTTTCCGAAACTCGCGCGACTGGCTGACAAATATTCGATCATCCGTTCCTTCGCACACACTGCGGCCGATCACGCAGCGGCGACGCACTGGCTCTCGACGGGATACGACTATCCTCCCGCAGCCAACGGTGCCCCGCCGGTTCAGCCCAGTCTCGGTTCGATCCTGTCGCGGTCGCGTGGCCCCCATCATCCAACGACCGGCATGCCGACCTATGTGGGGTTGGACCACTTGTACGCCGAGGGCCCCGCGTGGCTTGGAGCGGCACACGGTCCGTTCGACGCGCGCGGCAATGCCCTTGCGAACATGATGCCCAAGCTGGAGCTGGGGAGACTGCAAGACCGCCGGTCGTTGCTCCACCAGTTCGATCGCATGGATCGAGCCATCGACCAGAGCGGCATGATGAGCGCGTTGGACGAGTACGAAGGCCGAGCGGTCGAACTGGTTCGAGGTCAGGCTCGCGAAGCGTTCGACCTGTCGCGTGAAGACCCGAAGCTGAGAGACAAGTACGGCAAGGGAGAAAAGAAGCTCGGCGAGAACCTGTTGCTCGCGCGGCGGTTGGCGGAGGCCAACACCGGCATGATCTCGGTCTGGTACGGCGGCTGGGATTCGCACGGCACAAATCCGTCGGTCAATCACGGCACGATCGAGCAGGAGATGCACAAGCTCGCCCCCGAGTTCGATCACGCGGTCTCCGTCTTTATTGAAGACCTCTACGACCGTGGACTCGATCAAAAAGTCCTGCTGGCGATCGTGGGAGAATTCGGCCGCTCGCCGCACATCAACAAGGACGGCGGACGCGAGCACTGGCCACAACTCGGCAACCAAGTCCTCGTCGGCGGTGGGATGCCGATGGGGCGAATCATCGGGGAATCGACGGCGAAGGGAGATGTCCCCCTTTCCAAACCCATTTCGCCGAATGACCTGCACGCCACCTTCTTTCAGTACCTCGGCGTGCCGCTCGACCTGCAATACACGAACCAGGCCGGACGCCCGACAAACATGCTCCCGACAGGCCAGCCGATCGCCGAGCTGTTCTGATCGCGGCGGGGTGACTCGGTCATGGTTGTCGAACACAACCCGCATAACCGGCACGAGCGTTCGCCTGAACGCGGGGGAAATGGCTGACGCGGCGTAGTGGTTCGGCGCAGGGGGCGGAGCTGTGACGTAGGTTCTTCGGACGGGGTGTTGTCTTCGCGAGTGAAGGCGGAACTCCAACCGAAGGGACAAATCGTGAGTGATGCGGCGTTGGTGGATGGCCCGGAAGCGGGGACGGATTGGGAGTCGGATGTTCTCCGTGAGAACTCGCCCCTCGACCGAGACGACGGAAGCGAAGGGGCGGGAGAAGAACCCCTCACCCTAGCCCTCTCCCCGCAAGGCCGGGGCGAGGGGACAAAGCCAGGAACATTGAAGACCGCGTTGCCGCGCACGGTGCTGATCTGTCACGCCGACGATCCGCTTAATCGAGAAGGGTTGGCCCGTTGGCTGGCGGCGACGACTTCGTTGGTCGGAGTCATCGTGCTGGAAGAGCCTCCGCGGCGGATGCGGCAGCGGGTGAAGCGTGAGATCAAACGAGTCGGCCTGCTGCGGTTTCTCGATGTACTGGCGTTCCGTGTCTACTCAAAGCTGTTTCTCGCGAAGCAGGATCGCGCGTGGGAAGCGGCGACGCTGAAATCACTCTGCGAGCGATTCGCGCCGCTGGGTGAGGCCACGCGCGTGATTCACGCGCCGTCGCCGAACGCGCCCGAAGTCGAAGCGTTTCTGCGCGACGCGGGTTGTGACCTCGTAATCGCCCGCTGCAAGACGTTGCTCAAGCCGAGTGTCTTCTCGATCCCGACGGCGGGGACGTTTGTCATGCACCCCGGCATCTGTCCTCAGTATCGGAACGCGCACGGCTGCTTCTGGGCACTCGCTCAGAATGACCGAGCGAACGTCGGCATGACGCTGCTGAAGATCGACAAAGGGGTCGATACCGGCCCCGTCTATGGCTTCTACCGTTGCGACTTCGATGAGACGACCGACTCGCACCACGTCATCCAACACAAAGTCGTCTTCGACAATCTGGATGCTCTGCGCGACAAGTTGCTCGACATTCACGGGAACCGCGCCACGTCACTCGACACGCGCGGTCTCCCGTCCGGCGAATGGGGCCAACCGTGGCTCACGGCCTTCCTCAGATACCGCAGCAAAAGCCGCTCGCCATGATCACCCTCCTCTACCACGACGTGACTCTCATCAACGCCGACGACTCCAGTGGTTTCGCGGGACCGGAAGCGGCGCGCTACAAGCTGACGCCCGACGAGTTCTCGCGGCACTTGGACGCGGTCGCAACCAAGGTCACACGACCGCCACTCGTGACGACTTCGGTGGAGGAACTGAGACGTGCCGTGAGTGACTCGTGGCTGATCTCGTTCGACGACGGCGGCGTCTCGGCGATCTCGGACATCGCCGAGCAACTGGAACGTCGCGGCTGGCGCGGCTGGTTCTTCATCGCGACCGACTTCATCGACACGCCGTCGTTCTGCTCGCGCGCCCAACTGCGCGAACTGCACGAGCGCGGTCATGTGATCGGCAGTCACTCGTGCAGCCACCCCGAACGCATCTCGAACTGTTCGCGCACACAACTGCTCGACGAATGGCAGCGGAGCCGCAACATCCTCTCCGAAATCATCGGCCATCCGGTCACAACCGCCTCGGTCCCCGGCGGCTTCTATTCGCGCGAGGTCGCCAGCGCGGCGGTGGCCTCTGGAATTGAAATCCTGTTCAACTCGGAGCCAACGACCAGCCTGTTTGAAGAGAGCGGCGGCCTGATCGTGGGCCGCTACAACGTCTATCGCGGAATGCCCGCGACCGATGCGGCCGCACTGGTGAGCAGCCCCTTGCGGCGCTGGCGTCAATCCGCCTTCTGGAACGCGAAGAAAGTCGCCAAAACAATCGCGGGGCCGGCCTACAAGGCGCTCCGCCAACGGTTGCTGCGACGCGCGTATCTGCCGGAGATTCAGTCGTGAATGCAACGTGCTGACGACATCACAATCGCGGTGCTAGTAAGGGTGAGGCTCCACGATTCCGCTCAGCCAATGAAGTCGCCCGCGAGGACGATTCCTCGCGGGCGATAGTTTTGGTAGCGAGATCGCATTCCAACTGACCAACCACACAGTTACTTACCGACCTTCGCCAAGTCGATGTCGAAGGTGTTTGGCCCTGCTTTGAGTTCAAACGAGAGCGTACTCTTGTCCAACGACAAAAACTCAGCGGGGATGTCGCTAACCGATGCTGGAACTTCGGCCTTACTGGTTTGCATCATTTGCTTCTGATAGTCCGGGGAGCTCGGGCCGGCCGCGATCGCAGTCGTCATGGGCAGTTGGGGTGGGCTAACCATAACGACATACTTCCCAACAGGGATGCCGACTGCGGGGAGAGCACCTTTCAAGCTGAACTTACCAACAGCGTCGATCGTCCCTGCGGCGGTCGCATCTTTGTCTTTGCAATAGAAGACGACCGTGCTGCCAACGGTAACCGACTTGCTTTCAAACATCAGGCTCCCAGTTACCGACGCCTGTTCGCCCTTTGGGCGAACGGAGCCTGCACCGCAGCCATGAATCAGCAGCGTGCTGAGCACGCACAGAATCGTCAGTCGGGACCGCCAAACGGAATTCAGCGAGTTAGAGAAGCACATAAAAAAATCCCTTTCGTGGATGCAACTACAGCAAAAAGTGGGGGCACCAAACCACCAGAAATTAGCACGGGGCTAACACAGGAATCGTTCGTGGACGAACACGTTGCCATTTCGTCGAAAGAACAAGCCTGAAAACAAAACGGGAGGGTCACCTAGAATGCGACCCTCCCGTTCGTTGAAGCAACTCTCAAAACTCGCCGATCCGCGCACCGTCGGCACGAGTGGCCAATCCGCGAACGGTTAACATGTCGGTGTTGTCACCCAAGAATCGAACACTGCCGTCCAGCAGCAAAATATGCACACCACCCGTATGGGCCGAGTTCAGCGGATTATTGATGCCATAATTGTCGCCGACTCCCGGCCAAGCGGCGTTGTTGTCTACCGCTTGCGCGTTCGGTGGATAGCGAACAGTCGTCGTGTTGAACTGGCGTTCAAACATGCCCCCTGGGCTACGGGCGGGATGAGTCAAATTGGGGCTGCCCATTAGGATGCCATGCGCTCCGTTGACAGCCACGGTCTTCGATCCGCTCGCGTTGCGGATAAAGTCGGAAGCTTCGCCGACGATCATCACGTTCGTCGTTCCATCTGAGGCATCACTCATTTTGTAGGGTTTCATCGGCCCCATCATGCCACCGCCACTCAGAATACCCGTGGCTTGTTGGCCACCGCAGCACCCACAGCACAATGCCATCTGGCCCGGCGGATTGGTAAAGCCGGGACCATCCGTTGCGCCATTGATCCCGTGATACTGAGTAATCGTGGTCGGCCCCCCACCTGTATCACGCATCGCTTCTAAGGGGCTCGACGGACAGATCGCCGCGTTAATCTTGGCTCTGCGCATCACGGCTCCATTCGCGACTCCAGACGCGTCTCCACAACACGACCAGCCGGGATGAACTCCATCGAAGGTCAAGCTCGAGTAAACGGGGGCTTGATCGATGTACGGCAGGATGAAAATCCACCACGACGGTCCCCAACCACCAGCTTGAGAAGCGACATTTCCCGGTGGGAAAAAATTGTGCGTGTCGTGGTAATTGTGCAGTGCCAACCCAAGCTGCTTGAGATTGTTTTTGCACTGAGTCCTGCGAGCCGACTCGCGAGCCTGCTGCACTGCTGGCAACAGCAGTGCAATCAGGACGGCGATGATCGCAATCACCACCAAAAGTTCGATCAAAGTAAAACCTCGACGACGCATAAGGCACCTCCAGACGAGAACAGGAACAGAATGGCCCACCAAAAGGCCGGAACGACGATTTGAAACACTCTAAGCAGGTCAAACGCGAATGACTCATAGTTTGGGGTCGGCCCCGAAAAATCGGAAGTGATTTGAATCGCTCGTAAGCAATCAGTCAAGCAGGCACCAGTGCTTGCTGATTCATCAGCAAGTTCAACCGGTGAAGTGTATTTTCACGATCACGGACGATGGCCGAATTATCGGTGAATTGGCGACCAAAACTTACCCAGCGGCGGCAGATTGTGAGGCGAGGAAATGGAACTCGACGGATCGCTCTGCGGACGACGACGGCGATGCTCTTTAACGCGAGTGACTTGGTGAGTCGATTTCAAAGCGGCTTAGAGTCACCGGCAGATCTCGCCCCTCGATCAGCAAGACTTCCTGAGCAGATTCGATGTCCGTCCAGCGTTGAGTGACTCCTCCAGGCCAACGAACTTCCAGTTCATCGATTTGATCATCGCGAGAAATTGAGAAAGCTAAGCGTCGTTCATTGGCCACCAGAAACCCATCGCCGGCGGTTTGAAGCCGGATCTGTTCGCGAGACCCCGAGCGCATCCGAACGACAGCACCGGTGGGGTCGAGGCAGCCTGAACGCCCCGCGAGGCGGACGATCAGTTGACGGGTGAGACTCGGAGTACGGTTGGTTACGAGTGCAAATGGCGCGTGCAGGTGCGAGATCGCCACATCGGTTTTGCCATCGCGGTTCCAGTCCAATGTGGCGAGTCCTCGCCCGAGGTAATGGCCTTGAAAGAATGGCCCGAGTTCATTGCGAGAGACTTCTTCAAACCGCTTGCCGCTCAAATTGCGGAAGACTTGCGGCGGCATTCGATCCGCGTCTCCGCGCGATGATTTCTGATCGACGTGACCGTTGGTGGCGATCAGGTCGTCCCAGCCATCGCCATCCAAGTCGGCAAACTGGCAACCGAAACCGAGCATCCAAAATCCCGAGTCGCGCAACGTGAAGGGGCGTGTGAGATCGTCGAAAAATCCATCGGGCCGTTGCGAGTAAAGCGTGCTCGATTCGCCGAAGAAGGTCGTGATGAACATGTCGATCCGTCCGTCGCCGGTGGCCTCCGCAGCGGCCACTCCCATCGAAGCCTTGGCGTTTCCATCGACATCGAACGCGACTCCCCGGGCGATGCCCTCTTCCGCAAAGCGCGGTGCGCCTTCGGAGTCGATTCCCCGGTTTAGAAAGAGGAAATTGGGAGTCGTGTCATTCGCGACGAACAGGCCAAGCCGCCCCGAACCTTCAAAATCCCACGCAATGACCCCCAGTCCCTTGCCATCAGGAACGCGAATGCCTGCCGCCTGCGAGACATCTCGAAACGTGCCATCCCCGAGGTTAACGTAACAGCGGTCGTGTTCGGCGGGCAGAACATCGGGCGTACAGGCCATCGGCTCACCCGTCGCGCGCTTGCATTCCTTGTGAGTCGTCTCGTCCAGCAGCGTGTAGTTCGCGACATACAGGTCGGGCAGACCATCGCCGGTAAAGTCGGCAAACACGCTGCTGGTCGTCCATTCTTGCCCAG
>Ga0209086_10003811_pt1 | contig 11303 bp, 12 predicted proteins | sample M_130207_XF_Meta_FD_187312 | JGI IMG/M metagenome (GOLD analysis project Ga0209086, IMG submission 187312) | Freshwater microbial communities from Lake Montjoie, Canada to study carbon cycling - M_130207_XF_MetaG (SPAdes) (version 2) | ecosystem: Environmental > Aquatic > Freshwater > Lake...
CGCAGGCCGGTCTTGCGTGCCGGCATCACCGGGCTACCGGTTGAATGGGGTGGGATTGTGCGTGCGCATCTGGATATGAATCAAATCACCAACGGAAATAGGTAAGCCGCTTGCTAGAAAACCATTAAAATAGATGGAGGTTTAGCACTGGCCAAATTGAGATAGCTGAAAAATGTCTGATGCCATACCGATAATAACTTTAAAGAAGTTGGAGCGGGCGAAGGGAATCGAACCCTCGTTACTGGTATAGTGGTTTATAGTGGTCTTAAACACTAGGTTTTGCTGGGCTTTTCCGATTTTGTGCAGTAAGCTTACTGCACAAACTGCACTCGGATTATGGCATCAATTTACAAAAAGCAAAACTCGCCGTTCTGGTTTGTTCAATTTATTGACGCTGACGGCACACGGCGCAACAAATCCACCGGCTTGCGGACAGACAATCCCGCTCAAACGGTCAAGGCACGTGCCCTGCGGGCGCAACTCGAAGCCAAAGAACTCAACCACAATGCCGGTGAAATCAGCGGCAGCGGTTGGGACATTTGGGTTCCACAATACTTGGAGCGTCACTGCGAAAGCCCCCGCACACTGGAACGCTACACCGGAAACTGGCAATGGATAGCATTCTGGCTGCAAGAAAAGCACTTCCACACCCCCCGCGCCATCACTTACCGCAATGCCCTTGAATATGTGGAATGGCGAACCAACTACAAGAAAAAAACCGGCAAGACGGTTGGGCGCAACACGGCCATAATGGAATTGAAACTCCTTGCGATGATTATGGGCGAAGCAGTGCGCCTCGGCCATGCCGACGCAAACCCGCTTGTGAGCCTCAAGCTGCGGCGGGACAAAGCCGCGAAAAAGCCGGAGCTAACGGACAAGGAAATCAGCGAAATTCGGGAAGCGTTGAAAGACGAACCGGAATGGATGCAGACCGCGTTTGATATTTCATTGCACACTGGCTGCCGATTGCGTGAAACCCGGCTGCCGATGAACTGCATTGATTTCAAAGAGAATAAAATCACATTCCCCTCACCCAAAGGCGGCGAAGATCGGGCATTTTCGGTGCCGATGCCGTCCGCGCTACGTCCGCTGTTTGAACGCATCAAAAAAACTAAAGAGAAATTTACTGTCGAATTCCCATTTCAGCCGTCGCGCCGCTGGCAGCAATTTTTCATCAAAATTAAAAAGCCGCATTTATGCTTCCATTGTCTGCGCGTTACCTATGTCAACCGACTGCGCCGTGCCGGTGTGCCGCGCGAAGCGGCCATGCGATTAGTGAATCATTCTTCTGATTTGATTCATCAAATCTACCAGCGCGAACGCGTTGAGGACGTGGCACAATGGCGTGACGCAGTAAAATTTCCTGCGTAGAATCAGCATAATGAAGCCAGACACGGACACAGTGAACTATACTCCCGACGAGCTATGTAAGCGCATTGCGACTCTTACTGGCAGCGTAATGGATTTTTGGAAATATTCCAACGGTTGGGCGCCTTCGGCAACATCTAGCCTGTTGGACAAATCTATGCTTGAATGGCAGGCATCATTGGCATTAAGCCTTGCACGGTGGGTGGGCGCGACTTCTTCGGGCGATTTGATACTCGCTTGGGCAAATTTGGGTGCTCTGGTGGAAGGTCAGCTTAAGCTTTTTCTTTGCGTGTATTACCACGATTACCAATCCGATATTGATGCGATTCAGAAGAAAGGCAAACTTGCCGATCCCGATGGCTGCGAGCTTGAACACCTTCGGCAGTTTTTTGTGAAACGGATTTGGGATGTTGGTGCAAACTGGAACCCCTACGTGCAGGATGTGCAACGGCGTAGAAATGCAATCCACGCTTTCAAGCACCGCGACATTGGAACCTTCGCTGACTGGCAAGAAGCTCTACGACTACACCTGTCCTTTGTCCGTGATGTTGGTGGCGGTTTGCCCTATCCTGAGATTGGAGAGTATTTCAACGGGTTAAGAGAAGTATGACTTTCTTATTCTGTGAACTGATTGCTTCTGCCGATATTACACTTTGAACAAAGTGTGCGAAGGTTTTCCTCAAGTGTTTCACCGCCTTTTGAATATGGAATGATGTGGTCAACATGGAGTTCAACCTCTGGAGTTTTTGCAGGTGAAGCCCCACACATTTTACAAATGCAATTATCACGAATTAAAATTGCTGCCCGCAAACGCCAGTTTATTTTCTTAGATGTTTTTCGTGATGATGGCTGTTTTGACTCTCTACCGGAGAATTCTTGCGTGCCAGATTCACTACCGGCGTTGCCATTGATATATTCAATAAACCCTTCGAGCGACTTGTTCCAACTCCCAAATCTTTTCTCATAAGTGCCAAGAGCAAATTTTGATAGATTACTCGTTTTTTCCACGTCTTTGCCAACTGGCTGGCGGCCGAGGGTTTGCCATATATTGGCAAGATTTTCAAAAAGTTCTTCATCAGGAATATTAATGCGGTTATTTAAGCCCAATCCCGCGGCATTTAGTGCCTTATTCCAAGAACCGAAGCGCCTCAGCATCGTATTTGTGCCATGTTTTCCTCTTTCGACATACATAGCCGCTGTAATTGTGCTTTGCCCAATTTCACTTGCGACCTTTTGCAGATCAGCAATAAGCTCTTCTTTTGAAATATTCCTTTTGCGTAGATTTAATTCAAATTTCATAGCTAAATTTTCTATAACTGCGCCGGTTCTTCCAAAATCTCAAGCAATGCCTTCGCGCAATAAACGCGGTCACGTTTTGCCGTTCCTGCCTGCTGCACGATGCCGAGCCGTTCCAATCGTTCAATGGCACGTTGCGCCGTGGTGAAGGCAACGCCTAGTTTCTCAACACAGCCCTTGGCGGTGATGAAGGGATTAGCTGCAAGCAATTCGACCACCCGCATGGGGTTCTTTGTGGATTCGCCTGCCATTGTTTTTTGCCATTCTGCCAGCTTCGCGTTTATCCTGCCCGCACGATTTACCCCATCTTCCGACATACGCGCCACGCCCAACAAAAAATATTCAATCCAATCTTGCCATGCCCCGCGTTCGCTGACTCCGCGTAAACTGTCGTAATAATCGCGGCGCGATGCCTCAAAAAAGGCGGATAGGTATAGCAACGGGGCGGGCAGGATTTTTCTTTCAATCAGGAACATCGTAATCAGCAGGCGTCCCACCCGTCCGTTTCCATCCAGGAACGGGTGAATGGCTTCAAATTGGTAGTGTGCCAGGGCGATGGTAATCAAGGGTGGCAAATCTGAATCATTCAGGAATTTTTCCCATGCTGCAAGGCATGGCTCTACTTCATCGGGCGGGGGCGGGACAAACGACGCCGTTTCGATGGTGGAACCCGGCTTGCCAATCCAGTTCTGGATTTTTCGGAACTCCCCCCGGCTGGCATGGTGTCCCCGCACATCGGTCATGAGTTTTTCGTGTAATTCTTTGATGAGGCGAACGCAAATGGGCAGTTGTTTTAGCCGTGCCATGCCGTGGTCCAGTGCCACGACATAATTGCCTACCTCGCGCAAATCATCGGGGCTTCGTTCCACGGCAATACCGGCTTCGGCGGCGAGTAATTCTCCAAGTGTTGCCTGAGTGCCTTCGATCTTGCTGGATAGGACGGCTTCGCGGCGGATAAATGGGCGCATCAGGACAAGCGGATTAGGCAACCGCCCGCCTTCGCCCGCCAGCTTGCCAATCAGCCGGTCTGCATCAGAAAGCAGGCCAACAAGCCGGGGCGTCCAGTCAAGCGTGGGCGGCAAGGGAGCGGGAACAAAGGCCGAATACTTGCCTTGCGGCACCTTTTTCCCCGGAATATTGGTTGCTTTAGCCATTTCAAATACGAAAATAGCATGATTCGCTATTAGCGTAAATAGTAAAAAACGAAAATAGCGGCGTTTCTTATTAGCGGGCTGGCAGCGAGGTAAAACGAGGTGGCGCAGGCTGCGAGCCTCCAGCTCGCTGCGCCGCCGGTCGAATGGCATTAACGCGGGGCGGGGGTTTTAAGGGGCGCACGACCCTCAAGGCCGGTTCCAAGGGTGGCAACCTTTGGGCAGGGTTCCACAAGGGCGGCACGCCCTTCTGTCGGGGTTTTAGGGGCAGAAAGCCCCTCTGCCGTAGCTGCCAGCGGAGGCGGTGAAAGCGGGGTCTAGGGGACGGATTTGGAGTCCCCTTGCGCGGTCAACATCGGCACGATGTATAACCGCGCTATTCAGGCTTTTTCCCCTTCGGCCTCGTTTTTGTCGGTCGTGCCTGTTGCCCTGCTAACTTTTTCGTTCGCGGACGGCGACGGACAAACAGCCTAAAAATGGCTGTCAGAGCCAATCTCAACGGGACAAGCCCCGCGTTTTTTGATATACTGTTCGTAATAGGGCTTTAAGCCGCGATTGGTGAAGGAGCATAGAATCCCCCCGTCAAGAGGTAAAAATCTTCTACCGAGCAAAACAGGGGCGTTCTGCGGTCACTACCAAAGCCTACAATACCGGCGGCAAAATTTGGGATGATGCAAATCGCCAGTTCGGTTTGGGACGTGGGGTGCGACTGATAGGGTGGAAAGACAAATTATGAAATCGCGCCATACCGAGGACAAACAATTGCAAGGGATCACGCTTGAGGCGGTCTTGGAAAAACGCCGCTTGGATCAAGCCTTGAACGCCAAAGAATTTGCCGTCTGTGCCGGCGTGTCTTATTCGACAGCGCGTGACTGGTTTCACCTTGCCGGTTTTCCGGTCTTTCGCGGGGTCATCTTCTGGCAGGATTTTGTCCAATGGCGTGCCGGTCAAAATGGATTTAAGAATCCCTCCCTCCCGCAACGCAATGGCGAGACTGTCGCCGCTGCTGCAACCCTCCCTCCGCGCGCCGCGCGGATTCTGCTCGATGCCTGAAAGTTGGTTGGGCAAGCACGGGAACGAGGAGGAAAAGCAAACGCAACTTTATATTTCGGTTTCCTTTGGAGCTTGCTAAAGTTACGCAACACGAGTCGTTGCACGCATAGGGTCGTAAAAAAGTATGAACCGCAAGCAATTCATAGAATCACAAGGCGCGACCTGCAAAAACTGGAATTGGAGTTGGTCTTTTGTCAACGTGCGCGAACGCTTCGTTATCTTCGGTGCATGGGATCGCTTGATGTCGGGACGGAGAGCAAAAATCTTTTCTAAAGCGTGGGCAATTGATGAAAAAGATCGTGCCAGCAAGGGTTTTAAACAATCGCTGGAACATATTCGGCTAATCGAAGAAGAAGGTTTCAAACTCTATACATTTCCCATGCAGCCTATAGAGGAAACGTGGCGGGATGGCGTTATTCCAAAGATAAAAAGCCTCACGCCTGAATTGACTGCGAAAAAATTGGTGCGTGTTGGGGATGATTGGTTTGCCGCTGAGACTGATTTAGAAAATACACTCCCGGAAGAATTGCCTGCTCCTGAAAAATTTCCAGAAGGTGCAAAAACAACCGTGGTCATCAACGCCCATGAACGGAATCCGAAAGCTCGCGCCGCCTGTATCGCTCACCACGGATGCCATTGCGCGGTCTGTGGTTTCAATTTTATCTCCAAATATGGGGAGCTAGGGAAAGATTTCATCCACGTCCACCACGTCAAGCCGCTCAGGGCTGTTGATAAAGAATACGAGGTTGATCCAAAAAAAGACTTGGTTCCGGTTTGCCCTAACTGCCATGCGATGATTCACAGAACTGAACCGTGTTTATCCATTGATGAACTCCGCATACACTTAGAAAAGGCAACAATCGAGGGCATGGGTAAACAATGAAAATAACGGGTCAATTTACTGCACTTTTACTGCACTGTATCGTAAGCCATTGATATTAAATGGAGCGGGTGGAGGGAATCGAACCCTCGTGAGCAGTTTGGAAAACTGCCGTTCTACCATTGAACTACACCCGCCACGGTGCCGCCTATATTATCGCCCGCCACGCCCTTGTCAATCGGATGACACCCAATCTACCCGCGCCCCGATCCTCTTGCCCGCTGCGCCCGCCGGGGAGTTCGGGATAAATGGTTTGAGATAGGAGGCGGTTCACGGCTAACTTCCCGCCATGCAAATCGTTTCCTCCATCGCCGGTATGCAGCGGCTAACGGGTCGGTGGCGGCAGGAACGCCGTCGCCTCGGATTCGTGCCGACGATGGGATATCTCCACGAGGGACATTTAAGTTTGGTAAAGCGCGCGCGCCAGGCGGCCGGAAGCCGCGGCAAGGTGGTGGTCAGCATTTATGTCAACCCCACCCAATTCGCCCCCTCCGAAGATTTATCCCGATACCCCCGCGATTTGAAGCGGGACCTGAGCCTGCTGCGCGGAGCGGGCGCGGACGCCGTCTTCACCCCGGACAACCGGACCATGTACCCGGACAAGGCTGGGGCCGCCTTCAGCACCTACGTCGTTGAAGAACAATTGTCGCAGGTCATGGAGGGCGCGGCGCGCCCCGCGCATTTCCGAGGCGTGACAACCGTCGTGGCCAAGCTGTTCCACATCGTTCAGCCGGACGTGGCGGTGTTCGGCCAGAAGGATTTTCAGCAGGCGGCCGTCCTCGCGCGCATGGTGCGCGATTTGAATTTTCCAGTGCGGCTGATAGTGGCGCCGACGCGGCGGGAGCGCGACGGGCTGGCGATGAGTTCGCGCAACACATTTTTAGATACCGAACAGCGGGCGCAGGCAGTGATCCTGTTCCATGCCCTGCGGGCAGCGGCGGCGGCGGTGAAGAAAAAGCCCCAGCCGTCCGCGCGCCTGAAAGCCGATTTGAAAAAATTCATCACCGCTGCGCCGCTCGCGCGACTGGATTACATAGCGTTCTTTGATCCGGCCACGCTGCAGCCGGTGACGCCGGTGCGCCCTGGCACCCAGATGGCTCTAGCGGTTTTCTTCGGCAAGACCCGGCTGATTGACAATGCAACCCTGTAGAACCAAAAAATCCCGGCTGGTACAAGACCGGCCGGGCGGCAGGATGAAAGTGTGATACGGTGCGCCCCATGAAAAACTTTGATTATCTCGTGCTGGGCAGCGGCATCGCGGGGCTGACCTTTGCGCTGAAGGTGGCGCCGCGCGGGCGGGTGGCGATTGTCACCAAGAAGGACCGCGCGGAGTCCAACACCAACTACGCCCAGGGGGGGATCGCCTCGGTGACGAGCCAGGCGGATTCGTTCGAATCGCATGTGCGCGACACGCTGGCGGCGGGCGGCGGCCTGTGCCGGGAAAGCGTCGTCCGCACGATTGTGGAGGAGGGCCCGGCTCGGATCGCGGAGCTGATCGCGCGGGGCATGAAGTTTTCCGAGAGCGAAGCGCCCGGCGCCGATGGGCTCCGGCAGCTCGATCTGGGCCGCGAAGGCGGGCATTCCGAGCGCCGGATTCTCCATGCCAAGGATGTCACGGGGCGGGAAATCGAGAGCGCGCTGCTGGCGGCGGTGGCGGCGCAGCCGAACATCGAGATTTTTGAAGATCACCTCGCCATCGATTTGATCACCTGCCAGAAGCTGGGCTACGTGGGCACCAACCGCTGCCTCGGCGCGTATGTGTTCGAAAAAAAAACCGGCCGCGTGGAGATTTTTTCCGCGCCGGCGACGGTTCTGGCGACCGGCGGCTGCGGTAAGGTTTACCTCTACACGACGAACCCGGACATTGCGACCGGCGACGGCGTGGCCATGGCGTATCGCGCGGGCGCGAGCATTGCCAACATGGAATTTGTCCAGTTCCATCCCACCTGCCTGTATCATCCGAAGGCCAAATCCTTTCTCATCAGCGAGGCGGTGCGGGGGGAAGGCGGCATTTTGAAATCGCTGGCCGGCCGCGAATTCATGGATGGCGCGCACGCGATGAAATCGCTTGCTCCGCGGGACGTCGTGGCCCGTGCAATCGATAGCGAGATGAAAAAGACCGGCGCTGATTGCGTGCTGCTGGACATCACGCACAAGCCGGCTGCCTTCCTCATCGAACGGTTTCCGAACATCTACGAGACGTGCCTGCGGTACGGCATCGACATCACCCGGGAGCCGATTCCCGTGGTGCCGGCGGCGCACTACCAATGCGGCGGCGTGGTGACTACCGTGGATGGCGAGACGGACATTCCCGGGCTGTTTGCGGTGGGCGAAGTCGCCTGCACCGGGCTGCACGGCGCCAACAGGCTCGCCAGCAATTCCCTTCTGGAGGCGCTGGTCTGCGCCCACCGGGCAGCGGATCAACTCCTCTCCCATCCCTTGCCGCCGGGGGACTGGACCATTCCCGCGTGGCAATCCGGCCAGGCAACCAATGCCGATGAACTCGTGGTGGTCTCGCACAATTGGGACGAGATCCGGCGGCTGATGTGGGATTACGTGGGCATTGTGCGGACCAACAAGCGTCTGCAGCGGGCGCAGAAACGCATCGCCAACCTGCAGGAAGAGATCCACGAGTACTACTGGAACTTCATTGTCACGGGGGATCTGCTCGAGTTGCGCAACATCGCGACGGTAGCGGAGCTGATTGTGGCGTGCGCGCTTCAGCGCCATGAAAGCCGGGGCCTAAATTACAATCTGGATTTTCCCGGGGCGAATCCCGCCTGGGCGCAACGCGACACGGTGTTGCGCCGTCTCAATAGCTGAGCGCGGCATCCCTGATTTTAACCCGGCATTGACATGTCCCGAAGGTTCAACAAGTCTTTCCCCATGAGATTTTTTTCCCTCCACCGCTTTACCGGGCTTGCGCTCCTGATGCTCTCGCTGGTCGCCGCCTCGGCACAAACCCGTCCCTCCATGCCCAGCAACTCCTACCTGCGAAGCCGGGAAGCCGCCGTCCGACAGGCCAATCAACGCTATCGTGACGCCGAGGCGGCGGTTCTCAAGGCCAAAACGGAGAGCGACCGCAGATCCGCCGAACGAGCGGTGGACAACGCCAACTCCAATTTGAAATCTGCCGAAAACAATCTGGATTCCGCGCAGCGGGATTACGACCGGCAGATGGACCGCTACCATCGCGACCTGGAATCCTACCAGAAATCTCTGGAAGCCCGGAAAAAGTAATTCGGACGATCGGGATACTCAGGCAGGGACGCATGAAACCCAAACGCATTCTTCTGGCGCGGCACAGCGAATCCATCGGCAACGTGGATAAAACCGCCTACGCGCGGATTCCGGATTATGCCCTGCCGCTGACGCCCCGGGGGCGCCGGCAGTCCCGCCAACTGGGCCGTGAAATCCGGAAGCTCATCGGCAAAGAACCGATTCATTTCTACGTCTCCCCCTGGCGCCGCACCCGCGAAACCCTTATGGGCATCGTCAGCGAGCTGGACCGGAAACAGTGGACGGCCACCGAGGATCCCCGCCTGCGCGAGCAGGAATGGGGTCATCTGCGGAGCACAGAAGCCACCGATATCATCGAGCAGGAACGCGAGGCGTACGGGACTTTTTATTACCGTTTTGACGACGGGGAGAGCGGAGCGGATGTGTACGACCGCTGCGCCAGCCTCTTGGAATCGGTTTACCGCGACTTCAGCCAGGCGGCGTTCCCCCCGAACTGCGCGTTCATCGGCCACAGCCTCACCAACCGGCTGCTGGTCACCCGCTGGATGCGCTGGTCCCCGGAACAGTTCGAGCAGATCGCCAATCCGGGGAACTGTGAATTGTGGGTCATGCCGCTGCAATCTGACGGCGACTACCAGATGGCCGCACCCTTGCGCACGGAGCCGGTGGGGCACCGGAACATCGCCGTCCCGCCGGGGTACGCCCGGCTGATGCCGCTGCGCCCCATGCACATCGCCCGGGCGGTTAAAAAACGCTGAGCCCCGGCCGAAGAAGTCAGCCCGGGGCTGTCCCCGATTTCTCACCGTAATTGATCGCCATGGCGCCCCCCAGCAGCTGGATTACCCGCACCTTCTCCAGCTTCAGCCCGCGCATCTTCTCCGCCACGGCCAGTTGCGCCGGATAATGTTTCAGAGATTCCAAAATGTAAGAGTAGGCGGCTGCGTTGCCGCAGAAGAGCAGGCCAATGAGTGGGACGGAGCATTTAAGATGGGCGAAATAAAGCGCGCGCCACAGGGCATTGGCAGGCTTGCCGAAATCCAGCACGATAATCCGGGCGCCGGGCCGGGCCACCCGGTGCATTTCCTCCAGCCCCCGCTCCCAAAGCGTCAGATTCCGCAAGCCGTAGCCCACCGTCACGATGTCAAAGGAGTTTTCAGGAAACGGAATTTTCTGGGCGTCCCCCTGGAGAAACGCCGGTCCCTGCTGGCCGGGGGCCCGTTTTTGATTCCGGCTGCGGACCGCGGCCTTGGCCAACATGGGTTCGCTGAAATCCAGACCGGTGGTTGCCGCGCCGCGGCACGCGAGGGCCAGCGCCAGATCGCCGGTGCCGCAGCACAGATCCAGTGCGCGGTCGCCGTCCCGGACTCGGGCGAGCCGGATCACGCGGCGTTTCCAAAGCCGGTGAAGGCCGAAGCTTTGGAGATCATTGATCAGGTCATAGCGCCGGGCGATGGCGGCGAAAAGATCGCTGACTTTGGTGGCGCGCTGGGTGCCGGGATCATAGAACGTGTTGCTCACCCCGGCAGTCTAGCATGGCGACGGGAGGAAAAGTCAAAGCCGGAGAAATTATCCTTTTTTTGCCGGGGCCCCTTTGCTAGGGTCGAACAAGGCTCGAACTAGTAAAGGCAGCAACACCATTTCCCATGAGCGCTGAACCGACACCGGCAATGAATAAAAAGATTCTGGTGGTGGATGACAACGACGTCATCCTCAAAACCATTTCCCTGCGCCTGCAAGGGGCGGGCTACGACGTGATCACCGCTCGGGACGGGGCGGAGGCGGTGGCGGCGGCACGGAAGGAGGCTCCGGACCTCGTCCTGCTGGATATCAGTTTTCCCCCCGATGTGGGCGGGGTGCAATGGGACGGTTTCCGCATCATGGAATGGTTCCGGCGGATGGGAAGCGAGAAAAAGATGCCGATCATCGTCATCACGGGGGGAGAGGATGTTCAAGATCGAGCACGGGCGATTTCCGGGGGAGCGGTGGCCTTCTTTCACAAGCCCCTGGACCATGACGATCTTTTGAAAATGATCCGGTCGACCCTGGATCATTGAGCTAGACTTGAAATCGGGCTTGCAAATCCCCTCCGGTCGGTTAGCCTGACCCCCGTCTCTGGAAGCGAGCGTAGCTCAGCCTGGTAGAGCATCACGTTGCCAACGTGAGTGTCGAGGGTTCGAATCCCTTCGCTCGCTCCATTTTCATTTTCAACGACTTACAAAAGTCACCCTCCGAGTTACCACAAAAAGTTACCACAAACACAGCCGTATTTGACTGTATTGGCGATGTTTGATGATGTGGAAAAACAGAATTCTTTT
>Ga0209086_10003812_pt1 | contig 11302 bp, 9 predicted proteins | sample M_130207_XF_Meta_FD_187312 | JGI IMG/M metagenome (GOLD analysis project Ga0209086, IMG submission 187312) | Freshwater microbial communities from Lake Montjoie, Canada to study carbon cycling - M_130207_XF_MetaG (SPAdes) (version 2) | ecosystem: Environmental > Aquatic > Freshwater > Lake...
TTAATGTTGAAATTGGGGAAGAGGTGTTTGCTGGGCAAATTATTGGGTTAGGAGGAAATACAGGACACTCTAGAGGCAGCCATTTACATTTTGAAGTTCGTTATTTAGGTCAGCCAATAAACCCAACAGATATTATCTCGTTTACGGAACACAAATTAGTATCTGACACCCTTTGTTTAAGCAAAAAAACTTTTAGTTATGTTTGCGAAGCAAAAAAGGCGGCAGGGAAAAATTATGCAAATTCGAAGGCTAAGGTACATATCGTTAAAAAAGGTGAAACACTATATGCCATTGCCCGCAAATATAAAACTTCTCCAAAAGAACTGAGTCAGAAAAACAGATTGAAATCTACAAATATCCTGCGGCTGGGCCAACGTATTAAATTGTAATTTTATCTTATTTAATACCCCTCCTCTTTCCATAAATATCCTTGAGTAAGTAAATTATAATACGCTAATTTTGAATTTTTTTCCAATTTAAGGATAGATGATCCATAGTATGGTGCAACCTTATCTAATTCACATGCAATAATCAGAGCTCCTGACAAGTCAATGATCCCTTTTTTATTTTCTATTTCAACAAGGCAAAAGCCATTAATAAATTTATCAGCCTCATCAAATATAAAACTAATGACAGTTTTCCCTTTCTGATTGATAAAACCTATTTTCCCATTTTTATCAAGCACCTTTGCAATACCATTATTAAATTCATCGGCAGATTGATATAAATATTGAATCTGCAATTTCATTTTATCATCCATATAACCCCATTTATTCTTTTTTTGAACTGCTGCATACCCCTCACTAAAGGGTTCTATGCGTTCGTAATCTTTGGCTGTTAAATATTTGCCAGTTTTATCAATTAATCCTTGTTTGTTGTTTTTTTCGGCTATTACTTGGCCGTTTTTAAATTTTTGTGATAACATGGAGCTTCTGTTATAGTCAAATTCAATATTTATAAAAACAAGTCCTTTCCTGTCGGCAAATCCATATTTGTTTCCTTTTATTACCATTATTACATCATCATAAAATTCGCCCAATAGATCGTATTCACATTTTAAAATATAATTTCCTTTTTTATTTATTATACCATATTTTGATAATTGTTTCACTTTCGCTAGTCCATCATGAAATTTTTCTACCCAGTCGAATTTGCAGCTTATTGCAATATCTCCACTAGTATTAATGAATCCACTTTTCCCGTCTAATTCTACAGCTGCAAGCCCTTCACTGTAATCGCTGGCTTTAGAATAAATAATTGGAACAATCAACTTCCCTGTTAAATCTAAATAGCCATATTTTTCTTTTTGTGCTACCAATGCCAATCCTTCTGAGAATTCCGAAATCTCATCATATTCAAAAGGTGCAATTAGTTGCCCATTTTTATTAATTATTCCATATTTATTGTTTTGCTGAACAATGGATAAGCCATTTTTAAAGGATTCTACTTGCTCATAAATATTCTGAATCATTAATTTCCCTGCCTTGTTAATAAAGCCAGATTTACCGTTTAATCCAAATTCGGCAAAACCTTCATGGAAATTTTCTACCCAGTCGAAGGTGCAAGGAATAGCAATTGCCCCTAAGCTATCCGCAAAGCCCCATTTCCCATTTTCTCTTACCTCAAATAATGTTTTTTGGGATAGGGCAATTTCTTGGTTAACATTATCAGAAAAAGGATAGTCGGGGAATTCAAGTCTAAAATCAACAAGCGATTCCGTTCTATAATCAGCCGTATAGATAGTATATATATTTCGCCAAGCAGTTTCTAAATTGTGATTTTTATGGTGTTTTTTTATGAAAGTATGGTATTGATTTATTGTAGCCTTCATTGTAGATAAGGAATAGATAGCGTTTTCTACTTCAAAAAGGAATTGGCTTTTGGGTTTTTTTATTAAATATTTCTCATACTCTTCTAGTGTGTTGTTAATAGTGGAAGCTTTATAATAGGTGAATTCATATCTTTCTTTTGCGTCAGATATTTCTTTGGCAAGAGGATATTTTTCAATAAAAAGGGAGTATTCCTGATGTGTGTTCTTTTTTTTAGTTTCGGAAAAAGCAATTGCATTGCGCAATTCTATAGCCTCCGAACATTGCGGGGAGCTAGCATAATTAAAAATAAATTTATTCAATTCGGCAATATTATTATTCATTTTATAGGTTTCAAAAGCCTTGCTGTATATTTCGTTTTTTAAAGAATCAATACTAAATTGAGAAACATTGTATTTTAAATAAATAATTTTATTTTTTTCAGTTAATAGTTGAAAAGCACTTTCGGAATTGAGAATAAATTTATAGGCAATATCAATATCGGAAAAAGGATTGTCGCTGCGCTGATAAATTATGCTTAAGCCGTAGGAGGCAGCCGCTGTTTCTTTTTGAATAATTTTTTCGAATAATTTTTTAGCCTCAAAATAATTAAAAGCTTTTAAAGCAGAAAAAGCTTTTGAAATTACATTCGCCTCAACATTGTTTATACAGCTATATAAAACAACAATAAAAACAATTATTAATCTTAACATAAATTGGGGTGTATTTTTTTGTAAAAGTAATAATATCAATTAATTTTCATTGATTTTCTTTTGCCTTTAGGATTATAAATTATCGTATTTTTGTAATTCTTTAAAAATTAAATATTTATTTTATGTTTTCAAAGGGACAATTGATTTTTGCGATTTTATTTTTAGTGTCATTTGTAATATCTATTTCTTTGGCCTATAAAAGAGATAAAAATTCAAATAGTGTGTTTTTTAAGGATACTTATAAAATATTGATATTTATTCTTTTTGTTTTTTTTCTTCTTTTTGGTTTTGTGAAATTTAACCACTTAATTTTCCCATAAAAAAATAATTCAAGCTAATTTTCAGCTTGTTGTTTAATTTTTTTTTATGATAAAAAGATTGGTTTTTAATAATTGTTGCGTATTAATTATTTATATATAAAAATTTAAAATGGGACGAGTATTCGAAAAGCGCAAATATAAAATGTTTGCACGCTATGATAAAATGGCAAAAGGCTTTACGCGTGTTGGTAAAGAAATTGCAATTGCAATCAAATTAGGAGGAGGAGATCCGGATGGAAATGCAAGGTTAAGGGTGGCAATTCAAAATGCTAAAGGCTTAAATATGCCTAAAGATAGAATTGATGCTGCAATAAAACGTGCTACTTCAAAGGATGTTTCTAATTTAGAAGAAGTAGTTTATGAAGGAAAAGGGTCTTTCGGAGTTGCTATATTATGTGAATGTGCTACCGATAATCCAACACGTACTGTTGCAAATATTCGAATGAATTTCAATAGGGGAGGGGGGGAGCTAGGTAAAACGGGCTCGCTTGATTATTTATTTGATCGCAAAGGGGTTTTTCGTATAAAAAACGAAAACATAAATTTGGATGAATTGGAAATGGAATTAATCGATTTTGGGGCTGATGAAATTGAAAGTGATAATGAGGAAATTGTTATTTATACCGCATTTACAAGTTTTGGAAATATGCAAAAAGCATTAGAAACTAAAAATTTGCATATTATAAGTTCAGAATTGGAAAGGATTCCTAACACAACTGTTGAGTTAAGCGATGAGCAATTAGAGGAGGTGATGGTTTTGATAGGTAAATTGGAAGAGGATGATGATGTACAAACGGTGTATCATAATTTGAGGTAATACTTTAGGAAATAATTTTGATTTTTTATTTTATTATTCCAAGTTTAGTAGGGCACTAAAATTTTAAATAGGATTAAACCTGTCATTTATTAATGAGTGAAGTTTTCAAAATAAATCCGCAAATTAAATGGTTCAAAAACTGTGTATTTTTCTTTTGTCTTGATACAAAAGAAACAAAAAATCAAGAATAAACGATTCCTCCCCACCTGCAACCCTGCATCGCGTTTGTTCATTCCTCACGCGCGTTTTAATAAGGATATTTTTTGCAAAAAAATGAAATCATCTGTTTTTATTAATATATCTGTTTTGTCGAAGTTATTTCAAAAACTTCACTGAGGCATGTGAAATAAAGTTAAGCCAGAAATAGGCGTTTCTATTATCATGTCAACATTCACTTTTTTATTGCTTGCAACAGCTCTTAAAATGTTGCTATAGTAGAATGCTACAGATCCAACACATCTTAGTTTTACCTCTTTGTGCATGTTGTATTTACAAATATGTTTATTAAAAAATTCCTCAAAGCAATTAGAGACTAAATCCACTATAAATTGGTTTTTTATATTTTGATATATAAATTTACTTATAGAAGCCAAAAATCTGTTGGGCATAGGTTTTTTATAAACCGCATCTAAAATATCTGCTGTACTTAAATTGAATCGTTCAAAAAATCGAGCCGCTATATCATTGGGCATTTCTTTATTTAAATATAATTGAATAAATGTTTTGCCGATATGCGCACCGCTTCCTTCATCTCCCAATATATAGCCCAAGGATGAAATATTTTCTATAATAGCCGATCCATCATAATAACAAGTGTTTGAACCTGTCCCTAAAATGGCAACAATGCCTTGCTCGGTACCGCATAATGAACGAGCAGCTCCTAATAGATCTGTATTTACTTCAATAAGTGATAAAGGGAAACTTTTTATCAGTGCTTTTCTAATAATTTCATTTTTTGAAGCTGCTCCACAACCGGCACCATAAAAATAGATGGAAATGGGGCTTTTGGAAAATAGATTGTTCGATTTTTCTAAAAGTTCTGATTTTATTATTTCTGATATTTCATCCTCCGTCTGAAAATAAGGATTAAAGCCTTGTGTAGCATATTGATGTATGTTTTTTTGTTCGTCAATAAAGCGCCAGTCAGTTTTAGTGGAGCCGCTATCTGCAATTAAAATCATATTTTTTTTATTTTTTTTCAATTAATTTCATTGTTTCTGAGAATTTTTTATTTTTTATTTTTCTAGTATTTTATTCTGCTTGCCAATTAGCTGAAGTTCTCGAAAATAAATCCGCAAATTAAACGGTCCAAAAGCTGTGTATTTTTCTTTTGTCTTGATATAAAAGAAACAAAAAAATCAAGAACAAAAGATTCCTCCACACCTGCAAGCCTGCATCGCTTTTGTTCATTCCTAACTGGCGTTTTCATAAGAATATTTTTTGCGAAAAAATAAAATTGTTTTTTTTATTAATATATTTGTTTTATCGAAATTATTTTGAAAGCTTTACTAGGCTGACGAACTATATCCTATTAAATGAATAAAAGTTTTTTCATTCCGAAATATTAAATAATACCATGTAAGGATTTACCTACCTCAGCAAGGCTATCTACTTTTTTTTCAATTTTGGAGTCTTTAATTAGTGGAGGTGCATGATGCGGTTTAGCGCGCGCATCAATTATAAGAGAGCCTTTACACCCCCAATGCTTAAATTCGATAAAACTGTTAATTCCATAAATATCATTGGAAGGGTTGCTGCGTGTAAAAGTAACCCATAAAAAATTATTTAAATTTTTAGCCACAAATTCACTGTTGTCGCAGATAATAATTAAAGGAAAGGTTTTTAAATCGGAGTCATGTTTATTTAATTGTAAAATATTTAATTCAGTGGAAGTGGAATCAACATAATTACCCCCTTCAATAGCTAAAATGCCAGGCATCACTATCCTTGGATTACGGAAATTGTCTGGCAAATTAAATTCAAGCAAGGTTGTTCCTAGTTCTCTTAATTTATTGCCTGCCGCTGCCACTAAAAGTTTGCTTCCGCTATTTAAATCCTTACCGCTGTAATCTAAAGTGTCAATGGTTGTTTTTGTATGAAAATGTAAATCTTTTGACCAATCAACTCGCTCCAGCACATGTTGAAAATAATCCACTACATCACTTGATTTTAAATTAGGATTGTCTTCCCCAGCAATAATAAATAAATATTTCGCCAAACTCAATTGTCCCGAGCCAAGGATGTGGTTTGCGATTGTTAATATTTCCTGCGGCTTGCGTTCATTTTGGAAAGGTGTATAGCGTTCTTTACCTATTGCCAATAATAAAGGGTGAACCCCTGCCGCATCTACCGCATTAATATTTATTAATCCTGGAATTTCTTTTGAAATAGCCGCTCCTGTAATATCATGTATTAGTGCACCAAAACTTGAATCCTCTTGGGGAGGTCTTCCAACAACAGTGAAGGGCCATATTGCATTATTGCGGTGATATACCTTATGAACACGCATCATGGGGAATTCATGTTTTAAACTATAATACCCTAAATGGTCACCAAATGGGCCCTCCGGTTTGTTTTCGTTGGGGAAAACTTCTCCGGTAATTACAAAGTCGGCATCCGAGGCAATGCAAAACCCATCCCTATAGGCATAACGAATTCTTCTATTACCCAATGCTCCTGCAAAAGTTAATTCACTCATCCCTTCCGGCAATGGCATTACCGCTCCCAATGTGAGTGCTGGTGGACCGCCAACAAAAATGCTTACTTTAAGTGGTTTGTTGATAGCATTAGATTTTGTTTGATGGATACCAATACCTCTATGCAATTGATAATGTAATCCAATTTCTTTGTCAGGAATATAATTATTCCCACTTAATTGTATCCGATACATTCCTAAATTAGAATTCATTACCCCCGGTTTTTCTATATCCTCCGTATATACGATTGGAAGAGTAATAAAAGCGCCACCATCATTCGGCCAACATTTAATTTGTGGTAAATTAGAAATAGTAGTTTGGTTTTCTAATACAGGATTATTGAAGTTTGATTTTTTGGGTATCGCCGAAAAGGCCGTTAGTCCTATATTGGCATATTTAAAGGGGTGCTTTAACGCCTCTATCGGGTTGTTTTTTAAATCAATAAGTGTTTTTATTTTTTCTATAGAATCTCTGAAAATAAATTTACTGCGAGCCAGCGTTCCATATAAATTGGACGCTGCTTTAAATTTACAATTTTTAATATTTTCAAATAACAAGGCAGGGCCATTGTTTTCAAATACTCGCAAATGAATAGCGGCCATTTCTAATTCAGAGCTCACCTCTTCTTTTATACGAATTAAATGTCCGTGTTTTTCTAAATCATTAATACATTCTTGTGTGCTTTTATATCCCATAAAGAAAAATTTTAAGTAGGCGCGAGTGTTTTTCACTCGTGCCAATTATTATTTGGCATTCTGCCATAGTATAATTCAGCTATAATTCTAATACTTTTATTTCACTAAACTTATTTGCACTGCTGTATAAATAGTCTTCCGGATTTGCCACAACACCTTGCTTTACAGGATTGTTATGGATATAATTTATTTTTTGTTGTATCATTTCATTGCTCCACAATTCGATAGGGTGATTTCCATTTTGCCAAAATTGATATTCTTCATTTTGACTATTTCCTCTGCCGAAAAATTTAAACATGTGCATCAGCCATTCTTTTCTGCTCTCTTGCTGGTTTTGTTCAATTTGTTTAATAAATTCTTTCGCAGTAAAGCTTTTGAAATGACCGAGTAATATGTTTAATCGTCCTGTTTTTGCTCTGGCAACCATGTGTATGTGATTACTCATTATCACATAAGCATATATTTCTAATCCCTTATTTTGCTGACAATATTGGATGTTTTTAATCAATTCACAAACATATTCTTTTCGTGTAAAAACATCAATCCAACCTACTACTGTTATGGTAACATAATATACCTTGCATTCTTCTGTTTTATATTTATCTGACATATTTTTTTTAGTACATCAAGCAGGATGCTTTTAAATAATCGGCACGAGTGGAACACTCGCGCCTACGTGATATAAAAATTAAATAGTAGTTGAAGCTATCTTACTATTTTAATACAATAAATTTTTTTTTGGCCATAAGCATATTATTTCCCATTACAGTAATATAATAAATACCATCACTAAATGAGGAGGTATTTATATTAACAACATTTTGCATAAGGAAAAGCTTCTCCTTGTAAATTAATTTTCCAGTGGCGTCTGTAATTTCTAAACTGTAATTATTCGATACTTTTATTGAAGATGCTGCTAAATCAATAGTTAAGATGTCTTTTGTTGGGTTTGGAAAGACTTTAAGCTCAATCAATTTATCAATAATTTTCGAATTTTGAACGGCCGCGCTATAGTCTTTTATAGCGAAAGTGTATTCTCCTAATGTTATTGAATCAATGGTAATTAAACCCCTTTTATCATTATTGCTGCCTAACATATTTTTAGTATAATAAGGATATACCTCCCATTCATTAGCAACATGCTTGCGGTACATTAATACGAGGCTATCCTCCATTGTATTTATTAATTCATTGTCTAACCATTGATTAACAGTGGCCGACGATGTTCTACCATCATAATTTATTGTTGCCTTTGCTTTAAAGATATTTGGTAAAATGCCATCTACTTTCCAGTAGTGATTAGGCGACAATCGGTATGGATGATTAAAACTCTTAAATCCATCCGGTGCCGTATAATTATGCTCAATCCTAACAAAAGCGGAATCTGTAATAGCTTGCACTGTCATATTCATTTTTGCATTAATAAAATTGAAGTTGCCAATATTTTTTATTTTTTTATATTCTGGTGCTATGGCATGACTGATTTTTTCTGTCATATTTATTGCAACAAATGAAGGATGAAAAGGAATGGTAAAGTTAAATAATGCGCTAGCCCCGCTCATTATAATAGTTTGCGATTGCTCTACCCAGACTGCTGATTTAAAAGTAAGCTCCAGTGGAACATTTGTGAAGTAGTTTGGTGCTTCCGTTAATTTTTGTTTTACATAAATAGAAACATCAAAATTTAAGCCATTGGGAATTACTATGAATGAATCAATCGAAAAATGAGTCCATCCGGGATTAAACACCCAATCATTAAAAAAATTTGTCAGATTAATTCCGCTTGCAACACTTAAGGCATCTCTAAAATCATTACTGGAAACATCTTTGTAATTATTTTGGGATAAATAATATTTTATTGAGTGAAAGAATAAACTATCTCCCATGTACCCTCTTAATGTATGCGCCACATCAGCTCCTTTATTATAAACATGGTCGCCATAAGTGAAGTCGAAGGGGATGTTGTTAAGGCTTAAGTATCCGCCATCATTAACATGATTAAAATGCAAATTGCTTTCATGGTTTGTTCTTACCTCCTTTAAATAACTATCATATCCGCTTAGTGTTTCAGTAAATATAAATTCGCAGTAGCGTGCCCATCCTTCGTTTAACCACATATCTTCCTGGGTGCGACACGTTGCTAGATCGCCGAACCAATGATGTGATAATTCATGGGCATATAATGATTGATAATTTAATGTTCCATCAGCAGCAAATTTTGGGTAGGCTATGTTTGTAGCATGCTCCATTGCACCTGAATTAAAGGGCACCATACAAAATCCAACCCTATTCCACAAATAGGGTCCAAAACGATTTTCAAATGTTGAAAGAGCTGTATTTAAGTTAATAAATGAATTTTTTGTATTATTAGTATCGCTAGCAAGAGCTACTAAAGTGATTGGCAATGGTCCATTTATTCCATTATAAACTTGATTTACTTGGGTATAGTTTGCCACAGCAACGGACGCCAAATAACTTGGTATGGTCTCCTGCATTATCCATTTGCGGGTGCGGTTGCCATTATTATCTGAAGTGTCATTAGCAAGGTACCCATTGCAGTATGCTATTTTCCCATTATTAGTAGTAATATTAAATTCATATGACGACCTTTCAATAAAATTGTCGAAGCATGGAAACCATGTGCGACCGTAGGTATGAGGGTTTGCTTCAAAACCAACACCTAGATTATAAGCAAAGCCATTTTCAAAATAAAAGCCTCCCCAGCCTGATGGGTCACCTTGCGGAGTACCCTTATAATAAACTAATAAATTAACTGTGTCAATTACTGTATATGTTAATGGAAGGTTAACTTTTAACAAAGTATCATTGTATTCATAAGTTAAATTGGTATTATTAATTTCTATTGAATCAATAGTAAGCTTCAAAAGATCTAAATAAATTGTGTTAACACCATTTATTTTCGGATTAAATTTTATTTCTGTACTGCCGTAAATTATGTTGCTTGTAAAGTCTGTAATATTTAAATTAATGGTGTATTTTAATATATCAATAGTATCGCTCCTCGAATTTTCGGCAAATAACTTTAAATTGCTAGTAGATGAATTGTGTTTGTCTTTATGGGATTTATTTTGCTGGCAAATTTGAGCAAATGAGTAGCTGCTAAAAAAAATAAAAATAATGAAAAGGGAAATATTTTTTTTCATACATAATAATATATTAGTTTCAAGTGAATAGTTTGTTTTTTTATAAGAAAAACAGTGTTTTAATATAAGTGCCAGTAATTATTTCACTTTTTTGAAATCAAATGCTTGTTTACCTTGCCCACCAGAGCGTCGTCCTTCTATTTGGATATAAAGTGTACCATCGGATTTTTTTAAATAGATAACACGCTGGGGGTATTCGTTTTGTAAGTTTTCAAAGGTAGCGCTATCGTTTTCAGATTTAGTTAGCTTAAATGCAACAAAACGATTTGCAGAATCTTTCATCATAGCGATGTAATTTAATTCATCATCTATTAATTCAAATTTTATTTTTTCTGAAAACAAGGTATCTTCAGCCGAATATATACCAGCAAAACCATTCATCTGGTTATTTTTGATAGGCTCCCATTCTGTAAATGTTTTCATTTCGCCAAGGTTCCCTTCCCATTTACCTTCCAGCCAGCTAAAATTGGCAATATCATTATTGGGCTTATTACAAGCAATGCTGCAAGCAATAAACAGGGTAATTGAAATTACCGATATTGTTGTTTTTTTCAATTTTATTGTTCTTATTTTACCTCTTCAAACATTTCTTTCATTGCACCTAAATAATAGGCATCCCATCCGTCTGAAATACTGTTCACAGATTTCTCAGGTACATCCTCGTGCAATAAATTAATTATAGTTTTTTTTTCAACTACTTTAATGGTGAAAGTTACTTTGGAGGGTTCTTTCCAATTGCTGTAGGACCATTGCTGCACCAATCTTTTGTTTTTAACAATTTCTAAATTTATTCCGAACATTTGACCTCCCCATAATGAAAATGTGCCTCCAACTTTAGCATTCATTTTAGCTTCATCACCCGACCAAGTTTGAATTAAATCAGGATTTATTAATGCATTAAAAACCTCTTCAGGTGTAGCATTCATTTCATATGTTTTCTCTATTGTTGGCATAAAGTAGTTTTATTGTATTATTATATTAATTATTATTTTTTTTGGAACTTTACTAAAATGTCTTTTACAGCATCTTTATGAATTGTAATGGTTGTCATTTTTAATTTAACAAAATCTTCGTGCATGTACCAATATC
>Ga0209086_10003816_pt1 | contig 11294 bp, 8 predicted proteins | sample M_130207_XF_Meta_FD_187312 | JGI IMG/M metagenome (GOLD analysis project Ga0209086, IMG submission 187312) | Freshwater microbial communities from Lake Montjoie, Canada to study carbon cycling - M_130207_XF_MetaG (SPAdes) (version 2) | ecosystem: Environmental > Aquatic > Freshwater > Lake...
ATCAGCACTTGAGGTGAACTCTTCTGGTTCATTTCTCTTCACGATTTTAACACGCTGAAGAGCCTTCACCTTAAACTCTTTGAGTGCATTAATAACAGGTGCGAGATTGATGCGACTGAGCAATACACGAATATCAATTTTGTTATTTACAAATACCTTTGCAGGAGCTGACGTAGCAACGCTTTGGGTCGCAGCCACTTGCGCTGCAGTGGCAGCACTGCTCATACCTAACATCAATCGATTTGTACGAGAGTCTGGGCGTCCAGTACCGCGCCATGTGGCAACTTCAATTACAGAGCCTTGCGGCATTTTGCCAATCACAAGTTTTTGGCCGTCGGGCAAATCAATGACCAAGGGAGTATCAGAAATAGGCAAAGGTATATTGGTTACCAATGGTGCGATGGGTGCAGTCTTTTTTTTAGCCACAATTTCTCCTTGTTAGTTTCATTCTGCTATTTCTACACCGATTGCTGGGTCTAGATTTGAAATAGTTGTTCCAGTTGCTCCTGATAACCAGAAAAAATTGGTTACGGGCGTGTTCGTTCCATCAATTACGCACGTAGAATCTTTGCTGACCGTTATTGATCCAGCAGCGGTTACTGCAGTCGTGCATTTAACGGTGTCAGCTGTCTTGTCAGTTGCATAAATGAGAAGGTCCTGGCCGATGCAACCTGCAGGAATTCCGCCAACAACAATTGCCTGTAACCTAAATCCGCTTGAAGTAAATTTACGAGTGATGTCGATTGTCACATTAGTTGCGCACCCAGTTAATCCAACAGTTCCGCCGGTGTAACCCAGAGTTCCACCGCTACCAGTTCCTGCAGGACCTGCAGGACCAGGAGCACCAGCAGGACCAGGAGCACCAGCAGGACCAGGAGCACCAGCAGGACCAGGAACACCAGCAGGACCAGGAGCACCTATTTGTCCTACCGGACCAGGTGCGCCGGGCATTCCAACAACACCATTTAATCCACTAAACCCATCACGACCTGCAATACCTGCTGCGCCAGGAGGACCTGCTGGTCCAACAAGTAATGCCAGTACTTGATTGATATTTGCATTGTTTACATTAGAAGTTCCAAGAAAGAAGTTCTGCAAACCATTTGGCGCAGTGTCAGCACCGAATGCCACACCGACTCTAGAGAGAATAAGAATGGCTAAGAAGAGGATCATTTTCTTCATAGTGCATCTACCAATTCACGATCTTGCGTGTCACTGAGTGAGCTAAAGAGTGCATGTATAACTAGCGGAACAGCAGCACCCAAGATTATGAGCTTACCCTTTTGTATGACTTCAAATGGGGTGCTCTGTATGTAAGTAAAAACTCCAAAGGAAATAGCAGAAACAATTGTTGATTCGACAAGAATACTTCTGCGCACTTTTGCTAGTGCAGCAATCACGGGCGATTCAAAGCGAACCTGCAAGAGTATTAAAGGAATGGTGAATACAAGTGCTGTCACCGCGGAGAAGACCAAGGATTCGGTCCATACGTAAGAAACTCCAGCAAAGAACAGAGCCAGAACTCCCATAGCGCGCGGAGATATAATACGAGAAAGATGAATAGATTTCACTTCAATATTGGCATCTGATGATAGTGAGCGACGATCAATAAAGATCTCAAGGCGTTCTTTCAAAAACACAGCGGCACCAATAGCTATAGGCAAGTCAATACGTGAGTTAACGATTGGTCCGGTACGGTCGAGCAAGCTTGATAGCAGCAACTCTGAAGAGTAGAAAATCGCTGCACCAAAGAATGAAGCAAAGATTGTTGGTAGCGTACGAGTCAGTGCCTTTGGTAAAGAATCTTTAGCAATCATTTCGCGATAGATAGATGAAATAAGTCCCGGTGCCAGCCATGCCAAGGCAATTGCCATTAACGCACCAACCGCTCGCATGGTAGAAATATGACCCTGCATTGTTTGCAAGATTGAGAAACCAAGAGCCGCGGTGAAACCTGAATAGGGATCAAATACGCCGATGATTGCTGCAACAAAAAAGAGAGCTAATGGAATACTTGGAATCCCTAATTCGGAACCAGCTGCAATGCCGATGTATGAACCGAAAATAAATGTCACAACAGGAATAAGTGCCCATAATGAAGGATTAATCTTATGAAGCAATTCGCCCTCTTTTTTGATTACATGCTTAAAGAGTGATAACTGCACTCCTGCAACAGAGCTACGGCGCAGGCGATAAAAACTGGCAATGGCAGAGGGAAGTTTAACTTCAGATTTGCTCTGCAAATAAGACATCTGTTCATACCTGCGCATGCGCAGAGTTGAAAGCGAAGAAATCAAAAATATCAAAACAGTGAGCAAGAAAAGCAACTTAGTCGGAACACGGATAATGTCAAAGAACATAAATTCAACAACCTGTACGCCAGCCACAACGGTTGCTTCGCCAGTTGTGTTGAGACTTTCCACGCGATAGGCCCCTTCGGGAAAATCACTTGGCAAGAAGAGTGAATAAACAAAATAACCATCTTTATTCGCTGTTGATTTCGAGAACTTCAATGGCTTTTGGCCCTCAGCGACTAACTGAATTGTCCAACTCGATTGGTTTGTGTATCCGCCGAGAACAATGTTCTGCTCTTTGCCACGCTCCCATGAAAGCAGTGGAATATCAGATGCTGCAGAGGATGAAGGAATTGCGATGAATGTTGAAACCGCAGCGACACAGAGTGCGATGAATTTATTCTGCATTTTTCATCGCATCCATTACAAGCCACAGTCCAATAATGGTTGGGACAATCAAGAACAAAGCCTTGCGGGTTAAGAAGTTTCCAATGAAAGGAATAATAGCGATTACAACACCGTTGATGTCATTGAGCATTGGTTTTTGTACATCGGGAGCTTTGTTCTTATCTCCTTTAACAATGAAACCAGTTTTTGCATCTCCATCAATAATTCTGTGAGAGAAGATTCCAACTTCTCCGCCATTAAAGCGGCGCGCGGTGTATGCAACAATATCACCTTTTTGTGGAGTCTTATTCGATGGTGGAGTCGTAATGATGATGTCACCAGGATTAATTGCCGGTGCCATAGATCCTGATAAAACTATTCGAGCTTTGACAGCGCCGGTGAATGAAAAAAGTGAAAAAGTAATAACTACTGCAACAAGTCCATAACCAACCATGCGAACATAATGATAAATACGCGCAAAAGTTGATTTGCCTTTTATCTGCACACGCTCTGCCGGCGACTCGACAAAGAGGCTGGCTTTGCTGGCAAGGATTGCATCTGGGGTTATCAGTGCAGTCTGTTCACCTGATTGATTTGTGATTGTTAGAAGCACCTTGGAATCTAAATCCTTAGTGGTTCCTTCGATCCAGACGTGGTTATCTAATGATTCCGAGAATACTTCGCGTCGGTTCTTAGTCATCAGATACTCCAGAAAACAATAGGGAAGCTAAGGGGTTTCCTTACGCTGCTTCTTAGTCTTCGTCGTCTTCAATATCGAACTCTTTGTTAAATCCGAAAGAGTCGTTCTGTGTTTCAATCACAACTTTCTTAACATCATTTGTGCTTAGTGTTATTTTCGTGAAAGTCACGGTAAATGACTTATCAGTCCCATCAATCGTTGCAAGATTTTCAGCAGATTCATAAGATTCAGTGTTTTTTGAAAGCAAAGCAACTCCATCTTCGGTGCCTTGACCATATAGGCGGCAAGTTTGTGCAGTAGCTCCGTCCGGGCAGCCAGCGGCCCACCACACGTTTGCAAGCCTCATTTTTGGATCATTGGCGCCATCACCTATTTTAGAAAGGATGAGCGACGCTGCGTTACCAACATTATCGTAGACCTTGATGATGAAGTTTCTATCTGAACACTCTTTTGGAATATCTGAAACAGTAATTCCAGTAAGTCCAAATGTGCCAAGATCACTTGAATTTGCAAACGAAGAAATCGGCGTCACGGTGATTGATTTTGCTCCGCCACAGAAGACAGTTCTTTCAACACCTTGACCGAATTCAATATCCTGATTTGCATTGATTGAGATAGTTGAAGCAAAGGTTGAGCCAATTCCTATCACAGCAACCAGTAATCCGAACCCGAGGAAAACACGAATCGGCTTCTTACCCCCTGATGGGCGAGAAGGTCCGGTACCTAGATCAAGTATTGACATATATTTTTGTCTCTTAGCTAATTGTTTCAATAGTTATATTTTTGGCAGTGGTGGCGTTGACAATTTCCAGAATTTTTGAAAGCGTAAAGCTCAATGTGTTGTCCTCTGATGTGCCACCAATAACTTCTGTTGGTTGACCTTGAATGTAAGTTCCTGATAAATCTTCGCTACATCCTGTATCTGCAGTGATAGTTGTTTTACAAAAAGATTTTTGATCACCAGCAGCATTATAAACTTTAAGCCTTAGCGTTTTCGTTAGGCAATTATCAGATATTCCAGAGACATTGATTTTACTTAAATAAAATTTTGATTCTTCTCCTGCATTTATTTCTAATGCTGATTCAAGAGAAATACGGACGCTCGTGTCACACTGCGTAGTTTGAGTAACGCCTTGTGCGAGTTCAATGTCCGCTCCTTCGTTCACAGTTAGCGTTCCAGATGCAAGAGCTGTACCTGCACCGAAGACAATAGCAACGAAGGTAACAAGGATCGCACCACGTCCTGAAGATTTGCGTGGTCGCGACGAAGAACCAGATTCGTCAAACTTTAAAATCTCCATTGCATTGCCTTTCCTGTTCTCTAGGTGGGAAGTTAAGCATCTATGTCTAAGTTCTGTATCCCTCACATTTGCCTTTTTAGGCAAATGTGAGGGATACCCGAACCTCTACAAAGATGTGGTCTGAATGTTTAATCTCCCTACGGAATTGGCCAGAATCGCTGGACTCACAAAAGTGATTGTGAAATCAGCAGTTAGTGGATTGTGGTCAATGAGATACACAGATGATGGAATTGAGGAAGTCAAGTTGCCGTCGGCGTCGATTTGTAACTTGATTTCAGCAGGTCCAACAAGTTCGCCCGTGCGATACATCGAAAGGGGGTTATTCTCTTCATCAACTGCTGAAATCGTAAATTCCGTTCCTGAGCACGCACGTGTATCCAAACTAGAGATAACGACGCCAGTTAGCGCAGATAAACCTTCAGGTGCACCGTGCTCTCCGGTTGCACCAGCAGAAAGATTTACACGCACCCAGTCATCGCATGCGGAAATCTTGTAAACGCCTTGGCCGTATTCGAGAGCGGACGCTGACTGACCCATCGAGAAGTTTCCTGCGAGGATCGAACCGATGCCAGTGACGATTGTGAGTAATAATCCGATAATTAGTTTTGTCATCAGCCGCCTGAATTCGCAACTGTTTCGACGGTGGCACGGCGTACTTGTTGGCCATTTATGTTTACAAGAGTTGCAGTTGGGTCAAGGTAGAACATGACATCTGCAGAAGTATTCGTGAGTGAGCTTCCGTCATAGACAGATGTGCCAGAAACATTCATACCAACATTTGCAGCCATCGCACCGGCAATTGGTTGACCTTGCCCCGTTAGGTATGTGAGTCGAAGTTCTGTTGGATCACTTAGATTTGAAACAGGTATATCTCGCGGAATTCTCACTTCAAGAACCTTGGCATCTGGCAGAGAACCAAGAACGATTTCCGCGCTGGAGCCATCAATTAAACGCAGGCGAAGCTTCTTGCCGGCACATGTTGTTAAGTTCACATTAGAAATAGTTGCGGTACGAAGGCGGAAGTAACCGGCTGATGAATCTCCAGGTACTGGGCTTGCATACCACTCTTCACCGAGTGCTACATAGACAGTGTCATCGCATGCAAGTGCCTGCTGCGAACCTTGACCAAATTCAAGGGCGCCAGTGCCCACAGTCACACTTGCTGCAAAGGTAGAGAGCAAGAATGGAACAAAAGCAACGACAGCTGTGCCGAGCACAACCTTGTTGCGGTATTTGCCCGCACCGCCAAAGCGTGACTTAACGCTACCGCTGAGTGGAGAATCTAAACCATTCATTATTTTTCTAGCCTAACATAAGCTTTTTTCATCTCAAGATCTACACCGAATGGAACGATGCTGATTATGCGGTTATTACTTGGATTTCCATCGTTACATAGCTTTGCATCAAGTGTTTGTTCTGAAATTGCAACAAATCTAAACAGTAAATGTTGATATGCGATGCCTCTGGAAAAAGAAAGCGCTCGCAAACCGTTAAATGAGTTAATAATGCTCATCACTTGATCACTTGAGCCTGCGATACGTACGTAATTGGTGTAATCGCCTACAAGCGTGTTTGGTTCGATGTTGTTTACTGCATTCTTAACAGAGACATCCAGTGTTGCACCACTAGATGAAATGCACGCAAGAATTAACGAAGTTGCATACACCTCAATGGGAGTGATGAATACAGAATTTGCGCGTGGATCAGCGCGAACCGCACTTGCTGCACGCACAAACATATTCTGATTGGCAATCGCATGAGGTGGCAACTTCGTTGGAGTTGGTGATGGCGTTGGTGTTGGTGAAGGAGAGTCACTTGGCGTTGGCGAAGCCGAAACACTCGGAGTCGGTTCCGCAGTAGGCGTTGGATCAGGCGCAGGCGTCGGTGCGGCAGTAGGCGTTGGATCAGGCGCAGGCGTCGGTGCGGCAGGCTCAACAACTGGATCGGCAACAGGTGCGATCGCATCATCGGCTAGAGATTGGCCAACAAAAATCGCGCTGAGTGCAAACACAAATGCAGCAACGTAGGTACGCGAAAGTTTTGCCTGCATAGGACGAAGAGTATTCCTCTCTCAGCAACTTCTTTTTTTGCAACGAGTAATAACCGAATAATTACGCTTTCCTAAAAATCCATATGTATGTATTTGCTTTAATGTTTCGTCCATGACACGTGCGCCTAAAAAAATCATTTCAATCACTCTTTCCCTTCTCATTGCTTTTTACGGAACGGTTGCGCAGTCGCAACCCGCATCCGCAGTGGCACGAGGCGCCGATTTCACAGTAACAGTCAGCGATTTACAGTTCATTTTGCAACAAATCCGCATCGCAGAGTCACACCGTGCGATTGAAGCAGTTTCACCAGCAGTAACTCCGAGCACTAACGTACTTGCCTTAGGCCGCGCCTTGGCCGACCCGATGAGACAAACTGGCGCTGGTGCCGCACGGACGACCACAATTGCAAATACAACAACTCGAGTATTAAGCCCGCTACTTCCTGAGGGTCTACGCCAAGTTGATGGCCGCAACAACAACCTCACTGGTAACGGTTTTTCTTCCTGGATGGGTTTTGGCTACATCACACCAACAACTCTAGGTAAGTCTGCTTGGGGTGCCGCCGACATGGCGTTTCCACGCATCCTTGGACCTGTATTTAGAAGTGGATATGCAACTCGCACAGGAAATGTTTCCGATGCAGCGCCGCGCGTAATCAGCAATCTTATTTCTGATCAATCAGTAGCAAACCCTGCTGCACGCGCAGCGGCCAGCTGTGCAGTCAGCGGTCCTAATGCTTGCGTGCCATCGACGACAGATAATGTTTCACTCTTTATTCGCAACCATGCAACCAATGGAGTTGCCGCTCCATATAACGGAATGTTCGCTCTCTTTGGCCAATTCTTTGACCATGGTCTAGACCTGGTTGGAAAATCATCTACTGAAGCAGTAAAAATCCCTTTAGCGCAAAGTGATCCGCTATATAACGCGTGCGTAAATCTAACTACTCGCGGTTGTATTACTGAGATTTCTATGGGACGAACTGCCTTAGGTTCGGATCCTGCAACAGCTGGAACAAATACAACAACTCCATGGATTGATCAGAACCAAACGTACACTTCGCATCCATCGCACCAAGTTTTTCTCCGTGAATACTTCTGTCGTGGATTAGAAACCTCAACAACAATTAATTCAGCGACACTATGTACAACAGCTAATCCACCTATTGCAACTGGAAAGTTACTTGATGGCGATATTGCGGGAAATATTGCAAACTGGAGTGAAGTAAAGCGCCAGGCGGCAAATAAACTTGGAATTGCATTAGTTGATATGGATATTCACAACGTTCCACTATTACTCACAGATGAATACGGTCGCTTCTTGCGTTCTTCTGGATTCCCACAAGTTGTAACAGATTTTGTTGTTGGCGGAACTACCGCGACGGTCAGAGTTGGAAATCCAGCCGCTCCAGTTGCTTCCGGTTTAGGCACTGGTCACGCATTTCTTGACGATATTGCCCATACTGCTAAGCCAACCTCAGGTAATACGGCAGATACCGATACGGACATTAATAATTATGCTGGCCCAACATTTTATGACAATGAATTATTGGATGCACACTTCATCACAGGTGATGGTCGTGGAAATGAAAATATTGGCTTAACTGCTATCCATACTGTTTTTCACGCAGAACATAACCGCTTGTGGTCATATTTACAGGGTGTTATTAACGATGCCACGACAGGAACAACAGGTCTAAGTGCAACAGCCCTCGCCGATTTTAAGAGCGCATGGCGCGTGTCATCGATTACAACGAACAGTCCAAATCCTGAATGGAATGGCGAACGTTTATTCCATGCGTCTAAGTTGATTACTGAAATGGAATATCAACACCTTGTTTTCGGCGAATTTTCAAGAAAAGTTCAGCCGCTCATTAAGCCATTTGCTGCTTATGACCCAACTATTCGCCCAGATATTACCGGTGAATTCGCACACGCTGTTTATCGTTATGGTCACTCACAACTCAATGAAACTGTAGATCGCACATCTTCTGCAGGTAGTGATCTGTCCGTACCACTTCTGTATGCATTCTTAAATCCGACTGAATTTAATCAACCTCACAATTACAGCAATCCGCGTGCTCCATTACCCATTGGTAACCAACTCGATGGTCATGTTGCTGCAGGCAGTGTTATCCGAGGAATGGCTAACCAGACAGGCAATGAAATAGATGAGTTCGTAACAGGCGCCCTCCGAAACAGCTTGCTTGGATTACCACTTGACCTTGCAACTCTTAATATTGCACGCGGTCGCGACGCTGGCATTTCATCTCTCAACGCTTTTAGAACTTCCCTAAAGAGCAGCACGGGAATAACAAGTCTTTCGCCATATACCTCTTGGGTTCAGTTTGGTCAAAATCTTCGTCATCCACAATCTCTTGTTAACTTCATTGCAGCGTATGGAAATACATCAGGTTCGATAACTTTCCGCAATGGAGCAACACCAGATGACTTAACGGATACCGTTACAGTTTCTTTGGATTCATCCGATAATTCGGTTGCATATACAGAAAAGCGCGCCGCAGCACAGAGTATTGTCGATTGCTACGAGGCTTATCACGGCTTAAGTACTGATTCTTGTGAAACATTTATGTTAGGCACAAGTGGTCTAAACGATATTGATCTGTGGATCGGTGGTCTTGCCGAAAAGAACACACAAGCAGGAACAATGCTTGGCAATGTTTTTGATTACGTCTTTAAGAAGCAAATGGAAAAACTGCAAGAAAGCGATCGTTTCTATTATCTCGGTCGCCTTGCTGGCTTGAACTTAACGGTTCAGGTTGAAACTAACTTCTTCTCAGACATCATCATGCGAAATACTGATGTCACATCCATTACAACAGATGCATTTGCGGTTCCGACATACACAGTAAATATGGCATCTGCAGCCCCTTCTTTCATCAGAGTTCTAGGCGATGGCACTTGGATGTATTCCGGTGCTGGTCACGTTCTTTGGAACGGAACGATTGGCAATGACAAAATCCTTTCTGACACTGGAGATGACTCGATTTATGGTGATGCTGGAGATGACTGGCTACGCGGCGGTGACGGCGATGACTTCATTCAAGGTGGAGAAGGCCGAGATGTCATTGAAGATTCAGCGGGTATAAATATTTTAATTGGTGGAAACGGTAACGATTACATCAGTGGATCTGGCACAGATACTTACAACGGCAACGGTGGTAACGATTTCTTGTTTGGCGGAACGTTCTCAGTGGTTGCTTTAGCAGGTATAGGAAATGACTGGGTTTACGGAAGTACCGACAATGACGTTCTCTCTGGTGATGAAGGAGATGACTGGGTTGAAGGTGGCGAAGGCGCCGATGGAGTTGCCGGCGATATTGTTGGGCCAGCTGGCGTAACTCTTACTTTCCCAGGTCGAGACGTCCTGATCGGAAATAGTGGAAACGATTTACTCGATGGTTTTGATGGTGCGGATATTTACATACCTGGCGACGGAACAGATTTAAATACTGGTGGACTTGGCTTTGACTGGGTTACTTATTACAACGACGGACAAGTCGGTGGAGTTACTGAAGATTTATCTAACTTCGCTCCGGCTCCAGGATTAGTTCTGGCTAACTTGGCGGATCAATTCCAAGAAATCGAAGGACTTTCAGGTGGCGATGGCGATGACGTTCTTAGTGGAACCTCAGTAACAGCACTCGGCGGAGCAGCAGCAAATGGGCTCACAGCAACGGATTGTTCACTCATTACTGGTCTTACGGCTTTGTTGCCATCGACAATTACAAATTGCGTGTGGAATGCAGGAGACATCCTCATAGGTGGTGCTGGTTCAGACACAATTATGGGACTTAACGGAAATGATCTGATTGACGGAAACGCAGTTTTACAAACGTGGATTTCAGTGCCAAGTACCTGGAACATTGCGAACGAAGCTCCAGGTTATGTAAGCGTTCCGGCCGGACGTTCATACGTTGCTACCATGGCAAAAGTTAACGATTACATTTCGAATAACCTCATCAGCGCAGACGTAATCGCCGATCTTCAAATCGTACGATTGATTGCTCAAGTACCTGCAGCTGTTGGCGAAAATGACATCGCTGTTTTCCAGGCACCGCGTGCTAACTACACAATTACTGTCAATGCGAACGGAACAATCACAGTTGTAGATCCACGAAATGGTGGCGCCGCAACTAACGATGGAACCGATACTTTGCGTAACATCGAAACTCTTCGATTTAGCGATGGAGACGTTTTGGTTTCCTCTCTTGCTCCACGTGCACCCGTCCTTGTTCTTGGTGGCGCTATCGGCGGAGCCGGAACACTTGCTGTTACCTGGACGGCTCCAGCACTGCTTTCAGGTACTTCACTTGCGAGCTATACAGCTCGTGCGTGGACAACCGTCAACCGCGCTGGAACTCCTTCTGCAACATGTACAACTTCCGATGGTTCGACACTCACATGCACAATTACGAGTCTTGCTGCAGGAAGTTACTTTGTTGATGTTATTGCAACAAACTCTGCAAATGTAAATAGTGCCGGATCCACCGTTGTTGGGCCAGTTGTAGTCTCAGCAGCTGCAGCGGCTTCACTCTCTC
>Ga0209086_10003817_pt1 | contig 11294 bp, 8 predicted proteins | sample M_130207_XF_Meta_FD_187312 | JGI IMG/M metagenome (GOLD analysis project Ga0209086, IMG submission 187312) | Freshwater microbial communities from Lake Montjoie, Canada to study carbon cycling - M_130207_XF_MetaG (SPAdes) (version 2) | ecosystem: Environmental > Aquatic > Freshwater > Lake...
CTCTGACTGTTTGACTCATGGACATCGACTTGGGTTGCAGGTGTCATCCTTTTTGAGTCAACGGCCTTTTTCCTCCACCCACGCTTCGCTCCCCCCAGTGTCAGAACTTTTGAGGCAACAGGCAATGAAACTCATGCCGAGAATTTGAGGTTTCCAGATGTGCCCTGAAGATTTTAAATGGCCCGAAATATCGGCAACCTATCGGCGTTGCTGCATATCCTGTCCCACCATGAAACACCTTATCCCTCTCCTATTATTTTCCGTCTCCCTCTTTGCCGATGATGCGGCCGATCTGATTTCGCAATCCGGTGTGAAAGGCGGCATTGTGGTGCATGTAGGCCTCGATGATGGCATGGTGACGCGGAAGTTGCGCGTGAATGAGTCGTATCAAGTCCAGGGACTCACCACCAATGCGAGCGCGGTTCCTGCTATCCGTGAATCCATTGCCAAAACGGGTAGTTATGGGGCGGTTTCCATTGAGGCTTGGGACGGAAAGCATCTGCCCTACATTGAGAATTATGTGAACCTGCTCGTCATCGAAGATGCCAAGCTAGTGGATAAAGATGAAATTGACCGTGTGTTGACGCCCTTAGGCGTGGCGATGGTGCGCAAGGTGGGGGGCGGTTGGGAGAAGATCGCGAAGGCGTGGCCGAAGGGTATGGATGAGTGGACACATTATGCCTATGACTCAAAGGGTAATCCGACGTCGAAGGATGTGCTGGTGGGGCCGCCTTCGCGTATGCAGTGGGTGGGAAATCCACGCTGGAGTCGCCACCATGACCGCATGTCGTCGGTGAGCGCGCAGGTGAGCGCTGGCGGACGCATCTATTACATCATGGACGAGGGCAGCCGAATTTCGATTCTGATGCCGGCGAAGTTTGCACTGATCGCACGCGATGCCTTCAACGGCACCGTGTTGTGGAAGAAAGCGATCCCGCAGTGGAGCACGCATCTGTGGCCGCTGAAGTCAGGCCCGACGCAGTTAACTCGTCGTCTCGCGGCAATTGGTGACAAAGTATATGTGACGCTGGGCATCACGGATCCGATTACATGCTTGGATGGAGCGACGGGTGAAGTAGTGCGCCAATATCCTCAGACCAAGGGCGCAGAGGAGTTGCTGTATCGCAATGGTACGCTGTTTGCTCTGGTGAATCCAGAGGCGTGGCGATTGAATGAGGAGTTCGCGGTGAAGCAGCAGAGCGATCAGCAGCGGGTGACGACGGAATTCAACTGGGATGGCAAACCGCGCAAGCTTCAGGCTATCAATGCCGAAAGCGGGAAGACGCAGTGGGAGGTGGAGGATAAGATCGGACCAATCACGCTCGCGCTGGATGATCAGCGCATGGTTTACTACAACGGCGATGGCTTGACCTGTCGCGACGTTAAGACGGGTGCGGTGAAGTTCGCTGATGTGCCGGAGAACCGCCGTAAGCTGTATGAATTCAACTTCGCACCGCGAGTGGTGCTGAATAACGATGTTATCTTGTATGCTGGTGGTGATGGCTTGATGAAGGGAATCAATGCGGACACGGGCAAGGAATTGTGGTCATCCTCACACGAGAAGAGCGGCTACCGCAGTATGGAGGATGTGATCGTGGCACAAGGATTGGTGTGGAATGCCGGGACGACGAGTGGCAATCAAACGGGCGAGTACACAGGCCGAGATCCGCTGACGGGCGAGGTGAAGAAGCAGTTTTACCCAGATGTGCCACAAGGGACGTATTGGTTTCATCATCGCTGTTACATGGCGAAGGCGACGGAGAAGTACATCATGCCATCGCGGACTGGGATCGAGTATGTGGACATGGAGAAGCAGCATTGGGATCTCAACCACTGGGTGCGGGGTGCCTGTCTCTATGGCGTGATGCCATGCAATGGTCTCACGTATGCGGGGCCACATAACTGCGCCTGTTATCCCGAGGCTAAACTCGATGGCATGAGTGTGATGGCCTCGGCACCGCGTTATCCGATGCCACCGCACACACCTGACAATGCTCGTCTGACCAAAGGCCCTGCGTATGCAGATGTGATCGAGGAAACTGCGCCTGATGCGAAAGATTGGCCGACGTATCGCTCTGACAACGCTCGTAGCGGCTTCTCGAATCAGGATTTGAAGAAGGACCTCGGCATGGCTTGGGAAGTGAAGCTTACGCCTCCGTTGAGCACCACGACCTCTGCCGTGGGGCTGACGTTCGTTTCTGAAGTGGATAAACACACGTTGCATGCCTTCGATTCCGCCACTGGCAAGGAAGCATGGCATTACATCGCCGGTGGTCGCATGGATTCACCGCCTACTTACTGGCAGGGTCGCGTGTATGTGGGTGGCAATGATGGTTATGTTTACTGCCTGCGCGCAAAGGATGGTGCGCTGGTGTGGAAGTTCCAAGGTGCCCCAGTGCCTCTGAGCCATGGTGCATGGGAGATGATGGAGAGTGTGTGGCCGGTGCATGGCAGTGTGTTGGTGGAAAATGGCCTTGTGAGCTTTGTTGCAGGACATTCATGCTTCCTTGATGGCGGTTTGTGGTTCTACCGCGTCGATGCGAAGACCGGCGAGATGAAAGTGAAGGAGAATTACGATGATCGTGATCCTGACACCGGCGGTGATTTGAATGACCGCCACAAGACGCTGCAAATGCCCGTCGCGCTGAACGACATTCTGAGCAGCGACGGCAAGTGGACCTTCCTGCGAACCCAGAAAATTGGAACGGATGGTAAGCGTGTTGAAGTCGGTCCCGTTAGCGGTGATTTCGACAAGCAAGGCGGTGCTCACAAAGGCGAAGGGCAGCATCTCTTCGCGCCGATGGGGTTCCTTGATGATTCGAATTTCCACCGCAGCTACTGGGTTTATGGCAAGAGCTTCGCTGGAGGTCATGGTGGTTACTTCCAAGCTGGCAAGTATGCACCAGCGGGCCGCATTCTCGTTCACGATGACAAGAATGTGTATTCGTATGGCCGCGAGGCGCAGTATTACAAATGGACGACGACGATGGAGTACACGCTGTTTTCCACGCCGAAAGCGCCGCCAGAACAGGCTCATGACACCGATAGCGCGACGACTGAAAGGCGTGGCAACAGCGTGGTGCTGGATGCCGCAGGCAAACCCCTCGCCGTGCAACCCAAAGGTGAAACTCAGGTCGGTCACAGCGAAACATTGAAAGCCGAAGCCGAGGCGAAAAAGAAGGGTAAAGGTAAGAAGAAGGAAGCCGCCAAAGCTGAAGCAAAGGCCAAAGGTGCACCGATTCCTGGCAGTGTGCAGTTCCCCGATGTAGCAGCGCTCGATCCCACCAAGACGCCGATCAGTGTCGAAGTCTGGGTGCTACCTGACACGGCAAACGGCACCATTTTGAATCATGGTGGTCCACGCTTGGGTGTGGCGCTTGATTTCCACGACAAGAAACCGCAGTTCCACGTCCGCAGTGATTCAAAGGTTAGCAGCATCGTTTCAGCCGAGGCGCTAACGGAGGGCTGGCATCACATCGCCGGTGTGTTGGCCGAGGATAAGAAGATGACCCTTTACATCGATGGCAAACTTGTCGCCTCAGGCATGGCGCACGATCTCGTTGGCGCAAAACCAGCGAACCCATTGATCTTGGGCAATGGCAATGGCGTTGCTGAGACAAACGAAGGTGGTTATAGCGGACTGCTCGATCAATTCGCACTCTATCACAAGGCGCTCACGCCCGCCGAGGTGCAACTGCGCTTTGAGCAGCCAGATGTGAAGCCTGCAGGGGCTGTACTGGTATGCAACTTCGACAACGGTGACTCACGCGACAGTTCGGGCAGCGATGCGCATGGTGTCGGCGCTGGATTGGAGACCGGTAAAGGCAAAGTCGGGGGGGCGCTGTGGTTCAAAGGCAGCGCTGTCGCGGACAAGACTGGTAAGCCTGCCAAAGCTGGCGGTAGTTTCGTGCAGCACACTTGGGATCGGTTTGTACCCATCGTTGCCCGCAGCATGGCGCTGGCGGGCAAGATTGTGCTTGTCAGTGGTGCGCCGGACATGATTGATGAGGAATATGCCTTTGAACGTCTCGCGGCCAAAGACCCCGCCATTCTCAAAGAACTCGACGAGCAGAATGAAGCGCTGGAAGGTCATCGTGGGGCCAAGATGTGGGCCGTGAATGTCGAGACGGGTGAGCAAAGCGCTGGTCTCGAATTGACCAGTCCACCGGTTTGGGATGGCATCACCGTTGCTCAAGGTCGCGTGTATGTAAGTACGATGGATGGGAAACTGCAATGTTTCGGCAAATGATGCGCCTCATCACTCTCATCTCCACAGTTTACGCTAGCGGCGTATGTGCCTGCACCATTCCAGTGTTTCGCTATGCGCTGGATCGTTGGGAAGCAGACAAATTCCATCTTGTGCTGCCTGTTAGCGCGGCGCAGGATATGGCGTTGCAGGATGCGCTGCGGCCACTACGGGCGAATGGAACGGCAAACATGGATATTTCCACCTCGCCAGATGCGACGGTAAAGATGGCAGAGTTGCGTAATTCGCGTGAGAGCAGCCAGCTTGTTTGGTCAGGGGCGCTCAATGGTGCAGCGTTGGCGGCTTTGCTTGATTCGCCTGCGCGAAAAAAGCTTCTTGAGCGCATTTTGGCGGGAGATTCCTTTATCTGGGTCATTGCATACAACGGCTCGCCTCTGGATGAGGTGGAAGTGGCGCGCATCGAAAAGCGGCTGCGGTTTTTGGAGCAGGTGGCATCGCTGCCGATTCAAGATCCGAATGACCCAGACAGCCAGTTAGGACCCGGACCGCCCTTGCGGTTGAAATTCACCACGCTGCGCCTGCGTCGTGATGATCCTGCTGAAAGCACACTGCTACGCATGCTCGCAGGGCCGAAAGGCGCATTTGATCCTGCCACAACCAGTTTTGCCGCAGCGGTGTTTGGACGGGGCAGGGTGCTTGGAGCTTGGCCGCTGGCGTTGCTTGATGATGCCGCCCTCGAAGATGCCAGCATGTTCCTAGTGGGCCGCTGTGGCTGCCGATTGAAGAACGAAAATCCCGGCTGGGACATTTTGCTCAATGTGGACTGGGAAAAGGCACTGCAATCGGTCGTTTCATCCACAGAACCACCTAGAATCGATGTTCCAGTTGCTGCCAAGACTGCGACAACTCCAGAAGTCGTGAAGATATCTGCGGCTCAAGATGACAAAGCCGCAGAATCGAAAGCCAGTTCCATTATCGTCGCGGCAGCAGCTCTGGGAACGGTGTTAATCGGTCTGTTCTGGGTGCGAAAAAAGAAGATCGCAGTCTGAACTGACCATTTTGGTCATGCTTGCCATCGAGCACAAAGCTTTCAGTTTGTCCCGTTGTTACGGGATTAGCAGTGGCGGACAGGGAGGGATTCGAACCCTCGGTACCGATTAAGGTACACACGCTTTCCAGGCGTGCTCGATAGACCACTCTGACACCTGTCCAAAGATTCCTCTACGAAGAAGAGCGCGGACAGTGGCGCGGGCGCAGACACAGGCAAGCTGATTTTGCCTGCGAAGCGCCGTTACTCGGACTTCTTCCACGCATGCACGATGTATGTGGAGGCAGAAGTGCCAAGGGCTGCGACGGCTTGTTCCTTGGTTAGCTTAGGTGAACTTGAAGTGACGGTGACTTTCTGCGTGCCGGGTTTATCGCCAGGAACGATGGCGACGTTGGAGACTCCATCGAGCTTGGTAAAGGAGGCGGTGACGTGATCTTTGCAGCCTGCGCAGACCATGCCACTCATCTCGGCAACATAATTAACTGTCTGGTCGGCGGCTAGAACAGGCAGCGTGATGAGAGAAATAAGAGCGAAAAGAAAAATGGAGCGTGTCATGGGGTGGGTAGGGACAAATAGCCGGTGACTTTGTTCAGCCAAGTCCAAGTTTGCGGCAACATCAGACGTTAAGAGGTAAGATTTTCGCCTCAGAAGACTTTTTCGTGCTTTCGTCTGCGTTTTGCCGTGTTTATTGCCCCCAACCATGAAATTGACCCAACTCCTGCCTCTGCTGGCCGCGCTACTGCTGGTAACTCCTGCCAATGCGCAAACACCTGCTCCTGCTCCAGCTGACACTGCACCAGCGATTGGGCAGGTGCTTCTGACTCCAGCGCAAACAGCGCATATTCTCAAGGAACTGGAGAAAGTGGAGGCACAAATCGGCCAAGGGCGCGGTTCGATTTTTGCTGCAGCTCTGACCAAATTTCGTGAAGCACTGGCCAGTGATACTGCTGCGTTGGCGCTCTACTTGGACTGCTACAAACTCGAGCATTTTGAGCGCAAGAACCTGAAGCAATCTGATTTCATGGATTGGCGTGATCGTAATGAGGCGCGGTTGAAGGATGATGACTTCAAAAAAGCGCTGCTACTGCAACTTGAGTTTTTGGTGTTGTCGATTCAGGCGCAGGATATCAAAGATTCGCAAAAAATGGGACCGTTAGTGACCTCTTTGCAGACATTCCTTGGTAAGGCGATCACTGCGGTGCAAGGAGCGACCAAACACACGGCTTCTGGGGCGGTGGAAGCTAAAGACTCCGGCCCTAAAGGTGGTAACCGCAAAGGCGGCGGAGGTGGCGGCGGCGGCGGACTTGGCGGTGATATTACTGGAACATTGCGTCAGTCCGTCAGTGGTTCTGAATTCGCTAGTGCCTACTTGCTCGACGATCACTTGGCACGCAAGGAATGGGAGTACCGCCCGCTGGATGTGGGCGGCATTTACTCCAAGGTCATTCTACCCTACTACCTTGCAGAGAAACCGACAGAGTTGCCTGCGCAGTGGGACATGCGCATCAATGCCGAGGTGGCAATGCGCAAGGCCATCATGAGCGAGACGGAATTTAACATCTACTACAAAGAAGAGGGGCCGCGCATGCAGTGGGAGAAGAACAACTACCTCGTGGCCAACAACGTCAATGCTGTTACTGCATTGGCGGAAATGCTCAAAATCATTCAGGGCAACCCGAATCATCCTGACGCTGCCACATGGCTGAAGGATTTCCGCGAGATCGTGAAAAATGTCTCGGAACCAGAACCGACTGCCCCGGTCGAAAAACCCATCGGCACCCAGTAGCCGCATCATTCGCGCATGCTTCGCTGGCTCGCTTCGGTGCTTCGCAGCTTTGGCCCTGCGGTGGCAGGTTTGCTTTGGGCGTTCAAAACGCAGCGCAATCTTCAGGTCCATGTAATTGCCGCTTTGCTGGCGGTGATTTTTGGCCTGTGGCTGAAAATTGCAGCGTGGGAGTGGTGTGTCGTTCTTTTAGCGGCGGGAATGGTGCTTACGGCAGAGTTGCTGAACACGGCGCTCGAAGTGCTGGCAGACCGCGTTACCGAACGACGGGAAGAGGCGATTCGCCGGGTGAAGGATGCTGCTGCGGCGGCGGTTTTAGTGTCTGCGCTGGCGGCCTTGTGTGTCGGGCTTCTCATCTTTCTGCCGAAGCTCTGGCTCCTTCTTTGAGAATGTTCCGCCGCTTCCTTGACGCAGCGAGGCAGACTTCTATGATGCGCGGCTTTCCTAGCCCCCAAACCTCACCGAATCACTCCGATGGCCATTCTTGTTGAAACCGACACCCGCATTCTTGTTCAAGGCATCACTGGCGATTTCGGTTCGCGTCATGCCAAGGCTTCCATCGACTACGGCACGCAGCTCGTTGCAGGCGTAACGCCGGGCAAAGGCGGACAGGTGTTTGAGCACAGCGGCAAGAAGGTGCCGGTGTTTGACACCGTGGCCGAAGCTGCCCGTGAAACCGGGGCGACCGTTAGCGTGATCTTTGTGCCGCCGCCGTTCGCTGCGGATGCGATTCTCGAAGGCGTGGATGCCGGACTCGCGCTTGTCGTCGCTATCACCGAAGGCATTCCGATCAACGACATGATTCGTGTCAAAGCGGCCATGAAGGGCAGCAAAACCCGTCTCATAGGTCCAAACTGCCCCGGTCTCGTGACCCCAGGACGTGGCGACAAATCCCACGGTGGCTGCCGCATTGGCATCGCACCGGGTTACATCCACAAGCGCGGCAATGTCGGCGTCGTCAGTCGTTCCGGTACGCTCACGTATGAAGCCGTTTGGCAGCTCACGACACGCGGTTACGGCCAAAGCACCTGCGTTGGCATCGGTGGTGATCCGGTGAACGGCACCAACCATCTCGACGTGCTCAAAATGTTCAACGATGACCCCGAAACCGAAGCGATTATCATGATCGGCGAAATCGGTGGCACAGCAGAAGTTGAAGCCGGTCTTTGGGCCAAAGACAACTGCAAGAAGCCGATCGCCGCCTTTATTGCTGGTGCCACCGCACCTCCCGGACGCCGCATGGGCCACGCTGGTGCAATCATTGGCGGTGCCGATGACACCGCCGCCGCGAAGAAGCGCATCCTCGCCGAGTGCGGCATTGCCGTTTCCGATTCTCCTGCCGATATGGCGACCACGCTGCTCAAGCGCTGGGGCAAGGCGTGATTTGCGTCTGAGCCTTCTCTCCAAAGAAAAAGCCGAACCAGGTGGTACGGCTTTTTTGTTGATACTTGGAATCCTACCAGACGGATCAGTGCCAGAAGTGGAACCATTGGTTCAGCCAACCGACGACGGCTGCGATCGTACCAATGACGAAGACGCCCTCGGTGAACAACCGCAGACGCTCACCACGACGCGCACGCTGCTGGGCGATTGGCACACGACGATGAGGCGGCTTGGGCGAGGACAATTCCATTGGCGGCACGATATTCACGTTCGCCAGTCGCTGCTGACGTTGCAAACGCGGTGCGGCTGTGATGTAGCACTCCAAGCGGTGAATTTCGCTGCTCACTTCGTCGGCACGTTTCGCAAGCTGATGCGATTTGCGCTGCGGAGACGGTTCCTGCTTCAATTCCTGCGCGGTTTTCGGACGGCGGGAGCGGACTTTGCGATTGCCAGAGAACAGAGCCATATGCGTAGGTAGTGAGCGGTTGAGAATTAGAACATCAGGCGAATAAGGACGATGGCGACGAGCACCGTGGCCATGAGTGGCAAGGTGAAAGCAAAGCCGCGGCGCAGCCAAGCAGTGATGTCGTCGGAGTTGCCGATGAAGGACGTCAACACTGGCGCATCGGCATCTTCCAAGCTGATCGGCCCAGTGGCGTTGGATTCCATTGGTCCCATGGCATGGAGACGGCGAATGCCTTTGGCGAAATCGTTTTCCGCGTCCTCGATGGCGGTCAGTGCATTGTCGAGCTCCTCATTCACCTGGGTGCGGTGCCATTTCTCCGGCTGCAGTGATTTCAGGATTTCCAAGTGACGACGAAATTCATCGTGGGTGACAGTCAACTCCTCGACGCGCTTCTGCACATCATAGAGCTCACGTTCGACGTGACCGGCAGAGCGGCCGATTTTTTCGAGGAGGTCGCGTTTTCCGGCCACAAAGCGCTCCTGCTTGATGCGCAGGCCTTCGAGATGCTGCTTCTGGCGCTCGATCTCTTCCTGCTGAAGACGGAGTTGCAGCAGCTGTTCCTGGGCGGCCTTAACCTTGAGATCGACGTTTTCGAGCGAACCTCCAGCGGCGTGTCCGTCCATGAATTCTGGGGCATCTTCGAAGACGAGTAGATTATCGTCGATGTGACCGGGCGAAGTGGCAGGAGCGAGTGCTTTGCGAGTGATCATGGGAGTGCTGGAAATTATTTCCAGCACGGAAATACTACAGATGTCTTAAATATTCCAGAGTTTTCGTGCGCCTTTTGGCAAAAAAATACGGAATGCCTCCAAAAACCACGGTCAGCACAGCCAGTCCACCGAGGCTGGCCAGTTCGATTCGCCAGTCATAACCGAGCGGGGCAGGGGCGTCCTGCTTGAGGTGCTGCAAGGACGGCAGCACCAGTAGAGTCATCCCACAAACGATGTACACAAAGCTGGCGATCAGGCAAACCGTGCCGCCGAAGCCAGAGACGATGCGTGCGGGGTTTGATTCGCGGAAATTCGGCACCAGCGCCCCGAGTGATAGCGCCAGCGAGGTCAGGCCATAGCTCAGCATCAAAATCGCAGCGCTAAAGAACAGGATGCGCTTTCCAGGTAGCCCCAGCGATAGGCCCGACACCACCACGAGCGCTAGCATCAGGAGCGCGAGCACGCTGGCACTCAGCCGCAGTTTCAAGGCCAGCACGCGATGCAGCGGCACCGGCGAAAGACCCAGAATCCACATGCGCCGTCCTTCCAGACTGAACTGCGGATAAATGAAGCGCGTCGTCAGCGTGGAGAGCGCTAAGCAGCAGACCAGCAAGTTCAGATGACTCACCACCGTGGTCCAGAACGGGCTTTGCAGGTCGTAGCCCAGCTTGCGCAGATTCATCGAGTACATCACCAGCAGGCCAAAGATGAGCGCCGTTTGCCCCCACTGCACCGGTTCGCGCACAAAGGTGCGCACCTCCTTCACCAGCAGCGCGAATGAGGCGCGATCCAGCGACAGCATCCGCCGCAGCCATGTGGCAGCACGTCCCGGTTGGGCGCGAAACGTCGGATACTGCACCGCTTTGCCAGTGCCGGGTGCCGCGCTCATGATGCGGTTCCAGGCGGGCGTGAAGTGCATACCCGCGATGCGTGTGGTGATCACGATGCTCAACAGCGCATTGGACAGCAGCACGAGATTGAAAAACAAAGCACGTTCGCGCATGCCGCGCCCCGCTGCCTGAATTGTCTCCGCCACCCAGGAGCTTGGTAGCAGCGGATGCATGCAGATCTCGGTATGTCGCAAGATTTGGTTCAAGCTCGCGCTGAGGTCGCCAGAGTTCAGGGTCTCGTAGCTCGCATGCCATGTCGGCAGCGCTTTGATCAGTAGCAGCGCCGCAAGCACCGCCACCGGCTTCCACATCCAGCGCCGCGCCCCGCGCACCAGCGCGATTAGCAGCCAGGTCGAAACATTCGCCGCAATCATCACCAGCGCCAGCAAGGCAGGCACCACCGCCAGCATGAAGCCCGCATCCGCCTCATACACACGTCCCAGCGCCAGCAGGATCGGCGCACTGAGCAGTAGCAGGCCCCAGCTTGCCAGCAGCATGCCCTCCAGCGTCTTCCAAAGCACCAGACTGCGTGGCGGCAGCGGCAGCGCGATCTGCCATTCCATCTCCTTGCGCCGGAACAAGCCCATGCCCGTGATCGTGGCGTTCGAGATGATCAGCATCACGAAGAAGAAGAAAAACAGCAGAAACACCAGCCGCTCCGTCAGCAACGGCCCGATCAGCGGCACCTTCACGATGAACTCTAGCCCGCGTGCCACCAGCAGATACGCCGCGATGCCATACAGCACCAGAAACGCTCCCACCGTAAAACTCAGCAGTCGGTTCTCACGCAACCCGAAGCGCAGTTTG
>Ga0209086_10003820_pt1 | contig 11293 bp, 9 predicted proteins | sample M_130207_XF_Meta_FD_187312 | JGI IMG/M metagenome (GOLD analysis project Ga0209086, IMG submission 187312) | Freshwater microbial communities from Lake Montjoie, Canada to study carbon cycling - M_130207_XF_MetaG (SPAdes) (version 2) | ecosystem: Environmental > Aquatic > Freshwater > Lake...
TAATACTACTGACAACTTCAGCGATGAGATCTCTAAAGATATAAGCGATACCAACGCTTAGGGCGCCTAACGTAGCTAATATATGACTAAAAGCATGGTCATAGAGAACTACATAGCCAACTAAAGCAACTACTGAATAAATGAGTACGCTGCTCAGCTGAATAATAATTGCTGGAACATGGACTTTTTGCGAGAGGGTGTTGTAGCGGACCACACTAAAGCGCATGATTTGATCGAGCGTAAAACCGAGCAATGCAAATTGGAAAATAGCCAGGCCATCAACCAGCATATCCATCGAGCCTTTTTCAAGGTCGCTAGCATTCCAACCCCAAGGACTATCTGCTAATTGATCTAGCCAAATCATGAGGCCAAAATTAAGGGCGATGACGATCCAAAGAAGGACTTTGGGAAGTAAAAAGACGCGGGAATTAGGTACGCTCATGATATTTGCTAAAGGTTAAAGGGTTTATCTTAATGCTAAGAATTTATACCAATAATTGCTTATATTCTACTAACTAAAAATGAGGTGAGGATTGGGCCAAGCCCTTTGCACTCAATTAGCTCGCGTTCTTCCAAAATAAAGTGACCGGTCAAGGCTTCTGCGGTAGCTGGGGTTATTTGGACTCGTCCGACAGCTGAGGTTGACTCCATCCGGCTTGCGGTATTGACGGTATTACCCCAAAGATCATAAGAGAACTTGGTAAAGCCGATTACGCCTGCAACTACTGGACCCGTGTTGAGGCCAATACGCATCTGTAGCTCACCACCATTAGCTTGATTAAACTCCGTTAAATCCTGATACATCCCCAGTGCCATATCGGCGGCAATGATGGCATGATCAGAGCGCGGAATGGGCAAGCCACCTACTGCCATATAAGCATCGCCAATCGTTTTAATTTTCTCTAAACCCAATTCTTCTGCCCGTTTATCAAAGCGTGTAAATAAGTCATTCAATAATTTCACGAGATCGGCAGGTGACTTAGTAGAAGACATTTTCGTAAAGCCAACCAAGTCACTAAATAAAATAGTCACTTCAGGGTAAGAGCCGGAAATATTTTTCTCACCCTTTTTGAGGCGCTCAGCAATCGGCTTAGGTAATATATTGAGCATGAGTTTTTCAGTTTTCATTTGCTCAATATTGAGTAATTCTTTTTCATGTTGCAAAAGGGCAATGTGTTCTCGGTCTAAATCACGTAAACGCTTTTTTTCTAAGGAAGAAAAAACTCGCGCGCGCAATAAAACGGGGTCGAATGGTTTAGGTAAATAATCTTCCGCACCAATTTGAATACACTCCACCGTTTTTTCAAACTGCTCAGCACCAGACACCACAATGACGGGTAGATAACTGAGGGCTGGATCAGACTTGACGATATTTAATACGCCTAAGCCGTCTAATTCAGGCATTTCCATATCCAGTAGCATGAGATCAAATGATTCAGCCCGCACTTTTTCTAAGGCCTCGTTACCATCGCCAGCTTCGGTAATATTGGTAATGCCAACATTATTTAGTTCCCGTATTAACAGACGTCTGAGGGTACGACTGTCGTCCACCACCAATACTTTCATGAGCTTAGTTTGCTCAAGTACCTCGGGCGAAATATTCTTAAACATCAGATCGGTACTCATTAGTTTTGCGTCTCCTTGTTAAGGTCTTTGCAGTAATATGAAACACGATCTTCCTGTTGTACTTTGAAGGATTGATCATAGAGAATCGATTCCGATGAGCCAAGCAATAGACAACCACCATCATCTGCCAGCTGAGAACGCAACTTCCGAAATACTTTTGCTTTCGTTTCAGCGTTGAAGTAAATCAGCACATTACGAATTAAGATTAAATCAAATTTGGGCATGATGGGCCACTCTTTAACGAGATTCAGGCTCTCAAAGCGAATCATTTGCTTGAGCTCACTGCTGATCTCATACTGACCACTTGGCAGACGCTTAAAGTGCCGCTTAATTTGTTCTTCGCTTAAGCCCCGTTTGACTTCTGTTTCCGAATAGATACCATTGCGCGCTTGAGTTAAGGCTGGATCCGAAATGTCGGTAGCAATAAATTGAATTTTCCAAAAATAGAGTTCGGGAAAATGTTCACGCAAAAGAATGGCTAAACTAAATGGCTCTTGGCCGGTAGAGGCAGCTGCACACCAAATTGCCAGGGTTTTCGTCTCGCGGCGCTTAGCAATTAACGCAGGAATAATCGTGGTTCGCAGTGTTTCAAAAGGATATTTATCCCGAAAGAACATCGTTTCATTCGTGGTCATGGCATGAAACGATTGATGGTGCAACACACTGAGTGGATTAGATAAGAGATGGGCAATCAAGGCATGATGATCTTTGAAGTTATTTGCCCTGGCAATGACCGCTAAACGCGAGGCCACTAAGTATTCTTTGCTTTGATCTAGGGCAATTCCTAAGTGCTCTTCTAGCATTTGGAAAAATAATTGAATATTATTTTGCAGAATGGTGAGCGCTTGAGCCATTATTTTCTTTGCGTCCGAAAGATAATTTCGTTCGGAATATCACCCAGGGGCAAAATCTTTTCAGCTAAATTGGCGTTGGCAATCGCACCAGGCATGCCCCAGATGACGCTCGTTTTTTCATCCTGCACTAGTACACTGCCATGCGCATTGACGATATCAACTGCGCCTTTCAGTCCGTCGTATCCCATACCAGTTAACACTAAGGCTAATAGATGACTGCCATAGATTTTTGCTGCACTTCTAAAGAGTACATCGACTGCGGGGCGACAGGAGTTTTCGGGTGGGTCTTCATTGAGCATCATCACCACTTTGGCGCCTGATTTTCGCAATTCTAGGTGTTTACCGCCGGGAGCAATATACGCCTTACCCGGAAATGCTTCTTGGCCGTGCTGGGCCTCTACAACCGGAATAACCCCAACACTGGTTAACCTCGAGGCTAAGAGTTCAGTAAATTTGGGCGGCATGTGCTGGACGATAAAAATAGGCACGCTTAAGGGCGCTTTCCAGGCCTCAAATATTTCCATTAAGGCGGCTGGTCCCCCAGTAGATACACCGATACAAAGGGCTTCAATGCGGCTTGCGGGAAGTCCGCTTGGTTTAGCAAAGATTTGTTGCTTTACTTCAGCAATGAGTTCTTTTGGCGGAAGGATTTTGCTAGGCTTGACTGGGGTGGGTTTGCATAACTCACGAATCTTGGGGATTAATTCATCTTCTAGTACCCGCATGGCTTCAGCCATATTGGTTTTATCGCTTGGCTTACCAACATAATCACTCGCTCCATTGGTTAATGCGGTAATGGTGGCTTCACCGCCACGCTGGGTTAGCGAGCTAAACATAATGATCGGTAACTCGCGATCCAGTTTACGAATTTCCTTAAGTGCTGTTAAGCCATCCATTTTTGGCATCTCAACATCGAGGGTGATTAAATCAGGCTTAATGCGCCCAATCATTTCAATGGCTTCAAGGCCATCTTCAGCGGTGCCAACTACTTCAATGTCGGCATGGCGCAGCAGGGTCGTCATGATGATGCGGCGCATAACAGCCGAGTCATCGACAATCAGCACGCGAATTTTATCTTTTGGAGAAATCATTTGATTCATAAGGGTGGAATGAAAGCGGAATTATAGGCCTGCGAGCTTGAATTACCTTTATCCAAGCAAGTTAAACGCTTAATAGTGCAGGCTTTCCTGAAAAGGCAATACCCTTAATGAGTTGTTTGGGGTCTAAAATTAACAGTAATTTTTCTGGTAATTTATGTACCCCTAAGACCAGCTCGCGCGACATTTTAGGAAAATTATTCGGTGGGGTCTCAAAGGTATCCTGCTCTAAAGGAATAATTTCCCCCACGTTATCTACCAACAAGGCAATTAACATGCCCTCACATTGCAAAATAATACTAATCGTCTCTTGTTGATGAGAAGTATTTTCAAGCCCTAAGCGCTCATACATATCAATTGCAGGCACCAGTTGGCCGCGCAAATTCATAATGCCGCGAACTGTTTTGGGGCTCTTCGGGACGCGCGTTACGTCCAAGTTTTTGTTCAATTCAAGCACATCGGTGGCAGTAATACCAAAATACAGGCCACCTAAATAGAAGGTCGCAAAGTCAGTAGTGGAGCTCATCGTAAGACATCCATATCAATGACTTCGGGGTAGGTCTTTTGATGTTCTTGCAAATTACGCATCATCAAGATTTCTTGTAGATCGATGACATTAATCACTTTTTCACCCATGAGTACGCAGCCCGCTAAGCCACGCTGAGGTGGGTTAGCTGCTTGCAATTTCTTGGGTACATGAATAATGTCGTGTACTTGACTGACGACTAAGCCAATCGGCATTTGGTTAACATAATGAACGATGACAGATAACGGTTGAGTAGTTGAATCAACCGAGGGTTGACCACCTTCAATATAGTCATTCATGCGGATTAAATGCATGATGTGGTCACCGTACTGCACCACCTCGCGACTACCATTGCGCTGCACCCGACTGAGTGCAAAATTCTCTAAACGCTCGACATTATCAAGGGGAATAGCAATGCGTTCTAGGCCAGCCAATTCAAACAATAGCATCGCGACTTCTTCTTCGCGCACTTGATCGAAGACGGTATCGGGGTTGAGTGGGCGCGCTTGAATTTTCGCCACTAAGCCAGAATGAATGGCCATGCCATCAACATCCAAAATCAAGGCTACACGGCCATCTCCCAAAATAGTCGCGCCAGCAAAATCCGGAATCCCCTTGAGGAGGGCGCCTAGTGGCTTAACGACGACTTCTTGCATGTTCAGTACTTCATCAACTACGAGACCAAAAGAGATGCCCGAGGATTGTAAGATTGCGACATTAATCGCTTTTGTGCTATCGGGACCATGTTCACTCAATTTTAGTTGTTGATTTAAAAAAAGTAGTGGTACGAGTTTGCCACGTAAGCGAAAGACAGGAGTGCCATAAAAATCTTCCAAGCCGGTTGAATTTGTAGGATCAATGCGCACCATTTCGGAAATGCTATTTTGCGGAATTGCATAGCGCTCGCTTTCGCAGCGCACGAATAGCGCTGGCATGATCGCTAAAGTGAGCGGAATTTTTAAACGAATATTGGTGCCTTTGCCGCGATGGCTATCAATTTCAATTGAACCGCCAATGGCCGAAATATTATTTTTCACTACATCCATGCCAACACCACGGCCAGAGAGGTTGGTGACAACTTGGTTGGTAGAAAAACCAGGCAGGAAAATAAATTCCAGCAACTGCATATCACTCAGTTTTTTAGCATCCTCAAAACTGACTAATTTCTTATCAATCGCTTTTTGGCGTACCGCGTCAAATTTAATACCACCGCCGTCATCAGCAATTTCGATCACTACCATGCCATTCTCATGAATCGCGCGGAGTAAGACCTTGCCATTTTCAGGTTTGCCTTTAGCTAAGCGCTCGGCGGGGAGCTCAATACCATGGTCAACGCTATTGCGAATAATATGAATAAGCGGATCACGAATGCCATCAAGTAAGGTGCGATCGAGTTCGGTTTCTGCACCTTCTTGAATGAGGGTGACCTTTTTATGGCAATCATTAGCGATATCACGGACTAAGCGGGGAAATTTTGCCCAAACCTGTGAGATAGGCTGCATGCGCGTTTTCATCATGCGCTCTTGCAGCTCTAAGGTGAGTAAATCAATCGATCTGACGGTATTGGAAAAATTGTGATCACCAAATTCGGCAGTAAAGGGTAGTAAACGGTTGCGTGCTAGTACCATTTCACTGACTAAATTCATTAACTTGTCGAGCAACTCTAAGTTAACTTTTACTGGGGCCGCTACTTCAGTGGTGCGTGCATTACCAGTTGGTGCCGCAGCATCTACCACCATTTCAGTATCAGTTGCAACTAGGCTATCGCCCATTAAGGCTTCATCTGTAGCCTCTATATCTTCTGATTCAATTGCGTCAAGGACTATGTCTTCAGTCGTTTGAGCAGTGTCTAAAGGGGGTATCGAGGGCTGTGACGTGGGGATGGCGTCACGATTGTTATTACTGCTTACCTCGCCCCCATTCGCAAGACTCAGCAAGTCGGCGATCAGGAGGGCATCGTCGCCGGCCGGCTCTGTATTGGCGACTTCAATGCCACTAATAATTTCTCGCAAAGCATCAAGCGCCATGAGTAGGGTGCTGGTTTTTTGGGTATCGAGTGCTAAGTGCCCATCCCGAATTTTCCCTAACAGGCTTTCTCCTGCATGCGATACTTTTTCAAGACGCTTAAAGGCAAAAAATCCGCTACTTCCTTTTAGCGTATGCATGGCGCGGAAGATATTACCAACGAGTTTTTTATCGTCAGGCGTTTCTTCAAGCTGGACAAAATCTAAATCGAGTTGGTCAAGAATTTCTCTTGCCTCGATGATAAATTCGGCCAGAATGTCGTCGTTATTGTCCATGGATAAAGCTTAGCTTGCCTATTAAACTTTAAATTTCATTACAAGACTTTGTAATTCCCCAGCAATTTGCGCTAACTGTGAAGCGGCTTGCTGCGAATTTGCCGCACCTTCAGAGGTGCTTTGCGCAGTCGTTGCAACACTATTAATGTTAGAGGCAATATCGGCGCTACTCGTGGCAGCTTCTGAGACGCTCCGACCCATTTCACCTGTGGTTGCAGCTTGCTCTTCAACTGCGCTGGCAATTAAGCCGGAAATATCATTAATCTTATTAATAATGGCGGAAATTTCTTCAATCGACACTAAAGCGCCTTGAGTATCGGATTGAATCGCCGTAATGTTGCCACCAATTTCTTCCGTGGCTTTAGCGGTTTGACGCGCTAACTCTTTAACTTCATTCGCTACCACTGCAAAACCTTTGCCTAACTCGCCAGCACGGGCTGCTTCAATCGTCGCATTTAAGGCTAAGAGATTCGTTTGTTCAGCAATACTTGAAATGACTTTTAAGACATTGCCAATTTCCAAACTACTCGTGCTTAATTTGGCCATGGTGGCGTTGGTTTTTTGGGCCAACTCAACCGCCTTGTGGGCTACGGTTGACGCTTCCACGGTATTAATCGAGATTTCACGAATGCTGGCGCTCATTTCTTCGACGCCTGCTGCAACCGTTTGTGTATTAGCGCTAACTTGGACTGCTGAATTTGAAACTACCTTAGCTTGAGCCGACGTTTCTTCAGCGTTCGAACTCATTTGCATACTCACGGCTGATAACTCTTCCGAAGAGCTAGCAACGGCAGTAGCATTGCGCATAATGGCGATAAAAGCTTGGCGTGAAGTATCGATTAAGCGGTTAACCTGCTCACTAATATCCTTAAAGAAACCTTCCTTACCAGCCATCGGAACCTGGGCGGTAAAGTCACCACCTGCTGCAGCTGAAATTATCGAGCCAATTTGTTCGGTAGTTTCTTTGGCGCGAATATTGTTTTCGCGTTCAGCTTGTTGTAACTGATCGGCTTTCTGTAGGCCTACTTGTAGTACACCAACGGCTTTAGCCATTTCACCAATTTCATTGGGGTAGTCGGTGTTTTCAATTTTGTTATTCAGTTTGCCTTCAGCCAAATCAAGCACCGAGGTTTGTAGACTACTTAAGGGCTTATTAATCGATTGGTTGACTAAATAAATAATGACAATCGCAAGTAATATGCTCAAACCAAGTAAAACGGCGAGAAGTATTTTGGCAGAATTTCCTTGCTCCATCGCACCTTTAAAAATTTCCTCTGCACCCTTCGTTTTTAGTTCACTTATCTCCCTAATTGAGGCAGTGACAGTAGCGATTGTGTCCTGATATTGCTTGGAGTTAATCACCTTGTATGCAGATAAAGCGGGGTCTTTACCTTGCGCTGCAGCTAAGACAGAATCCACCCCCATATAAAAATTCATGATGGTGGGTTTAACAAGATCCATTTTTTCTCTTAAGGCCGGCCTAATGATCGTTGCCCTGGCCTTTTCATAATTGCTGAGTAAATCTGCTTTCGTTTTTTCAATGGTTTCTTGCGCTTTTTTGGCACCTTCAATATCGCCGGCATTCATTGCCAGAGCGTAACGATTGGCTACACGACCAATCCCATTGACATCACGATTTAACTGCCTTAAGAGGGAAATACCGATTAAATCTTTCTCATAGATTTTTTGAGTGGTATCAACTAGGTTCGACATAGACCAAAAGGAGGTGGCACTAATGACTACCATCAATATGAGCACGATAGTAAAACCGATGATCAGTTTGGTGCGGAGGGCTAGTTTTTCAAAGTTCTTCAGCATGATGAACAATCCAAATAATTAAAAAGAGTAAAAGAGATCAAGAAAGCGGGCTAAATTAAGGGGGTAAAAAGTAAAAAGGTCATCAATTTGCCAATTAAGTGACTTTTCATAATATAGTAGTTTAAGGGCAAAATAATCTGGTTTTCCCCAGTATTACCCTAGACGGCGCCCTGACTTGGGGCGCAAGCACCCAGAAACTTCTTGCGCCGCAACACTCCTGCTTAATTACCCAAATTTTTACGAATCTTGGCTACCATCTCAGGGGTGGCGTTGGCAGGGGCAGTATTACCCCAACTAGTACGCCCATAATTCGCGATTTCGGCAATTTCTTGATCGTTTAGGCGGGCCTTAAACGCAGGCATCGCAATGTAATTAGCTCGGGGATGTATGCCGCTAAGCACAACCTTAATAATATTTGCAGGGTCTGGAGCATTCACCACAGGATTGCCGGCAAGCGGTGGAATAACCCCGGAAACCCCAGCCCCTTTTGAGAGGTGACAGCCACTACAGTTATCGATATAGAGTTTGGCGCCGATAATTTTGCTTGGGTCTGGTCCAGCCCTACCGGTGTACAAAGAGGAGTTGGGTGGCAAGGATTTTAGGTACTCGGCCATGGCATTTAAATCAGCGTCGGTCATGTATTGCATGCTGTTATGCACGACTTCTCCCATGGGGCCTAACACTGCTGTCTTGCCTTTGTAAGAGCCGGTTTTTAAGTATTTAGCAATATCTTCAGCCGTCCAAGCGCCCAGGCCGGTAGTGATATTGGAAGTTAGGTTGAGGGCAAACCAGCCATCAATTACTGCTCCGGTATACGCTTTTTTCTTCTCGATACCGCCGGCGATATCTCGTGGCGAATGACAATCGCTACAGTGGCCAAAGCCTTCAACGAGATAGGCACCACGATTCCATGAGGCAGATTTACTAGGATTGGGTTGATACGTGCCTTCTTTAAAAAAGAGTTCCCGCCAACCAATCATTGACAGCCGAATATTGAAGGGAAAATCAAGGTGATTTACCTCCACTTGATTGCTTACAGCTGGCACAGTGCGTAAATAAGCATAAATTGCATCAATATCTTCGCGCGTAGCCTTGGTATAAAAATCGTAAGGCATGGTGGGGTAGAGTTCTTGATGCTTTTTATTTACGCCATCGTGCAGCGCACGATAAAAATCATTCGCCGACCAAGAGCCAATGCCAGTTTTTACGTCTGGGGTGATGTTGGGCGAAAGCATGTAGCCAAAGGGAGTATCGATTCGTAGGCCGCCAGCAAATGGCTTACCGCCAGGCGCTTGGTGGCAAGAAATACAATCTCCCGCGCGGGCTAGGTACTCGCCTTTTTGTAATTGCGTTTGGGGTGTGGCGATTGGTGCCACAGTCTTTTGGGCAAGCGCGGGCGCGATACTCAGCGCCACGATGGCCGGAAAAAGCAAATACACCAGACTATTTAAAAGGGATAGCACAAAGTTACTTTTCTTTGCCTTCACTAAGGCGCAAAAAGAACTAGCAATGGAGTGGGACGGTTGGTTTAGCAAGGCATTCTGCCATTCATTAAAAAGATTTAATTACGCGAAACATTATGCCTAAGCTAAACAAATTTACAAAATGGTGTCAGCATTTAGGGGTTTTCCCCTAGAGGCGGTTTGTTTACCCACTATTGATTTAAGATTATTGAACCACTCAATTAATCCCATATTGAAAGATCGGTATGAAAGAAAGCTATCCGCAGTATGTAAAAAATAGATCCGCTAAGATTTATTTGGCAGGCATCGTGATCTTTTCAGGCATTATTTTGACGATTGTATTTTTAGGTAGCCTGAACTTTTCTTAATTGTTCAATCGCATTGAATGGCTTTTGTTTGAGCAAAGCCATTACTCCATATTCAGTACATCAAAAGCCGCTTTTAATCGTTTGGAATAAAGCGCAGTGGTCGCTTTAATTTCTTCCGGCGTCCAACTACGATAGCCAGCACCCGCCTTCATCCCTGTTTTGCCTTCCGCCATTAATTGCGCCAAGCTTGGGGGAATGGTTTGACTATTCGCAAGCGAAGGGTAAATTTCTTTTGCAGCATTGGCCATTCCATCCCAACCAGAGATTTCTTTTTGCGTCATTGGGCCAATCGCCGCATAGCGAAAGCCAAAACTATAGCGAACTGCATCATCTATATCGGCGGGAGTCGCGATACCAGCATCCACTAGAGCTAAAGCTTCGCGCATCAGCGCATGTTGTATTCGGTTAGCTAAAAACCCCGGAATATCGCGTTTCACTAAGACAGGTTTTTTATGAATTTGACGATACAGTGCACATACTTGTTCCGCAATCGCTAGAGCCGATTTTTCTCCAAGCACAATCTCAACTAAAGGCACGATTTCTGCGGGCATAAAGTAATGCGCGCCAATCATGCGATTGGCAGTAAGTAAATTATGGCCAATTTTTGAAATTGGAAAACCAGAGCTATTGCTGCCAATCGGAATATGCGGCGGAACACGCTGATCAAGCGACTGGAAAATTGCTTGCTTCAGTGCGAGATCTTCAGCAACCGTTTCAATGACCCAAATACAATCTTGCCAATCAGCCCAAGTATCCAGGTCGCCACCCCGTTGTTGTGCCAGTAGTGCGCTGGGACTTTGCTCACGAATAGCAGCTTGGGTCGAAATAGTTTGCGCTAAAGTCACCGCTTTTTGCAGACATTGCGATACCTTAGCTTGATTGCGACCCAAGACTAAAACCGGGTATTGCTCCGCAATAAAGCCAGCAGCAATTCCTGCGGCCATCGTGCCACTACCAATTACTGCAATATAAGTCATGACGTATTCATCCAAGATGGGTAAGGGTCAATTTTAAGTCGAAGTTGGATTAAGGCTGAATAACTGGGTAAGACTCAGAACGGCCGTCACCAACTAGCTAGCTTGGTGGGTAGAGCCATAATTATGTTTAAATAGTCACCTCAATTCGCGCCATTTAAGGAAAATTTGTAATGTCCATGCATAACCCGTTTCAGCCAGTAGAAAAAATTAAAGCCGAAGTTTTTATGTCGATGCCAGCGAAGTTTAAAAAAAAATCTCGCACTG
>Ga0209086_10003821_pt1 | contig 11293 bp, 9 predicted proteins | sample M_130207_XF_Meta_FD_187312 | JGI IMG/M metagenome (GOLD analysis project Ga0209086, IMG submission 187312) | Freshwater microbial communities from Lake Montjoie, Canada to study carbon cycling - M_130207_XF_MetaG (SPAdes) (version 2) | ecosystem: Environmental > Aquatic > Freshwater > Lake...
AAGATTGAGCTCAGAACAGCAGCAATCACCGCAGCGCTGACGATGCCAGTGAACAATCTGTTGATTTGCTCGATGGCCGCATGCCCTGTCGAAACGTCGACAAATTTAGTGGTACTGCACTGAGGCCAATCCGCGCATCCGAGGCCAGAACCAGTGAGACGCACCAGCGATCCGGTGATGATGATCGCATAGAGGAAAACCAGCGAAATCCTTGAAATTGCCAAAAAAGACTGTTGGGAGAGTTGTCTTGGAGGCACTACTGCACTGTATCCAGGGACCAACCGACCCTCAGAACCCACTATTGGTGGTTCTCGGCTCACATTCCACTGACGATTACCACTCTTAGTGGTCACCTAGATATTTTTAGTGGGTTTTTACTCAAGTTTGGTCCGTTCTGACCGATCCCTAATGCGGAACTCACACCGCAAGCAAGTCAAGGGAGCACGACATGAACGGATCAATTTTTCGCAAGGCAATCGCAATCGGCATTCTGTCGAGCACATTTGGCATTGCCAGCATCGCAATAAGCACCACTTCTGTCTCGGCATCGCCATTCATCACAGCAGCACCTGCAGCACTGCCACTGTTTGGTGACAATGGCCCAGAAGTTGTTCGACTTCAAGAGGCAATCATTGCTCGCGGATTTACCATCAAAGGTGGCGTGACCGGTTCGTTTTCTGAGGCAACTCGCTCTGCTTTGAAGTCATTGCAAAAAGTTGCTGGATTTAAGGCAAGTGGCACGCTCGACGAAAAAACCGCAAAGTTCTTGGGTCTTGTTGACGTTGTAGCCCTGAGCTCTTCATCGTTGCCAGCAGTTGGATCTTCTGGAGATGCGGTGTGGTCGGTACAGCAAGCGTTGATCAACAGCGGTTTCGCTGTCAAAGGTGGCGCTGATGGCAAGTTTGGTCTTGCAACGACAATCGCTCTTGGAAAGTTTCAGGCAGCAAAGGGATTGACAGTCACAAAAGTTGTCGACGAGGCAACTGCAATTGCTCTTGGCATGTTGAGTGCGCCAAAGGTTGTCGTAGTTGCTTCAGTTAAGACAGTCGCAACAGCTCCAGCAGCAGTTGCCACGTCAAACTTTCCGAAGCTTGGCGATCGCAGCGAAACAGTAAAAGCAATACAAACAGTTTTGATCAATGACTCAATCGGACTTGTTGGTGGAGCCGATGGTCGCTTTGGTAAGGGTACATCTGCAGCAATTGCTGAGTACCAGAAGCGTCGTGGTTTAAACATCACTGGCTCAATGGACGATGCAACAAATGCAATCATGTTTGCGGCTCCAGTCGCAGCACCTGCAGCACCGGTTGCTGCAACTACCACCGCAATGACCTACGAGACATTGCCAGCCCGTGGTCAGTCAGGCGACTTGGTTCGTGCTTTGCAAGATGCGTTGATCGCCGCTGGAACAGAAGTCAAGGGTGGCGCTGATGGTGTGTTCGGTGTTGCAACAACCGTCGCACTTGGAAATTTTCAAGCAGCACGTGCACTCAACCAGACCAAGGTGCTTGACGTCAACACAGCCGTTGCACTTGCACTCATCCCAACACTCGAGTCACTAGGTTTGCCAACCTTGCAAGTATTCCCAATGCAGGGTCGTTGTGGTTTCACCGACACTTGGGGCCAGGCACGTTCGGAAGGTCGCTCACATGAAGGTACCGACGTCATGGGTGCACGTGGATTGGCTCTGTATGCGACGAACGATGGCGTCATCAGCCGTATGTCAACAGGCGGTCGTTTGGGTGGCAACGTAATCTACGTCAAGATTCCAAATGGCACGTACTTCTATTACGCCCACCTCGACAGCTTTGCTCCAGGCATGGCTGCTGGTGTTCCAGTCAAGGCTGGTCAGATCATCGGTTATGTCGGTTCAACTGGCGATGCCGGAACACCACACTTGCACTTCGAAGTTCATCCGTTTGGTGGTGCAGCAGTCAACCCATACGCAATTCTCAAGGCAGCAGATGCTTGCAATGTTATGGACGTGCTCCCACAACCATAATTTGCAATGCACGCAGTCTCGAAGGGTGAGACGGTGACGATGTGAGAACCATCATCGTCTCACCCAATTAAATATGAGTACTCCGTTATCTCGTTCGATCAACCAGCGGTAGATGTTCGAGATCACTGAGATTTTCGAGACTAAATGTGTAACCGTCACCGAGCTTGATCGCCTTAATCGTGGTCATGGATGCATGACCAATGACAAAACGCTCCCACTCCCACGGTGTTGGCTCAAGGCCTAGAAGATGGCAAATTATGACGCTGTTGGTGCCAGCGTGTGCAACAAAAACAAAACTCGTTGCTGGATCATCGATGTCCCAAACGGGCAGGGTTGTGTCTTGGCGGCGTACCCCATGGCGCGCCAAAAAATCGGTGCAACCGGTTCTAATTCGAGCAACAAAATCACTTACGGCCTCCCCACCAGAAAGACCAGACCAGCGATCACCCGCATTCGCTTGCGCATCATCGTTATATGCCTTAATAGTCACCTCGGCAGGTTGTCCATGCCACGCAGGCTCCCGGATCTCTTCTAGCCATGGCTCGATCACTTGGGGCCGAGCATGATGTTTCAAAAAAGGAGCGGCTGTCTGACAAGCACGCAATAGAGGACTGACAAACACGTGATCGAAACGATCGTCTTTCAGTCGCTCGCCAAGAACATCGGCTTGGCGAAAGCCCAATGTTGAAAGGGGCGGATTAACAATACTGAGGCCGTCTTTGACCCATTCGGGCTGTGCATGCCTTATCAGTACGAATTCCATGAGCCACAATCTAGTTGAATTCACCCACCTGTTGTTGTTGACGCAACACTATTTACTTTGCATTCATCAAAAGTTTTTAAGACCAGTGCGTTGAATTGCGCATCGGATAAAGCACCCTTTTCTAGCGCATCATTTGTCAATAGGGTGCCAATGCACAGTGCTTGCTCTGGAGTTAATGCCTGATCAAAACGTTCTGCGACAAAATATGCATACGACTGCAGTGCACTCTCTTCGTTGTCGAACCCTGTATTCAGATCTGGTTGCGGATCAACGTCCACAGATGGGGCCGGCAAATTTACTGCGTCACCTGGAGTTTTATTGACCCCGCTTTGCAGTTCAATCTGACACGAATCTGCGACAAACGACCGAACTTCACTGAGGGCAACAACATTGTCATTGCGTGAAAGATCATCTATCGATGCGAGCACTGCAGCATCACTTACACCGATAGAGCCCTCCCAATACACATTTTGTAGCGCTATAGAAACCGAGTGATATGCGCGCTCAACTTGTGAAAACTGATCGACCAAGTCAACAGGAGCAACATCGCCAATTGCATCCAGCGAAGAGAGCAGCACGGCGAACATACTTTGCAATTGTCGTGCCGAAACATCCGACATAGAAGAAATCGCTACATCAACAGCCACCAACGAACTTTCAAGCTCTGGGGCCCTACTACAGACGGCAGATGTTTCAGCTGTTTGCGAACACGATGCCAAAGCAACACAAGCCACACATGCCCATACAATCAAGGTTTTACGAACTGGCTTCATTGCTCAATCGTACTTTGCGTACTCGACACCCAAGTTTGATATTGACGCGCATAACGACCATTCTTGGCGATCAATTGATCATGCGATCCGTCTTCAACAATTCGGCCGTTCTCTAGAAGAATGACGCGTTCGGCACGAGCCGCGGTTGACAGGCGGTGCGCTATTGAGACAGTTGTTCGACCTAGAGCAAGTTTTCTGAGTGCTCTTGAGATTCGCACTTCTGTTGACGCATCGACTGAAGAAGTGGCCTCGTCCAAAATCAAAACATCGGGTCGCACGACTGCTGCTCGCACGAGCGCAACCAACTGTCGTTCGCCTGCCGACAGTGATCCGCCTCGTTGACCAACATGAGTATCAATTCCATTCGGCAGTGTTTCCAGCCAATCTTCTAGTTCAAGGTCGGAAAATGCATCACGCAGCACAGCATCAGTTGCGTCTGGTGATGCAAAACGAAGATTGTAAGCAATGGTGTCAGCAAACAGAAACGGTTCTTGTGGCACCACAATCAGTCTTTGTCGCAGATCAGCGTTTTCTACACGAGTTAAACCAACTCCGCCCAACAACACATTGCCAAGAGTCGGATCGGCCAGTCTGGCGATCAGTCGTGCGAGTGTCGTTTTTCCCGAGCCAGATGGACCCACCAACGCGATATGTTGTCCACCTGGAACATGCAGGTTGATTGAGTTGAGTACTGGCGTGTCGTCGTCCACATCGTCTAGTCGTGATCCGTACGCGAAACTCACGTCTACAAAATCAATCGACAATGCACCCTTTGGAAGCAGCGTTGGAGATAGAGGCTGAGCCGGCCCAATAGGTGTGTCGAGCACACCGAGCACTCGGCGCAAACTTGCAACCGCGCTCTGGACCTGGTCGATCACTTCGGTAAATTCGGCAATTGGCTCCAGAAATCTGTAGGTCAAAAAGACAAACCCCACAAGTGCGCCAGCGGTCAATCCACCTCCTGGTCCGATCAATAGACCTGCTCCTACGACAGCCATCACCGTAAACACCGCAAAAACTTCGCCCGACGGGAATAAAAAAGCTCCGATGACACCTGCGCGAATATTGCTGTCTCCTCGCCTACGCACATCTTTTGCCACTGAATCGACAACATGATCAACTGCGCCATAAGCCCGCAGCGTTTCGGCCCCGGAAACCATTTCGCTGAATACACCAAGCAACTGCGCATTTCGTTCACGTGAAATGTTGTGAGCCGAAACCAATTTTGCTTGCACCAATCGCAACACGAGAACCAACGGCGCCGAAACAGCAAACGCCACAAGAGCCAATCGCCAGTCATACGCCAGCATCACGCTTGCTACCGCAATCATTTGTGAACCATCTAGCAACAGCGACAGTCCTCCCCACGAAAAAAACATGGTCAGAGTTTCGATGTCGCTTGTTACGCGAGAGACGAGTGCTCCCCGCTTTTCCTCATTGTGATCGGCAAGGCTCAAACGATGAATATGGTCAAACAGTTTGATCCGAAGGGAAAACAAACCTTCTTCGGCCCGAGTGCCAAGACGTTTCGTTGCGACTCGCAATGAAACCGATGAGACCACAACGCAACATGCACCAATAACACCGAGCATCGCAATGAACGAAATCTTCACTTGGTTTGGCTGCAGACCATGGTCGATACTCTGCTGAATCAAGATAGGGATGACGAGCCGTGCACCCGTGCCTAGAAAAGCAAACCCAAACGTCAAACCAAGACCATGAGAGAGTGCGGGTGCCACGCGCATTCCGCGCCCGATTGTTCGAGCCGAACCAAAACGCGTCACGGGTTCGTTCATCAAACGCCCTCGTTGCGATCGTGCTCAAATGACTGCATCAAATTTCGATAATTCTCATTGCTCAACATCAATGCACTGTGCGGACCATGATCAGTGAGTTTTCCGCCTTCGATAAAAAGCACATCGTCGGCCAATGCAATCGTCGAAGGTCGAGACGCAACAACTACCGTTGTGACTTTTCGGGATGCTCCACGCAAACGATCTATAACGATTGATTCAGTCACGGTGTCCAACGCTGAGGTGGTGTCATCCAAAAGTAAAACATCTGCACCTTGGGCAATCGCTCGAGCAAGCGAGATTCGTTGTCGTTGACCCCCACTCAGGCTTATTCCACGCTCTCCGATGATTGTCTTCGTTCCATTTGCAAGTTCTGAAACAAAACTGTCAGAGGCCGACAAGTACAGAGCCTGAGCAATCGCCTCTTTTGACAATTGCCGGCCAAGACATATGTTGTACTCAATTGATCCCGAGAACAAGAATGGTTCTTGAAACACGATCGACGCGGTTTTTCCGGCCAATGCAACTCGACCTTGTGACGGTTGCAGTAAACCTGCCATCACAGCGAGCAGAGTTGACTTTCCGGAACCAGTGGCACCAACAATGACCACAGTTTTTCCAGCTGTGATGCGAAACGAAACAGAGTCAAGCACCACTGGAGAATGTTCGTCGAATGCATACGAAACATTTTCCAGCGCTACACCCATACCGTCGGGTGCATCCATAATCAATAGCGAAGGATTGAAAACGACAGTTTCATCCAGGATCTCACGCACTCGTTTGTATCCACTCGCAGAGTGCGGCACCGAACTCAGCACATAACCGATGATTCGTAGCGGAAAGATGAGTAACGTAAACAGATAAATAAAGCTCGTGAGTTCTCCAACTGTCATGCTTTCTGACTCGACGCGCATCGCACCGACAACCAAGAGCAGAATGTTGACCAAAGATGGCACTCCATCGAGTAGCGCTTCAAATGTTGAACGCGCCGATACTGCCCGCACTCGCGCATCTTTCAATCTTGTCGAGATCAATGACAGGCGACGAGTCTCGCGATCTTCGGCACCGAATGCCTTGACGACCATCACGCCGTCAAAACTCTCGTGCACCGCAGACGACAAGGCACCCAACTCGTGTTGCGCGGTGTCGTAGTGCTTGTCGATTCGACGTTGATACCCAACGTTCAACAACAGCAAAATAGGAATTACCGAAATCGCAATTAAGCCAAGAGGGATGTCGACAATGATGAGCCAACCGCCAGTAAGAAACACAAGCAACACAACTGACGTACTGAACGGCAAAGGCCCGAGCACCTCTGCTGCTGCATCGGAATCGACGCCGACTCGTGCAACCAAATCTCCAGTCATCCGCTTTTTATGCCAAATCGAAGGTTGGGTCATGATCTGTCGCACCAGCAACATTGTCAGCGACTCGACAGTCCGCCAGTTACTTATGCCTGCAAAGCTTCGACGCACCACAACGCCAAAGGCTCTAGATAAACCGATACCAATAACAATTGCAGCTCCGGTTAGATAGACGCCGGTGTCGATCTGTCCAGCTTCAAAACGCGGCAAAATAACGCTGTCAACCAAAAATGCAACACCGAAACTCGATGCCACAGTGCAAACTGCATACAGAGATGCACCAGCGACAGCAATTGCAAAAAGGCGCGGGTGAAACTTGAGTAAGTCTCGAACGAGACGAATGCCAGTCCGTAGTCGACTTTGCACTGGAGTTTCCTCAACAACAAGGGATTCCGTCACATTCGCAGTCACCGTCACACAGACAATCTAGCAATATGACAATTGTGACTCATCGCACAAATTGTCAAGTAGAGCAAAATCACCAAGAGCCAGCACATACGATCAGAGCACTAGGACCACTCGGAGAACCATCATGAAACGACTTGCATTGACATCGACACTGGTGTTGGTGTTTGCCCTGATCGGCTCAATGTGGGTGTATGCATTGTTTTTTGCGTCCAAGGAAGTGGTCAATGAGATAAATGATCGAGCGTGGACTGAACGTGCAGAAATAATCTGCAAAGACGCTGCAACCGAAAGAATCGCTCTCGCCGACTTTCGACCAATCACTGATGCTGGGGCAGATGCATTGCTCGAACGGGCCAAAATCGTCGACCTTGCCACGGACACACTTGATGCAATGTTGCTCAAACTAGAAGCAACGAAACCACAAGACGCTAAGGGTCAAGCAATTATCCCGCTCTGGATCAGCGATTACCGCAAATACATCGGTGATCGTCGCGCTTATGCCGATCAACTTCGACTCGGGTCAAATGTTCCGTTTGGCGAATCAATCGTGATGGGAATTCCGTTGAGCGAAAAACTCTCTACTTTCGCTGCCGACAATTATATGAAGTCGTGCAAACCACCAATGGATTTATCTATCTAGTTTCCCAATAACCCTCTGGCGAATATTGTTTGATCACGCGCGCTGGAGAACCCACCGCAACGCAAAAGTCCGGCAAATGACCAGTCACCACAGAGTTTGCACCAACAACAACGTGTTTCCCAATCTGTGATCCCGGCAACACCACTACTCCAGCACCCAACCACGAGCCGTCGCCAATTGAAACTGGGCGTTCAACTTGTGTCTGTTGCGAAATAGGAATGTTTACATTTTCATATCCATGATTTTGGTCAGTGATGTATACATGATGACCAGTCCAGACATCGTTACCAATGTCGATTGAAAGATGTCCAACGATGCCACTACCCCGTCCAATCAGACAACGATCACCAATACGAACCACCGGATCAGTCAGACACACCTGACCTGGCACCATTCCTGCCGACAACGCCACATTCGAACCGATCATCGTTTCATTGCCGATGTGGATATATCGCTCATTAAAAATAGTTGTCTGTGGAAAACAGATGATGCTCCCAGATCCGAACTTTCCAAACCTCTTACCCTTCCGAGTATCGGGCCCAATGGCGCCGTACAAACCCATCACATCCCACACTCGTGTTGTGCCACTCTCGAGAAGGTGCCTAAGTAGTCGACCACGCATGCACTCAAAATCTAATAGGTATCCTGATCAGATGACACTGGTCAACACTCCATGTGGTGAGATTCGCGGAACCACATCAAGTGCAGGTGTGAGCGTCTTTAAGGGAATCCGCTTTGCATCAGCAGAAAGATTTCAGCCACCAACAGTCGTAAAGAGTTGGTCAGGAATTTATGAGGCGAATGCGATCGGGCCTGAGTGCCCACAAATTGATAGCCAATTGAGGACTCTTCTCAATGCTGACAATTCGGGACAAAGCGAAGATTGCCTTTTTCTCAACATCACAACTCCAAGCGATTTGACGTCACTACGTCCTGTCTATGTCTGGATTCACGGTGGAGCATTCACCAACGTCACTCCACCACTTTCGTGGAATGACTCGCACCAACTTTCGCTCGATGGCAACGCAGTTGTAGTCACGATCAGTTATCGCTTGGGTGCTTTTGGATTTCTTGGCGACCTTAATCTAGGAATTCTCGATCAAATCGCTGCGTTGCAATGGGTTCAGAACAACATTGAATCTTTCGGTGGAAATTCGAACAACGTCACCATTTTCGGCGAATCTGCTGGCGGTTGCAGCGTTGTTGCATTGATGGCTTCAAAACCGGCTGCAAACCTCTTTGCTCACGCATGGGCAATGAGCGCATCAATTGGTCAATTACGCACAAAAGAATCTGCTGCGCAGGGTCTAGAGCTTTTCCTTAAAGCAGCAAGTGTTAAAACACTCGCGCAACTCGAGACATGCACAACACAAGAAATCCTTCAAGCACAAGACAAGATGTTGCTCGACATTTCCAACTGGAATCAGGGGTTCTCACCAACTGCCGATGGCACTATTTTGCCACTTGACGTCGTGGGTGCTGCTGCGTCGAATCCTGTCGATCTCGTGATGGGCACCACTCGAGATGAGTCACGTATATTTAATTTGCTTAACCCAGAATTGAACAATCTTGATCAAGATCAGGCTATGGATGTGCTGCGCACAAATCATCCGCAACGTGCAGACGCAATATGGTCGCTGTATCACACGTGCTATCCCGATTACACCCCAACACAGATAGTTGCGGCAGTCGATACGGATACCAATTTCAAACTGCACATGTGGAACTTGCTTAAATCAAGACCAGCAGCCCTCACCAATACATGGTCGTATATGTTTACGTGGCCTTCACCACTTTACGATGGAGCGCTAGGCGCAAGTCACGGCATCGACATTCCCTTTATCTTCAACAACACCTCACTCCCAAGGGTCCACATCTACACCAGCAACGATCCATCAAATGAAGTGTTGGGTGCAGAAATGTCAAGAGATCTTTTGAATCTCGGCCTGTTGGGCAACCCCAATTGGCAGCCGTACGATCAGTCAAAACGCACCACTAAAATATTCAACATGCCTTGCACGATTGCTCAATCGCACGACAAATCTCCAGACAATCTTGTCTATGACTTTTGGATGAACCCATGATCCGACAACGCGTAACAGTGCCATCGATCCTAGAACGCAAGTCGTCTCTCAATGCGCAGCGGATCACGATGATTACCGCTTACGATGCAACCTTCGCTTCAATTGTTGATGAATCGGGAGTCGACATCATCCTTGTTGGCGATTCTGTTGGTTCGGTTGTACAAGGTGTAGCCAACACAATTCCAGTGACTCTTGAGGAAATGGAATATCACGTGCGGCTCGTGTCGCGGGCAAACCCACGGGCACTACTTGTTGGCGATTTACCGTTTGGTTCGTACCAAGTCAATTCCGAGCAAGGCGTGCGTAGCGCCATTCGTCTCATCAAGGCTGGTGCGTCGGCCGTCAAACTCGAGGGTGGAGTCAACATGTTTGACACCATCTCAGCAATCAGTCGTGTCGACATCCCCGTCATGGGGCACATCGGGCTTACACCTCAGAGCTATCACCGCATGGGTGGTCACCGCGTGCAAGGACGTACCGACAATCGTGAAGCCGGTGGTCGTGAGCGACTCTTTGAAGACGCACATTCCGTTGAGCAAGCCGGTGCCTTTGCAGTTGTACTTGAAGGCATACCCCGACAACTCGCTCAAGAGATCACCCAAAAGGTTTCAATTCCGACTATCGGAATTGGTGCTGGCCCAGATTGCGATGGACAAGTATTGGTGCTGCACGACATTCTTGGGCTCACCACACATGAACTGAAATTCACCAAACAATTTGCAGACATCCGCACCGCCAGTATCGATGCTTGTACATCTTTTGTTCAAGAAGTTCGCAGCGGACAGTGGCCAGATGATGCTCATTCATTCCACTAGCGAATTCAGTGCTTGGCGAAAGAGTATTGCCAATCAGACGGTTGCATTTGTTCCCACGATGGGGGCACTCCATAATGGGCACCATTCACTGATTGTTCATGCTGCTCAACAATGCGACCTTGTAGTTGTTTCTATCTTCGTTAACGCCATGCAGTTCGGCGACGCAGATGACTTCGACAACTACCCACGCGACGAGCACTCCGACTATCTAGCAAGTGTTTCAGCGGGAGCAAACATAGTTTTTGCACCCCAACAACAAGACATATTTCCAGCAGACTTCAATCAATTTCTCACACCGTCAACCCTTGCCAATAACTATGAAGGCAAGCACAGGCCAGGTCACTTCGCGGGCGTTGTGACGGTTGTTCATCGTCTCTTCGACATCGTGCAACCCGACATTGCGATTTTTGGGGAAAAGGATTATCAGCAGGTTGCAGTTATCCGTGCAATGTCTAATGAGCTGCATCCAACAGTTCGCATCGTGTCTCTTGAAACAGTCCGCGATACAGATGGGTTGGCGCTCTCTAGTCGTAACGCACGTTTGAGCACTAGATCAAGACTTCAAGCGGAAGTGATCCCACGTGCGCTTCAGGCAATTGCCAACTTGCATGCACAAGGCGAGACACGCTCACACGTGCTCAAAAGTGAGGC
>Ga0209086_10003826_pt1 | contig 11283 bp, 11 predicted proteins | sample M_130207_XF_Meta_FD_187312 | JGI IMG/M metagenome (GOLD analysis project Ga0209086, IMG submission 187312) | Freshwater microbial communities from Lake Montjoie, Canada to study carbon cycling - M_130207_XF_MetaG (SPAdes) (version 2) | ecosystem: Environmental > Aquatic > Freshwater > Lake...
GTTCCCATTGATAAATCTGGAACTATAGCTGTAGTTCCATACAATCTATATTCTTCTATTGAATTCAAAGTGCCTGAAGAATTTTGAATTCTTTCTTGTTCAGTTCCTAACTTGAAATAACCATTTACTGATAATTGTTTATTTACTCTGTCTGTATATTCATCATCAGAAATATAGTATTTTGAAGCATTTACAAATAAAGTTTTGTAGATAAAATTTTCATTTGTATCTGCAAACTTAATTTTGAATGAATAGTCTTTAGATAACTTGCTTCCAGTATTATTTTGATCATCCAAACTATCTAAATTTGATTTTTGAAAATAAATTTCAAAAGTTGAATTTCTGTTTAGCTTATAATTTTCTAAATATGCTCCTGAAGAATTGAAAGAAGCTAAATTTATTGTTGGAGATATATTTGCCCACTCCGAAATACTATTTGAACCTTCAATTTGCATAGGTATTTCAGTTGGCTCAGTTTCATCAATGTTGTTTTGAATTTTATAATTTACATTGCTATATGTTGTTTTGGTAGTTTCTTCTAATATCAAGTAATTGTTGTTTATAATGCTTGTAACTTTTCCAATCAACACTCCGCTCTCATCTAAAATATAATCCCCAGGAGTAATTTGATTTGTAAAATTTGTTAGTGTGCCTATAACGTTTGTAGTTCCAGAAGTAATGTCAATTTTGCCAATACCTATAACTAGTTGACTATTAGACTTTAATAAATTAACTGTTGGAACTTTGATTAGATTATGAAGTAGTTTTGCATTTCTTGTGTTCGAAAAATTATTAGCTAAAATTGTTGTATTTTTACCAAAGCTAAAATTAATAAAATTTGGAATAGTCCCTAAGGATGGAACATCTAATATTCCAGAATATTTATCATTTCTTATATTTTCAACTGTCTTTAGCAAATTTGGTAAAATAAAGTTTCCTACATAATAATCACCAATCGGAGGAACTGCAAAATTTTCACTATTATTTTTTATGTAGATAATTGAAGAGTTGTTAGAATATATTTGACCTAATAAACTTATTCCTGACCCTGAGTTAGAAATTGATGGATATGAAACTAGAATTTTTGCAACAACATCATAATCAGATGAAATACTAGGGTAATTGCTATAGTCATCTAAATTGTCAGGCAATGCTTGAGTAGATTGAGCTTTTCCTACAAAACATGTGATTACTGATTTACCGTTTTCATAATCATTACCGTAATTTTTTGCAGCTATGATTACTGGATAAAATTCATCTTTTTTGAGAGAAATCACATTTGAAAAAGAATTTGAATTTCCAATAGATGATATATCAAAAGTTTCAGGATATAGGTATCTAAAACTTTCTTGATTACTAATATTATCTCCGTCATAAAATTCTAAACCAGACTTATTTTTTGAAAACAAATAAATATTTGTATCATTGATACCAGTTTTGGCAAAAGTAATTTTATTAGACAGAGTTTTTTCGAAATAGTTTTTTCTATTATAGATATACCAAGTAGTTTCAAAATTAGTACTACTAAATGTAAGAGCAGTACCGGACGTGTAAGATGGGTATCCTGTCTTGAATGTAAGATCTTGCGTATTCCAATAAAAACCTAGATGAAACCAGTAAGTGTCAGTCCATGTAGTTGATGGGAGCTTAACTTTGATTAAGTAATGATCTCTACTTCTTCCCGTAGTTGCTCCCGTAGATGAAACTTCGGATATTGAATAAGCTAAAGTTGATAGAGCTATTCCGCTCATACTACCTGCTAATGAAAACGTAGATCCAACTCCAGCTGTTTTCAAATATATATGAGAATAAATGCCCAAGTCAACAGGTGTATTTGTGTAAGGATTAAGTTTTTGAAAACCTTCAAAATAATTTTTAGGAATAATTAAATGAGCTTCATTCGCTGAAGATGCTCCAGAATTATTCTTTACAGATATCCATCTTGACGAATTAAAAAGATTTACTTGTGTATAGCCAGTACCTGTATATCTTATGGGATATATAAAATTAGTTCTACCTGATCCAGTACCTGGTTCTGAGTTTATATTGTAAATAATAAAACTTGTATTTGCTGTACCTGTTGATGTGTATGAAGGTATATAGTTTGACCAGGCATTGTAATCTAATACTTCCCATCCCTCAGGAGTAGGGGGATTATGAGTAGAAGCTGTCCAACCACCTGTATTAGCAAAACTTGACAGAGTTTTTTCTACTGTATATTTGCCACCTTGAAAACCAAAAAGTACAGGATCGTCTATGTTGTATGACTGAAAAGGTGATTGATTTATTCCAAGATTATTTTTCAAGGATAAATCATAATCATGAAATACTGTTGATCCTCTAAACTTTACTACTACTCTTTCTAATTCAGAAAATAAACCTCTATTAAAAGAAAAATCACCAACCAAATTTTTGTAAGCATATTTTGCTTTACCAAACTGATTGATTATAAATTCTAATCCTTTTCTGGTTATCAGGCTCATTTTTATTAACTGTATGCTGTGGTTGGTACATTGTCTGGACCGTATTGAGTTTGTTTTACAAGTTCTTTAGCTGAAATAGTAAGAGTTCCGCTTCTGTAAAGTTGTTTGTTAGTTGCGTCATCTGATGGTTTGTTGTCATTGCAAATGACATCATAAAGAAATCTTACTGGTTCAATATTATCGCTTACCATTCTGCGAATATTAGATACTTGTGCAGTGCTCAAGTTAGCTACAGTCGTTCCAGTTCCTACATCATTGTAAAGTCTCAAGAAAGCTTCTGCTGCAAGATTTGAAGGTTGTATTGTAGGAACAGTAATACTAGCTGGGTGAGTTTGACCCCACAATGTTGCAAATTCACTGTTGACCGTCGATACATAAGAAGTAAGTATAGATGTGTGGTCTATAGTAAAATGCTGAGGAGTAAGAGAGCTTTTGCCACATATTGGACATAATTCTACTATCCACATTCTTCTATGTTTTCTCATGATAGATAGAATAATTCTAGTAGCTTCTTGAGTAATTCTTTCTGTGAGTTCTATGTTGTCTCCGCCAGCATTGATTTCTACTGTAATGCTATGTTCATACTCTTGTAATCCCATGGCAATATCTTTAAGAGACGATGAGCCATTCTTAATCGTAATAGAAAGAGCATTGGGTTTCACACCAACTTCACCAATGTAAAACCCTGTTATTGGTCTGTCGTAAACTACAGCTTGGTTGTTATTATTTTTAGGAAACTCATGAAACAGTATTCCTTTGATTGTGTCATAAACTCTTTCTAGCATTTATTTTACTTATTGATTGGGACCTTTAGATCTTTTACCTTCAGCAGGATTGGTAGGCATTCCTCTCAATGTGCTTCTGACAAATCTGTCACCTCTAAGATTTCTTTGTCCGAATAATCTTAATTCACCGTTTTGTATTCTGATTATTTCATTTTGTGCAAAATCAAATCTTACTTTTTGCGCATCAGAATATTGAGGTTCTGCTCCTTGAAGAGCTTGCATATAGTACATTTGTGCAGCTAGTATTGCACAAATTACAGGAACAGGGTGTGGATAGGAAACTTCTCCACCTAAATTGATTTGTTTGAGTGGAACATCGTATTGTGTACCAAGATTTGCATCAATTTGATCTGAAGCCTGTTTGATAAAAAAGTCCAAGTTTACATTACTTGCACTTTCTGGTGTAGGGTTTCTGAAATTTGGAGTAGGATTGTCACCTTCTGTAACAACATTAGGTGGAAGATATTGTTTAACATCCTGGGTAGTGCAATAAGATCTTGCCATGTTTATTGTCCTTTGGGTAATAAATATTTAGGAGTAAAATCAACTCCTTCATCTTCACCAATTAATTTCATTTCAGTTGCTTCTTTTCTAGGTAACAATGTGAAAACATTTTTGGCTTCAAGATCATTAGCAGAAGTTGCTCCCGAATTAACAAATCTTGGATAATCAATATCAAGATCTCTATATCCACCAATTTTAGCATTGAAAACTTCTACTGCATCTGGTGCATAAATACTGCCTTTCAATTTGTTTATCATGTCAGCAGCACTTTTGCTTATATTGGTAGCCATAACAAATCCATTATTTTTATGAGCAAATTCGCAAACTTTATCTAAGGTTAATCCTTGTGGTATTTGTTGTGTGAGCTTATAAACATACAACTCTTCTTTTTGTAGACAGATATACGTTTGCCCAGGAATAACAGATATATCCATTTTTAAAGCCTTAGCTAATTCAAAGGCTCTCAATCCAACATTGACATCTTTTGATAAAATCCCAATGATATCTAATCCATTGATAATTCCTGCAGTTAGTAGTGACTTGACAGTTGAATTTAAATAATCTAGATTACTAAATGTTTTTTCAGCATCTACGAAAACACACAGATCAACTCTAAGAACATTTTTTCTCAGGGCTGTCGCTTGTTTAGATATAGAGTACCATGATCTTTCCATAGTTAAAGAATTACTGGAAAAGCAGCTTAGATTCCTATCTTTTAGTTCCGCAATCAGGACAGAACTTTTCCATTCCAGGAAAGCTATATCCACATTCAGTGCAAAATTTTGGCATTTGAGCAGTTCCACATTTTAAACAAAATTTAGCATCTTTTGGAAGATTGTACATACAACCCTGATTGAGACAATTCTTGAAAAACTGATTTTCGCTCTGCTTACGCTCAATGGTGCCATCCATCTCGTCAAGTTCAGAAATCAAATTAGCAATAATTACGTTATTAGAGTCAATATTATTTTTTTTAGCTTCTTGAACAGGGTTGTCAGGTTCAGATGTCTTCATATTAGGTTGATTTTCAGCCCATTTTTGAAATTCCGGACTGTCGAATAGGCTTTGCTTAGGGTCAGCAGAAATGTTACCAGATTCATCGATTTTTATATCAATTTCTGATTCTATTACTTGCTTTTCGTCACCAAGAATAGTATGCCCAAACTTATTAATTTTAGGCTTGGGCAAATCTTCACGGTGTGGATTAGTAAATGAATGCCTTAGGGATTTAATTTGTTCTTCGTCCATAAGGCTATTATACTATTTACTATTCTTCTTGTCTTCTCGTCTTTCGTACTTAAAGCTGACTACTTCAAAAGAATTTCCTTCTGGAGCATCTCCTGTTGCAAAATCAGAAGTGCTATCAGAATGACTTTCCACAGCTTGCAAAATTTTTGACATGAGTTGAGTGTCAGGTATAGGACCATTATGTTTTGCTTTAATTTCAACAGCAAAACTGTGAACAGTTCCCTCATCAGATGATTGCATAACATTTACTCTTGGCTTGGCAAATGTTTCAATTTTTGGCATGCTATCGTAAGACCCTAATGTGTTATTGATGTCTTCCCCTAACATAGGGTTTATCTGGGAGACTTTATTCTTAGCTGATCTAAGTGCTTGTATGATTTTTTCCATTCTTTCCTCTCAATTTGTTTTCTGTTTTTCTACACCCATTAATAAGGGAGAATATATATATATATTAACATTAATTGTTAATTTAATAATTTAAATTTAAAATTTAAAGAATTAAGTAATTTAAATTTTAAATTTAAAAATTATGAAGATGTACCAATGTTCCATATGTACCTGAAGAATCTTGATCTTCCTCCTGGCATGTTGTATTCTGGGACAACTACACTTCTAACACCTGGATATGTAGCAATAGGAAGTTTTTCAAGCATCTTGTCAAAATCTTCTCTGTACATTTGGGCAACACTTTTTAAATTTTCTACAAAAGAAGCATCAGGATCTTCAATAAGTAATCTTCGTTGTCTGTTTGTTAAAGATAGAATCAGACCTCTAATCAAGTAATATGCTGCTCCATAAACAATAGCTGGATCATAAAAGAATGGTACACTTGATACATATTGGTATTTTGATGCACCAGGCATAGAATTTATTGTTTGTAATGCCATGTTTAGTGCACTATTCATCTGTTGTGATGTAAACATTTTGACAGAATATGATACTAAAACTGTGTCATATGATTGTATTGCAGTTGGTGCATCATTCGCATCTGTAAAGAAAATACTACCTTTATAATCATATTTTACTTTAAGACCATTAGAATAGTTGTTTCCACCAGAATAAGGTGTTTGTATACCATCTCTGTTAAATATGATTGGGTCGTATGATGCATTTATTGTTCTATAAACTGGAGTATTTTCTGAAAGTTGAATCATAGGATCTCTGTCACCTTGTTCAGAATATCCACTAACTCTTACGTCAGGTCTTGGAAAATAACTCCAGTAAGGAAAAGCTACTGTTGCTTCAGTTCTTGATTTTCTGAAAACAACTTCCTCGTCATAAATAGGAATGTTTAAAAGATGTTCAAGCTCAAATCTCAAACTTGATTTAATTAGCAACTCATCCCCTAAAATTGGGGCGCTTGTTGATAAAACTGTTCCTGAACTGTCAACTTCGAGAATTCTATAATATTGGGAAGGACTTCCGCTAGTGTCTACATATTCATTACATGGCCATAGAACTGTATCTATAGTTGTGTAGTCTCCATCAAAATAGTCACTTTTTTGTATTTTATAGAATCTTACGCCTGACGAAGTAACTCTTTCCCACTCGATATAAACACCTGGATTACTACTATTGGTATTATAGTAAACCAAAGGACTAGTTGTATATGATAAAGCTTTAATTTCTTCAGACATGTATTACCTCATAAAAAAACAAGGCTACCCAATGGATAGCCTAAGATTTATGTCCATTCAGTAGGATTTTTCTAAACTCTACGTACTCCACCCTTTTCACCATCTCCATCAAGTTCAAGATCAATTACGTCTGCTACACCGTCATCAAAGTCTGATGGTGTGTCTAAATAATTAAAATCTGAACCTGCAATTTTTTTGTCTCTGTTGTAATTTGTCATTTCAACTTTAGAAACAGATGTTCCACTTTGTCCAATAGAAGGAGCTTCAGCTACAAAAGCTCTACCTCTTTCTGTATCTCCAGAGACAGAGACACTTTCTTGCATATTTTTATATTGAGTGAGCAACTGATTTACTAAATTGGGATTTTGTTGTACTCTGTCTGCAAAATCTTCAACAGAAAGTTCATCTCCTCTTAATTGAGCTTGAGTTTGAGCAATATCTAATGCTGTTGCATATGACAATGAATCGTTAGCATATCCAGCAGTAGAGATTGTTCCATCTTTAGAAACTCCTGCCTTTTCTGCATCAATTTGTTCAGCTTCATAAGTTTTACCGTCAATATCAACTGTTGAAAGATTTGAATTTTTCTGCTGTCTCATTAATTCTTTCTTTTCTTTAATTGCAGCTTTTTGTTCAATAGTTTCAAATTCCGCAGCAGTAATTTGTCTCAGGTATCCCATTCTAATAGAATTTCTTAAATCTTTTGAAGATTTAATTGTCTTAACATCTTCCCATGTAAGATCAATTGCTTGCAATGGTTCAAAATGCAGTCTGATGTCACTAATATAGTGAGGTCCAAGAGTAACATTTCTAATGATAAATGATTCTGGTTCTTGTGTTGATTCGTTCATACTATTCCTTTCTTGTTACAGGCAATGATGTAACACCGTCTAATCCTTCTTTTCCTGTCCATATTTCGTTTGATTTAGCTTCTCTAGAATTTGGATCATAAGATTTCTTCCTAATGCCTTTTTGATCTTTCATAAAATCAGCCATTTCTTTTCTTTTAGTTGTTGTGCCAAATTGTTTTTCTTTAGCAGTCAAACCCTCTTGAACAGCAAAAGTATTAAAAACTCTTTTAGCAGTACCGTTGCCACAGGGACAAGGAATTTCTGACGTATATTCGCTAATTGAACAAGAAATTACATAGGATTTAGCTTCGTCTGTACAATTACAAATATATTCATACCTTGGCATTTTTAGTTTCTTTTCCCTATGTCTCAAAGGTATTTGTACAATAAAAAGAGAATTACTATAAAGGAGAAAATAATGAGTTCAGAAATTTCTGATGCCGCTTCAACCGAAAAAATGTACTGTGTTAAGTGCAGAACAATGGTTATGGTTGTTGCCCCGAAAAGAATAGTTATGAAGAGTAGTAGACATGCACTTCAAGGCAAGTGCCCTCACTGTACTACATCAACATATAAAATCACTGCTAAAGTTGACTAATTATGAAATTCACTTTTGACGGAAATATTTACGAAAATAACAATTCTAGTCAAGATTTTAAATCAGATCAGAAAATCATTCTTTCTGGTCTGATTTTTGAATCTAACACTAGGCTTGCTGCTTTGCCTTTTGAAAGTGACGTAAGAGCTTTTATGAAACTTGATGCAGTTGGCAGAGCTAAATATATGGTTGACCAGTTTGCAAAAAAGTCTGAGTCAGAAAGAGCTGCATTTTTAGATACTTGGGACAAATTAAAAAAAGATCCAACAAAGACTGATACACCTGAAAAAGATGGTAAAAAAGAAGGTCTTGATGGTTTTATAGATCAAATGCAGGGTATAGCTAATAAACCTACCGGAGTAGAAGATTTAGCCAAAACTCTTGAATGTAGATTTTATGTTATTCAAAGGCTGAAATCTCAAATTGATACTCAGAAAATTGGTTTTTATTTTACCAATTTAATGAGTAAGCAAAATCTAACAGAAGAGAAAACATGTGCTATCTTGAATCGCGGAGCAGACATTGCTAATAACACTGGATCTAGAGTAGAAAATGTTCTCGATTTTATTGTAGCAGCTTATGACAGAATAAAATCCTTAACTATTTTAGATAGATTTTTAAAAAAAGCTGAAAATGTCTTGGAAAAAAATAGAACAGTTCCAGTTTTCCAACTTTTAAATAAAGCAATCAATGGGGAAAAAGCCAATACAAGAGCTTACTTGATGACAATCAAAGATCCTCAACAGATGATTATTTTGAATGAACTTATCACAATGGCCCAAGCTGGTCCTGTTGAAAACATGGAAGAGCTTAGAAGAAGTTGGCAAGCATCTTTTGACAAGGTTGAAAGACAAACTGAAATTTACGATCGTAGAATCAAAGTCTACAATATGTTTAAGTCAGAAGCTGCAAATTATGGCATGGCACATGTAATACAGTCTTTAGGTTCGTTGTTTAAAATATTTCAAAAAACAGGCTTGTTAGATGTCATTACTAACATGTACTATGATTTAAAAGCTGGGCAACTTGCAACAGACGCAGCTTTGAGTCCTATAACAAGAAACCCAATAAAATATCCAATAAACCAACCTGGTGCTGTAAATTCTTACAATACAGACTTTAGAGGTTTAGGTCATTCTGGTGCAAAGTTTATCAAGACAGCACAAGAAGAGCAGTCCTCTCAACCTGATGTAAACGAGTTGTCTCAAGAAGGTTTATTTAGTGCAATAATATTTGCTTTAAGAGGTGCAATAGCTACTCTAAAGTCCAATCCTGCACTAGCTGTTCTTGCTCCAATTTTTGAAGGTGCTATAAAAATTCTAAGTTCTTTTAGCAGTAAAACTACTTTAGATGATATTACTAAAGCGTTTGGCGATTTTCCCAATCAATTTAACTCATCAGCAGATACAGTAAATCAAACTTCAAGACCAGCTAATGCTAGCACTTCTGAAATTAATATCAGAGTTGCTTTAGGGCCTTTAATGAGAGGAGCATTTGCAGCGTTACCAGCAGTGTTTAGAAATTTTATTGTCAATCAATTGACAACTTTTGCTAACGATCCACAGCTTTTCTTCAAGTGTGCATTATCCCTTTCAGAATTAATTATTTCGATTATAAGGACTTATGGTGCTCAGTTCTGGGGTAAAGACTTGAAGCATGATCCAATGTTCTTTGACTCAGCTGGACGTTTCTTACAAAATTCCCCAGCAGCCATAGCTTATACCCAAACACTTTCAGAAGCTGGATATTCTACTGATCAAGTCAATGCTATGATTACTTTTAAACAAGTAAGAGAGCAAGTTAAAGAAAAAATCAGAAATTATGAAACTAAGGTCAAAGATGTTTTAGCAATTCCAGTGCAGACAGGAGTTAATACCACTTCTGAATCTCCATTGAAAAGTGATGCTAGTATCCAGAAAATTACCAATGGTTTTATCCTTGAACTTCGTGGCGCTATTGTTCAGTTTGATAAAGAATTAGATTTCTTGAGAAATTTGTCATCTGAAGCTCAAATGCAACAAAAAAATCAAGTTGCATTAAATTTGGTTACACAACATTTAAGAGAAGCAGAAGCAGATTTGCAAACTATGAAGAATTTGCTTGGAAGATACTATTCATATGATTTGACTATCCAGAACCGCAATAAGACACTGAAATTGATGAAAGTTATAGGACCTATGATGAGTAAAATCACTAAGTTTCAAACAGTAGGTATTAGTACGGCAGCTCTTATTTCTAACCCCCAGGGTATTTTTCCAATCTTAAATAAAATAAGACAAATGCAATTAGATAATATAGCTAAAATGAAAGCAGATTTAGACGTTAAGAAAAGATCTTTGCCAAATAACTACTACATGGAACCATAATAATGTCACTACCATTTCCAGGATTTACAGCAACTCCAGTCTCATCATTAAGCACTATGACATCTGATTTGTCACCTTATGATTTTAAATATAATAATGGGAAGATTCTTAAGGAACTAGATAAACTTAAGAATCCAAATAATGCTTCAAAAATAATACGTGGATTTGATGGAAAAAACTACAAAGTTGAAGATTACATGAAAACGCTACAAAATCAAGCTTTTCAAGTATCTAAGATTGGTCCAAAAGTTGAAGCTACACCTGGTATTGAATTAGAAGACATTCCTCAATCAGAAGAATCAAAACAAACATTTCTAGAACAAGAAATGGCTTCTTTACAGTCATCAATTTTAGATGCTGAAAATAATGTTGAATTGATTGACACTTATATTTTAGGTTTACTTACTGGTAAAGATTTTACGGAGTTTAAGTTGGGAAGTAATATGAAATTTGTGAAAATTGCAAAAGATGAGAAGTTAGATAAATTCAGAAAAGAAGAAATCTTAAAGCCAGTTGAAGATTATTTCAATGAACTATTAGATGATTCATTTGGTTCTCCAAATTACGGGACTGACATGACTCATACACCTGAAGATTTAGATCAACCAAAAAAAGCTTCAAGATTTAAAATTATTAAATAAATCTTTACAATATTTTTATGTCCAATAAAGAATTAGATTTTATTTCTTACAATAGAATAACATCTAAATCTGATGCCTTCGTTATGTGTGAAGATTTGAACTGTTTTGTTCAATACTTACCATCTACTCGTGTCACTTCACATAACATAAAAAAAGAACAACATACTGCT
>Ga0209086_10003829_pt1 | contig 11275 bp, 6 predicted proteins | sample M_130207_XF_Meta_FD_187312 | JGI IMG/M metagenome (GOLD analysis project Ga0209086, IMG submission 187312) | Freshwater microbial communities from Lake Montjoie, Canada to study carbon cycling - M_130207_XF_MetaG (SPAdes) (version 2) | ecosystem: Environmental > Aquatic > Freshwater > Lake...
GCTGGCTTTACCGACTTTGATCGGTTCAGAGCGGCCGATATCCCATAGTCTTGCCATGCTCGTGAGGGCTAGATCATCCGAGAAAGGCTCTTTGGAAAGTGCCGAGCTAGGATCCGCCTCTTCTGTACATTTCGCAATGGCTTGAGCCGCTTTTTGCTCAAAGAACCCCCCCATCAGTAGTGCTACGCTTTTAATCGCATCGAGAGGGGTGGCACCATTCAAAACTCGGTGGGTGACGCGCGCAAAAAACTCTCCTCCGCCTAAGGCGTGAGCATCTTTATGGGTGAACATTGTTTTTCGTGCCGCGTCCACCAATTCCTCTTCGGTTTCATAGTAGGCATGGGCCGCAACGTGGCGGATAGCCATCGCGTTCGAGATACCGCCAAGATGTTCAATCGGGGTTCCTCTTTTGACTTGCGCATAGGTCTCTTGAGTCATGGTACAAATCCATGAACCCCAGCCATTCTCAAGACGATTCATCCAATGGGGAATCATCGCTGCAACACTCAAGGCTCTCGGGGGGTCGGAGATAGCCGCCAAATGCTCTAAAACGAGGATATTGTAATCACCGTAGTCGGTGGTTCCCCCGGCCGTTTTACCCGGATGGTAATTGCGTTCACCCCATCCGATTCCATGAGTATGGCCACCCATCATTTCACCAGGTGACATAAACTTGTCCAGCGGTCTATTGCCATAGGCCTTAAAAATCTTTGCGGCATCGTATTCATAATGACTGCCAAGACAGAGGGCGTCGCCGACAAGGGCACCAAAAAATGCCCCTTTGATTGCTTCTTCTTTTGGCAAGTGGTTCATACCATTTATCTCATTGTTACTCGGTTTTAACTGACCACACAGGGTGTTTGGTTTCAGTGGTTTTGTAAAGAGCATCTGCGGTTCACGCCTTCGCGTAAATCTCCGCCCCCTTTCACGAACTCACGAGACTTAGCTTCTATTGCCGTGATTGAGGCGGCAGCACACGAGCACGATCCGGCCACACAGTGCCTAGGGCTACCGGCCCCCGGCGCCTCCAAGCGTGGCTGGTCTATTGGATGGCAAAATCCTAACTTAAGAAAATAGCGTCATTCATGGGGGCAGGTCCGTTCCCATTTCAGGCCAATCCGCTGCCGGTCGGCGAACTACGCCGACGACGAACCGTCGATCCGCAACGATTCCTTAGAGTTTTCGTGTGGCCCGCAGTCAGTCGGTTCAGTAAACAGTAAACTAAAACAGCAGTGCAGGCATGGAAAGCGAGGCGGATGCCGAAGCCTGACTTTCAAATAAGAACTTGTGAATTTATGATTTAAGTTGCTATCCAAAGTGTTTGTGAATTTTAGGAAGACCACGCGTCAACATCAGGAACCATCGCTATGCAAAAGTCGACTTCGTCCCCGTTCGACGCAGACCGCAGAGGTTGTGCATGTTTTCGGAGAATATCGCGGCGTCAGACCCTGCAAGTGGGCGTGTGCGGGGCACTCGGGTTGTCGCTGGCAGACTTGTTCAGGTTGGAAGTTCGCGGCGAAGACTCGGCCAACCAGGCGTTCTCGGCGGCGGGCTCGAAAGGCCGGCTTAAGCCCAAAACGCTGAGCGTGATTCAGCTCAATTTGGGGGGCGGTTTTCCGCAGCAGGAGTCGTTCGACCCGAAGCCCGAAGCGCCGATCGAATACCGCGGCTCGTTCGGCGTCACAAAGACTAAAAATGGCGACATCTTCAGCGACAACTTGCCGAAGACCGCCGCCATCGCGGATCGACTCACGGTGATTCGCAGCGTTGTCGGCAAAATCCCCGATCATGGCCTGGCGACCTATCACCTCTCGACCGGTTACACGCCAACGGCCGTAATCGATTACCCGTCCATGGGGGCGATGATCTCTCATGAACTTGGGCCTCGCGGTCTGCTACCGCCATATATTGCCGTGCCAAATCAGTTGGCTTACGGCGGGGGGACCGGCTTCTTGAGCAGCACCTATGGTGCGTTTGAACTGGGGGCCGATCCGGCTCAGGGGAAGAATTTCAAGGTCCGAGATTTCTCGCTTCCGAATGGGATTTCGACTGAGCGCCTCGATCGTCGTCATGCGGCTCGACGTATCATCGAAGAGCGCATCCGTAACGAAGAGGCTGACCCAGCCACTCTCGACACCATGGATGGCTTCTACGGCAAAGCCCATGAATTGCTCACCTCGGCCGACGCCCAGAAGGCGTTCACTTTTGAAGGAGAAACCGACGAGACGTTCGCACTCTACGGAAGTACGGTGACCGGCGGAGTGAAAGGGCCGGATGGCCGGTACCATCCGAAGGGTTTGGCGGAGCGACTGATCATGGCGCGACGACTCGTCGAGGCCGGCGCTCGGTTTGTCACGGTGAGTTATGGCGCCTGGGACAGCCACATCGACGTCAAGAAGAACTGCATCGACCAGATGGCTCCCCTCGACCAGGCGATTGCGGGTCTCGTCACCGATCTGGATCGCCGCGGACTACTCGACACAACCCTCTTCTGGGTGACGACCGAATTTGGACGCACGCCAAAGATCAACAAAGACAGTGGACGCGACCACTGGGCTCGCTGCTACTCGAATTTACTAGCGGGTGGAGGCTTTCACAAAGGCCTTATCTACGGGGCAAGCGATTCGACCGCAGCCGAACCGGCCCGCGATGCGGTGACACTCGAAGACCTGATGTTTACGGTCTATCACCAGTTGGGAATTGACGCCGACAAAGAGTTGGTCGCATTTGGCACTCGGCCGATCGAAATCATCAAAGACGGCAAGCTCGTGAAGGGACTGATTGAATCTCACGGCGACCAGGAGGTTGGGTCTTGAACAGTTTACGAGTCGGGTTGATCGCTGCAGTGCTTTCGCTGGTGACGATAGCTCCCGTTTCCGCTCAGGGATTGCTCAAACATATCGAACGAGTTACGCCCCGTATTGCGCAGCGAGGTACGACCGTCGAAGTGACGATTCAAGGCGGCTGGCTGAAAGAACCTCGCGAGGTGATCTTTTCTACGCCCGGTCTTCGGGCGATTGAGATCGAGCCGCTCCCCAGTCTGCAGCCACCGATCACTCTCGCCCACGGCGGTCGGATCGAAGACCAGATGAAGTGCCGATTCGAAATCGCGGCGGACTGCCTGGCGGGCGAGCATCAGTTTCGAATCAGAACGGCCGATCAACTCTCGACATTGGCGACCTTCCATGTTTCTCCGTTTCCGTTCGTCGATGCGCCCGACGTTCCGCATCACACAATCGCCACTGCGTTGCCAGTTCCGCTGAATGTGACCATCCGTCAAAACCGTTCTGCCGACGGCCTGCACCTGTTCAAAGTACCGGCCGCTCCAGGCACACGGCTCACCGCCGAGGTCGAGGCCGTGCGTCTTGCCGACGTCCATTATGGCGACAGCGAATTTGATCTCGCACTGCGGATCCTCGATGCAAATGGGCGCGAACTGGCAGCCAACGACGACAACCCGCTTCACCTGCAAGACCCGTTCATTAGTCTGAAACTGCCGAATCATCTTCCCGGCGACTCGGTGTATGTGGAAGTCGGACCGTCCGTGGCGGGGCAGGGAAACGTTCCCTATTGCCTGCACGTAGGCTCCTTCAGCCGACCACTGGCCGTGTTTCCTCCAGGGGGGCCTTCGGGCAAGCCGCTACAAGCCAAGTTGCTGGGCGATCCGATGGGCGATGTCGATCAAGCAATCGCCGTACCGGATGTTCCCGGCACGTTCGCTCAGTTCGGAGATGCGCCGTCGCCGTTGTTGCTGAGGTCAAGCCCCTTTCCCAATGTGCTCGAAGAGCGTGAAGCGACGGATACTCGAATCTCGTCGCTGCCGGTGGCGCTCAACGGCGTGCTCGATAAGCCGGGCGACACCGACGCCTTTCGGCTCTCCGTGAAGCAAGGCGACCGTTATCGGGTGCGGGTCTATTCCGCCGCGTTGGGCTCCCCTCTCGATCCTGCGATTCGCATCCGCCCCGTCACGGCGCAGGGCTTGCCCGGGCCCGCTGTCGCTGAAGCCGACGATGCCGATCCGCTCCTTACCGACCGCGAAATTTTTGGACCCAACTTCCGTTCGCGAGGAGGACTCAAAGATGCAATCGATCCTTCGATCGTTTGGGAATCCAAGGCTGACGGCGACTATCTGATCGAAGTGCGCGATACGAACGGTTTCGGCACCCCGACCGCCGTCTATCGAATTGAGATCGAGACGCCGCCCGACAGAATCTATGCTCACCTAACGACCGGCGGCAACTCCGACTGGGTGGAGTCAACCCGCTACATGGGACTCGCCGTACCGCAGGGCAACCGATGGACTGTGAACCTGAATTTGCCACAGGGTCAGGGCAACACCTATCGTGGCGGCCTTCAAATTATTGCCCAAGGATTGCCGCCCGGCGTGAAACTCGTCTCGCCACCAGCGCCCCCTGGGCAAACCCGCTGGCCGGTGCAATTGGTGGCCGATTCGTCCGCTGAACCGCAAGGCGCCGTCGTCGCGTTCAGTGTGCTCGCCACCGATCCCGATAAGTCGATCGAGAGCGGCTTCCAGCAATGGGTCCCCTTCATCAACCATTCCGGCGGCGACGCGTGGCGGGCGGTCCGCAGCGATCGGGCCATCATGGCCATCACCGATCCAGCGCCAATCACTATCGACCTTGTCCGTCCTACGATCGCGTTAGTCCGCGGCGGGGAACTCGCCATTGCCGTAAAACTCGCGCGGCGAGCAGGCTACAACGAACCTGTCGATTTTCAATGCGAATTCGCGCCGCAAGGAGTTGGACTTCCCCCGGCGGAAACCATCTCCGGGTCCGCCACCGAGGCCACACTGCGAATTACGGCCGAACAGAATGCTCCGCTTGGCGCAGGACCCCTCTTCGTGAGGGCTACCACGTTGCCGCAAGGCAGCGGCGAACTCGGCGCGGGACGAGTGATGGTTTCGTCGGAAATTATCACTATCACTGTGGCCGATCCCTTCGTCGAACTGGCGAGTCAACCCACAAGCATTCGTCGCGGCGCCCAAGGTCGCTTTACGTTTTCGGTTAGTCACAAAACGCCCTTCAATGGACAGACGACAGCGAGGCTGCTCGGGCTGCCCAAGGGAGTGAATGTGTTAGAACCGCTCCCGGTCATTACGGTCGACTCGAAGGAGATCGTGTTTGAGATCGAAGCCACGGAAGAATCGCTCCTGGGCGCCGTGAACGGCATTGGTTGCGAGCTAACTGTCAAAGTCGCGGGCCAGGAAATTCGCCAGCGGGCAGGAAACGGCACGCTACGAATTGATCCCAAACTATAGGAACCACTCTGCATGATTCGGCTCAACATTCCAAGGATGAACATCCTCCGCACCGCGTTGCCCGTTCTCCTGCAACTCGCAGCAGCGATCGCCGCTGGGGATGAGCCTGCTTCCGTAACGGCCCCGCCGAGCTTTCGTAGCGACATTATGCCCGTCTTCTTTCGAGCGGGCTGCAATGCAGGCGTCTGCCACGGATCGGCTCGGGGCAAGGAAGGCTTCATGCTTTCGCTTTTTGGGTATGACGCTCGAGGAGACTACGAACGCGTCGTTCACGATATGCCAGGACGCCGCGTAAACTTGGCGGTACCAGAAGAGAGTTTGCTGCTGTTGAAGGCGGTTGGCGGCGTGCCACACACGGGCGGGAAGCTCTTCGATCGAAACAGCGACTACTACAAAACGCTCCTTCGTTGGATTGAGGCCGGTGCTCCCGACGACGCAATCACCGTACCAGAAACAGTTGGCATTGCACTCTCTCAGGACAGCATCGAATTCGAGAAAGCTGGCGAACGGGCGTCGCTCCGCGTCACCGCCAAGTACAGCGACGGCTCATCCCGCGATGTGACCAATCTTGCCCGTTTCTTCTCGAACAATCCGAGCGTTGCGACGATTGACGTAGACGGACATGTTGTGGCGGCCGGGCCGGGTGATACGAACGTGTTCGCTCGTTTCAGTCGCTTCACAATCGGCGTCGAGACCATCGTGCTCCCGCCTGCCGAACAATTCGTCTGGCCGAATCCAATGGAAAACAACTTTATCGACACACTCGTCTTCAACAAACTCAAGAAGCTTCGGATTGCCCCTTCCGACATCTGCGACGACGAAACCTTTCTACGCCGCGTAACACTCGACCTAGCGGCACGCCCTCCCACAGTTGCCGAATATCACGCCTTCATGGCCGAATCCTCGCCCAATAAACGATCCAGAAAGATCGATGAACTGCTTGCTTCCGACGACTTCGCTGATTTCTGGGCCGCCCTGTGGGCCGAGCAACTGCGGGTCATGGGGGGCAACTATTCTCCCGACGCCACGCACATCAAGGCTGCCGATCAGTATGCGAAATGGATTAAAGCTCAGTTCCGCATGGGCCGTCCTCTGAATGAGTTTGTCGCCGAGATGGTGTCAGCTTCCGGCAGCAACATCAGCAACGGACCCGTCAATCTTTATACAATGCTGGTTCATGCCCCGAACGTTCAGCCCAAGCCTCTTGCGGCGGATTTCTCGCAGGTGTTTCTTGGAGTGCAAATTCAGTGCGCCGAATGCCACAACCATCCTTTCGATCGTTGGACTCAGGACGATTACTACGGATTCGTCAGCTTCTTTACTGGCATTCGGCGGAAGCCCGGCGTTGAACCCCGGGAGAAGCGAATCTATTGGGATGAGTCGTCGAGTCCGGCCGTCAATCCGGTCGATGGACTGGGAAAGCCGGCCAAAGTGCTGGGATCGATCGAGCCTGTCGGCTCGACGGGCGACCCCCGGTCCGAGTTGGCCGCATGGCTGACGTCTCCGAAAAACGAGCTCTTTTCCAAGAACCTCGCGAACCGCATCTGGGCGCATCTGTTGGGACGTGGCGTCATCGATCCAATCGACGACATCCGCGTCAGCAACCCGCCGGTGAACGCCCCACTGCTCGATGCGTTGTCGAATCGGCTCGTTGAAATCAAATTCGACCTTCGCAGCCTAGTCCGAGACATCTGTCGATCGCGAGTTTATCAACTATCCGCTAGCCCGACTCCGAGCAATAGAGGCGACTCGCGGCAGTTTTCTCATGCGCATCTCCGACGATTGCGTGCCGACGTGTTGCTTGACTCAGTTGTCGCCGTGACCGAAGTTCCACGCAACTTTCCCTACTGGCCGCCAGGAACGCGGGCCATCGATTTTTATCCTCGTTCTCCTGGAGACACGGAAGGACCGAATTCGGGCGATCCATTTTTCGCCACGTTTGGCCGCTCGACCCGAGGCACGATTTGCGCTTGCGAGACCAAGAAAGAACCGACACTGTCGCAAGTCATGCATCTTTCCGTTGGCGATTCCGTCAGAGATCGCATCGCAGCAAGTCCGGTTGTGGAAAAACTGTTCGGAACCAATTCGCCTCCCGAAGAAATCATTGAACAGCTCTTCATTCGCACGCTCAGCCGTCGTCCCACTCGCAGCGAGCAGGTCGATCTGCGGGAAATCGTTGGCGACGCGGTGAAAGAACAAGGAGTTTACGAAGACATCTTCTGGGGCCTGCTGAATTCAAGCGAGTTTACGTTCAACCATTAGTCCGCTTCTGTCATGCCGTTTTGTGGGAGTTCGCTCATGTTTCGTTTCGTCCGTCTCTCGCTGGCCGTCGTCTGGCTCTTGGGAACCGCCTCTGTTCACGCCGACGATGCAATGCCGATCACGTACGACGACCATATCGCTCCCATCTTCAAACGTCATTGCTTTCAATGCCATGGAGAGTCGAAACAAGAAGCCGGGTTGAACCTCGCCAGCCATGCCATGGCAACGAAAGGCGGCAGCGGCGGAGCGGTCGTAGTCTCCGGACGATCGAGTACCAGTCGTCTCTTCCTGGCCATCACAGCCGAAGACCCTGCCGAACGTATGCCGCCTCAGAACGATCCGTTGCCTAAAGAGCAGGTCGCGATGATCAAAGCCTGGATCGAAACCGGTCTGCGACAAAACGCAGACATCGCCGGTGTTCCAACTCGAACGTTGAGCTTCACTCCCACGGCGTCGCTCGCGAGCGACGGCCCGCCGCCCATGCCCGAGAAATTGCCCGCCCTCGATCTTCCCAAAACGCACCGGCCGTTTCCGATACTCGCGCTGGCCGCAAGCCCGCGCGCGCCATTGGTCGCGGTTGCGGGCTACGAACGCGTCGACTTCGTTAACCCGGCGACGCGCGACGTGATTGGATCCCTTCCGTTCCCCGAAGGAGAGCCCCACGTTTTGCGTTTTAGTCGTTCAGGATCGGTGCTGCTGGCTGCGGGAGGTCGACCTGTTCAAAGCGGCGCGGCCGTACTGTTCGATGTAAAGACCGGAAAGCGTTTAGCAGAGCTGGGCGACGAAACCGACGTCGTCTTGGGAGCCGATATCTCCGCTGATGAACGACTGGTCGCCATGGGCGGTTCGAGTCGAATCGTCAAAGTCTATTCGACCATCAACGGCTCGCTGAAGCATTCGCTCGTGAAACACACCGACTGGGTGACAGCCATCGCCTTTAGCCCCGACGGAAAACTGCTCGCCAGCGCCGATCGAGTCGGCAATATTCACCTGTGGGACGCAACGAGCGGCGGAATTGTTTTGCCGTTGGCAGAGCACAAATCGAGTGTGAGATCGCTCGCATGGCGAACCGATAGCCAGGTGTTGGCCTCGTGCGGGGAAGACGGCGCCGTCGTCTGGTGGGATGTCGCGAAAGGCTGGCCCGCAATTTCGAAAGGCGACGCCCATCCGCCGCAACGCCCGGCTGGCGTCTATGGAAAAATCGCCAATGGAGTGCTCGACGCCTCTTTCGGCCCCCAGGGGGAACTCGTAACCTGCGGCCGCGATCAAACCGTTCGAATCTGGGCGAGCGATGGCACGCTACGGAAGTCGTCCCCGCTTGATGCAGACGCGAAACCAAATATCCAAAGCCTTCAATCCCGTATTCTGCCATTACGATCGGTCGTCACGTATGACGGAACGACTCTCGTTGCTGGCGACTCTGCCGGCAAAATTCACACATGGCGAGTTGAATAGAAACAATCGACTGACCCGCCCCCTTTAACCGCCAGCGGATCCTCTCCGAATCGTGGATCGATACGATTCGGACCTCCAAAACGACGGCCCTTATCAACTCCATTACGGATATTTCTGGTGGCGCGGAAACGAGAACTCGGAAGGAAAGGAGTATTGTGAAATCCGCCCGCGGAGCGATGGGGCAGTTTCTCTTCTAGGTGCCTGATCCTGACTCACTCAAGCGAATGCTGGCTAAACGATCCCGAGATGAACAAAAAAATCCGCCCCGACGGGGAGTCCCACCGGAGCGGTTTTTGTTTTGGGGAATACGACAGTCAACCGGATCAGGTGCCGGCTCCAGGACGTCCACCGCCACTAGGCCCGCGCATTTGGAGCTTCGAGATGTCGAAGGCGGGGCCCTTGAGCGTTTCGAGCTTAGACTTCTGCTCGGCGGAGAGGATTTCCATCGCCTTGGCAGTCATCTTTGTCCGCATCTCATCGGGGTTGCCGCCGCCCCCCTGGGCCGCCTGCCGCATCTCCTGGATTGCCGACTGAAACTTTGCAACCTGATCATCGGTGACGCCGATTTCCTTGGCGAGGGTTTCGTCCATCAGGACGCCGGCACCGAGGGCCTGAACCCGAATCTGCTTGAGGCGGGAAAGTTGCTTGGTGTCGATCAGGCCAGCCACTTTCTTGTCGTCCTCGGCCGTGCGGGCGCGACGCTCCTCCATCCACTTCTGCCGCTGTTCGTCGGTCATATCACGAGGGTTGCCCCCACCGGCTCCGCCGCCGCCCGGGGCACGCTCGGGGAGGTCAGCGGCGATCTTTGTCTTTTGTTCGGCGGAGAGGCCGAGCTCGCCCTGAACAGCATTCTGGCGGAGGAGTGATGCCTGCGACATGCCGCGGCCACGGCCACCGGGGGATTGGGCGAAGGCGTCGGTGGCTAGGAGCGCGGCAGCGAGACAGGCAACGACGAGAAGCGTGCGGTGCATGAAGGAGTCCTTTGGGAAGAAAATGGCGGGGAACGGCACGTCGGCGGGCACCCCGTCGAGCCCGTTCCCCGGTCGATTGAACTGGCAATCGTCGGGAAAGTTGCGTCGGGTGAGCTTACACGCGAGACGTGGGACGCGATAGCGACGGCCCTCCCCGCATTGCAAACACATTTTAAGAACTCACAATGAGTTCTTAAAAAAGACCTGCGATGTCGCCCGCATCACTTTACTACTTTTTTAAATCAAAATACACTCTGATTGAATTCGATATTGAGTATCGTGCGTAAGAATTGCATCGTCACACTAAAACAGAGGGAATCGCAATGAGTCAGGAAAGTTCTATTTTTAAATATGATGGCCAAGACTTCATACGAATGCACACAACGTTACGTACAGAAGCTGGAGAATCTGCCGCTGAAACCAAGCTCGATCGCAACAGCCCCGGATATGCGGCGCTGATTCAAAAGCGATCTTTTACTGGAGAAGTCACTTTGTTTGGTCATACATGCGACGCTAACTATGCGCCACTTACCGATCACGATGGTCGATTGACGGGCGCCCTGATGGTTTGTATCCAGAAATGAGAGCATTGAGTCGCTGCCTTCCTTAGTTTAAAAAATAGCTCGGGCATGCCCAGCTACCGGCCCTGCATGGCCAGATTGGGGGCAGCGTCAATCAGACAGGGTTCGATAGAAACAACCCTCACAAACTTCTCTCAAGCTTCAACATGAAACTCACGCTTAACACGAAACTCATCCTGATCACCGCCCTGCTTGGGCTTGCCATGTCTGCTACGGGCCTCGCCTCCGAAGCCTTTCGCGTCTATGCGCCTTCCAGCAAGACGCAAACACTTTGGATTGTGGACGCCGTTCCCAGGGAGGACGGAGGATTGGAACTCAAGCTGGCCGAGAAGCGGGACCTGGGTTTTAACGGTCGGGTCATCGCCGCGCACCCGGAAAAGCGGCTGCTCTACATCGTGGGCGGCGGCGGAGAACCGGGCAAGGTGCCCGGTGCGGTGGTGACTCTGGCGAAAAACGGCACCTATGCGAGCCATCAGCCCGTTGACCTGAATGACGACGCTGCCTACCTCAGTCTCGACCGCAGCGGTGCGTTTCTGTTGGGCGTCAGCTATGGAAACGGACGGCTCAATGTCTATCGCATCGATGAAAACGGACTGCCGGGAAAGGCCGTGGCAACGGTCGATGAAGGAAAGAAGGAGGCTCACTGCGTCCTGATTTCCCCGGACAACCAGTTTCTCTACATCCCCTATGTGAAAGGCAACCTGGCACTCTTTCAATACCGTTTCGAT
>Ga0209086_10003830_pt1 | contig 11275 bp, 10 predicted proteins | sample M_130207_XF_Meta_FD_187312 | JGI IMG/M metagenome (GOLD analysis project Ga0209086, IMG submission 187312) | Freshwater microbial communities from Lake Montjoie, Canada to study carbon cycling - M_130207_XF_MetaG (SPAdes) (version 2) | ecosystem: Environmental > Aquatic > Freshwater > Lake...
GTAGGAGGTCGTCCCATACATGCAAAACCTCCATTATTTGAGAATTTAAGTACAGCATCAGAAATACTATTTACTGGTATTAAAGTAATTGATTTGATAGAGCCATATGCCAAAGGAGGAAAAATTGGATTATTTGGAGGTGCAGGAGTAGGAAAAACAGTATTGATTCAAGAGCTCATAAACAATATTGCAAAAGCTTATAATGGAATTTCGGTTTTCGCTGGTGTTGGGGAAAGGACTCGTGAAGGAAACGATTTGATGAGAGAGATGATAGAGGCAGGAATTATGAATTATGGAGATGCTTTTAAGCATAGTATGGAAGAAGGTGGATGGGATTTAAGTTCGGTAGATGTGGAAGGATTAAAAGAGTCAAAAGCAACTTTTGTATTTGGTCAAATGAATGAACCTCCTGGAGCTAGAGCTAGAGTGGCATTAAGTGGGTTAACAATGGCGGAATATTTCCGTGATGGAGAAGGAGATGGTCAAGGGAAAGATATCTTATTCTTTGTAGATAATATTTTTAGATTTACCCAAGCTGGTTCAGAAGTGTCGGCTTTATTAGGTCGTATGCCAAGTGCGGTGGGATATCAGCCAACTTTGGCTACGGAAATGGGATTGATGCAAGAGAGAATTACTTCTACTAAAAATGGTTCAATCACGTCTGTACAAGCAGTATACGTTCCTGCGGATGATTTAACAGATCCAGCACCAGCAACTACTTTTGCGCATTTGGATGCAACAACTGTATTGAGTCGTAAGATTGCTGATTTAGGAATTTACCCAGCGGTAGATCCTTTAGATTCTACTTCAAGAATTCTTACTCCTCAAATTGTAGGGGAAGAGCATTATAATACAGCAAATAGAGTAAAATTGATTTTACAACGCTATAAAGAATTGCAAGACATTATTGCTATTCTTGGTTTAGATGAATTGAGTGATGAAGATAAATTAGTAGTGTCAAGAGCGCGTAAAGTTCAACGTTTCTTGAGTCAGCCTTTCTTTGTGGCAGAACAATTTACAGGATTAAAAGGGGTGTTGGTACCAATTGAAGACACCATTCGCGGTTTCAATGCGATTATGGATGGAGAAGTAGACGAATATCCAGAAGCGGCATTTAATCTTGTTGGAACTTTAGAAGATGCAATTGAGAAAGGCAAAAAAATGATGGCTGCTGCCCAAGCGTAAGCAGGATCAATGTGTTAGATTTTATGAGTTTCTTTTTTTGATTTCTTAAAATTTGACGTTTTATAATCATTAATTAGCGCATATGAAATTAGAAATATTAACACCGGAGCAAAAAATTTTCAGTGGCGATGTCTATGGGGTTCAATTGCCTGGTATTGCCGGGTTGTTTGAAGTGTTGGACAAGCATGCTCCATTGGTTAGTGCGTTGAAAGCGGGCTCTTTAAAAATACTAAAAGATAAAAATAGTACTTCTTCATACACTATTCAAAGCGGCTTTGTGGAAGTATTAAACAATAGTACTACGGTATTGGTAGAAGGCGCAATCGAAAAATAATTGTAAGAAAATTAACACATCTAATCCCCCATTCTTGCGGGATTTTTTTGAGTATATTTAAAAAAAAAGTATCAAATCTATTTTTTTTCATTTTTTTGAACTAGTATTGTATTAAACTAAAAAATATACAATGAAATATCTGTTAGCCTTTTCAATTTGCGTAACATTCGCTTGCAGCTCATTAGCACAATCGAAATATTCAACCAAGCAAAAAAGCACAAAAAAAGAAAATGAAGTAACAGAAAGCTATGTATTAAAACAGAATGAAATTAGATTAAACTCAGCTTCATCTATTTATGGTGTTCCCGAAATAAATTATGAACGATTTTGTGCTGATAATTTAGGAGTTGGATTAGCTGCATCAATTACATTACTTGATTCGAAGGATTTGGAGCAACGTTACTCTATATTGCCATACGCCAGAATTTATTTTGGTGAAAAAACAGCTTCTGGTTTTTTCTTTGAAGCTAATGCGGCACTTCTTGGACAAGAGCATTCAGTTGTTTCTGGTCAAGACAATTCAAGTGTTTTAAGAACTAGAGTGGGCTTCGGGGCAGCAATTGGCGTGAAATTGGTAGCTAGAAATGGCATTATTGGTGAAGTTTATTCTGGAGGTGGCAGAAGATTTGGCGATGGACCAGACGGAGCCTATTTGAGAATTGGAGTTTGTATTGGTAGAAGATTTTAATAAGTGCAATTGTTTTAAAATTGCTTTTTAGTTTGTACAAAAGCCCATGCAAGAAATGGAATTATTAAGAAAGCTAAAATCCAATACGATCCTCCCAATAAAAAATAAATAAGCAACGCGATAATCGATAAAAATATAGGGTATAGAATAAACAAAAGCCCTACTAGTACTGAGTCGTAATGATCGCTTTTCCCTGCTTTTTTCCATGCAAAATTTTGAATTGGAACATAAAGTATACCATGGATGTATTTTCCGATTAATGCAGGAAAAAATAGTAATGCTTTTAATAAAATCGGATGCTGCACAAAAAATGTATCCTTTATTTTATCTGAATCCGCCGAGTCGATATGATCTACTAGTTGTATTAAATTGCTTTTAAGTTTGTCATTGAATTTGTTTACAGAATGTCCATCCATATTTTTTCTTTCTAAGTCATTCCAATTAAAAGAATTTCCGAAATTAATTTTTACGTTTTTTCCGAAGGAGGAAAAAGAATGATAGTTGATACCAGTTGGCAATATCGTTAAATCAATTTCATCTTCCCAGCTGCTAAAGGCTAGTCGGGCTGTGCCTTTTTTTAGGGATCTTAATTTCCATTCGTTTATGCAAAGGCCTTCGCTAAAGATTAAAACAATTCCATTTTGCTTAAAAATATCTCTACATTTTGAAAAAGTATCGTAGTTGTTATTTAGATTTTCGGCTCCTTCACTAATTCTGTATACTGGTAAAATGTTTAATGAATGAAGCAATTTGCTTACATATTTATTTTTAAAAGTATCGCCTCTTGCTAAGGAATAAACCGGTTTTTTAAAAAGAGTGGCTAAGATTACCGCGTCTAAAAATGAATTGGGGTGATTGCATGCAATTAGCAAGGGGCCTTTAGAGGTAAGAATATTTTTATCATTAATCTTTATGTTTTTGCAATAAATCTTAATGGCGAGCCTAGCAGGAAATTTTAAAATATTGTATAGCAAGTTGAATAAATATTTAAATAGTTAATTAAGCTGAGGGTCTAATGGGTAATTGAGTATTTCATTAAATGTTGAGCCAAGCAATTTCACACTTTCTTTCCAAATGTCATTTGGAGGTAGTTGGAATATTATTTCTTTATTTGCTTCGCAGCTTAGCCAGCTCTTTTCATTTAGTTCATTTTCTAATTGACCATTACTCCATCCGCTGTAGCCTATAAAAAATTTTATTTTTTGAAGGTCGAGTTTGTTTTCTGTTAATAATTTTTTTACAATGTCGAAGTCGCCTCCCCAGCAAATTTCTTTTGACAAAATATTACTGTTGGGAATTAGATCCGGGAATTGGTGTAAAAAATGAATAGTGTTGGTTTCAACAGGTCCGCCAACGTAAACTGGAATTTCGAAATCCTCAAGACCACTTATTAACTGGTTTAAGGGACGATGGAATTTTTTGTTTAAAGAGAATCCAATGCTTCCCTCAGCAGTATGACTACAGAGATAAATTACTGATCGTACAAAATGCTGATCTTTAAGGAAAGGGTCGGCAATTAGAAATGTATTTTCTCTCGGCTTTATCATTTTTGTAAAATAGCAATTATTGATAAAAGAAGTAAAAGTAAGCAACACTTTTTTATTTTAAAAAGTTAAAGTTTTGCGTATAAATTAATTATATCTTAGGCAAAGCAGATTGTAGGCTATTTTTGCAAATTAAATATACATTATGAAGAGGGTATTTCCTGCCATTACCATATTAATTAGTCTTTCTCTTTTTGGGTTAATATATTTTCAGTTTCTATGGTTAACTACAGCAAAAAAAACAAAGGAGAAGCAATTAAGGGAAAATATCTTTCTGGCTACATCAGAAGCTGCAGAAAAATTAATGGAAAACAAGTCGGATTTTTTGTCTGAAAACAAAAACAACAATTTGATTTTTTCCAATGAAAAGTTAAAAATGGAAATCCTCAGGCCTTCTGTCATTCAAAGGTATACTAAGGAAGAGATTAATGCTATTATAAGAAAAACGTTTGACAAAAGACTATTAGATGGAATACCTTTTGAATTTGCTGTATCTGATAATAGTATTTTGGGGGATCAAATTCAAAGTGACCAGTTTTTTAAATATTTTATTGATTCATTGCACAACACAAATATTGCAATTCCATTAATACCTTCTGCGGGTAGTGCTTATGAAAATCTGACAAAGGAAGAATTTTTAGTAGTAATAGTTCCAAATCAAGGGGCCATTGTTTTCAAGGAAATCGTGTGGTTTATTATTTGGGCTATCATTTTTACGATAATTATTACCACGGCATTTTTCTTAACAATCCGGGCTTTGCTAAAGCAAAAGAAATTAAGTGAAATAAAATCCGACTTCATCAACAATATGACTCATGAGTTTAAAACTCCCTTAGCCACTATTTCATTGGCGGTAGATGCCATGAAAAATGAAAAAGTGATTATGGATAAGACAAAATCGTCTTATTTTATTGAGATTATCAAAGAGGAAAACAAGCGCATGAATTTACAGGTTGAAACCATTCTTCAAGCAGCGCTTCTTGACCGAAAAGAGGTTCAGCTTTCAAATAAGTTAGTCTCTGCTCATGCATTGATTGAAAACGCTATCAATAATCTTATTTTGCCGTTACAAGAAAATAATGGAAAGATCGAAACGCATTTCTCTGCAACTTCAGATGTTATTTTGGCTGACGAATTACATTTTACCAATGTAGTAAGTAATTTGTTGGATAATGCTATAAAGTATTCAAAGCAATCGGGTTTATTGATTTCCATTATTACAGAAACTATTGGAAAGAAGTTGGTAATAAAAATTAAAGACAACGGGATTGGGATGAGTAAAGAAACATTAAAAAGGATATTTGAAAAATTCTATAGGGCTCATACAGGCAATATACATGATGTAAAAGGTTTTGGTTTGGGATTAAATTATGTTAAAACTATTGTTGAGGCACATAAAGGCCTTATTAAGGCAGAAAGCAGTCTGGGCGCAGGTTCTACATTTAAAATCACAATCCCTCTCGCCACATAATTGAGGGTTATCCACGATAAGCTGGAATTATCCACACTAATCCACATTCGGCATTTTCAAATTTGGTCATTTTCGCTTGATAATCAATGCGTATAAGCTGTATCTATTTGTGGATAAATATCTTTTATTAAATAGGTGTTATAAAGTGGGAAATTGTGTTAATTTGTGTCGATTATTTAATTAACGAACCAAAACCACAGGCATGATAGGTTTCATAGGCGAATATGAATCTACCGTCGATTCCAAAGGAAGATTTCTTCTTCCATCAGGTTTCAAAAAACAGCTTCCAGAAATGGATAAGGCTTTTTTTGTGATTAACCGTGGTTTTGAAAAATGCCTCACCCTTTATCCAGTCCAAATTTGGAATCCATTATTTGAACAAATAAGTCAACTTAATGATTTCGACCCCAAAGTTAGAGAGTTCAGGCGTTACTTTTTAAATGGAGCTACTCAAATTGAACTAGATTCTGCCGGAAGAATCTTATTGCCAAAGAGTTTAATGGAATACGCTGGATTAGATAAAGACATCATTTTGGCTTCGGCTGTAAATAAGATTGAGATTTGGGATAAAACAAAATATCAACAGTTCTTTGACGCAATAACGCCAGAAGCTTTTAGCAATCTGGCCAATGAAGTAATGAATAAAAAAGTTGACAAGCAGAATTCTTGAAAAGTATGTTGAACTTAAATAATAATACAACAGACAACAATACAAGAGAAGTAGCCAATCAACTGTATCACATTCCTGTTTTATTGCAGGAAAGCGTTGATGCATTGAATATAAAATCAGGCGGTATATATGTTGATTGCACATTCGGTGGGGGTGGTCATAGCAAAGAAATATTAAAAAGACTTGATGAAAATGGTAAATTATTTGTTTTTGATCAAGATGAGTCTGCCAAAAGAAATTTACCAAATGATAGCAGGGTCGTTTTTATTCAACAAAATTTTAGGCATTTGCAGAAATTTTTACGAGTAAATAAGTGTGTAAAAGTAGACGGCATTCTTGCAGATTTAGGTGTGTCTAGTCACCAGTTTGATGAGCCAGTTAGAGGATTTTCATTAAGGTTTGAGGCTGATTTGGACATGAGAATGGATTTGAGGCAGTCGCTAACAGCAGCTAAAATTATTGAAAGTTATTCTGAACTACAATTGCATAAATTATTTGAAAAATATGGTGAGGTTACCAATGCTAAGACACTAGCAAAAAAGATTGTTTTGCAAAGAGTTATTTCACCAATTTCTACAATACATCAATTTAAAAAAGCTGTTGAATCGGATGTAAAAGGCAATCCAAACAAATATTTTGCACAGGTTTTTCAAGCATTACGAATAGAAGTAAATGATGAATTGGGTGCATTGAAAGAAATGTTAGAACAGTCGATAGCTTTATTAAGCAGTGGAGGCAGAATTGCGGTAATTACATTTCACTCGCTGGAAGATAGGATAGTGAAGAATTTTATTAAAAACGAATCGACGGAAGAAGTAATAATTGATGACGTTTATGGAACACGTCCGGAAAAAGTGCTTAGTATTATTACAAAGAAACCAATAGAGGCAAGTGATGCAGAGATAAAAATAAATTCTAGATCAAGAAGTGCAAAATTGAGGATTGCAGAAAAAATATAGCGTGTAACAATGAGTCAAGAAAAGAAAAGAAACGGATTTTACGGCGAAAATTTTGAGCTTAAAAAATATTTTAATTATACAACAATAGTTAAGAATATTCCTTTTATACTTTTTTTATCAACCTTAGCAATTTTCTACATATACAATGGGCACTATTCAGATAAGCTAACAAGGAAGATAGGAGAATCAGAAAAAAATGTGAAAGAGCTTCAATTTGAATTTAAAACATTAAAAAGCGAAGTTATTTTCAGAAGTAAAGAGAGTGAGCTATTGAAAGTTGTAGAACCCATTGGATTAAAGGAGCTAAAAGAACCGCCAATGCTTCTAAGTGATACTAGAGCTGAAATAAATAAAAATTAAATTTTGAAACATGTTTAATATCGATTGTAGCTTTGGAAATTAAAAAGGATATATTATGGAGAGTATACTTATGCTTTATCTGCATGATTATACTCGGGTCCCTAGTAATGGGTAGAGCTTTTTATATACAAACCGCGGAAGGTAAATACTGGAAAAGTATTGGAGATAGCCTTCATTTAAAATACATGCCTACTAATGCGGAGCGAGGAAGTATTTATAGTGAGAATGGAGATATATTAAGCACGTCTGTACCTGTTTTTGATGTATATATAGATTTTGGCGCCGATGGTTTGGTAGAAAAAGACGGAAAAAGATTTAAAGAAAATGTAGATTCATTAGGATTGAGTTTAAGCAATTTATTTACAGACAAAACCGGTCAAGAATATAAGTCTGAATTAGAGGAGGCTTTTAAAAATAAAAATCGATATTATCTTTTAAAAAGAAAAATATCATTTGAAGAGTTTAAGGCCCTTAGAAATTTTCCATTGGTTAGACTAGGAAAGAATAAAAGCGGTTTTATTTTTGATGTTAGAGATAAACGTATAAATCCATACGTATTACTTGCTAATAGAACAATTGGACTTTCTAGGGAAGATTCTTCTAAGAATGTTGGGTTAGAAAAATCTTATGATAGTGTATTAAGAGGCACCTCTGGTCAAAGATTGATGAGTTATAACGCTGGGGCCTACATGCCAGTAGAAGGCGCCGAAGTTGATCCTGAAAACGGAAAAGATATCATTACCACCTTAGATACCTACATACAGGATGTTGCCGAAAACTCCTTGATGAAGATGATGGTAAATAATAATTCTACCCACGGAACTGTTATTGTGATGGAAACAAGTACAGGAAAAATTAAAGCCATTGCAAATCTTGGAATACAGCCTGATTCTACTTATATAGAAGACTTAAATTATGGTATTGCTAAAGCAACGGAGCCAGGATCTGTATTTAAATTAGTCACCTTATTAAGTTTATTGGAAGATAAATATGTTACGATTGATTCAAAAGTCGATTGCGAAGGAGGGTCTAAATATTTTTATGGATTAAAAATTAAAGATTCGCATCTTGGAACAGGAGTAATAAGTGTTATGGATGCATTTGCCAAAAGTAGTAATGTTGCCTTTGCGAAATTAGCCTTTCAGTTTTATCAGGATCAGCCAATCAAGTGGTGGCAGCATATAGACAAATTCAGATTGAATAAAATGACAGGAATTGATATTGTTGCTTCAGCTGGTAAGCCTACCATTAAAAATCCAAATAATAAAAATTGGGAAAAAACGACTATTCCTTTTATGGCTCATGGTTATGAGGAGCTGGTAACGCCATTGCATATGTTAATGTTATACAACGCAGTTGCCAATAATGGCAGAATGATGAGGCCCTATTTAGTTAGCGCCATTAAAGAATACGGGGTAGAAATAAAAAAAATAAATCCGGAAGTATTGGTAGAGAAAATTTGTAGTGATGAAACTTTAGTGCAAGCCAAAAAGTGCTTAATTGCAGTAGTAGATAGCTCATATGGAACAGCACATCGCAAAGTTTTCGATTCGGCTTATTCTATTGCGGGTAAAACAGGGACAGCCGTAACTGCTGATGATAATCGGGGTTATAATAAAGGAAATAAAATTTATCAGGCATCATTTATTGGATTTTTCCCTTCTGAAAAACCAAAATACACAATGGCTGTTGTGATTCAGAATGGCAAACATTCTAAAATGATATATGGCGCAGATGTAGCTGGAAGTGTTTTTAAAGAAATTAGTGATCGAATTTATAATCGATATATATGTACATCTGATTCTAAAAAGAATCAAAAAGTGGATACCTCTGAATATCATTTTGTAGGAACTAAAAATGATATTAATACCATTTTATCTCAACTTAAAATTAGTTTTTTAGACTCTTCATCAGATAACACTTGGGCTAATGTGAGTTATCGGAATAATACTGCTGGTTTAAATAGTCCTCAGGAAATTCTAACCATGCCAACTATAGCTCCTGATGTGAAAGGCATGGGATTAAAAGATGCAGTTTACTTACTTGAAAATAAAGGATTGGTAACAATTGTATATGGTAAAGGAAAAGTAGTCACTCAAAGTATAACTCCAGGAACAAATTTTAAAATAGGACAAAAAATAATTTTAATGCTCAATTAAGAGCAATGGATATGTTAAAAGATTTATTATATACAGTAAATATAAAGTCCGTAATTGGAAGTACTTTGATAGATATTGATAATCTACAAATAGATTCTAGAAAAACAACTTTGGGTAGTTGTTTCATTGCTATTGAAGGAATTCATCACAATGGTGAAGCGTTTATTGGTCAGGCGATAAACAACGGATCTGTTGCTATAATAACAGAAAAACAGCCAGATGATTTAATTGAAAATATTACTTATATAGTAGTTGAAGATGCTGCGTTGGCTGCGGGTATCATGTGCAATCATTTTTTTAATGAACCTTCTAAAAAAATAAAAATAATTGGCGTAACTGGAACTAATGGAAAAACAACCATTGCGACATTGCTGTGGGATTTATTTTCAAAAATGGGATATCAGTGTGGTTTAATTAGTACTATTCAAAATAAAATTGGAATTGAAGTGCTGAATTCTACACACACAACACCTGATGTTATTAGTTTAAATAGCTTATTAAAGAGTATGCTCGATAAAGGATGTACGCATGTATTTATGGAATGCAGTAGTCACGCAATACATCAGCATAGAATTTCTGGAATACATTTTACAGCAGCTGTTTTTAGTAATATTACCCATGATCATTTAGATTATCACAAAACATTTGACGAGTATATTCGAGTAAAAAAATCCTGGTTTGATACATTGTCTAGTGATTCATTCGCGGTAAGTAATGCAGATGATAAGCGAGGTGCTGTAATGCTGCAAAATACTAAGGCGAAAAAACATTTTTATAGTTTAAAAACAATTGCAGATTATAAAGGTAAAATTTTGGAAAACAGCCTTGATGGTTTGCATATGAGTATTAATGATATTGATGTTCATTTTAAATTAATCGGTGAGTTTAATGCGTATAATCTTTTAGCGGTATATGCAGTTGCCATTTTACTAGGGGAAGATAAATTTAAGGTATTGGAGATTATGAGTATGTTGTCTGGTGCTGAAGGAAGATTTGATTCTATTTTAAGCATGCATGACAACATTGTTGGAATAATTGATTACGCACATACTCCAGACGCCTTGTTAAATGTATTGGCAACAATAAAGAATCTTAGACAAGGAGAGCAAAAGATCATAACAGTTGTAGGGTGTGGTGGAAATCGGGATAGTGCAAAAAGACCTTTAATGGCAGAAGTAGCCTGTCAATATAGCGACAAAGTTATATTTACTTCAGACAATCCCCGCAATGAAAATCCACTACAAATTTTAAAAGAAATGGAGTTGGGTGTGAATACTATTTCAAGAAAAAAATCGATGACAATTTCGGATAGAAGAGAAGCTATAAAAACGGCTGTAAATCTTTGTCAAAAAAAAGATATTCTATTAATTGCTGGAAAGGGGCATGAAAAATATCAAGAAATAGAGGGGGTGAAATATGATTTTGATGATAAAAAAGTATTAGAAGAAATGTTTGAATTGTTGGAAAAATAAAGATCAACGTAAGGCTGTTAAAATAAAAAATAAAAATGCTGTATCATTTTTTTCATTGGATGGCAAAAGAAAGTTATCGATTTCCTGGCATCGGACTTTTTCAATTCATTACATTCAGGGTTTTGTTGGCGTTGATACTATCGCTAGTAATCACAACTGTATTTGGAAAAAAACTTATCACCTTCCTTCAGAAAAAACAATTAGGCGAATCTGTTAGAAATCTTGGTTTGGCAGGGGAACAGCAAAAAGAAGGAACTCCAACAATGGGAGGTATCATTATTATTCTCGCAATCATAATTCCTACTTTACTGCTGGCAAATCTGGATAAGGTATACATTAGATTAATGTTGTTATGTACTATTTGGTTAGGAGCAATTGGCTTTATTGATGATTATTTAAAAATAAGATCGAAGCGATTGGCAAAAGAAAAAGG
>Ga0209086_10003832_pt1 | contig 11271 bp, 10 predicted proteins | sample M_130207_XF_Meta_FD_187312 | JGI IMG/M metagenome (GOLD analysis project Ga0209086, IMG submission 187312) | Freshwater microbial communities from Lake Montjoie, Canada to study carbon cycling - M_130207_XF_MetaG (SPAdes) (version 2) | ecosystem: Environmental > Aquatic > Freshwater > Lake...
CACGGCGGGTCGGTCGGCGAGATTATCGACGCAGATCTTCACGCAGCCGCAGGGACAAGCCTGCGCTTCGGTATAAGCGCCGAGCGCGAGGAGTGAAAAGAAGGGTTGGCAAAATCGACGGAACACGCGGTCAAATTGCCGACCGGGCTGGCCGGCTCAACCCCAATGACCAGCCGGCCCCAAGGTCTTACCTCTGCTAATCTTAAGAATAAGTCTACCCGACGTAGGGAGTCGGATCCTGCACACCGGCACGCAGGAAAGCCTCCTTACGTTCCACGCAGGTTCCGCACTTGCCGCAGTGCTTGTCGCCGCCGACGTAACAGGACCAGGTCAGCGCAAACGGGACGCCGAGCTCGACGCCGCGCTGCACAATCGCGGTCTTATCCATGCCCACGAACGGACGCTCGAGCGAAACTTCATGCCAGTCGGCGAGGCGGATGGCTTTATCCAAGGCATCGGCGAAGGCCGGACGGCAGTCAGGATAGATGGCATGGTCGCCGCCGTGGGCGCCGTAGGCGACCGAGGTGGCCTTGAGCGACATCGCCCAGGCCGCGGCGGTTGCGATGAGCAGCATGTTCCGGTTCGGCACGACGGTGGCCTTCATGCTGACCTCCTCGTAGTGACCTTCAGGGACGTCGATATGGGAATCCGTGAGTGCGTTGGCACCGAAGAGGGGCGTCAGACCTCGCAAATCAGCGATGCGATGCGGCACCTTGTAATGGGCGCAGATCTCGGCGGCGGCCACGAGCTCGCGACGGTGGCGCTGACCATAGTCGACCGATAGCGCATGTACTTCCCTGCCCTCGGCCAGCAGATGGGCCAGGAGTACGGTGGAATCCATTCCGCCGGAGTGAATGATGACGGTGCGCTTCATCAGCGGGGAAGTTGGACGCGGACGGCCTCGAGGGCGAGTCCGTTAATCGCGGACGCGCAGCTTGGCGCCCAGCTTGTCGAGGTGCGAGACCGCCACGGCCTCGCCGACGCGCATGGCCGCGGACTCCTTGCGATTGCCGTCGCGCAGACCCGAAAGGTGAAGCCAGCCGTGGGCCACATAAAGACGCAGCTCGGTAGCCAGCGTGACGCCGTGCTCTTTCGCGGCGCGGCGGGCCTGGTCGATGTTCACGCAAATCTCACCGGCGAACGCTTCACCGGGGTGCTCTTCGCCGACAAACGTGATCACATCCGTCACGGTCGGATCGCCCAGAAATTCATCGTGCAGCTTGGCCGTCTCCTTGTCGCCGAGGAAGGCGATGGACAGCGACCCTTCGGGACAGCGGTAGGCTTTTAGTTTGTCGAGCGCAAGGACCACGCGCTGAACGGAAACCGCAGAGACCTTGGTCTTCGCGTGGCGGACGAAGATGTCGACAACGCGGCTCATGCGGCGGCGAAGACGGGCTTAAGCCTCGCCCAGAGCTCAGATAACGCCTGCGGTAGGACGCGCGTATCGCCGATGACGGGCATGAAGTTGTGGTCGCCGTCCCAGCGTGGCACGATGTGGAAGTGCAGGTGCGTCGGGATACCCGCGCCCGCGGCCTTGCCGAGATTGAGCCCCATATTGAAGCCGGCCGGGCTCATCACCTTCTGCAGCACCGCCTGACATCGCACCAGCAGGTCCATCATCTCGGCGCGTTCGGCCGGAGTGAGGTCCGCCAGTTCGCCGACCTCGCGATTGGGCAATACCATCAGGTGGCCCGGATTGTAAGGCGAGTTGTTGAGGATGACGAAGCAGTGGACTCCGCGGTGCAGAATGAGATTCACTTCATCGTCGTTCGCCGCGAGTAACGCCGCGAACGGACTGCCAGCACCGGGCTCCTTGCGGGTGCGGATGTACTGGATGCGCCAGTGCGGGTGAAGCTGTTCGGACATCGGATCGAAGATCAAGCGGCAGCGAAACCCTGTGGGCGCGCCAGATGCCAGCGATAGGCCGTTTCCACGATGGAATCCAAGGAAGCGTATTGGACGCGCCAGCCTAATTCTTTTTTCACCTTATCGGCATTGGCATAAAGAGCGGGTGGATCGCCCTCGCGACGCGGGGCGAATTCATGCGGCACCTTCTTACCGCTCACGCGCTCTACGCTGGCGATGACTTCCTTCACCGAGTGCGGCGTACCGGTGCCTAGATTATAGAAATGTTGGCGACCTGGGACATTTAATCGTTCGAACACGGCCAGGTGAGCGCGGGAGAGATCGTCGACGTGGACATAATCGCGCAAGCAAGTACCATCCGGCGTCGGATAATCGCTCCCAAAAACCTTGAGCGGCGGCCGGCGACCAAGGGCGGCGGCGATCGCCAACGGGATGAGGTGCGTCTCGGGAGTATGGTCCTCGCCGATCGAGGCATCCGCCACCGCACCAGCGGCGTTAAAGTATCGGAAAGCAGCGAAGCTGAAGCCTTGTGTCGTCGCCAAGGCAATCAACTGACGCTCAACCTCGAGCTTATTCTGTCCATAGGGATTAATGGGATGTTGCGGCAAATCCTCCGTCATCGGCATTTTTTCTGGGATACCGTAAGTCGCACAGGTACTGGAAAAAACAATCTTCTTAACCCCCTCGGCCAGCATCGAATCGAGCAAGGACCGCGTACGGATAACATTATTATCGTGGTAGCGCTCGGGTTGCTGCACCGACTCGCCCACATTGGTCAACGCGGCGAAATCGATGACTAAATCGATCTGAAGGGCCCGCAAAGCCTGCCGAACTGCGGTCGTGTCGGCCATGTCTGCATGGATGAAGGGTACCCCATGAGGAACGGATGCTTGATGCCCGTAGGAAAGGTTATCGAGGACGGCAACGACGTGACCGGCGGACATCGCCTGCCGCACGCAATGACTGCCGATATAACCGGCCCCGCCGACGACGAGCACGTTCATTCCAGCAGATAACCCAAGCCAAAGAGCGGAAGCAAGCGGGATAGGGGCTAATCTCATCCAAAACCTTGCCAGCCACGTCCCAACTCTCCTATCTCAAACCTCAATGGACAACTTGCCTGGCTCCTATGATTTCTCCGCCTTCGAACAGCGATGGCAGGCCTATTGGAAGCAACAGTCCACCTTCCGCACCGATGCCATCACCTGCGGTAAGCCTAAATATTACGTCTTGGACATGTTCCCCTATCCGTCCGGGTCAGGTCTGCACATTGGTCACCCCGAGGGCTATACGGCTTCGGACATCTTAGCCCGATATAAGAAAGCCAACGGTTACAACGTCTTGCACCCCATGGGCTGGGATGCCTTCGGCTTGCCCGCGGAACAACATGCTATCGCGACCGGCGAGCACCCCGCCGTGCAGACTCGCCGTAATATCGATAATTTTCGCCGCCAATTGCAGATGCTCGGGTTCGCCATCGACTGGGACCGCGAACTCTCCACGACGGATGAAAATTACTTCCGTTGGACGCAGTGGATCTTCCTAAAGCTCTTCCGCCACGGTCTGGCGTACGTCTCCGAGAAACCCGTCTGGTTCTGCCCTGCCCTCGGCACCGTGCTCGCCAACGAGGAAGTGCTCAACACTTCCGAGGGCCCGCGCTCCGATCGCGGCAGCCACCCCGTAGAGCGTCGTCCGATCCGCCAGTGGGTGCTGCGCATCACCGCTTACGCGGACAAGCTTATCGAAGGCCTCGATCACGTCGAATGGCCCGACTCCACCAAGCGACTCCAGAAGAACTGGATTGGCAAGTCCGAGGGAGCCGAAGTCACCTTTACACTCGATGGTCATGACGAAACATTGACTGTTTTCACCACTCGGCCGGACACCCTTTACGGCGCGACCTACATGGTGATCGCGCCCGAGCACCCGCTCATCGGCAAGCTCACCACCGCCGCCCTGAAGAGCACGGTCGAAAGCTACGTTGCCGCAGTCCGTAATAAGACTGACCTCGAACGCACCGACCTCGCGGCTAAAAAGAAGACCGGCGTGTTCACCGGGGCTTACGCCATCAATCCCGTCAACGGCGCGAAGATTCCCGTCTGGGCTGCCGACTACGTGCTCATCACCTACGGCACCGGTGCCATCATGGCCGTGCCGGCACACGACGAACGCGACTGGGAATTCGCCAAGGAATTCAAGCTCCCGATCATTCAGGTCGTCGGCTCCAAGGAAGCGATTGACGTCAACGAGAAGCCTTGGACCGAGGACGGCCCGATGGTGAACTCGGGTTCATTCGACGGCCTCTCCGCCAACGAGACCAAGAAGAAGATCACCGCCGAGCTCGCCACCAAAGGCCAAGGCAAACTGGCCGTGAACTTCAAGCTGCGCGATTGGCTCTTTTCGCGCCAGCGCTACTGGGGCGAGCCCTTCCCGCTTCTCTGGGTTTCTCGTGAAGACTACGCCAAGATCCCGGCTGATTCCGAAGTTCGGGAGTTCCTGCCCAAGGAACCCGTTACTTGCCAGCTTAACGGCGTCGAAGTCTGCGCCGTTCCGCTGACCTCCAAACAACTCCCGCTCACCCTGCCGCAGGTCAAATCCTACCTGCCTTCGCCCACCGGCGATTCTCCGCTTTCCAAAGAACCGGAATGGACCGAAGTCTGGTACGATGTCGCATCAGCCGCGACCATTCCTCAATCGCAAGCCCAACCCGGCCCACTTTGGATCAAAGCCTCACGCGAGACGAACACCATGCCGCAGTGGGCGGGCTCTTGTTGGTATTACCTCCGTTATCTCGACCCCAAGAATACCCAAGCCATCGCCTCCCCGCAAGCGATGGAATACTGGGGATGTCCCGACTTCTATATCGGCGGCGCGGAACATGCGGTACTCCACTTGTTATACGCGCGTTTCTGGCATCGCTTCCTGCATGAAATCGGCGTCGTTCCGACCGCGGAGCCATTCCAGAAACTTTTCCACCAAGGCCTCATTATGGGCGAGGACGGCGAGAAGATGTCGAAGAGCCGCGGCAATGTCGTGAACCCGGACTCCATCGTCAAAGACCACGGCGCCGATGCCCTGCGCATGTACTTGATGTTCCTGGGTCCGCTCGAGGCCTCGAAACCATGGAGTTCCGAAGGCATCTCTGGCATCACCCGCTTCTTGCGTCGCTTGTGGAGACTTTCCGTCGATGAGGTCAGCGGCAAAGTTTCGCCCAAACTTTCGCCAGACGGCGCCGAATCCGAAGACCTCGTCCGCGAGCTCCATCGCACCATTCAGAAAGTCGAGAAGGACATCGAAACCCTGCAGTTCAATACTGCGATCTCGCAGATGATGATCCTGATGAATGTCGCCGAAAAATCACCGATTGTCCGGCGCAGTACCGTGGAAGATTTCGTCCGGTTAGTCGCCCCGTTTGCACCGCACGTGTGCGAAGAAATCTGGGCCCGACTAGGTAACGACCAAAGCGTCACCGCCGCCGGTTGGCCTAAGCTCGATGCCTCCAAGCTCGTCGAAACGACCGCCGAAGTCATCTTTCAGGTGAACGGCAAAGTCCGAGCAACCGCCAAGGTCGCCAAGGACATCTCCAAGGACGCACTCCTGGCGCTCGCGAAAGCCCATCCTGATGTTCAGAAATTCACCGACGGTAAACCGGTCGTGAAGGAGATCGTCGTCCCGGGTAAGCTGGTGAACATCGTCGTCGCCGGCTAAGCTCAGCGCTTCATGCCAACAAAAAGGGCCCCGTGACGGGACCCTTTTCTTTTGCCGCTTAGGATACCCTCAGAGTACCGCTTTCTCGAGCTTGGGTACCAACGCGTGGTGGATGACGAAGGCGATCACGTAGGCGAAGGCGCAGAAGCTGAAAAGAATCGCGTAGCCGCCCGTCGGATTGGCGTCGAGCACGGCGCCTGCAACGATCGGGAAGATCATCCCTCCAATGGAGCCGGCGAAGCCGCCCATACCGGACACAGAAGCGACGGCGTTCTTCGAGAACGTGTCGGAGACCGTGGCATAAAGGCTGGCGGACCAGGCCTGGTGGGCCGAGGCGCCGAAGGCGATGAGGAAGACCGCTTCCCACATACCGAGGCCGCGGACGAAGAAGATTGGTAGCGAGCAGACGGCGAAGATGAGCATCGAGACCTTACGAACCTTAACGATGTCGAAGCCAGACTCGGCGAATTTCTTGACCGCCCAGCCGGCGAAGATGCTCAGAACGGTGACGATCGAATAAAGGACGACGAGAGGTTGACTGAACATCCAACCAAAAAATTCAAAAGGATGAAAAAGACTGGGGACGGAGCCGATGGCCTTCAAATCAAGGTGCTGTTCCTTCTTAAAATAGTCAGGCAGCCAGATCAGGTAGAACCACCAGACCGGGTCAGTCATGAATTTTGCCACCATGTAGGCCCAAGCTTGGCGGGTGCCGAAAAGCTGACCCCAAGAAACCTTTTCGGTCGGCTCACCAGCATCATCCTCTTGCAGGGGTGGATTACGGAAAAGCGGAATCCAGAAGAAAACCCAAACAATGCCCAAGATACCCGCGATGACAAAAGTCGAGCGCCAGCCCCAAGCCGCAGCTATCGGCAAGACAACGAGTGGGGCGACGACCGAGCCGATATTGGAACCGGAATTAAAAAGCGCATTGGCGAAAGCTCGCTCAGCCCGGGGGAACCACTGGGCTACCGTCTTGATGGCGGCGGGAAAATTACCGCCTTCACCGAGACCTAAGCCGACCCGGGCGGCAGCGAAACCCATCACCGAGCCGACGGCAGCATGTGCAGCCGCGGCGACCGACCACGCCACGATGGAAACAGCGTAGCCAATCTTAGTCCCAAAACGGTCGATGAACCAGCCGAAGCCCAACAGACCGAACGCATAGGCAAATTGAAAAGCCGAATTCACATAACCGTACTGGGTATTGGTCCAGCCAAGTTCCTTGTCCAGATACTCGGGCTTAATGAGCGAGAGAATCGACCGATCGATATAATTGATCGTCGTCGCAAAGAAGAGGAGCGCCAGAATGACCCAGCGATGCGATGAGACGGCGGGTGCGGGGCTTAGGTTGGAGTCTTTCATCATAACAAGGGGGTTCTGCTAACAAATGGGCATTTTTTAAGTTGTCGACCTTAGAAGTCCTGTTGACTGAACCCCCTCATAAAGCCACTAATGGTGGAGATTATACCTATAATGAAGCCGCGTATCCTCCTCACAACCACCTCCTTCCAAGACACCCCCGGCGAGCATCACAAGCTTCTGGCAGAAACGGGCTGGGAAGTAGTCACCGCCCGCGGGCCGCTCAACGAAGCGGACACCCTCGCGCTTATGGGGGAATTTGACGGTTACATCTGCGGAGACGACCTTATCACGGCCGCGGTCATCGAAAAAGCCCTGCCCCGCCTGAAGGTCGTTTCCAAATACGGCATCGGCGTCGACAAGATCGACGTAAAGCACCTTACCAGCAAAGGCATCCCCCTGCTCTTCACCCCTGGCGTCAACCACACGACGGTCGCCGAGCACACCTTCCTGCTCCTTCTGGCTATGGAAAAGAATTTCTACTTTCACACCGACTCGACACGTTCAGGCGGCTGGAAGCGCAAGACCGGTCGTGAATTACTTGATAAGACCATCGGTATCATCGGGATGGGTCGCATCGGCAAAGAAGTCGCCATCCGCGCCCGCGCTTTCGGCATGAAGGTCATCGGCTTCGATCTCTACTGGGACGATAAATTCGCCGCTCAATATGACATCAAGCGCGCCGCCGCGATGGACGAAGTTTTCGCCGTTGCCGATTACCTGTCGCTTCACACCAACCTGACCCCTGAAACCCGCGACTTAGTTCGGGCCGAGACCATCGCCAAGATGAAGAAGGGTGTCTTGATCCTCAATTGCGCCCGCGGCGAAATCGTGCACACCGATGACATCGCGGCCGCGCTCAAGTCGGGCCAGGTCGGCGGCTACGGCACCGACGTGCTCGACGAAGAGCCCCCACGCGCGGACCACCCCTTGACCAAACTCCCCAACTGCGTCGTCACGCCGCACATCGGCTCACGAACCGCCGAAAGCGTCCAACGCCAGGCCGTGGCCGCGGTGAAGAACCTAATCTTGGCGATGCATGGTGAAAAACCGCTGGCCCAGATCAACCCGGAAGTTCCGGTCAAGAAAGTCGTCTAATCTCACCTAGATATTTAAAATAACCATGAGCGAAATTTTCCATGTCATCCCGGTCGCAGCCCATGAGGCTCTGATCACCGCCGCGTATATGAAGCGCGGCTTCGGCGCCAAAGAATCGGCTCAGGCCGCCCAGATGGCCTCGATGGCCACGCACCACGGCATCCGCACGCACAACGCCCTGAAAGCCCTTCACCTCGATGAACTATTCGGCTCTGGCGCCAAGGTACCGGGCTGCACGCCCAATGCCACCGTCACCAAAAAGGCTTCACGTTTCGAAGCCGCCGAAGTTTGGGACGCCCATCAGAAGCTCGGTCAAGCCGTCGCCGTCGACGCCATCAATCGTTGCATCGAACTCGCCGATAAATACGGCGTGGGCACGGTCTCCGTCGACAACGCGTTCCACTACCTCTGGGGCGGTGGCTACGTGATGGAAGCCGCGAAGCGTGGTTATATCGCTTATACAAATTGCACGGCGACGCTCTCCGAAGTCGTTCCTTTTCAAGGCAAGCACCCGACGCTCGGTACCAATCCGCATTCATGGGGCTTCCCCACGACGGATGCCGTCGGCTTCCCGATTGTAATCGATTGGGCCACCTCTGTCATCGCCATGGGCCGAGTCCAAGTCCTCAAGCGTGAAGGTAAGATGCTGCCACCCGATGCGGCCGTGGATAAAGACGGCAAGATCACCCTCGACCCGAACCAAGCGGTCTCCCTCATCCCCTTTGGCGCCCACAAAGGCTACGGTCTTTCGTTGATCAACGAAATCGTCGCCGGATTCATCGGCGGCTCATTACCTACGATTCGCAGTCGCACGCACGTGCCTGGAGAAAAACAAGCCTGCGCCTTCTTCTTCCAAGTGATCCACCCCGAAGCCATCAGTTCGGGCGTCTTCGCCCAAGGTCGCAACCAATCGCAGAATGTCAAAGCCGTCCTCGCCGACGTTCTCGGTCATGGTAATGAAAATTGCATGCTGCCTGGCCAACTCGAAGCCGCGGCAGCCGCACGCAGCATTAAATCAGATGGCTTGCTCTTTTCGAAAGCCGAAGTGGAAGCGCTGAATGAACTGGCTCACGAATGCGGAGCGAAACCTTTCGACCTCGCCATCCTCCCCGTCGCCTAAGCACTCCCGTCCTCCAACTTAACATTCTACCAGCCATGTCCCTCATCATCAAGCCGGCCAAAAATTGCGCCTTCGACCAAGTCTCCCTCGGAGAAATTATGCTTCGCCTCGACCCCGGTGAAGGCCGGGTTCGCACGACGCGTGAATTCAAAGTCTGGGAAGGCGGTGGCGAATATAATGTCGCCCGTGGACTCCGTAAATGTTTCGGCCTCCGCACCTCCGTCTGCACGGCCTTCGTCGACAATGAAGTCGGACGCCTACTCGAAGATTTCGTCATGCAAGGCGGCGTGAATACCGATTATATCAAATGGCGTGAAGATGATGGCATCGGCCGAACGGTCCGCAACGGCCTCAACTTCACCGAACGGGGCTTCGGCATCCGTGGCGCTGTCGGCGTCCCAGACCGCGGCAACACCGCCGCCTCGCAGATTAAGCCCGGTGACTTCGACTGGGAATACCTCTTCGGTACGCTGGGCGTCCGCTGGCTCCACACGGGAGGCATCTTCGCGGCCCTCTCCGAGTCGACGGCCCAAGTGACCATCGAGGCCGTGAAAGCCGCCAAGAAGCATGGCACCATCGTTTCGTACGATCTGAATTATCGCCCTTCGCTCTGGAAGACCATCGGCGGCCTCAAGAAAGCCCAAGAGGTCAACCGCGAGATCGCCCAGTACGTGGACGTAATGATCGGTAACGAAGAAGACTTCACGGCTTCGCTCGGCTTCGAAGTCAAAGGCGCCGACCACAGCCTTTCGCACATCGAAACCCAAGCCTTCAAGGACATGATCGGCGAAGCCGTCAAACAGTTCCCAAATTTCAAAGTCGCCGCGACCACCTTGCGCCGCGTGATTACCGCCACCAAGAACGATTGGAGCGCCATCTGCTGGCACGACGGTAAATTTTACGACAGCATCTCCTTCCCTGGACTCGAAATCCTCGACCGCGTCGGCGGAGGCGATAGTTTCGCTTCGGGGCTGGTCTTCGGCTTCCTCGAATACAACGATGCCCAGAAGGCCGTTAATTACGGTGCGGCTCACGGAGCGCTCGCCTCTACAACCCCAGGGGATACCTCCATGGTCACCCGTAAAGAAGTCGAGAAGCAGCTCGCCGGTGGCGGCGCCCGCGTCGTCCGCTAATCGCCCGTCCTCCCCTATACTCCTTACTCTATAATCTAGTCCCATGTCCTCACTTGAACTCTTCTCGCTCAAAGGTCGCACCGCCGTCGTCATCGGCGGCACTGGCGAACTTTGCGGCGCCATGGCCGAAGGCTTTGCCTCCGCTGGCGCGCACGTCATCTTAGTCGGACGCGACCCCGCCAAAGCGGATGCCCGCCTGGCCCTCATCAAAGCCGCCGGCGGCTCGGCTGAATTCCTTTCGTGCGAAGCCACGAACAAGGCAGACCTGATCAAACTGCGCGATGCCATCCTGGCCAAGCACGGCAAAGTCGACGTCTTGGTGAATGGCGCTGGCGTCAACTCCCCGACGCCCTTCTTCGATATCGACGAAGCACAGCTCGACCGGATTCTTACGGTAAATATCAAAGGCGTCGTCTTCGGCTGTCAGGTGTTCGGCGAAGCGATGGTCAAAGCCGGCAAGGGCTCGATCATCAACCTTGGCTCGGAATCCGGCATCCTGCCGCTCTCCCGTGTCTTCACCTACTCAGCTTCGAAGGCCGCGGTGCACAATCTTTCAAAGAACCTCGCCCGCGAATGGGCGGCCAAAGGCGTCCGCGTCAATACGCTCGTCCCGGGCTTCTTCCCCGCCGAACAGAACCGCAAGGTGCTCACCCCCGAACGTGTGGCCACGATTTTGGGCAAGACCCCGATGAATCGTTTCGGCGACGCCAAGGAACTCATCGGCGCCTCCCTCCTCCTCGCTTCCGACGCCGGTAGTTTCGTCACCGGAGCCGAGATTGTCGTCGACGGCGGTTTCGCCGCGATGTCCATCTAACAACAAGAGACCGCGACGATGGCTTTCATGGACGATAATTTCATCCTCTCGACTGGAACGGCGCAAAAGCTTTACCACGGCGTCGCCAAAGACCAGCCAATCGTCGACTACCACTGCCACCTCAGCCCGAAGGATATCGCCGACGATCGTCGCTTCGAAGACCTTACCGC
>Ga0209086_10003835_pt1 | contig 11268 bp, 9 predicted proteins | sample M_130207_XF_Meta_FD_187312 | JGI IMG/M metagenome (GOLD analysis project Ga0209086, IMG submission 187312) | Freshwater microbial communities from Lake Montjoie, Canada to study carbon cycling - M_130207_XF_MetaG (SPAdes) (version 2) | ecosystem: Environmental > Aquatic > Freshwater > Lake...
CGATTGCCGTACTGCGCGTCGAACACGGTCTCGCCGTGCCGGTTGATGCGTACGTTGATGCCGCTGAGCGTGCCGCGGTCCACGTATCCCTGCATTACCGGGTTGATGCGGTTAAGCCTCGACGTGCTCATACCGACGACTTCTGCTGCTGTGGCCATGGTGAGTTCCCCTTCCCCTACGGGTTTCGATGGTCGCACCGTAGCCCGGTCGGGGCGTGGCGTGCAGGGCTAGGGTCGGGCCATGGCAGACCTGAGTACCGAGGACATCGACCTCATCGCCAACCCGTTCTTTGCGGCGATCACGGCTGGCAATATCGAGGCAGTAAAGGCGGCCTACGCCCCCTCCGCCACGATTTGGCACAACTTCGATGAGAAGGACCAAGTTCCCGAGGACAACGCGCTCACGCTCGCCTTCCTGCACAGCAGGGCACAGAACCTGCAATACACCGAGATCCGGCGCTTCGCCTCACCGGGCGGGTTCGTGCAGCAGCACGTGCTCGTCGGCGACGCCAAGGGCGGCAGGTTGCGCGTGCCGGCGATTATCCGCTTCTGGGTGGAGGACGGCCGCATCACCCGCCTCGAGGAGTACCTGGACACGCGCCAGGTAGCCGTGCTCAGCAAGGGGTAAGGCCATCGTGGCCGCAGGCGGTACGGCCAGAGCCGAACTTGCGTTAGTTGTCGGGATCCGCACGTTCGTGGTGGCGCAGAAGGGCCCAGCGGATGCGTGCCCGGAAGGTTTCGAGGCGGTCGACACGCTGTTCGCGGAACGGGGTGGCACCGTGGTCGTGTTTGTTGCGGTGCCGGTTGTGGCTGGTGCATTCGACCCGTCCGTTGAACTGACTCGTTGTGCCGCCCTGTGACGATGGGGTGATGTGGTCGATGTCGCACTTGGGTGCCGGGACTGCGCACCCGGCCGGGTGCTGGCAGCGGCGGTCCCGGGCCTCGATAGCGCGGCGCAATTTGCCGGTGAACGAACGCTGCTGGGAGACGCTGAGCACGGTGGACGGACCGTCGAACAGCACAGACTCGATCACCGCGTCATCGATCCAGCCGGCGAGATCGCCGGGAGCGACAACGGTGCCACGGGCGAGCTCGCACAGGTGCCGGACCGTTTCGTCGCCAACGTGCGCCACGAACAACGGCTTGGGCCGCCGCCCGTCGGCAGGGGCGGTCGCAGATCGGGTGGCCATCTCCACCAGCGCTGCCGCGCGTCGCTGCGCGCCCGTGCGCCCGCTACCCGACTTGAGATCGGTCAGGTAGAAGTGGTGCTCGAGTCGGTCGAGTTCGTTGAGGAACACCTCACCACCGACTGGGTCCAACACGCCGCTGACGACCACCGTGCCATCGAGTGTCGACGACGCATGCAGATGCGCACCGGCCCGCCGATCCGCATCCCTCTGCCTGTCGTCGTCACCGGCACCGTCCGCGTCGGCACGGCTGCACCAGTAGTCCACTGCGCGGACGGCGTCGTCCCACAGCAGTGGTGTGCACGCGGCGACCAGCGTCGGCTCGTCCTCGGCGAAACGTGTCCGGCGATGGGGGCGGTTGGCGCGGGCGAACAGGTCTACATGATCAGTGGAGAGCACACCGTTGGCGACCGCCACAGCAGTGACGGGCATCTCCTGCAGGCACCGGGCCCGGCGCAGCACGCGACGAGCCGTCGACCTTGACGTCCGCGAGTCCACAGCCAGACGCGATGCAGCCGACAACGAACCGTCCAACCCCCACACACCCGACTGCTCCCACGACCGCACCGCAGGAGCAGCCGCCACAACCAAACGGTGCTGCTCGCGCTGCACCCCCACTACGAAGTCATGCAGCGCGGCCTCGCCATCGGACACATCGCCCAACGCCAACACTCCATCAACGGCGGCCCGCAACAAGACAAGAGCATCAAGCAGCGCCGACATACCACCAGAGTACGAAAGGGGTGCTACACGGTTTCCCGATGCAGGAAAGCGCTCGAGCACGATCAACGACGGCGCATAGGGACGACCTCGGGCACACGCGACGCTGACCTTCTAGGATCAATGAACTAGGGATAACGACACTGGGGGGAACAACATGGATCTCGGGCTGAAGGGCAAGAAGGCACTCGTTACCGGCTCCACCAAGGGCATCGGTCGCGCAATTGCTGAGGTGCTGCTCGACGAGGGCGCCTCGGTGGCGATCTGTGCGCGCAACGCCGACGAGGTGACTGCAGCGGTTGCCGAGATGTCGAAGAAGGGCAAGGTTGTCGGTGCCTCGGTGGACGTCGGCAACCCCGAAGCACTGCGTGCCTGGGTGGCGTCGTCGGCCGAGCAACTCGGCGGCATCGACATCTACGTGCACAACACCTCCGCCATGCCGGCACGCAAGCTCGACGGCTGGATCAACAACTTCAACGTGGACCTCATGGCCCTCGTGCACGGAACCGAGGCCGCCACTGCGCACCTCGCCGCCGCCAACGGCACGCTCATCAGCATCGGCACCATCTCCAACGTCGAGCACTTTGCCACCGGTTCGGGTAGTTACAGCGCACTCAAGGCCGCCATGACCAACTGGACGCTCGGCCAGGCACAGGTGCTGGGCGCGCAGGGCATCCGCTGCAACGTGGTGTCCCCCGGCCCGATCTTTTTCGAGAACGGCGCGTGGGACATGATCAAGACCCACATGGCCCCGTTCTTCGAGGCCACCCTGAAGACACACCCCGGTGGGCAGATGGGCGACCCGCTCGACGTGGCGAATGCCGTTGCGTTCCTCGCGAGCAACAAGGCCAAGCACATCAACGGTGCCAACGTCACCGTCGACGGTGGCTTCCTGAAGCGCGTCGACTACTGAGCCGAACCGGCGGCTGACGGCTTCCCGTCAGCCGCCATCGGTCACGAGTCGCCCGGCCGTCACGCCGCGGCGAAACAGGTCGGTGAGACCCTCGTCGGGCGTGCGGAGGATCTCGTCAATCCATCCGTGCACGTACTGCGCTCCGGGCTCGTTGCGCCCGAACACCACTGCCTGTCTCGTGCCGGTCTTCAGCGCGCGCTGGATCCCAAGGCCGGTTGCGTAGTCCTCGTCGCGCACCACTCGCTCGAGGAAGTCGATCTGCTTGTTGGCCCTCGCCACGTACTCGTCGGTGAGCGGCGCCGTGGTGATGAAGTCAAGGTGGGTGATCGACTCATCCGCGTTCGTGCCCGGGAAGATCTGCGCCACCTGGTAAATCATGTGGTCGCCGAGCGCAAACCCCGCGATTGAGGCGTGCGGGAACACGCTCCACACGCCGCTCGTGAGCAGTGCGTCCGGCCATTCGCCGTGCGGCAGTGTCTCGAGCGATTCCCAGGGCCCGCGCGGCACGGTGACGCGCTGGTGTGAACCAACACGGTGGAACACGGCCTCGGACGGGAACGCCGGCCCGAACGTGTCCTTGTGCAGGATCGGCAGGTGGTAGAAGTCCACGTAGCCATCGAAGGCCACCTTCCAGTTAGGGCCCACCAACCGACGGGACGCGAGGTGGTTCATCCCGGCAAAGCCACACGCACCCAGCAGTTCGTCGTAGCCGGCAAAGAACGCATCCGGGTCCAGCACCGGTCGCGGCGTGAGCGTGACCCACACGAGACCAGCACGCTCCTCCACGGGTAGCGCCGTGAGGCCGAGGCACGAGGTGTCCACCTCGCCGAAGTCCTCCCGCCTGTAGATGCCGACGAGGTCTCCCTGCTGGTCGTACGTCCAGGCGTGATAGGGGCAGGAGAACCTGCGGGCCGTGCCCGCTCCCTCGGCGGCGAGTAGTGCGCCGCGGTGGCTGCACATGTTGACAAACGCCCGCAGCACACCCTCCCCGTCGCGGGACAGCAGCACCGGCACGCCGCACACCTCAATGGCCCTGTACGCATGAGGTCCACGCAGTTCGGCGGTGGTGGCCACCAAGAGCGGCAGCCGCTTGAAAATGAGGTCCACCTCCTGCTGCCACCGAACCGGGTCGAAATAGTTCGCTGCCGGGACGGTGACAACCGACTCGGTTCGATCGGTGGTGCCGGCGCGCACGTGCACCAGCGTGCGCTCGGCCATCGCGACGAGTTGATCACGCACGTTCACGGGGTACCGCCTGCGGGTGCAAAGTCGACATCGAGCCGGGTGAGGCCGCGCAGGATGAAGCTGGGGAAGTACTCGAAGGTGTTCGGCTCGGGAAGCGTGAAACTGTCGATGCGCTTCGACAGTTCCTCGAGCGCCACCCTGCCCTCCAGACGTGAGAGGTTCGCACCGATACAGAAGTGGATGCCCTTGCCGAAGGCGAGATGATCCCTGAGGTGCTCCCGGTCGGGGTCGAACCCGTCGGGGTCGGGGAACAGGCGCTCGTCCCGATTGGCGGAGGCGAACACCACGACGACGCGGGAACCCTTCGGGAGCGGACAGCCGCCGAGTTCGGTATCGGCGGTAACCACGCGGAACATGCCTTGTGTTGGCGTGGACAGCCGGAGGGTTTCCTCCACAATCCGCTCGATGCGGGCCGGGTCGTCCTTCAGCATCTGCCACTGCTCCGGGTGCTCGCCAAGCAACCGCATCATCTCGGTGAGCATCTTGGTGGTGGTCTCATTGCCGGCCACGAGGAGTTGCTGCACAATGCTGAGCATCTCGGCCATGTCGAGCGGCCGACGGTCGGGCACCTCAGCGTCGCCGTCGGCGTCATCGATGCGCGCGTTCAGCAGGTTGGTGAGCAGGTCGTCCTGCGGCACGGCGCGGCGCATCTCGATCTGCTCGGCGAAGTACCGCTGGAACTCGTTCACGCCCATCTCCGCGCGCACCCGCTCGTCGATCGACACGTTCGTGCCGATGCCGGCCACCGAGTCATCCGACCACCGCTTGAAGTCCGCGAGCCGGCTGTAGGGAACATTGAGCGCCCGGGCGATCACCTCGACGGGCAGTGGCACGGCGAAGTCCTCCACGAACTCGATGCTGCCCCGGTCGATCCAGGAGTCGATCAGGCGGCTTGCGATCGACCGGATGGCCGGCTCCAGTTCGGCGATCGCCCGCGGGTGGAACGCCCGGGCCACGAGGCTGCGGTACCGCGTGTGCTCGGGCTGGTCGGCGGTCAGCATCGTGCTCACCCTGGGGTACCCCTGCTCAAACACCTCAAGGAGGCGCTTGCGGGCCTCGGGATTGCCCGGCACGTTGGTTACCACGAACCTCGACGAGTAGGTGGCGGTGTCCCGCAGCACCTGCAGCACGAGGTCGTGGCGGGTGACGAGGTACATGCCCAACGCAGGGAGATGGAGTACCGGGGCGTCGGAACGCATCCGGGCGTAGGCCGGGAACGGGCACTGCAGCGCAGCCGGGTCGAAGGGGTTGAAGATGCCCAGATCGGTATCCATCTCGCCCACCACCTCCCCCGAGTCGGTCGTTGCTGCCAACGTAACGGACCCGCCGCCCGGGCGCCACGGGTACCGCCGCCAGCGGTTGGATCCGACTCGCACGGCCCCCCGGTCACCCGATTACATTGCAGGTAACTACGTCGAGGGGACCCCAATGAGCGACAACGACACCCTGCCTGCAGCCGAGGTCGAGGCGTTCCGCCAGAAGTGCCGTGACTTCCTGCAGCAGCACGCCACGGGCCTGTCCCGTGCGGAGCGCGCCAACGACCGCGGTGCCTCGATGATGGCCGCTGCCAAGGCGTTCCAGAACGCTCTTGCGGATGCGAACCTCGCCGGTCTCACTTACGAAAAGGCCTACGGCGGTGCCGGCCTCACCAAAATGCACGACCTCATTTGGCGCGAGGAATACGCAAACTTCGCCGACATGACGGGCGAGCTCACCATCAGCCACGGCATGTGCCTCCCGGTACTCAACCAGTTCGGCAGCGAGGAGCAGAAGAAGCGCTTTCTCCCCGACAACATCGCCGGCCGCACGGTGTGGTGCCAGATGTTCTCCGAGCCGGGCGCCGGCTCCGACGTGGCCAGCCTGCAGACCAAGGCAGAGCGCGATGGTGACGAATGGATCATCAACGGCCAGAAGGTGTGGACCACCCTCGCCCACCTCTCGCAGTACGGCATCATCATCGCCCGCACGAATCCCGAGGCACCCAAGCACGCTGGCATCTCAATGTTCATCATGGACATGAACCTCCCGGGCGTGGACATGCGCCCGATCCACCAGATCGACGGCGGCAAGCACTTCAACGAGATCTTCTTCACCGACGTGCGCATCCCGGCCGACTGGCTCGTCGGTGAGCTGAACAACGGCTGGAACCAGGCCACCGCAATGCTCATGTACGAGCGTGTTGCCATCGGCACCGGCTCCACGAGCGGCGTCAACCACCAGAACGCGGACCGCCTCATCGAGGAGGCCAAGCGTCGCGGGCTCATCAACGACCCGAACCTGCGCCAGCAGCTCATGAAGATCTACAGCGAGGAGACCACCAAGTCCCTCGTCTCTATGCGCACCCGGGCGGAGATGAAGGCCGGCCGCACGCCCGGTCCCGGCGGCTCGCTCGGCAAGCTGCACGGCGCCATCATCTCCCGACTGCTGCGCACCGTCATCGGCGAGGTATTCGGCCCGGATCTCGTGGCCAACACCGAGGGCGACAAGGCTGAACTGTGGGGCACCATCATGCTCACGAGCTTCTCGGCCAACATCGCAGGCGGCACGGACGAGATCCAGAAGAACATCATTGGCGACCGTGTGCTCGGCCTCCCGCGTGAGCCCATGGTCGACAAGGACATGCCGTTCAAGGACCTCAAGGTCGGCACCCAGCGCTGACCAGTCACTGCTCGTGCTACCCGGGCCGTCCGGTTGGGGGCGCTGCCCCCTAACGACCAGGCCGGGTGGTCCGACCTAACTCGTCGTGCGGAGTGGTTCGAACAGGTACGGGTCCAGACTTTCCTGCGCGCTCTTACGGATGCGGTGCCACTGGTTCCCGCCGTAGTACGACAGGCTCCCCGGCTCGGCGTCGCCGTGACCGTTGTAGTAGCTGAGGCAGTCGCGCAGCGGGGCCGTGGCGATGTCCGCGTCGCGGCAGTGCTCGGCGTAACGCTCCTCTGACTCCTCGGTGACGTCCACGGTGGACAGTTCACGGTCGCGCATGGTGGTGAGCATCCAGACGGCGTAGCTCACGTGCGCCTCGATGGCATCCGTGAAGTTGAAGGTGCCGCCACCGCCCTGCGGGCCGGTCATGATGAACAGGTTCGGGAAGCCGTTGCTGTGCAGGCCGAGGAACGTGCGTGTGCCGCGGTCCTTCCACTTCTGGCTGAGGGTCTGCCCACCGCGGCCCGTGATCATGTTGAACGTCGAGGTTGCCATCCACTGGAAGCCTGTCGCGTAGATGAGCACGTCGAGGTCGTACTGGGTGCCGTCGTGCACCACACCACCCTCGTTGATCTCCTTGACCCCCATCGGGGCAACGTCCACAAGCGTCACGTTCGGCTGGTTGAAGCACGGGAGGTACTCGTCGTGGAACGTTGGCCGCTTGCAGCCGTACGGGTAGTACGGCTTCAGGGCTGCAGCAGTAATCGGGTCCGTAACAATCGCATCGACGCGTGCTCGCACCTGCTCCATGATGCGGAAGTTCGTCTCGAGCTGCTTCTGGAGGAGCTCCTCGGGCGTCAGCTTGCGCTCGTACTCCTTGCGCTCCTTGAAGTCCTGCACCTTGCCAGCGAGGTAGTCGTCGTTACCCTGAATGGCCGTGCGGCCCGACGAGATGCGCGCGAAACGTTCGCGCCGGGCGCGGGCCCAGCCGGGCTCGTGGGACCACTCCTCCACCTGCTCCTCGGTGGTGGCGCGCTGGTCACGCACATCGATCGTGGACGGCGTGCGCTGGAAGACGTACAGGTGCCCGGCAACCTTCGCGAGCTCCGGGATCACCTGTACGGCTGTTGCGCCGGTGCCGATGATGCCGATGCGCTTGCCCTCGAGGTCCACGTGATAGTTCCAGCGTGACGTGTGGAAGGTCTCGCCGCGGAACTTCTCCATGCCGTCGATTCGGGCAAGCTTGGGGGTCGTGAGGATGCCGTTGGCGAGGATGACGTACTTCGCCCGCACGGCGTCACCGCGGTTGGTGCGCACGGTCCACGTTGCCGAGTTCTCGTCCCAGTCGGTGCGCTCCACTGTCGTGTGAAATAGGCAGCGGTCGTAGAACCCGAACTTGGTGGCCATCGCCTGGCAGTACTCGAGGATCTCGAAGCCCGAGGCGAACTTCATGCTCGGGAAGTAGCCCATCTCCTCGAGTAGAGGGAAATAGCTGTACGACTCGACGTCGCAGGCAACGCCCGGATATCGGTTCCAATACCAGGTGCCCCCAACGTCGCCACCCTTCTCGCAGAACCGGACATCGGTGAAGCCGGCCTCGCGCAGGCGGTGCCAGAGCAACAGTCCCGCGAAGCCGGCGCCGACGACAAGGATCTCGCACGAGTCGGTGAGGGCCTCGCGCTCCACGGGTGGCGCGGAGTAGACGTCCTCGAGGTACTTCGCGAACTCGCCCTCCATCGCCATGTACTCGGCCGCGCCACGGCGGGCCTCCTTGAACGCTTGATACTTGGCCTGCTCGTCCGCGTCGAAGCGGGCACCGGCAGGCTGTTCCGGCATCGCCTTGAGCGACTCGTCGTCGATCACGGCGTAGCCCTTGCCCTGAATACGTTCCGTGGCCTTGGCGGCGCGAGTGTTGAAAGTTTTCAGCCCCGTCACCGGATCGATGTTGATCGCGTTCGGCATGATGAATCCTCCTGTGCCTGCCACACGCAGGCTCGATTCCCCGTTTTGGTCAGCGTACGTCGGGATGCCGCCACCGGGCGAGTCTCAGACCGGGTCGAAGGCGTTCACCCGGTTCACAAACCGCGGGAGATCGACCAGATGGGGGTAGTGGCCATGGTTGGCCCACACCTCAGTCGATGCGGCAGAGCAGTACGAGGCCAACCAGTCGGCGTACGAGGGTCCGGGGTCCGAGCCGAACAGGGCGAGGTATGGCACCTGAATACGGGACGCGAACTGCCCGAGCTGTTCGTTGATCGTCTCGACGGATTGCTCGAAAATCACCGACCAGTAGCCGAGCACCACCGACTGCACGGGGCGGCGGAGGGCCTCGAGCCGCTGCCGATCCGGCAGCCCGAGGGCGCCGTACAGCGGGTCGAAGAGGGCCAGCATCACCTGCTGGAAACCCTCATCCGGTCCTCGCAACAACGGTTCGACAGCCTCGAGGTTCGCCTTGAGGTCCCCGAGAGTCAGTACTTGATCAATGTTGATCACGGCCCGCATGGGGAACAGCGCCCCATATGCCGTGGCGACCACGCCACCGAGGGAGTGGCCGATGATCAGGGGGAGGTCCGCATCGGTGAACCCGGCGGCCAACAGGGTTTCGTGGATGTCGGTGGCCGCCTCCTCCATGCGGTACGTGTCGGCAAGCGCGGACTCGCCGTGGCCCCGGAGGTCCACGGCGAGCACGGTGCGGTTGGTGGCGAGTGCCTCGGTGAGCGGTCGCGTGATCTTGCGGGACTCGGTGATCCCATGGATCACCACCGTCAGTGGACCAGAGCCAAGTACCTCATGCGCGAGGAGCATGGCACCGACTCTAGGCGCTGCCTGCGAGCCGGGTTGTCAGACGGGCGCGACGACCGCTCCCGGGTCCTTGACGACGCCGAGCACGGACGACACCTGGGCAACCTGGCCCGATTCCGTCGTGGTGTACGTGACCTTGGTGATCCGGCCGTCCACGAGCGTCACGACAAGCGTTGCCGTGCCCGTACCGGCCACGCCGAGGTCTGCGAGCGACACGACAGCGGCGTACTCCACGCCCTCGACCGGGTTCGGCACCTTCGCAACGACCGACGGCCGGGCGAGCGCGCTGATCGGGTCCGCACTGGCTGGCGGGATGTCGAGTTCGGCCCAGTCCCCGTTCTCCGGCTTGGCCCAACTTCCTGCCTCCGTGATCACGTAGGAAACCAGACCGGCATCAGAGGTGAGGGTGATCCGGGCCCCGGTGCCGACGCGGTCGCCCTCTGCTGAGAGCACCCGGACACCGTTGACTTCGGCCGTCGTCGTGAAGTGGTAGCTCGTGCCGAGTTGCGCGAGGGCCTTGCCCAGTGCATCGGCATCGGCCGCCGTGGGCGCCTGGGTGGCAACGGGCGCACCCACAGCCGATGTGCTGGTGACCGACGACTCAGTGGTGGTGGGTGCGGCCTGGGAACCCCCACCACAGGCACCGAGCGCTACCGTCAGGAGGCCTGCTGCAGCCGCAGCAATGAGGCGACCGCGGCGGTCAGTCATCGTTGCCACGGCTACGGCCACTCTCCCCACGGGGGCCTGAGTCACGACCGGACCCTGAGCCCTGCTCGTCGTCCTGCTCGTCTTCGTGCTCACCCTCCTGCTCGTCCTCGTGCTCACCCTCGCTCCCGCTGTCACCGCGTGGGCCGGTCGAGTGGTCGTCGTCCTCGCCGCCACCGTCACGACCGTGGTCGTCACCGGGCTCGAGCGCCACATCGGCGTTGGTGCCCGGCACTGTTGCGCAGCGGAAGGATTCCGAGACGTCGAGCGTGATCAGGCCACCCTCCAGCTCGGCACGCAGGTGTACCCGCTCCCCGGTTGCGAACCGGACCTGGGTGCTGTGGTCGCCACCGCGGACCGAATCGGGGGCTGGCGTAGCGCTCACGCCCGAGATGGTCCCGTCGAGACCGACGACGTAGTCGATGTGGGCAGGGGTGGCGTTGCAGAGTTGGCGGTCCCACGTGTGCGGGCCGGCTACATCAGCAGCCGGTTGGGCCACGCCGCGGGTCCGGCCGAGCGTGACCCGCAACGAGGCCTGCTGCACGCCGTCCTCGTTGGACACCTCGACCCGAATCCCCACTGTGCGGGACTCGGCTCCGGAGACGAACTTGATGACTGCCTTGGCCCCCTGTTCGCCATCGTCGGTCGAGTACTGAGTGGCACCGATCTCGGCAGTGGCGTCGCTGGTGGTCACCCCGGTGATGTCGGGTGAACCGTCGCCCTTGTCCCCCACCGTGAAGTCGACCGTTGTGGCGCTGCCCGTGCCGAAAAGGTCACCGCTCCAGTGGCCTGCGCCGCTGACGTCCGCGAGGCTCCCGGCGCGCACGGTGACGGACTGACGCCCGTTCCGATTGGTGACGGTGACGGTGCCGGTTCCCGCTGCGTTCTCGAACACCACACGGTTCGGCTTCAGCCCGATCGCGGTCAGCCCGTCTGCCGGGTTCACCGCCACGTTCGTCAGCGATCCCGTTGCATCGGTAGTGACGTCCACCGTGAGCGGAGCACCGAAGAGCGGGAGGGTGATCGACGTGGTTACCGGATCGACCGCAGGCAG
>Ga0209086_10003842_pt1 | contig 11260 bp, 13 predicted proteins | sample M_130207_XF_Meta_FD_187312 | JGI IMG/M metagenome (GOLD analysis project Ga0209086, IMG submission 187312) | Freshwater microbial communities from Lake Montjoie, Canada to study carbon cycling - M_130207_XF_MetaG (SPAdes) (version 2) | ecosystem: Environmental > Aquatic > Freshwater > Lake...
ATATACTGATATTTCAGGATACTTTTTTAAAAAAGAACCACTTCGTAGATGATTATGATTAAAAAGTTAATACATTTTTCTGATCTACACATTCGTCTTTTTAAAGATCACGATTTGTATAAATCAATTTTGGAAACTGCCATTGAACAATGGAGAGAGTTAGAACCTGATCGTATTGTGTTTACGGGAGATCTTGTTCATTCTAAAAACCAAATGACACCTGAACTTATTGAGATGGTTAGATGGTTATTGACCGAATGTTCGTTTGTTGCAAAGACAATCATTATACCTGGAAACCACGACTTTTTGGTAAATAACACCGAAAGATTGGATGCTTTATCACCAATCATTAGTTCTTTAAATAGTAAAAACATTTATTATTACAAAGACAGAGGAGTTTATGAAGATGAAAACATCAGTTGGTGTGTGTATTCACAATATCAAGGAAATATTCCACCTGACATTACAGAATCAAAAGGTAAAAGAATTGGATTGTTTCACGGACCAATTCAGGGAATGAAAACCGATCTTGGTTTTGACTTTGGTGAAGAAGCGTATGATGTTGAAAAATTTGATGGACTTGAAACCGTATTATGTGGGGATATTCACAAAAGACAAGAATTTAAATTCAAGACCGGCAAAGGTTATATGATCGGATCACCAATTCAACAAAACATTGGTGAGAGTATTGGAAAACATGGTTATGGAATATATGATGTTGAAACAAAAGAATATTCTTACGTTGATTTACCAAACCCAAAACCATTTTTGAAGTTCTCCATAAAATCATTTGAAGATATTGAAAATGGATTCGAAAAACTCCAAAATATTTAATAAAGAAATAATGCAGGCGGTGTCTGCATTTTGTCTTGCTCAGGAAATTAAGGATGTTGATAATTTTATCTATCTATGTTTTAAACAGGGATTTGATATTAGGAAATACGGTCTCTTGGGAAAAACACTTAATGAAGGTGAAAAAGACTTAAAAACGGGTGGGATTGAAGAAAAACGGGCGGAAATTGAGGTAATCCGAGAAATACGGGTGGAAGTTCCCGTTGAAGTTATTAAAGAGGTTGAAAAAATAGTTGAGGTTATTAAAGAAGTTGAAAAGATAGTTGAGGTTCCGATTGAGATAATCAAAGAAGTGGAGAAGATTGTTGAGGTTACAAAAGAAATACCTGTTGACAGGGTAGTTGTTAAGGAGGTTATTAAAGAAGTTCCGATTGATAGAGTGGTTGAGAAAATAATCTACACCACCGATGACAACCAAATAAATGAACTTGGTGAAAAAAACGCCAAGTTGGAAATTGAACTGTTAAGAAATTCCGAACAGTTGAATGAACTGTTGTTAAAAATACAACAGTTGGAAGAAGAAATTTCCACTAAAACGACAGAAATCGGTACAATTAGAAAAGAATTTTCCACTAAAACGACAGAAATGGAAAATAATTTCCAAAATGAAATGTCTATGAAAGAAGTTGAATTACAACAACTTAAAATAAGTTTAGAAGAAAACCTAAACAACGAAAAATTGAAACTTCTTCAACAGACAATACAAAATCTTAGAGTAGAACTTCAACAAAAAAATGAACAAATAAAAGAGTTAGAAAAAATAAACCGAGAACTTTTGAATGGTAACCAAAATCAGGCTTATCTTCTGAGGGGATCAAATTTAAATAGAAGATTATGATAATTTTAATGTGGATTTTAGCGTCATACGGAATGACAACAATATTGGTCTATGGATCAATATTTAACGGATTTAGAAATTGGATACATAAATGGGGAAACTCTGATTATTATGCATTCAATGGGATAGGAAAGTTTTTATCGGGATTGATATCCTGTATGTTATGCACATCAACATGGATAGGATTTTTCTTGTCATTAACACTTTACGCGCCTTTTCATGAAATGATTGGACTTAACAAATATATTTCCATATTCTTTGATGGAATGTTATCGGCAGGTGCCGTTTGGGCATTGAATGGTGTAATAGAATGGTTTGAAGAAAATAGACCTAATAACAATTAAAAATAAATAAATGGAAACAAAAAAAGTTATCGAAGTAAATCTCGGAGTTGGAACGGATCAATTATTTCCAAGACCAGTTCAGATCGTAGTTAATGACGAAGTTGAAGAAACTAATGAAGAAAATAATAATTTAAACACACAAGAAAATGGGGAAGAACGCTAAAGAACACAAAAAAAGAGTTGCTAAACGTAACGCAAGATTGGCACAACAAAAATCTGCAATGCAAAAGGCTTTTGATACGTTATTACAACAACAACTTAATAAATTAGACGATAATGAATTAAAAGTTGAAACAAACGGAAAAGAAATGAATTTTCAACTTGTTGATGATGACGTAATAAATCAAGGATTTAAGTTTGAACCAAACGAAGAAGAGTCGTCAAAAATTAACAGAGAGTTTGAAGAAACAACAGAAGAAGAACATTCAGAAGTAGAAAACTAAAATGGATTTATTTAATCCGCCAAAATTATTCAATTACAATATTATGATAAAAGATTTGGACTTTTCAAAATTTGAAAATCCCATTATACAAGTTGTTTGGGAAGATTTACCAGAAAACTTTACACAAGATAAAATCAAAAGTGTTAAGCATTATTTTTCCAAAAAGTATAACACAACAAACGTTAATGTTTTAACAAAGGCAAAGAACGTTGAAAGTGAAATTATGCAAAGTATTGATGTGTCGGTGAATATTACTGACACACAATACCAACTTGATCTTATTACCAATCACCTTAAATCAAAAGGGCATGAAGACAAAACTGATGATGTGTTAAACATCAACAGAATGGTTGAGAATAAGATGTCTGGCAATGAAGAAACTTCAGCACAATTTAAGAAATGGTATATTAGAAATATTGAGTTTTCAAACTTTTTATCCTACGGTGAAAACCAAAGATTAAATTTTGATGCGTTGAATGGTATTGTGGTGGTTGAATCAGATCCTCCTAATTTTGGTGGAAAAACTGTATTAACGGTGGATCTTTTAATGTTCTTGTTTTTTAACGAAACAACAAAGACAACAAAGGCCGAAGAAATATTTAACCGATTTTCAAACAAAGACAAAGTTCATGTTAAAGGTGAAATCACAATTGATGGTGAAGATTATGTTATTGTTAGAAACATCGAAAGAAAGATGTCCAAAAAAGGTGAATGGAATGTCAAAACCGAATTGGACTTCTTTAAAAAGTTGTCAGATGGTTCTTTATTAAATTTCACAGGAGAACAAAGAAGAGAAACCGAAGCTTTCATTAAAAACTCAATTGGAACGAAGGAGGACTTTTTAATGACGATCCTTACAACAGGATCAAACCTTGAGGACTTATTGGAATCAAAACCAACGGCAAGAGGTCAGGTGTTATCAAGATTTATGGGTCTTGAGTTTTTGAAAAGAAAAGAAGAGGTTGCAAAAGAAATCTATTCAGAGTTTTCAAAACAAAAAATATCAAATCTATATTCTTCAGAACAATTAAAGAGTGATATTGAAACACACCAAACTTCAATCATAGAATTAAAGAATACAATTGCGGAAAGCAAAAAAAGTTTATCTGAAGTTGATGATGCAATTGTAAAAGGAAAAACATATCGTGATGATATGTTAAAAAGAAAACACACCAACATTGATCAAGAATTAAGTTTATTAAATCCTGATAAAACCAAAGATGAAATAAAAGAAATTGAACGTGAGAAGTCAGGTTATTTAACAAAAATATCTGAAATCAAAGTCGTTGAACCATCTGAGTTTTACCATGAGGATAAACATGATGAGGTTAAAGAACAATATAACAACGTTTATAAAGAGGTTATTCAAATTGACACTGAAATCGCGTCAATCAACAAACTAAAATCTTCTGTTGAAGGTGGAATCAAATGTGAGCACTGTGGAATTGAGTTAATGAACGCAGCAATCACAAATTCGAAAATTGCAGAATTAGATGGACTTATCGTGCAAAAAAACACAAAAACAACACTTATGACGGATTTATCCAACAAAGAACAAAGTTTTGTGAAACTTAAAAAAGAGTTTGATGAATATGAAAAAAATAAGTTGGTTAAAGAGAAATATGAAATCTCGATTGAAAGTTGTGATTTAAAGATCGGTTCATTAAACGATAAGATTAAACGTTGGGAAGAAATACAAGATAAGATTTCCGAAAACCAAAAGATTGATTCATTGTTGATAAAAGCTGACGTTAGATTAGATGAATTGGAACTTCAAAGAAGAACGATCAGTAACTCAATTTTAACAAACGAGGGATCAATTAAATCACTTGATGAAAAGATTGATAACAACAAAAAAATGATTGTTAAAATCAAAGATGAAGAAGAGAAAGAAAAAATCTTTAAGATCTATTTGGAACTTTATGGTAAAAACGGCATTTCAAAAATGATTATGAAAACTATGATGCCTTTAATCAATACAGAACTTCAAAGACTTATGGAAGATTCATGTTATTTCAAAATGGAAATAAGAATTAACGACAAGAATGAAGTTGAGTTTATGATGATTGATAATGGAACTGGAGTTGAAAAACTAATGACATCGGGAAGTGGATATGAAAAAACAATATCATCGTTGGCGTTAAGATCGGTAATGACTAAGATATGTACGCTTCCTTTGCCCAATATTTTGGTCCTCGACGAAGTATTTGGTAAAATATCACCGGAAAACTTTGATATGGTATATGAATTTTTTGTGAAGATTAAAGATTATTTTGAAAAAGTGTTTGTTATATCACACTCGACGGGTATTTCAAATTGGGGTGATCATGTAGTGAAAATTAAAAAAGAAAATAATTTGTCAAAAGTTTTGTAGATTGAAATATTTTTCTTAGTTTTATCTTATGAAAACAATTTTAACCAACTACATCTCAAAAAAAATATCTAAAGACGAAAAGGCGGAAAAATCAATCCTACAAGCGATTTTAGGTTTGGCATCATACCTCAGCATTGATGATGATTTGATTTTGGATTTTATAGAGGATGCTGAGAATGATAATATCTTTAGTTCTTTAGATTTTATTGATGGTGGAAATTGGTGCGATAGTTTGGTTGATGAAAAATATCTACCTTTTATGAAAGAACTATTCCAATGCAGACCTATTGGATTAGGAACACCAAACGCGGCATGTGGTGAAGGAGAATTAATGTTAATTTTATCTTCACCACAAATAACAAGACCAACACAAAATGACATATTGATTGGTGAAAAAAAATACAATTTAAAAGATACTAAACCAAGAATATTCTCCGAAATCACAGGTAAGGACTTAAACAAAAAACTCATAAAAATTTGTGAAGAAATCGGGTTCCAACCTAACGTATATAATTCAGTTAATACTGTACAGTTAGTTAATAAAAACTATGTTGAAAACCATTGGAACAAACAATTCGAAAATTCAACCATAGAAAATGTTAAAAAACTTTTATCCGTGTTTTTAATTTCATTATTCCCCGATAAAAAAATTAAAACCGAAAAGATCGATGAGATTATTAATAATGTTTTAGAAAATAATCTTTTGGTTTGGGATAAATGGATTAAAGAGTTGATTATTTTTATATACAAAAATGGTGTTGAAAAAAATGAGAACTTAGTTCTTATGGAGGTTAATGGTAATGTTAAATCATTACCAAGTGATCAAAATATTTTCTCAGAAAAAGTGATGAATAATCAAATAATCTTTACTGGTGATTATTTTAGAATGAATCAAAAAAATAAAACAGGTTTGTATTTAAATTATGTAAACTAAGTTTACATATTTTTAATTTGATTGATATTTATTAATATGGATAAAGTAAAAAATTTTGGTCAGGTATTCACCCCCGATAACATTGTGGATTTAATGATTAATCTATCAAAAAACCAAGGTAATATTTTAGAACCGAGTTCTGGTGATGGTGCCTTCACTAAAAAATTAAAGTTAATCCCAAACAGAGAATCTATGTCAATAGAAATTGACGAAATTTATAGTAATGATGACAATGTTATTATGGATTTTTTTGATCTACCATTAGAATCAAAGTTTGATACCATAATAGGAAACCCGCCTTATGTTGCCTTTAAAAACATATTACCAGATACTATTAGTAAAATTCAAAATATAGAAACATTAAATGGTTTTGATAATAGAACAAATCTTTTTATTTATTTTGTTAGAAAATGTATTGATCATTTAACAGATAATGGTGAAATTATTTTTATAACCCCAAGAGAATTTATAAAACAAACCTCATCGATAAAATTGAATAATACATTGTATGAATACGGTACAATCACAGATTGGTATGAATACGGAGATAAAAATCTTTTTAAGGGATACTCCCCGAATGTTGTTATTTGGAGATTTGAAAAAAATAATTTCACAAGAAAAACTAACACGTCAAATGGTGAAAAAAACTTCATAATTAGAAACGGACAAGTATTATTCACTGATAATAATTTTACTGTTAAATTTAATGACCTTTTTTTTGTTAAAGTGGGTGCGGTTAGTGGGGCTGATGATATATTTACGAATGATTTGGGTAATAAAAATTTTGTTTGTTCATTCACCAAAAAAACTGGAGAATTGAAAACTATGTATTATGAAGTAATAAACAACCATTTGACTCAAAATAAAGAAAAATTATTAACTCGAAAAATAAAAAAATTTGATGACACAAATTGGTGGAAATGGGGTAGAGGATATTATGAGAGTAATTCAGAAAGGATTTATGTTAATTGTAAAACAAGAGATAATAATCCTTTTTTTACTAATGATTGTAAAAATTATGACGGATCCGTTCTTGCAATTTTTCCTAAGAAAAAAATTAATATTGAACAAGTGGTTAATGATTTAAACTCCGTGGATTGGGATGATTTAGGGTTCAAAGTTGGAGGAAGGTTAGTTTTTTCTCAAAAATCATTAGAGAATACTTATTTACCTGATTTTTTTTGTGAATATTTTGATAACTAATTGAAACAAATCCCAACTTTATTCGTATATTTGTAGAACAATTAAAAACACACATATGAATTACTTACTTTTTGTATATTACAACGACACAGTAGAAAACACAGAAGAAAAAACACAAGAAATCGGAACCAAATTAGCAGATCACATGACTAGCGGTCAAGTTAAGTTCATGTATGGTGAAAGACACGCAATTTTCCATTTCGCATGCAAAGGAGGTTTCCAAGACGTTTCAGATGTAATGATGTTTATTAATGAAGAACTTGAAGGATTTGAATACTTAATCACAAAAAAATCAAAAGATTACTCTTCAAACTTTGATGAAGACAACCTAAATCATTTAATGTCGTTAAAAAACACAACACCAAAAAAACGTAAGCCAACACCACCAAGGTTGAGAACAAAAAATCTTGGAAACAACGAACCATTTTTTGATATTGCAGATCTTATTATGAATTTCAAACGGCCTGAAATTTGTGATATGACACTTGACGAACTACTTGATAAAATTGGTAGTGAAGGTATGGAATCATTATCAGAATTGGAAATAAAAAAATTAGACGAATATTCAAAATCACTTTAAAACAAATATATGAAGGACAAAAACACAGGAGCACCTATTAATCAGGAGGAAATTTCGCATTACCTTAAAGACATTCGAAAAATTAAGGTAATGACCGCAGAACGGGAGCGTGAACTGGCTAAAAAAATGAAGTCAGAAGATACGCCAATGTCCGAAAGACGAAGAATTGAACAAGAGTTAATTGAAGGAAATCTTCGTTTTGTTATTACGGTGGCAAAACAATATCAAAATCAAGGTCTTGATTTATCAGATCTAATTGCTGAAGGAAATCTTGGTCTTATGAAGGCCATTAAAAACTTTGATTGGAACAAAGACCTTCGATTTATATCTTATGGCGTGTGGTGGATAAAACAATCAATCATTCAGTCTCTAAATGATAATTCAAGAACCATTCGACTACCAGTTAATGTTGTTCAGGATCTTCAAAGAGCAAAAAAAGAAGTTGAACAATCAGGTAAAAAACTTGAAGACAAGTTTGCGTCACTACCTTCAATGATAGACTTAGATATGAATATCAATGAAGACGGAGATACGTTATTGGATATGATTACAAATAAGGATGCCGAATTACCTGACGCAGTATTTCACACCAAAGACATTTTAAAAGATAAAATGTTAAAACTTTTAAATGTATTGGATGATCGTGAAAAGTCGATTGTTGGTGATTACTTTGGTCTAACAGGGACTCCAAGAACATTGGAAGACATCGGTTCGGATTTTGGATTAACCAAAGAACGTGTTCGTCAGATCAAAGAAAAGGCTCTTCGAAGACTTAGAAATGATTCTTCAGAATTATTCGATTATTTATAAAAAAGTTTTGGCGGTTTAAAAAAAACACTTATCTTTGTATCACAAACAACGGGTAAAGGTCAGAATGATATCTAACTGACTGGATGAGTAGAAGTGGCTTGGGATTAAAGAGTCTTAAGTTGATAGGAGAATGGGAAACGATTAAGATACTAAATAACTATCCTACTCAATCCACCCAAATTACAAATTGATTTTTAGAAACCCTAAATGGGTTTGTCAAACTCTCCCTCCATAAAGTTCCAATATTCATAACCCAATATGATCCTTGTTGATGTTCAGGATATACCGGAAATGCCAATTCCCACTTTAATGATTTTATTACAAATGGTCGACCATTTATAATTGATTGATTGATAATTCCTTCAGCAATCTGATATTTCACAAAATTTTCAATAAAAAATTTTAGTTCTTTATTTGAAATTTCCCTTTGATTATATTCCTCATCCTGTTCAGGTCTTGTTTTTCTTGATGATGCGTGACTACCTGTAAAAAATTCAAAATTAAATTTGACATCCATATTTGTAATAATTTGGGCAATCTTCTTTTCTAATAATAAATGTTTTCTTACTATTTCAGTTATCAGACTCATATATGTAAATATTATGTTTTGATATTTATATTATAAAACAAATTAAATGAATAGAAAATTATTACCCTGGTTATTGTTATTTTGTGCGTTAGGTCTTTCGGGAACTGCGGCTTACTATAGTGTTTATGGTTTATCCATCATATTTTCAGGAGTTGCGATTCCTGTAATCATCATGGGTAGTTTTTTGGAAATATCTAAATTATCAATTGCCACTTATCTTCATAATAGTTGGAAAACAATTTATGGGTCTTTAAAGATCTATCTAACTTTTGCAATTGTAATATTATCGATTCTAACATCTGTTGGTATATATGGACTTTTATCTACAGGATTTCAAAAAAGTATTGCAGGACTTGAAATTCAAAACAAAAAAATTGAAAACATCGAAGTAAAAAAGAAAAGATTCGAACAAATCAAAAAAGAAACCCAAAAAGAAAAATCCATTTTAGATAAAGACATAACAAGTCTTAGAATGGCACTTTCAACAAACACCACAACACAATCTGTTGATAGACAAACAGGTATTGTCATTACTAAAGCGAATAATCAAAATAGAAGATCTTTTGAAACCCAATTAAAAATTGCTCAACAGAGTAGAGATACTTTATCAAAAAAAATAGACAACATAAATGATAGTATAACAAATTTGGACACAAAGATATTGGATATAACATCAAAAGAAATTGAGTCTGGTGAGTTAGGGTCTATTAAATATTTAAGTGAGATCACAGGATGGAGTGTTAAAAAAACTGCCAACTTTTTTATTTTAACTTTAATATTCGTATTTGACCCATTGGCAATTGCCCTTGTTATATCCACAAATCAAGCATTCATTGCGTATAGAAGAAAAAAAGAAGAGGAAGAAGAGAATAAACCGGTTGTTGAAGAAATTTTTGAAGAGGATGAAATTGAAATACCTGAAAGTTATTTTGCAAATCATACCCCCCAAGTCACCCCCCAAGTCACCCCCCAAGTCGAACCTGAAATCATTGAAAGAATTGTTGAGGTAGAGAAAATTGTTGAGGTTCCTGTAGAAGTAATAAAAGAGGTTGAAAGAATTGTTGAGGTTCCTGTAGATCGAATGATTGAGATTATTCGTGAGGTACCAATTATTGAGGAAATTGAAAGAATTGTTGAAGTTCCTGTGGATCGAATTGTGGAAATTGAAAGAATTGTTGAAGTTCCTGTTGATAGAATTGTAGAAATTGAAAAGATTGTTGAGGTCCCAGTGGATCGAATTGTGGAAGTAACAAAAGAAGTCGAGGTAATAAAGGAAGTCGAAAAGATTGTCGAAGTTCCTGTCGAAATAATCAAAGAAGTAGAAAAAATTATTGAAATGCCTGTAGAAGTAATAAAAGAAGTTGAGGTGATCAAAGAAATTGAAAAAATCGTTGAAGTTCCCGTCAAGTATTATGTTAAAGAAGATGGTGAAATTTATGATGAAAATGGATATTTTATAGAAAAGTCAGGATCAACAAAAGAAAATGAAACTCAAACAAGAAGAGTATTGTCATACAAAAAATAAAAATTGTGGAAGTAATTGAAAAACTAATTGAACGACATTTAGATAAAACTAAAAAAAAGATACAAATAGTTTTAACTCATACATCACGAGACGCTAAAGAATATATGGTTTCACTTAATACAAGATTAAATGGTACCTACAGCAAAATACCGCATTATCTAATAACAAGAGATGGTAAAGTTGTTAAGTTACTTGAGGATGTTGAATGCCCAAATTATTTTTCAAACAAATTGATGAACACCAAATCAATTATTGTGTGTTTAGAAAATTTTGGATGGTTGAATAAACAACCATTAAAAAATTATTACATTAATTGGATTGGCAATATTTATAAAGAAAAAGTTGTAGAAAGAAAGTGGAGGGATTATTATGATTGGCACCCCTATACCGAAATTCAAATGGATAAAGCCGTTGAGTTATGTAAGGAATTGTCAAAAAAACATGATATTAATCTTTCTTCTGTTGGACATAATACAAAAGTTAAAGGTGTGGAATCATTTTTGGGCATCTTAACTCATTCAAATTTTAATGAGTTAAGTACAGATTTAAGTCCGGCTTTTGATTTTGAAAAATTTGTAAAAAAATTAAAAGATGAATAATTACGAAGAAATAAAATCTTTGATTGACGCCTCAAGAAAGGCATTGTCTAAGAAATCTTTAAACGAAATTAGAGATATTAAAATATCTCATGGTTTATTAAAAGAACAACCAACCGAAGACGTTGAAAAAGTTGATGTTGATATTAAAAAACCAAAAATGTTCGGACAA
>Ga0209086_10003846_pt1 | contig 11253 bp, 7 predicted proteins | sample M_130207_XF_Meta_FD_187312 | JGI IMG/M metagenome (GOLD analysis project Ga0209086, IMG submission 187312) | Freshwater microbial communities from Lake Montjoie, Canada to study carbon cycling - M_130207_XF_MetaG (SPAdes) (version 2) | ecosystem: Environmental > Aquatic > Freshwater > Lake...
CAACGTGCCGAGGACTCCCCTCGCGTCGTCCTCGTGCTGTTGCGGCTCTTCTCGGTGGCGAGACATTTCCTCGGGCCGAGGCTTACCAGGGAGTAACTCGCAAGGCTTCGCCTTCGGATCTCGGCGAGTTCCAATTGCAAAATCGCGCACCGTCTCCCAAAAATTCAGCATCAACCCGTCGGCTGATCGCGATGTCGGAGCCTTGTGTTCCATAGCCAAAAATCCTCATTTCTTGAAGCCCGTTCTATCTTTGGCTTCGCCAGAAGCGAGATGATAACAAATTTTAGTCAAAGGCATCGAATCGATATGGAATCTTAGGTCTCGATCGCGAACGCGCCCGTCAACAACTCATGCGCGGCGCGATCCGCCAGCGCGTGTCGCGCTGCGCGGGCCGTGCCTGCTGATGCCGTGGCGCACAGTGATCGCGGATGCATCGCTAGCCACCACTTAAATTTGGTAACTTTGCGCGTGCGCTTTGTTGCACGTAAGCCCCCCGCCATGTCTCGACGCGGCACGCAAGCCAACGGCGAGCTAGGCGCCAACATTCTGTGAGGCTGACTTTGCTGATATCCAAGTCGAACTTCAAGCTCGCCTCCGACTGTCCAGCGAAGCTCTACTACAAGCGGCTTGGCTATCCGAGCGGCGCAGTGGAAAATCCATACCTCGATTTTCTTGCGGACGGTGGCTTTATGGTCGAGGCGATTGCCCGTGCGCTCTTCGGCAACGGCATTGAGGTCGACGCGGCCGAGGGGGAATCTCCGGCCGAAGCGACGAGAAGGCTTCTCTCGCAATCAACCGACGTCGACCTGTTCGAGGCCGTGTTCGAGGCCGATGGCTTCTCTGCCCGAGTGGACATCCTTTCCAAGCGCGGAAATCGCGTTCGCCTGATCGAAATCAAGGCTGCGAGCTACAGCTCTGCGACAGACGGAGTTCGGCCGTTCCGCGGAGCCCGCGGCGGCATCGACTCGCATTGGCGTCCCTACATCGAGGATCTTGCATTCCAGACAATGGTGCTCAGACGCGCGCTTGCCTCAAAGTTCACCGTGGTGCCCGAGCTGTGCATCGTCGACAAGTCCCGCACCTGCAGCGAAGGCAGCACCTTCCGCAACGTCGAGCTCACACCTGCCAAGGAGGCGAGGTTTGGCAAGCCCAGAGCGAGATTCCTTGGCGATCCCGAAATCGTCCGCCGCGATCAGCTTCTCGGGTTTGTCGACGCCACGGATGAAGTGGAGGAAGTCCTCGCGGAAGTCGAGCCGCGCGCGCAAGCGATCCGCGAGGCGTTTTCCGTGCAACCGCTGGTCCGTCCCCATGCCCCGCTTGGGCGCAAGTGCCGCGACTGCGAGTACCGCGGAGCATCGTCACCCACGGAACCGGACGGTTTCGCTGAGTGCTGGAAAGAGCTCCCGAAGGCAGAACACCACATTCTGGATCTGTATCGGATCGATGTCCTTGACGGGCGGGATGGACACGGAATCCGTGAACTGATCCAACTCGGCGTTTCGGACATCCGCGAGATTCCCGATCGCTTCATCTGCGGCGCAAGCACGGTCAGCCAACGGCAGCGCATCCATGTTGCCTCCGCGCGCAGTGCCGAGGAGTCCATCGAACCCGAGCTCCGCCAGTGCTTGGCCGCCGCGAAGTATCCGCTGCACTTCGTCGACTTCGAGACCTCGCGAATTGCGCTCCCCCACCACGCAGGCATGCAGCCGTACGAGCAGGTGGCGTTCCAATTCAGTTGTCACACCATCGCGACTCGCGGCGCCGAGCTGACGCACCGTGAGTGGATTAATGTCGTCGATGCCTACCCAAACTTCGACTTCGCAAGGTCGCTCCGCGAAGCCATGGGCGATAGAGGAACGATGTTCGTGTGGTCCAGCCACGAGCGAAGCGCACTTCGAGACATCCGCCGCCAGTTCGAACGATACGGCGAGCGGGACCATGCGATCGCTGAATGGATCGACGACCTTGCCGGCCGCGATGACGACAGCGGACGCATACTCGACCTCCACGACCTTTGCCGTAAGCACTACTTTCATCCGAGCATGGGCGGCAGCACGTCGATCAAGTACGTTTTGCCCGCCGTCTGGGAGCAGAACGCCAACTTGAGATCGCATAGGTGGTTTGAAAGCTACGCGCGCACGCTCGACGGCTTGGTGCTTTCGCCCTACGACGCCCTCCAAGACCAATCGGCCGACGGATCCCCGCTCAAGGCCGTCAAGGACGGAACAGGCGCGATGCGGACGTATCAGGAAATGATGTACGGACTGCAACGCGAAAACCGCATGTACAGAGAAGCACAGCAGCGGCTCCTGCTCCAGTACTGCAAGCTGGACACCGCCGCAATGGTCATCGTATGGATGCACTGGATGCAGTTCGTAAACCAAGGCAATACCCAAAGTAGCAACGGAGCAACGACATGAGCACTGCCATGAACTACTGGAAGATCCGCTTCAGAATGCAAACAGGCTCCCCCTCGGAAATGGTGATCGCGGCGATGAACGCAAGCGATGCACGCACGATCTTCGCGAGCATGGTGCCTGGTGCCAAGATCATTAGCGTTCTCCGCGTGCCCGGTCCGCAATGACTCGGGCCCTGCGTTGGACTAACCAGCACAACGCCGGATGCCCTCAGAGACAAGCCACCGACCTCGCAGAGGGCCGGCTTCCGGGGGAGACCGGCGGACGCTCGACGCATCACAAGGCGGCGATGCCGCGACAGTTCTCGAATCTCGCTCGCGGACCCATCCGAAAGGAAAATCCCATGAAAGCAACCATCACTCTCGCCACCGCGCGCGCAACGCCGTACGCCATCGAGTACATCAAGCCCAAGGATCTGAAGCAGATCCCTAAGGAATTCGCAGCAGCTCGCACAATGTGGGAGTCCGGGGATCACGCTGGCGCGAAGTCCGTACTCCTGCAGCTCCTAGGCGGCGCGATCGGCGAGCCGCTCTGGGGCGGCGATGATCTGTCCGAGACGGACAGCAATGATCTTGAGCCCACCTTCGATCTAGGCGCGGTTTGGTGGACGGACAATCTAATTCCCGACGTCGCAATCGAGATGAAGGTCACGATCTCACTGAAGAAGGGTGTCGATGTGAAGTCCGCGCGCAAGGCGGTACTCGAGATTGCGACATCCGAGTACGGAACTCCTGAGCTCTTCGGACAGACCGTGTACATCGAATGGAAGTACGGCTCCAAGTCTTGGACACTCGCGAGCGCAGAGCCGTGGAAGTTCAACATGCAGTGACTTGGCACGCGCTGGATCTGAGAGATTGATGCATTCAATCGATCCCCTCGGGCAAAGGAGATTTAAGTTGCGCGACGCCAATCAGTGTCGCGTAGCGGGTTGGCTATTGCCGTTAGCAAGGTCACGGGCGCGAACCCAATTGCCTACCTAGACCATCTCGCACCCCTTCTGCCCCAGCAGGAGACTTCCGCCGTTCAATCTCGCGGCAAGGATTGGCTTCGCATGCTCCGTAACGGGTACTCCGCGGGAAGCCATGGAACATTGATCGCCTCGAATTGATCGCCTCGAATTGATCGCCTCGTATCGATCGCCTCGTATTGATCGCTCCGATGCTCAGCAAGATCCGATTCGGCACGCGAATAGCGCGGCAGGACGGCTCCCAAGTCCGCCACGCCTTTCCTAGCCTTCGCTCAGCGAACGGACGAGGAGGCACTCGCGCCGAACACGCGATTCAAGTCCCTAGACATCGCAAGGATCGGTGAGTTTGGAAGTGTCAGTTTCAGTCATCTTGATGAGATCAAGGCAACGGGGCAAACGGGGCCCACTTGCTGCCGCAGACAAGACCGGCCCCCACGCATGCGCGGCCTGCAACGGCGAGTATCACCCGCTTTCGACCATCGAGGCGCATCTTCGGGCGACAACGCCAAGTCAACGCGCATGCTCCTCGATGCTGTATTCATCCCAATCGCCGACGTTCACCACCGCGCCATCCATACCCAACTCGATGACGATCGCGTGAAACAGATCCTCGAGTGCCTCGGGGCTGGCGTCAACAGCCAGTCCCTCGACTTGGAAGGTGAGATCGCCGAACTGACCTTCATCAGCGTCGACGGAACGAAAGTCGATCGATCCAGGCACGACTCCGAGATTCTTGAAGTTCGAAGGGTTGTCGAGGTCTCCGTCGAACTGCGCGGTCAGCGCGGTCAGCACAAGTTTACGCCTCGAAGGCGCGCGGATCCTGGAAAGCGCTGCCGACACGATGCTCCACGCTTCGGGATCATCATCGACACGTACGCTCGCCAAACCGATGGACACCACGGCTTTGAACGGCTGGTGCGAGGACTTGGGACTTGCCATTTGCGACTGGTTCCTAGAGACAACAATTTTTGGCGGACGGGAATCCCGAGTGTACGACGCCCGGTTTCTAAGACAAATTGAAGTTGGGCGTTCATGCGCCCTCTCGAGGAAGTTGCGTCGGGGTGCTGCGGATGTTCGGCAGCTGATCAAACCGATGATCAAGCGACTGTGGAGCGGTGCAAAGAGTTACGGATCGCCTGCGCTGATTTCTTCGACGGTTCGGAAACAGTGCAGGCAGAGCGGATGCTTCCCCAGGGTGCGGACTTACGTCTCGGCGTCTTCATTGCCGTCCGTCTGCACGACAAAGCATGGGCTCGGCTCGCGACCTCATCCGTTCCATCCACCGGCCGAGCGTGCTCAACGCGCGCAACTCTGCGGAATGGTGTCTACCAATCCAACGGCCCTGGTTTGAGTGCATTCGGGTGATGCGCGAGACATGACTGGGCGAGAGCGGAGCATTGTTCGTTACGGGTTCGATCGCCAGGATTGTCCATGCCAATCTTCCCCTCACCACCGCGCTCAACCTCGTCCTCGCTGGCAGCGCCGCGCGATCGCCCTTACGGGCACGCGCCCCAGGCTGCGAGAAGGAGACCCATGTCGCCCGCGTCGACGACGCCGCTGCCGTCGAGATCCTCGGGCCGCGGTCCAGGCTGCCCCCAGTTGGTCAGGAGCGCGACGAGATCAGCGCCGCTGACCCAGTGGTCGCTATTCAAATCAGCAAAGCAGCCGCATGAATCAGGAACGCCATCACCATTCGAATCAGGTTGGCACGAGTCTGGAACACCATTGGCGTCGCAATCCGTCGCGAAACCCATCGCAAGTTCTGTGGCGTCCCACACTCCGTTCTGATTGCAGTCCACGCGAGTTACTTCCTCGCATTCGTTCGGTACACCATCGGAGTCAGAATCTGTGCAGTTTGTGACGATGCAGTTTGGAGCAAACTCCTCAAACTGGCCCGAGATAACCGTGGCCATATTCGCGCACGCTGCGCAACCTCCCATGCGCACGGACGCCGCGCTGCCAAGGTGAACGGCGTCGTTTCCAACGCCACCCATGAATGCGCTGCTCGCGAGCACCAACTCCCCATCTCGGGGGTAGTCTCCAAAGTAGATCGCTGCACCAAACCCCCCGTTACTCCAGACGTCATTCTCAACAAACGTCGTATCCAAGACCGCGCAGCTTCCAGAGGCGAACAACCCTCCGCCGCGGCTATAACCGCCGCTGCATGTGTTCTGAGCGAACCTGCACCCCGAGACGAGCAGTGGTCCACCCGTGCTATTGACCGCCCCGCCCTCGCTAAAAATATTTGGTGCTGACGCCGAACTCGAATTTAGCACGAACTCGCAGTCCTCCACTGTCATGGGAGAGTACCAGGCCAGGATCGCTCCTCCTGCCGAGGCCGCCGCTCGGTTTCCACGAAAAATGCAACTTGCCACGTGCATCTGCGTGAAGCCCGTGGAGATCGCACCGCCGTATCCGGCGGAACACGACTGAAACAAGCATTCCAAAATCTCCATCGACCCACCTTCCGCGGAGATACCACCGCCGAATCCACGAGGCGGCCCGTACAAGGTTTCGGCGCTGCACGAGCGAAACGTGCAGTGGGACATTGTGACCGCTGAGCTGTTGAAGTGACAGCCGGTTCCCGCTTGAGAGTTGGGCTCCATACCAAGATAGAAGGTTGACAGACCGCTGAAATGGCAGTCTGCAAAACTCGCGACGCACGACTCCAACATGACGCCCGCTGCGACTTCGCAGCAACAACCGCTTTCATTAAAACTGCAGTTATGCAGGCTCAGATGCGCGTTCGCCGCAAAGACGCCCCCACCTCGTGTCGAGCCGTTTCGCTTGAACTGCGCGCGGGTGATGTCAACTGTCCCGCCCCCGATCCATACCCCGCCACCAGCAGTGGTTCCGTTTGGCCATTGTAGTCCGGTGCCCGATCCGTTCCAGCTGAATGAACAGTCAGAGAACACGCGCATGTCGGCGTTCAAGAACGCCCCACCGCCGTACCGGGCAAAGTTGAGCTCGAAGCTGCAGCGGGTTATCGAAGGATGCCCTCCACAACACCATATGCCACCACCTTCCACGCACAGCAACGGCTGTCCTTCCACCCCCCGGCCGTTCGCGACAAATTGACAATCGGCAATAGTGGGATCGCTGTCACATGCGTAGATACCCGCTCCACGCTCAGCCTGACCTCCACGAATCAGGAACCCGCTGAGTGTTGCTTGGTCTGATTCGCCTGATGCGAACACAACGCAACGCCTCTGCCCTTCGCCGTCAATGATTGTGCTTGCCCCCGGGAAAACCGCGCGAATGACCAGGTTCTTTCCACGAAAGTCCACAACAGCGGCCTCGGTCGACGTGTAGATTCCCGGAAGGACAAAAATGGTGTCACCAGATGTAGCTGCGTCTACAGCCGACTGGATTTTCCGATACGACGCGCCTTCCTCGGCGACTATCAACGTTTCGGCGTTTGCCGATCGTCCCGTCACCAAGCACGACACCAACAGAAGTACAAAGCTTCGGTTCATCAGGCCACTCCCGCTCCAGACCCGCGGAGCCTCGGCTTGGCGCGCACCTCGCGCCGCACGGTTTCATGCGTAAATCACCGCTCGCGCCGTAATCCCCACAAATCAATTTCGTCCCGCGCCTCTCGTCCGTTACATTTGCCGCATGTCTTCTTTCCCCCTCACCACCACGCTCAACCTCGCGCTTGCGGGCGACGCCGCGGCTGCAGAGCGCGCTTGGAGCGAGGTTTACGCTGAGGTACGCGCGATCGCTGCTGCGGCGATTGCGCGCGAGTCCACGCCGGGAACGGCGTCGGCGGATCTTCACCCCACGGGGCTGGTTCACGAGATCTTTCTGCGCATCGGCCGCAATCCACCGATCGCGTGGGACAGCCGCCGACATTTTTACGGCGTGGTTGCACACGCGTGCGAGCAGGCGCTCGTCGATCTGGCGCGCGCGCGGAAGGCCCTGAAGCGTGGAAATGGGCGGCCGCAGGTGCCGCTGACCTTCGTGAAGGGCGAACTGGCAAACAGCGATGTGGCGGGCGCCGCTGCGGATTTCGGCCTCCCCGCTGCCCTCGACGCTCTTGCGCGCGACTATCCGCGCGCTGCCGAGGTCGCGCGCCTTCGCTACATGCTGGGAGTTGCGGTATCACAGGTCGCCAGCATGCTCGGCGTGAGCGAGTCCACCATTGAAAAGGACTGGATGTTCGCCCGCGCCTGGCTTCGACGCGAGCTCGATCGCGAAACGGGCAGCTAGACCGATTGGGAGGCGTGACCACTGGCACGATCTTCCCGCCGGTCGCAAAACTGTTTCGATTGGATTCTGCGACTCATGACCGCATGAACGCGCGATTGCCTACGGTTGCGCTCGGCATTTCCGCATGAACCACGGATCGACCGCATGACTGCCGACCAATCCCACCTCCGATCGCACTCGCAGAGGGTGCAAGAGGCCTTTACGGAGGCGATTGGTCTGCCGCAACTTGCACTCGCGCCCTTTCTCGGCGCGCTGCGCGACCATGACCCGACGCTCGCTGACGAAGTCGAGTCGCTGCTCGGCTACCACGCACGCATGGGCGGGATCGCGGAGGGCGCAGGCAATCCCACCATCTCACTTCCCGCGACCATGATCGGCAAGCTTGTGGGCGGATGCCGCATCGAGAAACTCATCGGCTACGGCGGCATGAGCGCGGTTTACGCGGCGACGCAGGAGTTCCCCCGTCGGCGGGTGGCGGTCAAGATCGTTCGCCGCGAGCGGCTTGGCGCAGGCGCGCGCCGCCGTCTGCGCGTCGAGGCCGAGGCGCTCGCGCGGCTCGAGCATCCCAACATCGCGCGGGTTTATGCGGCGGGCACGCAGCGCCTTGGCGACGAGCGCGACAACGACGACAACGATTCGCCATTCATCGTCATGGAGCTGATCGAGCACGCGGTGGCGCTCAACCGATGGGCCAACGATCACGGGCTCGACGCGCTCGCTCGCATCGAGCTCGTCGCCAAGATTGCCGATGCGATCGAGCATGCCCATCGCGCGGGCGTGATCCACCGCGACATCAAGCCCGGCAATGTGATCGTCGGCGCCGATGGCACGCCGAAGATCATCGACTTCGGCATTGCCGCCGTGCGCAACTCGACCGTGACCGCGGCAACCGAGGGCCCGATGGGCACGCTCGCCTACATGAGCCCCGAGCAAGCGCGCGGTGGAACGATCGACACCCGCAGCGATGTCTGGGGACTCGGCGCGCTGCTCTACGACCTTCTCACTGGTCAACCACCATTCGATGCCGTCGACAGGTCGGTGGTCGAGCACATCAACCGCCTGCTCCATGACACTGCGCCGCCGATCGCGCCGCTCGCCGCCGCCAGCAACGGAGCCGCCTTCGCAGCGACGCTTCCCGTCGGTTGCGACGCGGTTCTCCGCAAGGCGCTTTCCAGCGACGCCAACCGACGCTATCGCAGCGCCGCCGAGTTCGCCGACGAGTTGCGCCGGCTGATGGCGCGCGAGACGCTGATCGCGCGCCCCGACAGCGAGTGGGACGCGATGGTGCGACTCACCCGTCGCCATCGCCCGAGCTTGATCGCGGCCACGGGAATCTTCGCCGCGGTGAGCGTGGGGCTCGTCGTGAGCCTCATGCTGCTCAAGCGCGAGACCGCGGCGCATGAACGCGCGCAGTGGTCGGCCTATGTCGCGGCGATCAGCGCGGCAAACTCCATGCAGGAGCGCGGTGACGCCAGCGCGGCGCACGACATGCTGCAGGCCGCGCCCGAAGAGCATCGCGGTTGGGAATGGAACGCGTTGTGGCGGCTGTCGAGCCAGTCGATGTGGCATGTCGGCTACCCGCAAGGCATGCAGGTCTACGGCGTCGACTTTTCCCGGGACGGCTCGACGATCTTCGCGGCGGCCAGCGGTTCCATTTCCGCAATCGATGTGCGTTCGCGCACCGAGCGTTGGCTCGCGATCGACGAGTCCATCGGCGTGCCGTTCGGTCAAGCGGCTTGGCGGGTGCGCGCGCTACCCAACGGCCATGTGCTCGCGAACTTTCTCGACGGATCCATCAGGCGCTTCGACGAGCGTGGGAAGGTCGCGGCCAGCCTCGCTGCTCCCGCCGCGTATGACCTCGCGATCGATGCGACGGGCACGCGGCTCTTCGTCAACTGCGAAGGCGGCGCGCTCGAGTTGGATCCGATGACGCTCGTGGTGGTGCGGCCCGTGCTCGCCGATCCTCCGATCCCGTCCATTCCCCGCGCGCTTGCCGTCGACGGCCGCGCGACATTCCTCGTCGCCGGCGATTGGGATGGCGTGGTGACGGCGTTCGACGCAACCAGCGGTGCGGTGCGTTGGACTTGGCGAACCGAGCGGCGCGGCGAGGAGATTCGCGCAACCGCGGTATCGCCCGATGGCACGCGCGCGGCGGCGGTTTCAAGCAGCGGATTGATCGTGCTCGACTGCGCGACGGGCAATGTGCTCTGGCACCATCTTGACGCGTCGCGCGGCTATCGATCGTGCGTGTTCAACGCCGACGCCAGCGAGATCATCGCATCGGCGTGGTCGGAATCGGTCGATCGCTTCAACGCCGACACTGGCGTGCTCAACGCAAGCATCGTCGGAGCGTTCAGCCAGGTGTGGCAATCGGCGGTTTCTCCCGATGGAAAGCTGATCGCGTCGGGCACCTTCGGCGCGCGCGTCGAGGTGTTTGACGCCGATGCATCGAGCACGCTCGTCGGAATCGCGCTCGATGGTTCGCCGGTCACGAGTGTGTCCGCAAGTGTTTCCGCAAGCGTATCGGGCGGGAGCGCGGCCAGCGGCTCCCGTGTCTACGCGACCACCGCCAACGGTGGACTGTTCGCCATCGATGGCGCGCGCGCGACCCATGTTGACGCTGCGACTCGAATCGATGTTGCGATGCACGCCAACGGAGTGTGCGCGCTGCCGTCGGGCGAACTCGCGGTTTCGCACGATTCGGGCGTCGCGTGGATCACAACCGATGGACGCGTTCTACGCAGCGTGACCACGGCCCAACCGGCCACGCGCATCGGCTCGCTCGAACACGGCGCGCTGACGGATGTGCGCGTCGGCGAAGATCTGCTCCTTGCTTTCGACTCCGCCAGTGCTGCGCTGCGCTGGCAAGTCGGCGGATTCACGCCGCGTAGTGGATACAAATCCAACACCCTCGGTGGCGATGTTGCGTGCAGCAGCGCGCAACCTGGCGTGGTGTTCCTGCCACGCGGCAGCGGATGCGACCAGGCGTGGCTGGACACCGCAACTGGTCGCGAAACACCACCGCCGATTCAGTCCGAATACTCCATGTCCGCCGAGCGCTCGCCCGACGGCACGCTGATCGCGCTCGGGTGCGTCGCGCGCGCGAGCGAAGTCACGCTGGTCGACGCGAAGACGCTTGAGTTTGTCGCGAGCCTGCCCAATCATCGCGGCGGCGTGCGCTGCGTCCGCTGGAGCCCCGACGGAACCCGCCTCGCAAGCGCATCTATCGACGGCACCGTGCGCGTGTGGCATGTCGCGCGCGGCGTCGAGATCCTCACCGCCTGGCGCGGCGCGTGCGCGCACATGGCCTGGGACAGCGAAGAGACGCTCTGGCTCGGCTGCGAGGACGGAAAGATCCGCGCGATTCAGGTGCGGTAGCCGCGCCACTCGCTGGCTGCGAGCGGGCGCGAACCGAGGGTTGCAACTTGATGCATGAACAAACAAGCGGCCTATCGCGAACATCCGCGCGCGGATAGTCGCGCGTCACTCAATTGCACACGCCCCATGAGCCGAGCAGCAGCGCGAGGTCGGCAGCATTCACAACGCCATCATGATTCACATCGCCCGCGCCGCTCGGGAGCGTGAGGCCCCAGTTGCTCAGCAAGACGCCAAGATCGCCGCCGTTCACAGCGCCATCGTGCGTGAGGTCCGCGAGGC
>Ga0209086_10003849_pt1 | contig 11250 bp, 7 predicted proteins | sample M_130207_XF_Meta_FD_187312 | JGI IMG/M metagenome (GOLD analysis project Ga0209086, IMG submission 187312) | Freshwater microbial communities from Lake Montjoie, Canada to study carbon cycling - M_130207_XF_MetaG (SPAdes) (version 2) | ecosystem: Environmental > Aquatic > Freshwater > Lake...
CGAAGTTGCCCAACTGAGCCGTTGATATCTCACGCGGCGAATCGAGTCCGTTCCGACCGCGCGAGGTATCACCGCCTCGCATTGTCCCCCCGGATCACCGGTCGTCACGTCCTTTTTCTGGAGTCATTCCAATGCCCATGCTTCGCATCAGTTGTCTGATGTTGTTCTGTGTCGCTTCACTCGCACACGCGGCGGAGTCCTCGAAGCCAAACATTGTGGTGATCGTGGCGGACGATCAGGGCTACGCCGATCTCGGCATTCAGGGCGGGAAGGACATTCCCACGCCGAACATCGACTCGATCGCGAAGAACGGCGTGAGGTGTACCAACGGGTACGTCTCGGGACCGTATTGCAGTCCGACGCGGGCGGGCCTGTTGACCGGGCGTTATCAGCAGCGGTTCGGTCACGAGTTCAATCCGGGTGGAGCCAGTGCGTCGGGCGACCTCGGTCTGACGCTTAACGAAAAAACTCTCGCCGACCGGCTCAAGGGGGCGGGATACGCCACCGGGATGGTCGGCAAGTGGCATCTCGGTTCGGCTCCGAAGTTCCATCCGATGCAGCGGGGCTTCGACGAATACTTCGGGTTCCTGGGCGGAGCACACTCGTACTTCGAGGTGGGGAGCGGGCGTGACGCAGTGCTGCGCGGAACCGAACCGGTCGATCAGGTCACGTATCTGACCGACGACTTCGCGCGGGAGGCGGTCGCGTTCATTGACCGGCATCACCAGCATCCGTTCTTTCTCTACCTGCCGTTCAACGCCGTCCACAATCCGATGCACGCTCCCGCCAAGTACCTGGACCGATTTGCCTCCATCGCCAATGAGAGACGGCGAACCTATGCCGCGATGACCTCCGCCAAGGACGACGCCATTGGAGCGGTGCTCGCCAAGCTCAAGGACGCCAAGATCGATGCCAACACGCTGATCTTCTACATCTCGGACAACGGCGGTCCTCCGGTCAACGGCTCGGACAACGGGGTGCTGCGCGGCAACAAGGCCCAGACGCTGGAAGGGGGCATTCGCGTGCCCTTCTTCGTGCAGTGGAAGGCGAAGCTTCCCGCTGGCGTCGTGTACGAACAGCCGGTCATCCAGCTCGACTTCGTCCCGACCGCCCTCGCCGCCGCAGGTGCCCCAGCCGTGACCGACACGAAGCTCGACGGAGTCAACCTGCTGCCGTACCTGACCGGCGACAACCAGGCCGCGCCGCACGAGGCCCTCTACTGGCGCTTCGGCCCCCAGACGGCGATCCGCATGGGGGACTGGAAGCTCGTCAAACACGCGCAGTCCCAGTCCGCCGAACTCTACGACCTGTCCAAGGACATCGGCGAGACAACCGACCTCGCCAAGCAGCATCCCGACAAGTTCGCGGAACTCGAATCGGCTTGGAAGAAGTGGAACGGAGAATTGGTCGAACCGACGTGGGGCGCACAGCGCGCCGGCGCGAAGAAGGCGAACACAAACAAGAAGAACAAGAAGGCGGCTCAATGACCCCGCTTCGGCGCCTGGCACCGCTTCGTCGCACAGCCGTGTGAGAGACTGTTCTCTCGTTCCGGTGCGTTCCGAAGACTCCTCACACGGCCACGAATGAGATGTTCGAGGCGAGCCGTGTGCCGTAAGGCCACGGGTTTCCTACGACGAGCAAGAACTCGCAGCCTCCCGACATTCGGCTCGCCAATCCCTCGTCTTGGCCGGGTGAGGGACATTTCACTTCGCAGCGTTGGCGACGCGCTGGGCGGCCACGTCACGAGGATGAGGCTGAACGGCTCGCGCGGGAAGCGAGGTCAGCACGACACAGATGGTTTCGGTGGCGCGATCGGCCCAGGCAATGGTGCCCGTCGATCCCGTGTGACCGAACGACTTCTCCGAGCAGCCCGGACTCCCCGCCGTCGCGCCGACGCTCAGCCCAAGTCCGCGCGGAGTCAGCCCGGCTCCGTTGTGGTTGCTGGTCATCAGCCGGGCGGTCTCGGGTTTGACGATCTTCCCCTGCTCCAACAGGAACTCCGCCAGAAAGCGCCCCACATCCGGGGCCGACGCATGGGTCCCGCCCCACGGTGCGCCGAGCTTTCTCCAGTACGCACTGTTCCAATCCCAGTCTTTTGCCGATGGATCGCCCGCGCCCGCTTCAGGAGCACCGAACTCGGCCTGACAATTGACGATGTCGCCGATCGCGAATCGTCCCAACCCCTGTGCGGAGTGCTTCATCCCGAGCGGTTGGAAGATAGTGCGATCAACCTGTTCGAGAATGCTTGCTCCGCTGATCAGTTCGGCCACGTGAGTCGCCAGCAAAATCGCCATGCTTGAGTACTGGTACTTCGACCCGGCGGCAAACTGAAGCGGAGTCCGAATCGCTCCCGCGACGAACTCACTCAACCCGGCATGAGCCTTCCGCAGCGCGTTGTTGTCCGCCAACTGATCGGGCAATCCGGAAACGTGAGTCAGCAGATGCTTCATCGTCACCTGGTCTCGCCCATCGCCCGTGAACTTCGGAATGAACTTCTTGACGGGATCGTCGAGCCCAAACTTCTGCTGATCGAACAGCGTCATCAGCGCCGTGATACAGATCGGCTTCGAGATCGACCCCAACAGAAACATCGCGTCGTCGGACTTGGCCTTGCCAAAGTGCAGCGTGAATGTGGCCTCACGCTGCGTCACGTGCATCACAGCCGACTCGACCTGCCCGCTGCCGGTCGCCTTCGCCAACACCTCTCCCGCCTCATCGAGACGCTCCTGCCGGAGAGCGGCGAGTAACTGGGTCCCGAATGTCGCCACCACTCCCGCCTGAAGAAATGTGCGTCGTTGCATGCCGATCGGCCACCCTTCTTTCGATGACTAGTGTGTGGTGCGTTCCGAAGACTCCACGCACCCTACGTCACTTTGAGCCGCCAGTGAATTCAAAGAACACTGGCGAGCGAAGCCCCTCGCCAGTGGCATCCGGCGGAAGAGAGAGCGTGTTCCCTTGCTCTCCCCTAGTCTGCGCGACCAATGTTGATCGCACTGGGGGCGATGAAGCATTTCCCCGATGAACCTGTTTTCAGGGTGCCACGGTCACGGCTTTGCGTGGCCGTGCTTTGATCGTAGCGAAAGCAGGCCACGCAAAGCCGTGACCGTGGCATCCAACTCAGGGCCCGCTCGCTGCTCATGGCGATACGACTTATCGGATAGCCACTCAGAGTCTCATCCTGAACCACGCGGCTAAACGACTCAGCTCTGGCCACTCGCCTCACTGCGGTACGGCTCCGCAAACTCGATCATTGTGATCGATCACTCGCGAACGGATCGGTGTCGTCGTGCGGCACATCGGCGAGCCTAGTCACTTTGTTCCGGGGCGTGGAGGACTGAGTGGCCGAGGCGGGAACGACGCCCGTCGGAGCGCGCGCCTCGCCGCGCGCGAGTTGCGTTCGTAGCGAGTGTTTCAGTGCGAGGCGTTGTGATTCTTCCGTACCGGCGACCAGCAGGATGTCATCCACGATGAAGCGGTCGAATTCGCGCCGCAGCGAAACCTTGGCACCGAACCGCGTGTCGCCGAGTTGGACACTGACTTCGTCCTCGCCGATCGCGATCCCCTTCAAGGGTGCTCGCAAGAACGTGTCCGCAGACATACCCGAGTTGGGGACGAACCGACACTGGCTCCACACCAGCCGATTGAAGTCATTGGAAGAATTGGCGCGGAGCTGATCCAACGCAGCGTTCTGTTCCTGCGGCTCGCGTCCCAGAGCAATGGCCGACGCGAAGTCTTGAATCGGAATCAAAATCTCCACGGTCGTCTTCATCGAGGACGGGACGCCGGTGATCTGCCACTGCACGTCATCGACTAAGAACCGGCCGCGCTCGTCACGCAGCATGTACGTCAGTGGGCGGCCACCCTGCCGCACTTCAATGCGAGTCAACGCTCCCTGGAATGACGCCGTGACGAACTCGAACTCATCCGCATCAAACAGATCGAGTGGCATCGCGGTGACGGTGCCACCATTGAGCTTGCTCCAAACGCGCGTCGTCAGGTCGCGCGTCGAACATTGCTTGAGTGCATCGAGGTCACGCAACGAGAGAGCCTTCGCAAACAACTCCAACATCCCTTGCGCGGTGAACAGCGCCGACAACCGCTTTTCTTGCTTGGTGTCCACTTCGTAGATCGTCACGTCGGACACGACGAATTTGGGAGGCGCGTCGAGCGAGGTTTCGTTCACACGCTGCATGTCGATTTGGATGAGTTCCTCATCGTTCTTCAACACGAAATCTGCGCGGTTGCCGCGCAGCTTCACTTGCAGTTCGTGTTCGGACAGTTGGGAATCGGGCAGCTTGGCTTGGCTGAGGTCTCCGATCGACAGGCTTCCTTCGTAGAAGTCGGTCGAACTCCATTCGGCCAGCCCCGCTTTGTCACCGCGACCGTAAGCTGTGAGGAAAGATGTGCAACTGTTGACCGCGCGGGCCAACTTGTGCATCGACGGAACTTGGTCGTCGTCCTTGGACTCGATGCCGATGTCCGAGACTCGCCAGTGTTCGCCTTCTAGCTCCAGCGTGATGACGCACTCACCCGACAGGCGTGGCAGTTTCACCACGGCCACTTTGTCGTCGAGTGAAGCGTGCGGCTTGAACTGAGAACCGGCCGGACGGCCCGATGTGACGGTGCGAGTCATACTCGCCAAGAACGAGGGCGGGAGCTTTTCGAGTGAGGTTCGGAAAGACGGCGTCGCGATACCGAGTACTTGCCCACGATCTCCGTTGCTCCAAGCATCCAGGAACTCGCGCACGGTGAGCAGCAGGTCCATCTGCTCGGTGACCGACTTGTACGCTTCAACACCCTTCTTTTTCTGCTTGAGATAGATGTCGTCCACGACCCAGTGACCGGCGTCATCGCGGGTCAGTTCGTAAAAGACTTCCTTCTTGGATTCACCCACTTGAACGGTGACACGCTTCTTCGCACTACTGACTTCTTCGACTTCGACAATGGTCGATTTGCCATCCGGTAGCCGCAAGATTTTGAGGTCTTCCAGCGCCGCCGTCGTGCGGAGCGCCCGCTGGTGGAAATCATCCGACGTGGACGCTTTGAGGCCGTCGAGATTGGCCAGTTCCAGGTTTTTCGAGAAGGCCGTGATGGCTCGCGTCTCGATCAGATGTGTACATCCGGCGCTGCTGCCGACCACGACGATGGCCAACCCGCAACTGCAAGCGATGGAACGGAACGTTCGAGACATGCGAGGCATCCTTGACCGTGTCTGCAAACGCCGCGCAAGGGCACGCGGGCCGAGACCTGTCATCGTCCATGATCGAATTGTGTGAAAGGAGGAGGGCGGGCTTCTCTCAGAATGCCTGAGAGGGGTCAAGATCAGGTTTCGCTTCGAGCGAGACAAGCAATTGGAGGCAAACCCGTTTTTGAAGTCCGCCCTATGCCAACAGCTTGGGCATGACGTTGCCGTGAACATCTGTCAGCCGGAAGTTGCGACCTTGGAATTTGTAGGTCAGCTTGAGGTGATCAATTCCCAGCAGATGCAGGATCGTGGCCTGCAAATCGTGGACGTGAACTTTGTCCTCGGTCGTGTAATAGCCGATCTCGTCTGTTGAGCCGATCGTCTGTCCGGTTCTCACGCCCGCTCCCGCCAGCCACATTGTGTAGGCTTCGATGTGATGGTCTCGCCCAAGCAGCTTCTCGCGGTCTTCGCCCTGCGGCGTGCGACCGAATTCACCGCCCCACACGATCAGAGTCTGGTCCAACAGGCCACGTTGTTTGAGGTCCTTGATGAGCGCCGCGCAGCCCTGATCGGTCTCGCGACAACGGTCTTCCAGCGACTTACCCAACTCGAACCCCGCGTTGCCGTGGTGATCCCAGTCGGTGTGATAGAGCTGAACGAAACGGACGCCTCGCTCGACCAACCGTCGCGCGAGCAGGCAGTTGTTGGCGAACGAATGCTTGCCCGGTTCCGCGCCGTACAGATCGAGCGTCTCCTTGGTCTCACCTTGAAGGTCCATCAGTTCCGGGGCGCTGGTTTGCATCCGGTAGGCCATCTCGTACGAGGCGATGCGCGTGGCGATCTCGGGGTCGGCGGTCGCTTCGTGGCGGAGGCTGTTCAGATCGTTGACCGCCGCCACGAACTCGCGCTGTCGGTTGTGATCGACTCCCGCCGGGTTGGCGAGATTCAGGATCGCCTCTTTCCCCGACCGCAATGGCACGCCTTGAAAGTTCGTGGGCAGGAAGCCACTCGCCCACAGTGGTGCCCCGCCGCGCGGACCACGCGGACCCGACTGCAAGACGACGAAGCCGGGAAGATTTTGAGATTCACTGCCGAGGCCATACGTCGCCCACGCGCCCATGCTGGGGCGCCCCATGAACTGCGGTGAACCCGTGTTGAGAAACAGTTTTGCCGGACCATGATTGAACACGTCAGTCGCCATCGACTTGATGAGACAGAGGTCATCGCTGACGGTGGCGAGGTGCGGCAACAGCTCGCTGATCGCAGCTCCCGATTCACCGTGCTGAGCAAACTTGCGAGCCGTCCCGAGCAGCTTGGCATCGGGTTTGATGAACGCGAACCGCTTCCCTTTGACGTAAGACTCGGGGATCACTTGGCCGTGCAGCTCGCGCAGCTTCGGCTTCTCGTCGAACAAATCAAGCTGGCTGGGACCGCCGGCCATGAACAAGAAGATGACCGACTTGGCCTTCGCCGGATGATGCAGTCCGCGACTGCCGGGGCTGAAACCCGGCGGTTGCATCTCAGCGGAGGCACTCCGTCCGTCACCCAGCAGTGAACCAAGCGCCATCGCGCCGAGGCCAACTCGACAATCCTCAAAGAAGTGTCGCCGAGTCGTTTCGCGCAGCCCGTATTGTTCGTGCTGATCGCGTTGTTGGGGTTTGAGGTCGGTCATGGTGTCTCCTTGTTGCCTCGCAAGGTCTTCCACTTTGTCTCGGCCTGCGGCCCCCAGGGGGTGTCGCCGAAACGGAAGACGACTTCGCTGAACAGGTTGGTCGCTAGAGTGCGATCTCCGAGCGATTCGAGTTGTTCGGCCGACTGAAAGCAAGCGCGAGCGGCTAGGTGGCGGTCGGCATCGTACACGAGTGGGAGCCGGAGCAAGGCCGCCGCCGCGCGTTCCGGTTGCCGCTGCTTAAGGTAGGTCTGACCGAGGACGAAGTACCCGCCTACACGCAGTTCGTCGGGGAGTTGTTCGATGGCCGATTCCCAGCGTGTCAACTCGCCGGGCGTGGCTGTTCCCGCCTGCATCCGTTGCCGCCAGAGCTGCATTTGTGCGAGTCGTTGGATCCGGATATCGGACTCGCGCGCCAGTGATCTGAGCGCCGCACCCGCTGTGTCGCTCGATGCAGGATCGAACAGGAGATGACTCGCACCGAACAACTTTGAGACCGGCGAACGTCCCGCCAGCCACGACTGTGCTTCCACGCGAATGTCTTTGCTGGGAACTTCCGCTGTCCATGCGAGCGGCGCGACGGAGAAATGGAACGTCTCGGGATCGGAATCGGCGATCGGTAAGAAGCGTGAGACGGCAGTGCGGTAGTCGCCGTTCCACAACGCACACTTGACGAGCAATGCCAAGATTTCGCGCCGCACCCACGCGCGGTCTTCGTCCTTCAACGCGGCGCTCAGTTCCACAGCCGCTTCGTCCGCACGGCCACTTGCGAAGAGTTCACGCCCAGTTTCGTGATGGGCCGTGTACGAGGTCTGAACCTCAATAACCTCTGATCGCGCGTAGCGACGCAGGCTGTTGCCCGTGCGCACATGAATCGTCAACTCGCGCCCGGTGTAGTCCTCGACAAGGCCGTTCAGTGGTAGACGACTCATTCCGGGCTGCTGGATCACGACGCGATCGTCGGCGTAAAGCGGGGATGCGGTTATCGCCGAATGAGCAAGCGGGACCGCGAGTGAAAAGGCAAATAACCACGGGAAACAAAGCGGCGAGAGTGAAGACATTTGACCACGGATTTCGCGGAGAACACGGATGAAGCGGACGCCGCGAAAGAAGCTTGGTTTGCGTTTGGTCTGCATGAACTGAGACATCTGCGTCATTCGTGGTTCATTGATGTTCGGGTGGAGTCCCGCACGAACTTTTCGTGAGATGTGTAGCCTGCTGAGTATGCGCGGACTCTATGAGTGGCCTCCCGTCGCGTCAATTCGGGATGTGTGGGAGTCAGGGCCATCGCCTTGTTGAAACTGGGAGATTGGGTGCCACGGTTACGGAGCTTCGACGTTATAGGGTGTCGTCGAGTCTTCGAGACGCACCAAAACAAAGCGAGAATGGTGCGTCTCGACGACTCGACGACACCCTACAACTGGCCTCGCTCCAACAAGGCGATGGCCCTGCGGCCACATCGAAGCTCCGTGATCGTGGCACCCACAATTGAGTAACACGATGGCCCTAAGTGGGAGCGATCCGCGATCACGGTCGCAGATTGTTCGCCTTGTCGTCGTGCGCGAGCCTGACCTACGATGCGCCGCGTTGGCGACGTTGGATGTTGATGAGATCCCTCACGGAAGCAGGACATGACGCAGCGAAGCATTTGGCCGGCGATGGTCTTGTCTCTCGGATGGCTGCTGGGGGCGATCGAGTTCGCTGCGGCGCAGGGCCCGAAGACGAAGCTCAAACCGGAAGCGGCGGGGCTGACCGGAACGCCCGCTCGACCTCGCTCGACATTCATCGAGATCAAACTGCTGTCGGGGACCGAAGGGGGGGCGTTGCATGGCCAGCAATGGCTGAAGCTGATGCAGCCGCTCGACGTGTCACTCCAAATTCAAAAGGGGGGCCTCGATGACATGCCGGAAGTGCGCGAGCGAGAAGTCGGCACGTTGCGTTATGTCACGGCCATCGGGACATTGGATCGTGCGGGGAAGATCACGTTTCCCGACCGCAGTTTCACGATGTCCGACGGAGCCAAGTTGAAGGAATGGATCGACTCACTGAGAACCTATGGGGCACAAGGTTCTCCCGAAGGACAGCCGCTGTGGGGATTGACGAAGGATCAGTTCGCACGCGTGTATGACAGCCTCGGCAAGGTGGCCGACGCGACCGTGGTCGGTCTGCCGATCCGAGAAGCCGTCCTTACGTTGCCGCTCCCCGAACAGCACCGGCTGAAGTGGAGCCAATCGGCCAGCGACGCATTGAAGACGCGCGAGACGCGCAGTGTGGTCAGGCAAGAATTGAAAGGCTTCAGCGCTGCGACGGCACTGGCAATCGCACTCAATGACTGCGGGCTGGGCTTTCGTCCGAACCGAACTCCGAGCGGCGGATTGGAACTGCTCGTCGAACCGCTCGGTCAGCGTGACGATTTCTGGCCGGTCGGTTGGCCGTTGCAACAACAGCGATTCAAAGCGGCTCCGAAGTTCTTTTCGATGACTACGATTGAATTGGACCAAGTGGACCTGAGCGACGTGTTGCTGGCCGTGTCAGAGTTGTCGGAGACGCCGGTGTTGGTGGACTACGCGGAACTGGACAAGAAGAACGTGGACCTCACAAAGTTGAAGGTCTCTTTCAAACGAGGGCAGACTTCATGGAGTGTGGCCCTGAAACAGATGGTCATCCCGCAGAAACTGTCCCGCCAAATCTGGCAGGATGAGGCGGGACGTGTCTTCGTCTGGATCACGACCAACCGACCTGGCAACCGCTCTTCCAAGGCTGCGGAATGAGGGGTGGTTCGTGTGACTCCGCCAAATGAAACAAGGCCGTTGCCTTGCCCGAGTTTCGCTGACACTTGGGTTGGCCAATTCTTTACGGCACAATCGTCGCGTTGAAGTGTTGATGTGACGGACCGGAAGGCGTGCCACCATTCGGTGCCGTGAGTGTCTTCCGGTCGCCGTCGCTCGCATCGTTTGAGGGAGACTCCACTTGTTTCGACTCTATTCAAAAGCCGCCGCTCTTCGCTGGCTCGTGATTGCGGTGTGGGTCGTGGTCGCGGGCGATCTGTCGGGAACGGCGTTGCGCGCGGCCGAGAAGGCTCGCGTGGATGAAGCGATCAAACGTGCCCAGACGTTTCTACTGTCGAAACGCCTGAGCGGGGCGGAAGCGAGTCTGGTTAGTTATGCCCTCATCAAATCGGGAACCGACAAGAAGCACCCTCAAGTGACCAACGCGGTTGAGGAGGTCGGCGCGAAGGTCAAGTCGGAGGTTTATCTTCCGGGGCACCATTTCAACTATGAGGCGGGTGTCGATGCGATGTTGCTGGAGGCGGTTGATCCGGTCGAATACCTGCCGCAGTTGCAGGCCATCGCCAAGTTTCTGATCGCACAGCAACGCCCCTGCGGCGCGTGGTTCTACAACACCGATAACAATCAGCCGAATTACGGCGACACCAGCATCACGCAATACGCGATTCTCGGCCTGTGGGCGGCGTCGCGAGCCGGTGTCGATGTGCCCGTCGAGACATGGGAGAAGACTGCCCAGTGGTTAATTCGTACGCAAGTCGGCGACGGTGGCTTTGGTTATCACCCCTACGAAGCCCCGAACTCGGCTCCAGAGCAGAGGACATCCAGAAACACCATGACTGCTGCCGGGACGGGATGTTTGCTCATCATTCGGCGCGAGCTTTATACCGATATTCAATTCGATGACGGCACGCGTCCGGCGGCCACTGCGCGACGGTTCGGTGTGCTGGAACGGTTTCAGGAGGAACGACAGCCCACCGCCCCAAAAGTAAAAATGACGCCGACTTTGCCGGTATCACAGATCGATAAGGCGTTGAAAGAAAGCGTGAAGTGGATGGGCAACCACTACACCGAGAGAACTCATCAATTCACGGCGCATGGCTGTTATTACTTCTATTCGGTCGAGCGTGTGGCCGCATTACTTGATGTCGAGAGGATCGGATCACATGACTGGTTTGATGTCGGGGCTGATGAGCTACTGTTACGACAACGGCCCAATGGGAGTTGGTCGGATGATGAACATGAGATGCCAGCAACGTCGTTGGCGATCCTGTTCCTGACGAAGGCGACTTCGACAATTCTTCCCAAGGCGCGGAAGGCACCGTTGGTCGGCGGTGGCCTGTTAGTCGGAGGTCGCGGCTTGCCGGACAAGCTCGACGCGGTGCAGATCAAAGAAGGTCAGGCGGCCGCTCGAAAGATGCAGGGGCCGGTCGATGGGCTGTTGGCCGAACTCGAAAAGTCAGGCGAAGCCAAAGTGGAGGCGGTTCAGGCCGCAGTCGTCGAGGCGGTGCAATTGGATCGTCCCGAGGAACTGATCGCTCAAGTGGGCCGCTTGAAAAAGCTGGCCGTTGATCCGCGAGTCGAAGTGCGGCGAACGGCGATGTGGGCGC
>Ga0209086_10003850_pt1 | contig 11246 bp, 6 predicted proteins | sample M_130207_XF_Meta_FD_187312 | JGI IMG/M metagenome (GOLD analysis project Ga0209086, IMG submission 187312) | Freshwater microbial communities from Lake Montjoie, Canada to study carbon cycling - M_130207_XF_MetaG (SPAdes) (version 2) | ecosystem: Environmental > Aquatic > Freshwater > Lake...
AGAAGTTCAATGATGGTGAAACCCAATTTGCGAGAATTTGAATTCATAAAATTTCCAATGTGTAAGAGTCTAAATAAATAATCAACGCATTTCGCAGAACTTATTTTGCGCCAAGGGTGTCTCGGCCCAAAATTCCATCGGCAGTGAGAACATGATATGAAACCGCATATCCACCATTGTCAGCCGCTGGATCAAACGCACCATACTTGTAGCCATTTGGCATTGGGAATGTTGCGCCAGAACCATTTCCAAAAAAAGTTCCTTTTTGGACAAGGGTTGCGGCATCGGTTTTGGTGACACGACTGTTGGCATCGATCGCTTCGGTCACACCCAGCTGTGCAATGTGGCCGTCAAAGAATACGGTTGCCGGAGCAGATTGACCGCCCTGATTAAAGAACCACGGCATGGATCCACTTTTTCGAATTGCGGGCGAGAATGAATCTACATTCGCAATACCAGCCGAGATACCAGAACCCTTTCGTGGCCCATCCATGGTGTCAAGATTTGGCTTGTTTTGCAGCCATTGGTGCTCAATACAGCGAGTTTTAAGATCTGGAAACGAAGCCTGACTTGCCGCAGGGGACCGGAATCCAGCTTGTGATTTGGTTGGATCTTGGTAGCCCTTTTTCTTTGACAGAATGTCTGGTCCCCACATTGCAGCGGGACTCCAGCAATAACTGCTTAGAACGGCCTGCTGAAGAGTTCCTGTGTAATCGTCACCGGTTTCAAGAAATGTTCCAGCTTTTTCAAGAGTGAACTTGTCTTTAGGTGCGTAAAAGATGGGGCTGTAAAACTTATTTGTGGCGTATTTGTTAAAGCTCTTCGCATTCACCAAGCGCCAAGAACCAAAATTACCTGTTTTGGACAGACTGAAATCGCATGGCCAGTAGGCTTTCGCAACATCACAAGTAGGGCTTGGTGGTTTTACGCCACAACTAGCAGCTTGTGGAATGAAAAATCCAACAGATGCTCCTTCTTTATCAAATCCCAAAGTCAACTGCGCGGAGCAGCGCTTTGGCGAATAAATGCTGCAATCACCATTATCACGACCAATGTCATCCGACACGGCGGTCCATTGTCGATCTTGGAAGTCGGCGCCGTAAATACCTGCCGCCTGACCAATGGCGCGCAGATTTGATTGACTCTGTGTTAAAAGCGCGGAATCACGCGCCTTTCCAATGGCGGGCAAAAGAATTGCCACAAGCAAACCAATGATGGAAACAACAACAAGAAGTTCGATAATAGTAAAGCCCTTACGCATAAAAAGGGTACTCCTTTGAGTTTGCGGCTTGTTGCCGCGTGAGGAATGAGTAAAGAATTTCATGACTAATGGGTCGGGCTTCATTCTAAATTGTGTGAGCCGTGCGAACAATTCGCTTGATTTCAGTGATGAGTTCCGTGAAAAGAACAGAAATAGACAGGTAAGGATGATACCTTCGGCGTTCAGTGGAATGAAAGTAAATTAATCAGCAAGATCAATTTTTTGGATTCAGATGAATCATCAACTTCCAATGTGACGAACCCAAGGAACCTATATGAAGCTGTACACCAAGTCGGGAGATGATGGAACAACTGGACTTTTTTCTGGCGCTAGGGTGAGCAAGGATCACCCTAGAATTGAGTCTTATGGGACAATAGATGAGTTCAATGCCACTTTGGGCATGTGTTCGTCGGCGTGCAATGCGGATAATGCGTTGCACAGACGGCTTTTGGGTATTTTTGCAAGGCTTCAGAGTCGGATGTTTGACATAGGCGCGGACTTGGCAACCCCAGAGGGCGCCAACAATGAATCAAAAATTCAGCGCATTGGCCAGGAACATGTGCAAGAAGTTGAAAAATGGATTGATGAGATTGACGGTGCCAACACGCCACTAACAGCGTTTGTTATGCCTGGGGGAACGGAATTGGCTTCTAGACTTCACTTGGCCAGGACAATTTGTCGCCGCGCCGAGAGGGAAATGATTCATTTAAGTCATACTGAGCCGGTCGGGGCTTCTTTAATTATGTATGTAAACAGGGTGAGCGACTTTCTTTTTGCGGCGGCTAGGCTTGCAAACAAGAATTCTGGTGTCGAAGATGTGCTGTGGATACCATCTGTTTCTAGTAAATAGGCTTCATTTTAAAGAAAGAACACAAAAGTGTTGTTTCTAGTTGATTTATAAATTGGTTTGCTTTTTGGTGTATGTAATCAGAAGATGGCACCAAGATCAGACTATTTAGGCATAGATTGTGATTGATTTAAACCTTTTTTTAAACAAGAAGACATTGTTTTCTTGTAAGAAGAGGTATTTTTATTGATTTTTATACCAATTTAAGCTGGAGTACCAAAAACTCTATCACCGGCATCGCCAAGTCCAGGTCGAATGTAGGCATTCTGATCAAGTTCACGGTCTAGTGACGCGGTGTAAATAGTGATATTGGGGTGGGATGAAAGCATTTTTTCTACTCCTACCGGTGCTGCAACTAGGCAAATCATTTGAATTTTGGCGCAGCCAAGTTTGCAAAGATGGTCGGCGGCATGCACGGCGCTGCCGCCCGTGGCCAACATTGGGTCAACAATGATCACGGGACCAGCAGAAACATCCTGCGGGAAGTGCGAGTAATAGTGGACGGGCAATTTTGTATTTTCGTCGCGTTGAATTCCAATATGTCCAACGCGTGCTTCGGGAAAGAGCCGCAGAATTCCATCGGTCATGCCAAGGCCGGCGCGCAAAATGGGAACAAGCGTGACGGGTTGCGAAAGACGCTTGCCCAGCGCTGGTTCAAGCGGAGTTTGCACGGTGTAAGAGGCCGTGGTGAAATTGCGCGAAACTTCATACACCATGAGTCCAGCGATTTCGTTTAGTAGACGGCGAAATTGATCTGGTGGCGTGATTTGGTTGCGCGCCAGTGAAAGCTTGTGATGAATCAGTGGGTGGTCAAATATTTGCAGATTTTGGAATTGCGGCGATTGGGTGAGCACGTACGGAGTGTAATGGGGGAATTTATGGATGGAATGCTTGGCATTTACCATGGATTAGTTGAATAATGAACAAATAACCAATCATTACTAGTTCGAAAATAAGCTTATTTATTTTTTATTATTCAAAAAAATAACATTTTTACTTTGATTTGAACGAAACCGTGACATATTTACAATGATATTCCCCTTGCGGTGTTTCGGGGCAAACCTCATTTTTTGAATTTAATTTTCAGGTACTTATCCTAAATGGCAAAGTCACATTTTTATGTATGCGGCATGATTGTTGGAGTTGTCGCATTCGCAACTGCCGCCCCACCAATCCAGCCCAAGGCTGGCGAACCATTACCAGGACTAACTCCCAATCAACGATTTATGTTTGATACCGGGTTGGAGTATTACGACACCCCATTGCTTGCTCCTGATGGGCTGGGTCCAGGATTTAACAATACAAGTTGCTCGGCGTGTCATAGCACTCCTTTGGGTGGATGGGGAGAAATTTCTGTTACCCATTTCGGCAACAGGCTTCCAAATGGCGATTTTGATTTTTTAAGTTCATTGGGTGGCCCAGTGTTTCAAAGTAAGGCCCTCTCTCCAGGATGCGCAGAAGTTCTTCCAGACGTTTCCATTGCGAATCATGTTCGTACGCGTGTTACGCCAAGCGTTCTGGCATTTGGTTTAGTTGAAGCAATTCCAGATGCTTCGATTATTGCGAACGAAGATCCAGAAGATTTAAATCAAGACGGTATTTCTGGTCGCGCTCATAGAGTGCATCCAATTGAAAATCCAACAATCACTCGTATTGGTCGTTTTGGTTGGAAGGCTCAAATTGCAACCGTGCTTTCATTTTCTGGTGATGCCGCACGCAATGAGATGGGTTTAACAAACCGAATTGTGCCTGAAGAAACAGCAGCCAATGGCGATCTAGCACTGCTTGCACAATGTGATGCTGTTGCTGAAATTGAAGACAAGGCGGACGAGCACGGTATTACATTTATTGATGGAGTTACAGCATTTCAGCGCTATTTAGGGCAGCCACCACAGTCGCCACGCAGTGGCATGAGCGGCGAAGTGATATTTAATAATGTTGGTTGCGCTCAATGTCATACCCCAAGTTTTACCACTTCAAACGACACTTCATTGGAAGCAGCTATTCGTGGAAAGACAATACGAATTTATTCAGATTTTCTGCTGCATGACATGGGCTCAACCGCAGACGGAATTCCAGATGGAGAAGCCTCTGGATCAGAAATGAAGACGCCGCCATTGTGGAATTTGCGCACGCGACCATTTTTAATACACAGTCATGAAACAAGTGTTCCATCCAATTTGCCTTTTCAAGAGCGCGTGGAAATTGCTATCGCGGCACACGCAGGAGAAAGCTTTACATCACGCAGTGCCTATCTGTCTCTATCAAATTCTGACAAGTCGAAAGTGATTTCATTTCTTGACTCACTTGGCCGCAATGATTACGACATAGACGGCAATGGCGATGTGGAGCTGAATGACTACATGCAAATTCTTGCCCACGTCACCGATACAGATGTTTCTCCAGACGAAGCGTGGGCCGTGGCAGATCTCAATCAGAATCGTAAAATTGATGCCGACGAAATAGAACAATTACAGTCGATGTTGGGAGTGGTTGGTGATTGCAATCAAAATGGGATCAATGATTGGCGTGATATAAGCAGCGGTCTTTCACTAGATACGAATCAAAATGGATCGCCAGATGAGTGTGATGCAGTAGAAACTTGCAAACAACGCACATTGCGCTCTGAAGGTGTTGGCGGCGTTATTCCGCAGACCGGAACATTGTTAAAGCAAATCCAGATTCCGGCATTTTCGTCTGCGGGTAGTAGGGGTAAGTGTAAAACCCTACGACTAACTTTAAATATTGAACACACTTGGCTTCAAGATATTGAAATAACACTGAGTCACGGTGGCCAGTCTGTCAAAATGCATTCCTTTTGTGGGGTACAAAATGACGCCATTGGTACATATGTCTTTACTGACAAATTTTGGAATGACCAACAGAATTTAACCACATTATGCAATGGACCATTATTTGATCGAGGAAGCAGCCTGAATCAAGATGTGCGATTTCTGGTTTTGCCAGGAACATTTAAACCAAGTAGCGGTGACCTAAAATCATTTCTTGATAAGGATATTAGTGGCGCATGGACTTTAAGTATTGAAGACAGGGTAATTCACGACGGACCTGGATTACTGAAGAGTTGGTCACTAGAAATTCGCTATGACGCAACGTCTGCCGAGAGTGATTGTGATGGCAACGGCACTCCAGATTGTTCTGAAATTGATAATTTTGAACTGAATTGTGATCAAAATGACGTGCTTGATAGTTGTGAATTAGATTTCCCATTCACGGGCAACGATCAAAACGGAAACGGAATTTTAGATCGCTGTGAAATTGCTGCGGGCGATCAATCTGATTGTGATGGAGACGGAATCTTTGATAGTTTGGAATTAGACAGCGACGGCGACGGCGTTCCCGATGATTGCGATGGATGTCCCAACAACGCGGGGTTGATAGTGCCCGGCCCATGTGGTTGTGGTTCGATAAACGGCGATGACGATTTTGACGGTATACCAAATTGTCTAGACGGTTGCCCAAATGATCGTTTCAAGACATCGCCCGGCGCATGTGGTTGCGGCGTACCAGATATTGATACAGATCATGACGGCACATTTGATTGTTTTGATTTGTGTCCAAATGATCCCAACAAGATTGCGCCAGGTCAGTGTGGTTGCGGCGTGCCAGATGTTGATACCGACGGTGATGGAAAGTCCGACTGCGTCGACTTGTGTCCAAATGATCCCAACAAGGTTGCGCCAGGTCAGTGTGGTTGCGGCGTACCAGATGTTGATACGGACGGTGATGGAAAATCCGACTGCGTGGATTTATGTCCAAATGATCCCAACAAAATTGCGCCAGGCAACTGTGGTTGTGGAAACCCCGAAACAGCGAATTGTGGAGACAGCGATGGCGATGGCGTACCCAATGGACAAGACGGTTGCCCTGGAGATCCAAACAAGAGCGCTCCAGGAATCTGTGGTTGTGGAACGCCAGACATAGACAGCGATCATGACGGCACGCTTGATTGCCTGGACCAATGTCCAAATGATCCAAACAAGACTACGCCTGGAGCTTGTGGTTGTGGAGTGCCTGACACCGATGCAGATGGAAACGGAATTCCAGATTGTCTTGAATCAGGTGGCCTTGCAACTGGGAAGGTTGAAAATCCGCTTGCGGCAAATGGCGCAGGATTTGGATGGTCGGTTGACGTTGATGGTGAATATGCAATTGCTGGAGCACGCAACCAACCAATCAATGGTGCTTCTAATCAAGGTATGGCCAGCATTCTTCATCGCCAAGCAAATGGACAGTGGGCTTCGCAAGCGATTCTTTTGGCGCCAAACGGTGTCGCGGGTGATGGATTTGGAGCAAGAGTTTCACTTTCAGATCGGATTGCGGTGGTCACGGCGCCAAATGCGCAATCTGCAAAGGGCGTTGCGTACATATTTGAAAGAAACGAAACAACAAGCGATTGGACATTTGTTCAACAAATTCAAGCAGCAGATGCATTGGCATCGGACAACTTTGGCAACTCAGTTTCAATTAGTCACGGAGTAATTGCTGTCGGCGCATCGCGCGCCAATATTGGCGCAAACTTTGATCAAGGTGCGGTGTACGTATTTTCAAAGTCTGGTTCAAACGTGTGGACGCAAGAAGCAAAACTTATTGCGTCGGACGGTTCGGCACTTGATGGGCTTGGCCACTCTGTTTCTTTAGAAGATGGCTTGCTAGTTTCCGGCGCGCCATTTGACGACACAGGATCAATGAACAATCATGGATCGGCATATCTTTTCCGCCGAATTTCATCGGGCAATTGGGTTCAGCGTGCGAAGATAAGCGCGGGTACCGAAAGTGCAAACGCCCTATTTGGTCGCGAGGTCAGCACTGACGGTCATTCGATTGTGATTAATGCGCCCGACCAAAATGGTGGTGCCGCCTATGTCTATGGCATCACTGGAAGTACCGACACGGTTTCGGCGGCTACATCTTTAATTGCACCAAATGTGATATCTGGCGCCGCATATGCGGGTTGTGTGTCGATCAGCGGCAACAGACTTCTTGTTGCTGCCGGATTTGACACTGTTGGCACAGAATTTCGTGCGGGCTCGGTGTATGTGTTTGTGAAGAATCAACAAAACGCTTGGGTTCATAAAGACAAACTTGTGCAGTCCAATGCGAGCACGGGTGATTTCTTTGGTTGGGTTGCCGCAATTGACAAGGACATGGTGATTGTTGGAGCGGTGGGTGACAACACGGATTCGGTTTCAGATGCTGGTTCCGTCAGTTTCTTTGATCTCAATCCTGCCGATTGCGATGATGACGGAATTCCCGATGTTGATAGCGACGGAGATGGCATTGCCGATTGCAGCGACCTAGATAATGATAATGACGGCACACCAGATGTTTCTGATTTATGCCCGCGCGATCCACTGAAGACGGCTCCTGGAACATGTGGCTGTGGAGTGACTGATTCCAACGTAGACACAGATCAAGACGGGGTTATTGATTGCATTGACAATTGTCCGTTTGCCGCAAATTCCAATCAGTCGGACTGCGATAACAATGGCAAGGGCGATGTGTGTGAACCACAACTGGATTGCAATGGCAACGGGCTCTTGGATTCGTGTGATATTGCCACAGGTAAATCAACAGACTTCAATTTGAACGGTATTCCTGACGAGTGCGAACCCGCGACAATCAAGGTTCCGGCACAATTTGCCACAATTCAGGCAGCGGTCAACGCGGCGCCAAGTGATGGAATTATTTTAGTGTCACCCGGCATTTATAGTGGCTCAATTAATACCCAAGGCAAAGCTGTAAAAATTCATGGCCGCGGTGGACCTAATGTCACCATTCTGGATGGCGCGGCGGTGCTTACATCTCTTGTCATATTTCAGAATGGGGAAGGACCTGGAACCGTGCTGTCTGGTTTTACGGTTCGACGCGGAACCAACGGAACACCGTTAAGTCCGGGCTCACAATTTAAAGTGGGTGGTGGAATTTATGTGAATCAATGTTCACCGACAATTGTGAATTGCGTGATCTCTCAGTGCCGTGGTGAATATGGTGGTGGCATATATTTACTTTATTCTTCTAGTTTCATTGACCGTTGTGTATTTAAAAATAATGCAGCTATTTCGGACGGCGGTGGAGTACAAATTTATGGTGGTTCGGTGCAAATGCAAGATTGCATTGTTGATGACAATGTGTGTGGTGTCCACGGAGGCGGTTTGCACATTGTTGGTGGTGCGCCAAAACTCCTTCGGTGCAATATTTCTAACAATGTGTCACTGGAAAGCGGAGGTGGAATTTCTTCTTACAGCGCCATTGTGCTCGGGCTAAATGCCCCACTTCAGATTTTAAATTGTGTTCTAGAGGATAACTTCTCTGTGTTTGAGGGTGGTGGAGTCTATTTCTTTGGTATAAATACTGGTGCGCCACCGACATCCATAGTTAATTCTTTGTTGTGCGGAAATGTTCCAGATGAATATTTTGGGCCAGCGATACTTACTGGAATCACGGAGATCTGCTCCGACTGCAATCTCAACGGCACTCCAGATGCTGACGACATTGCTGTGAATCCAACGCTCGATTGCAATAGCAATGGTCGAATTGATACTTGTGAAGTTGCCGCCGGACTTGTTCCAGATCGAAATAAAAACGGAACTCCGGATGAATGCGAAGAGTCAACTCGGTTTGTGCCATCGGAATATTCTTCAATTGGTTCGGCGGTTACGGCGGCGCAACCCGGCGACACGGTTTGGATTGCTCCTGGGGTCTATTCAGAAACTATCAATGTCAAAGGCAAGGCAATTACAATCAAGGGTGGTGGCTCTGAACCGGTGATCATTGATGGATCAAATATCAATGATTCATTATTTATTGCAACAACCAACGAAACCCCAGATACAGTCATTGATGGAATTGTGTTTAGAAACGGGCGTGTTGGATCAACCTTGTTAAACCAGCCATCAATTCGCGTGGGAGGAGGCGCTTATGTTGACAACGCATCTCCAACATTCCGCAACTGCATCTTTGAACAGTGTCTGTCGCAATATGGCGGAGGCGCTTACTTCCTCAATTTCTCGGGACGCATTGAATCATGCGTATTTCAGTTTAATTCCGCTATTCAAGATGGCGGCGGATTACAGTTGTACAACTGTGCCGCCACCATAATAAATTCGCGCTTTGATTTAAATGTTGCCACGCGCTGGGGTGGTGGTCTTCACATTGTTCTAGGAAACAATAAGTTTTTTGATTCGGTTGTGAAACAGAATCAGGCTTTAGACGAATTTGGCGGTGGTGTTTCTTGGAACGGCGGAGTCACTCCACCAATTTCGGTATCTCTTTCGTTTGACAAATGTAGGATTGAGCAGAATCAATCTAAGAAACCAGGCGGCGGTCTATTTGTGTGGGATGAGCGTTCACCACCAGCATTCGTTACGGATAGTTTAATTTGTGACAATGTTCCAGACAATACATTAGGTAACTGGACTGACAACGGAGGTAATTACCCATGTGGGTGTATCTTTGACTTAACTCGGTCTGGTATTGTTGATACTGGCGATCTTTCTTTGGTCCTACTAGATATTGGCCCATGCGCAGATTGCCCAACAGATTTTGATAGATCTGGCAACGTTGATTCAGGCGATATTTCAATGTTGCTGCTGAATGCGGGACCGTGTGAGTAAATCAGTTGTAATTAGATTACGGCTGATTCAATTGTTGAAAGCTTGCTTGTGACGCGGTGACTTGGGCTTTGTAGCCATCGATTTGCTTTTGCATTTGCTGTTTGGCGGCCACCATTTGATTCAGTTGTGCCTGCAGCGCGGCGGGATCTGAAGGAGATTGTTGCGAGCCTGCAGCCATGCCGCCCGCGCTTTGGCCGTTCATGGAACCTATTGAGCCTTGCGCTCCCATGCCACCCATTGCAGCGCCGCCGCCCACAAGTTGATCAGCGGGAGCGCGTGTTAAAAGCAATCGAACTGTTCCTACAGCCGTGCCACTTTCTGAATAGAGCATGGTCCAGCCAATTTGATCGGCTTGAGAAAAATCAATGAGCGATGTGATGCTGCGAGGCGCGTCGGTTTGAGTTGGACTTGCATTGAGGGATTGAAATGTAAGTTGTGAACCCGTGGAATTAAATGAACCGCGTTGCCAAATCATGCTTTGATCTTGATCGGTTAAGAGCGTGCGCTGGAAAAATTGTCCGCCGCTATTGAAACCAATAGTGTCGACTTCTTGAATTGCAGCCACGCCGTTGTTGAGAACGGTGTCACCGAAAAGAAACACGCCGCCAAGCGCCCATTGCCAAACGGCGCGACCTTGTAAACGCTTTTCAACTTGTCCTGTTGGAGAGGCGGCTTCGCCAGAAATATTCCATGCACCAACAAGACGCGCAAGAAGTTGATGCGCGGTCTCGACGGAAATTTGAGTAGTTGGGGCCGGCGGCGCGGTTTGCGCGGAAGCGACTGCGATCGAAGTACGCGAAAACAATATTGATGCAACTAGAATTGTTGTAATTGAGACAGCAAACACAATTCGTGCACGGTTAAAATTTTTCATGCCGTGAAGATATGCGATCTTGAAGTTGAAAAATCTCGCGCGCAGAAGAACTTTTTTATTTAAATCTTGAAACGCGCTGATCGTCGTAAGGGGCAAGAAGGAACGCCACAATCGCGGTCCAACCCGTTTGATGCGACGCGCCAACGCCACGGCCATTGTCGCCGTCAAAATATTCGTGGAAACAAAAATTACCTGCGAAGGCGGGCGATTTGTCAAGAATTGGATAGTTGCGATTGACGGGACGAATTCCATCGGCTTCGGGCAGGAAAATATTCACCATGCGCTGCGCCAAGAACAACGCAACTTCTTTCAGGTTCATCATGGTGCCACTGTTTGTTGGGCACTCCACTTTGAAATCTGGTCCGTAGTAATAGTAGTAACGCAGCAAACTTTCAAAGACAAGAAAGTTCATTGGAAACCAAACCGGTCCGCGCCAATTTGAATTGCCACCAAAGGCGCGCGTGTCGCTTTCGGCGGATTGATATTGCAGGCTCCAACTCTGGCCATCAATTTCAAGGACATATGGATTGTCCCTGTGCTCCAAACTGACGCTGCGGATTCCGTATGGCGACAGGAATTGTTTTTCATCAAGAGCCCGAGATAAAAGCGCTTTCATGCGGTGTCCAC
>Ga0209086_10003851_pt1 | contig 11244 bp, 14 predicted proteins | sample M_130207_XF_Meta_FD_187312 | JGI IMG/M metagenome (GOLD analysis project Ga0209086, IMG submission 187312) | Freshwater microbial communities from Lake Montjoie, Canada to study carbon cycling - M_130207_XF_MetaG (SPAdes) (version 2) | ecosystem: Environmental > Aquatic > Freshwater > Lake...
CCTGAGCAGCGCGTCCATGTTGGCGGCCATCAGCGCTTCGCTCCTTGAATCAGGATCTCGGCTTCGATCACCTGCACGTCCTCCACGACCTGGCTCAGGTTGCCAACCTGATAAAGGCTACCCATGGCGAGCAGCTCGGAATAGATCAGGCCCGTGCGGTGGCCGTTGTCGGTGCGCCATTGCGTTTGGCAGCGGATGAACAGGCGCACCGCTTCCCAGTTCTCCGGCCACACCTCAAAATGTTTTGGCTCGGTCAGCTCTTGCGGCAGCTCCAGGCCCCAGGCCGCTGCCGATTCCTGCAGGTCATCCGTGCTGCCAGCGCCGCTCAGCCAATGCCGCGCGGCGCCTTGGAGTTTCCCGCCCTGGCTCCCTCCAGGCTTTCGCCCCAAGCGTCAGCCACCGCCCGGGCCACGCCTTGAATCCTCAGGAACTTGTCAGCCGCTGCAGCGCTGAACTCAACGGACTCGTCATTGTCATCAGTCACACCAGACCAGCCCACCAGCACCTCGGCGGCGATTGCCCTGGATGTGATGCCTTCCAGCTCTGGGTCGTCCTCGCCACGCCTCAGCAACGCCGCCCGCTTGGCAGATGCCACCAGCAGGTAATCGATGCGCTCCTGATCCAGGAAGGCGAATTGAGCGGTAAACGTGAAGCGAGTGTCAGCCACCCTGCCGGCTACGGGCCAGGGGTAACTGGTGGCGGTGGAGAGCTTGAATCCCATGGTGCGGGGTGATGTGGGTGATCAGAATCGCCAGCCTGAGCCGCTGGGTTCAGGTGAAGGCCAGGCTCAGCTCGTCGCTGCTGCCGGCGGTGTGGAGCGCCACGAAGGGGATCTCCAGGCCGGCGATGCCGCGGATGTCGGCGGGCTTGGGTGGGCCGAAGTTCACCGTGGGCAGGCTCACCGCCAGGCGGTTCCCGGCGACGGTGCCATGGGTGAAGCTGATCCCGCCGGTGGTTCCGGCGATGGCGAGCGCGTAAAAATCTTTGGTGCTCAGAGCGTCAGGCCGCTCGATGGTGATGGAACCCTCCACCATGCGATCGTTGATGCGCACCTGCTTGGTGCAGCCGGCGTGATCAAAGAACTCAGCCTGGTTGCCCAGCGACAGGTTGAACGCCGCCACGCAAGCCGACAGGCTTGCCACCGTCACCGTGGCGGTGTTGGTGGAATCGAACGCCACCGGCGCGGCCTGGTTGCTGTAGGTGGGGGTCGGAAAGGCCACGTCTGTGGGGGCTTGATAAATGCCGGTCATGGTGAAGCTGAACTTCGGGATTTGGCCGGCCTCAAACGCCAGATCGAACGTGCCCCGTGCGCCCAGGCCCTGGTGCTTGTTGCCGTCCCAGTTGTGATAGAGCTCGCAGCTGTCGGGCGTGGTGCTGATCGGGGCGTAGGTCACCGACGTGCTGGCCACAACGGTGGAGTTAAAGCCGCACGACAGAAGCAGCGGGTCGTACTTCGGTGCGGTGCCAGCGGTGCCGGAGCCTGCGGCTTCAACGTCAAACTGCAGCCCCATCTTGCGCATCGCGATGATGCGCGAGCGCACCCGGCCAAAGCTGCTATCGATGATCTCGCGCTCCAGCAGATCACCATCAAGCGGGGTGATCTGCGGATTCAGCACCAGCAGGGCATTAGTTCCGGTTGCGCTGCCCGCCTCCGCGTAGCTCGTTTCCTTTCGGACCATCAAAATCTGGCGCCGGGTCGTTGCCATTGGTCTCTACCTCGGGGGATTGAGTGGGGAATTGGTTGACCCATTCCCCATCCACCAGCAGGAAGGTGCCGGCAGTGGTGGGCCTGGGCGGGAGCGGTTTGGCGGTCATGCCGTCAGATCGCTGAGCGAGCTGCGATACCGCACAGCGTAGGAACTGCTCAGGATCCCGATCTCGCCAGACTGGGCCTGCCATTCCCGACTCTGGGGGTAGACGTGGATTACGCCCAGGCCGGCAAAGGTGGCCGCAATCAGGCGGCTATGCATGTCCACTCGGATCGGGTCGGCCAGGGTGCTGAGCGGTTCGCCGCTGATCAGCACATCAATGCTCACCACCAGGTCGGTGTTGATCGGTCCCACCGTGGGCACCTCGTCGTTTTCGCTGAGCGGCTCAATCACGATGCAAGGCATTTCATTGCGGGCCACTGCTTCCCAGCGATCCCGAAACACCCGTGAGCTGATGCCAGCCGTGGGGGCCAGGGCTGTGGCGATGGCCGCGAGGATCTGTTCGCTCTTGCTGGTCACGGCCTTGGCTCCTCAGGAATGGCATCAGATCGGCGGCGCCGGCCGGGCAGGAAGCGGTTCACGGCACCTTGGATGGGACTGGGCACCAACACGCCCAGCGCCCAATTCCAGCGGCTCTCACAGGCCACCCAGGGGCTCGGGGCTCTGTATTCACAGATCCCGATGTAGCCGGCCAGCATGGCAGCAGTAATCCAATTCATAGTTTCCCCGCACGTAGGCGATCTTCGTGGTCGTCGAGGGTGTTTTTGTGATGCGCAAGGATCTCCAGGATCTTGCCTTCAAAGGTGCCCAGCCCTCTGGAGATTGCCCAGAGCGCCTTCACCCCAGATGCCGCCGTGGTGAGCGCTGTTATGCCCACGGCCATGGCTGCGATGGTTTCGGCGACACCCATTGATCCGGCTGGTCTTTCTATAGGTTAGGAAGGCCGCACCCATGCCACGATCTCCTGCGCTCTGCCTTCAGCCAGCAGGCCAGCCGCTGTGAGCATGGCCAGCCCTGGAGCAATGCGCGGGTCGGTGAGCACCACCAGGGGGCTGTTGACCAGCTCACCAATTAAGTTGGCCACCTCGGCTGATTGGGTTGCAGCTGCACGGATGGCGCCATATTCGGCCGGTGTAAACCTTTGAACAAAGGCAGCGCTAGTCAGAACGCCAATCTTGAACAGATCGGCGTAGCGGATTCCTTGCTCCTGCAGTAGCTCCAGCGCCATGGCTTCAGGGGTTAAACCCGCTCGATTGGCAGCTTCTATCCAGCCGTCGATGGCGCGGGGGTCGGTGAGGCTGATACTAAGGTTGGAGGAGGTCATGGCGATCAGGCGGAGATTTTGAGAGTTCCGCCGTCGTTCCACAACTGGCCCGCGACGTTCGGGTTAGATGTTGGTAGGCCGCCGAAAATGATGGCCCCGCTGGCTTTAACTGTTATCCGAGTTGTGCCGTCAGTTTGCAATTCCATGTCGCGGGCAGTGCCGCCTGCGGAACCCTTTTCGGTGCCGATTCGCAGGGTGTTGCTGGCCCATTCGATTTTGGCTCGCTCAAAGTTGGTAGCGCTTGTATAGGTGTTGTAGATCCGGCTGGCTTGTGCTTCGGTGCTGTTACGCTGTGCTAGTGCATTGGCGCTGTCCCGGAATAGGGCAAGGTCGATCGTGTTGTTTACATCATTGCCTGACGACCAGGAGCACGCCCATTCTTTGTTGAGTTTCAATCCCTGGCCAAAGTTTAACTGAAACGAACGTGTATTGCTTATCCAGACTTCAAACGAATTACTGCTAAATGTCTTGACCGCAAACGGAGCATTGCCTCCTTGTATTGAAACATCGGAACCAAAAGCGAACTGCCGAGCACCGCCGATCTGCAAATCCAGCAGATTCCCCGCAAACCCAGCAGGAGCATTAACTGCAAAACCTGTCCCTGCCGTGTTGTAATTATTAGAAGTCGTCCCCGCCGGTTCAATTAAAAACTGTGGCTTGGTCGTGGTGCTTGTACCACCCGTAAACCATGTGCCTGTCAGCGAATGAGGCGGGGCACTTGCTGCGCCATTGGTTGATTGAATCCACCTGGCCGTGAGCGTTAGGTTGTTGCTGCCGTCGGCGGTGAGGCTGGCTGGTAGGCCACTGCTGGCGGCGATGTTTCCATTCAGCTTCTGGATCGCCTGCAGGATCGTGTCTGTTGCGGCAACAGTCCCGGCGCCACTGACGTAGCCGCTGATCGGTGTTGCGCGGACATTGGCCTGGGTGAACCCGTCGGTGATGCCGTAGCCGCTCAGCGTGGTGGGCTTGTTGCTCACCCCTGCGTCGAATGGCAGCCCGGTGCAGTTCGTCAGCGTGCCCGATGCCGGTGTTCCAAGTAGCGGGGTGACCAGCGTTGGCGATGTAGCAAACACCAGCGAGCCGGTGCCGGTTTCGTCGCTGATCACCCCGAGCAGCTGCGCTGACGTGGTGGAGCCGAACTGGGCCAGGGTGCCGGAAGCGTTGGCCTTCAGATCCAGCGCCGTTTGCGTGGCTGTGGAGATCGGCTTGGCAAGGTCGGCGGTGTTGTTGCAGCTGCCTAGCCCGACCGTTGCGGCAGTGGCCAGGGCGGCGATTGCAGAGGCCGCAGCGTCCACCGTCGTGCCGGCCTGGTCCATTGGCACCCGCTCCGTGCCGGTCAGCGCGGAGGCGTTTGGCAGCCCGGTGATTGTCGTATCAGCCATGGGCTCAGGCTAGGAAGTCAGAGTGTGATCAGATAGCGGCCGTCCAGCGTGGTCAGCCTCAGGCCAGCCAACGTGGTGATGCCGTTCACGGCCACCGGCACCAGGGCAACCCGGCAGAAGGTGCCATCGTCAAATCGCATCGGCTGGGTTTCGCATTTGTAGCCGGTGCCATCCACCGTGATCACCGAGCCATAGCCCAGCCCGCCGAATGTTGCGGTGGGCACGGTGAGCAGATAATCAATCACGTTGATCTCACCGCCGAGGATCAGCTCGGAGTTCATGTCAAGGATGCCCACACCAGAAACGGCCCCGGCGACCACAGGGACGCCGAAGCCGTTGAGGTCGAGGAAGACGGTGAGATCCTCGGTAAAGGCCATCAGGCGAACTCCTTTGCCTTGCGCGCGGGCTTGGGCACGGGCGGCAGCTCGGTGCTGGCACGACCCAAGCGCACCAGCAGGGCGCCGTCGTCGTCTGATACGTCCTGGACGGTGCCGGCCTCCAAGTGGATGCCGCTGGCCAGGGTGCTGCGAAGGATGAGGATCTTCATAGGGGAAAGGGGCGGTAGATGCCGCCCCGGTCAGGGTTGGGAGCCTGAGCCCTTATCAGCTGGTCGTCACGTCCAGGCAGGCCGCGAAGGCCTTTGGTTCGCGCACCGCCACGTCGTAGGACACGATGCCCCGGACGCTGGTGAGCGCCTTGGAGAAGTCGTCGCTGTCCTCGCCGACCGTGATCTCGAGGCCGTTACCCCAGAGGCCCACCATGGCCTGACTGTAGTCGCCGATCAGCACCGCCGAGCAGGTGGAGCTGCTGCCCTTGGTCAGGGTGGAAGGCACCTGGTTGGTGACGTAGACGGCATAGCCGTTTACCACCGAAGGGGTGGCGCCGCGGCCGATGGCCAGCAGGTTGTCGTTCACCAGGAAGGGGCCATCGCTGGAGGACGAACCACCGGCGCGCAACTTCTTCAGGTTGCCCATCACCTTGGCGTTGGTGATGTAGCTGACCGAGTTGCGATCAACCGGCACGTTGTCGATGGTGAGCTCGGTTTCGAGGTTCACCAGGGCTTCCAGGGTGATGGCGCCACCGTTGGTGCCGATGGCCACCGAACCGATGCCGCTGGTCTGCATGATCCCCGTGGGCTGGCCGCTGGAGCCGGAGCCGTTGAGGATGCCCAGATCCATGGCAACGTTGATGCCGTCGATCAGGTCGGTGCGCACCAGCTGCTCAATGCCGGGGGTGGATTGCAGCAGGGTCTGGCGGCTGTACTTGGACAGCGCAGCCAGGTTCTTCGGCGAAAGGGTCACCTGGTCAAAGGTGGACTCCGACTGGGTGATGGCGGTGGTCTGGCTGCTCAGGTAGTAGGTGGTCGCAACAGCAGAGCGGCGGGGAATCGCCACGTTGCCCTGCAGGCCGGGCATGGTGCGAACACCAGCGGCGAGCATCACGCTGCGATTGCGCAGGAACTCAATGAAGTCCTGGTCGAGCAGGTCGGTCTGCACCAGATTTCCGCCTGTCGTACTCCCCGAAGTGACATAAGTCGCCCGGGTCAGAGCAGAGAAGGGAATGAAGAAAGCCTTTTCAGCCGAAGGGGCGCGGCCCATCGACTTGGCGACTTCGGCACTCATCTCGCGCACCATGCCGGCTTCGTAGGAGCTCCAGTCGCCAGACAGCGCGGCACGGATGCCGGCGGTGATGCTGAAGCGGCTGGCGTCGCGCTGATCCATGTCAACCGGCTTGACGGTTTCGACAGGCTTGGCGCTGATCTTCTCAAGCACCGCAGCGCGGGCTTCGTCGATGCTGCGGCCGTTTTCAATCAGGGTGGTGCCCAGATCCTTAAGGCCGTGGCGTTCGGTCAGGGCATTGATGCTGGCGATGCGGGTGCGCTCGGCGTTGGCGGCTTGTGCAGCCGCTTCCGCCCGCACCGCCTCGATGTTGAGGCTGGTGTCTTCCATGGAAGTAGGGGAAGGAATAGGGGACGGGGTTGCGGCTGGGGCCGCGTCATCGGTGTCGAGCTTTCGCCCGATGCCGATGGTTGGATCGGCAGGAATGCCGACCACGGACACTTCGTAGGGTTGCCACGAAGTGGCGACGAAGTTGTCGCCGCGCTGTTCCATCTGGACGATGGAATAGCCGACCGAGACATTGCGCAAAACGCCATCGGCCACGTCGGTCATCACCTCCTGCGCAAACGCATTACGGGAGAACTTGACCGACACCATGCCGCGCTTTTTTTCGTCGTCGATCCAGGCACGCTGGACCACGCCGATCACGCGCGATGGGTCATGGTTGAACAGGACCGGAGCGCCGTCAGACAGGCGGCCCAGGTCAACGGCGCCGCGCTCATGGCTGAGCACTTCGTTGCCGTAATAACGCGCTACCGGGTATTCGCTGGAGAAACTGAACTCCATCGTGCGGTCTTCGCTGCTGATGGCGGCGCCATCCAGCGACGCCGCGCGGCGATGGGTCTGGCCCTCCAGGTCACGCATCAAGTCCATTGCCCACCTCATCTTGGCTCAGGCTAGGAACTCCGGTTGAGTCGCCCGCCTGAGTGTCGTCCGGCATGTACGGGTCTTGCGGAATGATCGACCCCACCGGGCGCGCTTGCGTGAGGCCGGCGTCGCTCACCTTGCCCGGGTCAATGTCAAGCGTCAGGCCCAGCTCTTGTGCCCGCTGGCGCTCGGCGGCCATGGCCACCATGAGCTCTTCAATGTCGCCACCCTGCTCGGCAACCACCTGGGCCTGGGTCTTCAGGCCGCAGCGGATGGCGGCCTTGTCGGCCTCCACGTCCTTCAGGGGATCGATGTAGCTCCAACCGCGGGCCATCCACCGGCAGGCGCGGAAACGATCAACCGCCAAGTCATAGTCCGGCAGTCTGAGCTCACCACTCAGCACAGCCATCTCCAGCCAGCGCTCAAACACCGGGGTCAGCAGCTCATCGATCAGGTATTGCTGCAGCATCTTCCAGCAATCGCGGTCCTCGATCTGCGCCAAGCGAGAGCTGCTGTAGTTGCTCTGGCTGTAATCGCCCGACAGCGCCGCATAATTCACGCCGATGCCACTGGCAAACGCTCGCAGCATTCCGCGCACGAACGGCTCCAGCTGCCCATCTGGCGCGTTGATCTGCGGCACCTCCACGGACTGGCCGGGGAACAGCGTCTTGAACATGCCCGGTTCAAAACTGGTGACGTGCTCGCCATCGATCACCTCTTCGCCGTAGGTGTCGCCAGCGCCCTCCGGACTGGTGATGAACCCCATCAGTGCCGACGCTGCCCGGGCCCGCACCAGCGCCGCTTGCTCGTAGCCGGCCAGGTGGTGGAGCCGTTGAATACCAGCGGCAAACCACGAAACGCCTCGGGTCTGCTGCGGACGCTCTGGCACGAACAGGTGCAGCACCTCGGCAGCTGGTACCAGCAAATGCCGGGAGTTGGGGTTGCTGCCGCCCAGGGCCGTGTCGCCCGGGTGCTTCGTCAGGAACGCATAGGTGACCGGGCGCCCAAAGCGATCCACCTCCACACCCATGCGCCATTCGTTGCCCGGCACGGTGCTGCCACCGTTGTAGTTCTCGTCGAGCTGATCGCTCTCGAACACCTGCAGCGCCAGCGGCACTCGGCCGCCGCCAAAGGGTTGCGGCACCAGACGAACCAGGATCTCCCCCGATTCGACCATGGCACCCATGGCCATGCGCTCGATCTGATGCAGGTTCAGGCGGCCGGCAACATCACAGGTGGCCTTGCGGGTCCACTTCTGCCAGGCCGCTTCAATGGCGTCGTTGGTCACCTTGTCCAGCTTGGTGGTGCCCTGCATCCGAACCTGCATCTGCAGCCGGATGCCGGTGCCGACCACGTTGTTGGTGACCAGGCTCTTGGCGCGCTTGGCGTAGTCGTTGTCCCGCACCAGCTGACGGGCGCGGTTGCGCAGCCTGCTGATGCTGCCCTTGATCTCGCTGTCGGCGCTGCTGCCGCCGCTTGCCCAGTCAGCTGTCAGCCGCGACGCCGTGGCGCCGGCATAGGCGCGGCGCTGCGGCTTTGACGGCTCTGGCTTGCGCAGACCCAGCCGTTCACGAATCGAGAAGCCCAATCCAAACGCCATCAGGTAAACCTCACGAACAGATTGCGGGGATCGCCCAGGCCGTTGGCCATCCGCTGCGCCGCTTCTTCCTTGGCCACGTCGGACTTGAGGTTGTTCTCCAGTTCGATCAGCTCAGCCAGACTGAACCGCTCTAGCTGGCGGGTGCCGATCGTGTAGCGCTTGACTGCACCGCCGCTGATCAGGCTGCGGATGGCCGCCTGCACCGCCTCAAGATCCTTCCGTGCCTGGCTGCGGCCATCGAAGGCGGCAGGGGCGCCGGTGTAATTCAGGGCCGCCAGTACCGTGAGCGATCCGCTGCCGATCGTGATCGCCTGCGCGCCGCTGGTGGCTCGGGCCTGCCAGTAATAAGCACCAGCCGCCAGGGTGGCGGAATTGGTCGAGCTGATCGTTGTCTCCCAGCCGTTGCCGTAGGCGGTGCTTGCCACGGTCAGCCCAGCGCCAGCGGTGGCTGATCGAAGGAAGAACGACAGCGCCCAGGTCGCGCTGGTGACGGCAACGCCCAGGCTGTCGGTGGTGGCTTCATCGCGCCAGCTCACCGTGTCACCGGAGCGGAATGTCGGCGGGATTGTCATGGCCTCAGACTAGGAAGCCTGATCTCACCAGTTCGTCAGGAATGACGGCTGCGCCGGTGTGGCCTTGGCCTGGCGCTGGGGGGTGGCAGCTGGCTTGGTGAGGCTGGCTTCTAGCTGGTCCCACATGGTGGCCCGGTTGTAGCGGCGGGTGAACAGCTGCAACGCGGCATAGGCCATGCGGGTGCAGTCGCCGGCTTCGTCTCTGGAGCCAGCAGGTAGCACCCAGCTGTAGGTGGTCTGGCCCTTGTCGCGCTTCGGCATGCGCTTCCAGGGGAACAGCTCGGCCAGGAATTGATCGGTGCTGGCCATGCCGAAATGCAGGTAGCCGGGGCCCGGCTGCTCGCTGCGCAGGCGGCCCTGGAGGTGGTTCACGCTGGCGTCATAGCCGACGTTGAACAACATCACGCCTTTCTTCGTGATGCCCTGGTTCTTCCGGTTCACGTCCACCGGCACGCCCCGGCCGATCAGCGGTTTGCCTTTCTGGTGTGCGCCCTTCATCGGCACCCAGCTCGAGGTGCGACTCCGGCACCAGTCGCGCACCTCATGGGTGGCGTACCCGCCGTCATCAATGCCGCCCATGGTGAGCCGGAGCTCGGTGCCATCGGCCTTGCGCCATTTCGTCTTGGCGATCTGGTCAAGCTGGGCCAGCGTCTCTGGCTGCTGCGGGTCGCCATCGATCTCCCAATGGCCCAGGTGCCAACCCTCCTCACCACGGCCCCAGCCCCAGACCGTCAACACCAGCCGCTCGCCGGTGGTGCCGCCGCCGCCCTGCACGTCCACGCCAGCGGTAAGCAGCAGCACGCCATCAGGCACCGTGCCCTCGGGATAGCCGTTGCCAGCGGCTTCGTTTTTGCGCCGCTCGGCCAGGCCATCGCCGGTGAGCTTGCCTGATATCGAGTCTTCCCACGGCTCGCCCAGGACCGTGTTGCGAAACGTCTGCATGGCGTCGGGATCGCCCTTGCGCATGGCGTCCAGGGCTTCGGCGTGCTCACGCACCAGCACGGTCCATTCCGCTGCCGGGCTGTAGCTGTAGGCGGCCCAGATGTGAAAGCTCACCAGGCCAGGCTGCTGACTGATCGCCGTGGGGCGCCACTCGCCACGCTCCACCATCCATCGCTTTTTGCTGTGTGGGATTGGCTCGGCGCAGTTCTCGCAGCTGTAATGGCCGGCGTGCTCACCCTCGCGGATCATCTGCTCCCAGCGCAGCACTTGCATGGTCTGGCAAAACGGGCAGGGCACATAGAAGCGCCGCTGATCACCACGCAAGAACGCCTCTTCTGTCTTGCCACCGGCGAAAATGGGAGTTCCGCCCTGGCCAATCTTGCGGTCCCAGTAGTAGTCGGCCCGGTTGCGGCCCAACTTGATTGGGTCGCCCTCGTCAAGCTTGGGGTAGGCGTCCACCTCATCGAACAGCACCACCTTCCTGGACTTGCGCCGGAATGATCTGCCGCTGGCCGCGTTCACGATGTCAATCAGCCCGCCATTGCTGAGCTGCTTCAGCAGGATCGTGTTGCTGGCGGTGCCCCGGGATTTGCTTTCTGAGATCAAGCCGCGCAGTACCGGGGTGTCCTCAAACAGCGGCTTGATCTCTTCCTTGGAATACCCTTCCGCGTCTTCCTTCACCGGCTGGACGATCATCACCGGGCAGGGATCCTGGTGGCTGAAGAACTGCACCACCACGCCGAGCATCTTCGTCCAGCCCACTCGGGCGCTTTTCATGATCGCCACCGTCTCCACGGTCGGATCGGTGAAGGCGTCGAGGATCTCGCGCTGGTACGGCAGGGTGTTCCACTTCCCTTTCTCGGCAGCGTTGCCGGTCATCACCGCAAACTCATCGGCGTACTCGCTCAGCCGTAGCCGTGGCGGTGGCTTGAAGCCAGCCAGGATCTGCCGGGTGAGTTTGGCGGGGTCGGCGGTGATCATGTCTTCACCTCCCCGGCCGCCAGCTCGTCGAGCGCCTCGCGGATCAGCGTGGTCAACAGCTCCACTTCCTCGATCTCCAGGTGGGGGATGCGCTGCTTGGCGGTGCTGGGCACACCAAGCAGGCGGGTGCGGGTGATGTTCACCGCCTGGCCCCATGCCAGCTCCACATCCTCGCGGCGGAGCAACAGGCCTTCCTGCGTCTTGCGCTGCAGCTCCAGCAGGTTGGCCTTCTCGTATTCGCTGCGGGC